>WNFS01000282.1_pt1 | contig 64996 bp, 65 predicted proteins | sample 5400141 | NCBI WGS metagenome assembly WNFS01 (sample SAMN13153358, study PRJNA577476) | soil metagenome | isolation source: 60 cm saprolite under Madrone tree | place: USA:California | collected 2016-06-14 | reverse complement strand
CAGCAGGCCATCCGCTGGACCAAGCGCTCGCTGAACAACTGGCTGCGCATGGCCGGGCCCATCTTCGATCAGTCCATCGCGCTCGAGATGCTCACCTTCATGGACGAGGACGTGCGGGAGGGCGCGGCCGCGATCCGGGAGAAGCGGCCACCGCGCTTTCCTTCCGCGCGCTGACCGGACCCTCTCCCCTCCGGGGAGAGGGCAGGGTGAGGGGGCTTTAGCCCCCCTGGACCGCGGCGGTGATCTGGGCGGCGTGTTCCTCGGCGTGCTCGCCCATCCGCCGGGCCAGGAACTCGATGGACATCACGCCGTACTGCGGGTGGGTCCCCTCACGCGCCCACTCCTCGTCGGGCACCGCCTCGAGCAGGCGCGCGAGCTGCTCCTGCTCGCCGACGAAGGTGTCCAGCAGATACTCGACGCTCTCGCCACGCGCCAGGCTGGCCGGGCGGTAGGCCTCCTCGTCGAAGTCGGCGAAGATGGGCGCGTCCTCGTAGAACAGCCGGCGCATGCGCAGCCCGTAGACGTGGACGATCACGTCGCGTAGGTGGGTCAGCGTCTCGAGCGCCGACCACTCGCCGGGACTTGGCGCCGCCGGAGGATAGGCAACATGAGCGCCCTCCGGAGCCGGTCGCCGCGTCCGCGGCCCCGGTCACCGTGACATAAGGTACCAGACTCGGACGCCGGCCGGCCCAAGAGCCGACGGCACAGCAAGAGGAAGCGGTGAGGTGCGATCATGTGCACCATGGAGAACGAAGCGCGGGCCATCGTGGAGTTCCTCCGGCTGGCGGAGCGCCTCAAGTCGGAGCTGCGCCACAGCTGGCTCTCGACCGGGCGCCGAGAGAGCGTAGCCGAGCACACGTGGCAGATGGCGGTCATGGCGCTGATCAGCCATCGACATCTTGAGCACCCGGTGTCGATTGACCGCGCCCTCAGGATGATCCTCGTTCACGACTTGGTTGAAGCCGAGGTTGGCGATGTTCCGTTCTTCGAGACCGGCGTTCGGAAGCAACGCAAGGCTGAGCTTGAGCGCGCGGCCATCGAGAAGATCCGGCTGATGCTCGCCCCAGCTACCGGCGCCGAAGTGTACGAGCTCTTCCTGGAGTACGAGGCGGTCGAGACGCTGGAGGCAAGGTTCGCGAAGGCGCTCGACAACCTAGAGGTGCAGTTCCAGCACAACGTCGCCGACCTCTCGACGTGGGAAGAGATCGAGTACCAGCTCGTGTACACCAAGATGGACCGCTACTGCTCCCACGACCGCTTCTTGCGTGAACTGTGCGAGGTGATCAAGCGGGACGCGGAAGAGAAGATGCGGGCGGGCGGCGTCGACGTGGCAGCAGTCCAACGTAACATCACGCACTTGAAGTCCCCGAAGTCGTAGAGCGCGCCCACCGCAGCGCCCGCGCGATGGTGAGCTGGCCTGGCACACGCCCCCATCCGCCAGGGCCAGCCTCCTTCGTGCCAGGGAAGTTCTCGTTGACCGCAGGAGGGCGGCTGGCGGGTCAGCGCGTAGCGAGAGCCGTGAGTACCGATGCGTCGGTCGGGAATGCCAACGGCGGAGGGTTGGTGGGATCAAACCAGCCTACGGCGATGGCGTCGTCGCCCGGACGGGGTTCGGCCTGAGGTGCGACGAGGCGGGCTGCAAACCAGATGCCCACAGTCGGCCGGTCCGGGTCATGACGGTTCACCGCGACCTGCACCACATCGCCGATCTCGACTGCAACGCCGGCCTCCTCGAGTGCCTCGCGTGTCTCGCCGCCTCCCGGACGTCCTCGCCCCATTCGACGTAGCCGCAGGGGAGGCACCAGAGGCCGGCACCGGTGTGACCGGGTCCGCGCTGCACAAGGAGTACCCGTCCTAAGGGGTTGGCAATCACTGCCGCTGCCCCCACCCCCATGTTCGCGAAGAACTGGAACTCGCAGGTGCACGCAGGTGGGGTGTAGCAGGTTGCCGTGCTCAAGCGTCGCACCGCAGCGTGGGCAGAACCGCCAGTCATCGCTGATGGGCCGCATGGAGTTCCCCCGCGTCGCTAGAGCTTACGCATCCGAATCCCGGTGACGGCGTGGTCCGGGCCCTTGACCAAGATTACGTGGGCCCGCTCGCGCGTCGGCAGGATGTTCTCTCGGAGGTTTGGGCCGTTGATCGCGTCCCAGATTTCCCCGGCCACCCGCTCGGCGGCCTCGTCGGACAATGCCGCGTATCGGTGGAAGTAGGAGGCTGGCTCCTTGAACGCGGTAGCCCGTAGCAAGAGAAAGCGTTCGATGTACCAACGGCGGGCATCGTGTTCCGCCGCATCAACGTAGATGGTGCAGTCAAAAAAGTCAGAGACGAAGACCAGCGGGTCGCGGCGGGCGTCGGGCGCCGTTTGGAGGACATTCAATCCCTCAAGGATCACGACGTCGGGCCGGTCGATCACCAGGGCTTCCCCTGGCACGATGTCGTACGTCAGGTGGGAATAGACCGGACAAGACACGGGTGACCGACCCGCTTTCACGTCGGCCAGGAAACGGATGAGCCGAGGTACGTCGTAGCTCTCTGGGAATCCTTTCCGGCCCATCAGCTGACGCTCTTCGAGCGCGCGTCGTGGGTGCAGAAAACCGTCGGTGGTCACCAGCTCAACCTTCGGATGCTCCGACCAGCGCGCCAGGAGCTCGCGCAAGATCCGCGCAGTTGTGCTCTTCCCCACCGCGACGCTCCCAGCGAGACCGATCACGTAGGGCACCTTGGCTGTCGCGTCGCCGAGGAATGTAGCCCGAGCTCGGTAGAGTACCTGCTCGGCTTCGACGTAAAGGTGGAGGAGTCTGGCTAATGGCAGGTAGACCTCGACGACCTCGTCCATCGCCACCTGCTCGTTGAGTCCCTGAAGACGCAGTAGGTCCTCGGGCGTCAGCGTGAGCGTGGTCTCAGCGCGCAGCCGAGCCCACTCGGCTCGGGTGAGCTCAGTGTAGGGTGACCAGGGCATCACCGACGTCTCAGGCGGCGCTTCGCGCGGTGACGACGTAGAACTCCATCAGCGCGGGTCCACGGTGTCGGGCGCGGCGCCGCTGTCCGGGTACAGCGTCCGAGGAAGCCAGCCGACCGGCAACGAGCCGCCCTGAACCGTCTGCACCTCGCCCGTGATCGTCACAGCCTTCAAGGAGCCGGCCACCTCGGCATGCGTGATGATGATGCGGCCAACGACATCTTCGTCGGATTCATCGTTGAAGATCAGCACCTGGACTCGCATGGTCACTTCCCCTTCGGCCCGCGCGGGTCCACGGTGTCGGGAAGGCACTCGTAGGATGCCTCATCGGAGCTTCGCTGCCGGTGCAGAACGCCCCGCCTGGACTCGCACTCCAGCCTCGTCGGGTACGCAGCGAGCACCCACCACGAACTGGCATCGGCTGCGCTCTCGTGCGGCCGTTGCGCGCCCCACAGCACCCACGTGCACTCGGCCGACGCCGACGTGGCGAAGGCGAGCAGGCAACAGAGCATGGCGAGCACGATGATGCGGGTGGTCATGGGCGGTCCCTCGCGTCCGGCTGTGCGGCCAACCCTGGTGAGCTTGCGCCACAGACCGATCTGAGGCATACACAAAAGTGTCATGAGCGATTCCTTGGCACCGCGACAAGCCCGGAACCGGGACTGCATCTGTTGTCCGCCTTGTATGAGGTCCGACATGAGGGCATAGGTAGGGCGAACTATCAGGAAGCAACGGCGCCCACGGCCCCCGGTCGTGGGCGCTCCTGTCTTACGGAGGTGACGATGCTCCGCTTTGCTCTCGACGATATTAGGGCAGTAAAGCGAAACGACCCGGCGGCAGGCGGCTGGCTGGAGACCCTTGTTTGCCACACCCCGCTCCACGCAATCCTCCTCCACCGCTTGGCCCATTGGCTTCGCACGCACGTCGGACTCCGCTTCGTGCCACGATTCGTGTCCGCGCTCAACCGGTTCTGGACGGGCGTCGAAATCCACCCTGCGGCCCGGATCGGCCGAGGCTTCTTCCTCGACCACGGCACTGGTGTCGTTGTCGGGGAGACCGCAGTGATTGGCGACTGGTGCGTGATGTTCCACAACGTGACGCTCGGAGGTACGGGCAAGTATCATGGGCAACGCCATCCTGTACTTGGCGATCATGTCTTCATCGGGACCAACGCCATTCTGCTTGGCCCCATTCGTGTCGGTGATTACGCCAAGGTCGGTGCCAACGCCTTCGTCATCAACCACGATGTCCCCGCCCACTGCACTGTGGTGGGCACCCCGGCCCGGATCGTGAAGCGCCACGCCCTCCGCGTGGACGAAGACCTACCACCGACGGTGGCGCCGCCGGAAGCTGTGGCCGTGGATCTGGAGGTTTAGCTTCTTCCGCCGGCGCCAGTCACCTCATACCTCGCGGAGCCAATCATACCTACTGCCACCAAGACAATGCCAACCCACTGAACCGCAGTCGGATATTCCGCCAGTATTGCTATCACGATGAGAGCGGTCAGTATGGGACCCAACGGCACGAATACAGCCGCGAGATTTGGACCCAATGTCTCCACCCCGTACGCGAAGAGGAAAACGCTACAACTGCTGACATCACTCCTGGTTCGCCAACTGGAATATCACTTGACCGGCACCCGCCTGACTGAGCGTCGGACTCAGAAGTGTTACATACACGGGAAGGTAGGCGAGCGACAGAACAGACGCGACCGCGGTGACAAGCACCGCATCCAACGTCCAGCGGCGCATCACTACCATAAACGCTCCCCAACTCACTCCAGATAGGAACCACAGCACGTCGCCTGGGTAGCTGACATCCGAAATGGACGTGACGAGCGCCAACCCCCAGGACAATGGTGGCGAGTGCTCCACCCTTGCGCCACGACACGTGCATATCCATTGCGATCCGCATGCCGAGCGCGGCAACAATCGGCACTGTTCCGTTATTGATCGCAACACCTCGGGCCGCTGGAATATAGTGAAGGCCCCAAAACACCAAGAGGACGTAGGGTGCACCGACCAGGCAGCTTACTACCATCCCGCGACGCCACCCGATCCCTCCGAGATTCCTAAGCCCGCGTCTCAGGAGAAACGGCAGAAGCAGAGACCCAGCGACCGCGAAGCGAAGTGCTGCGAGATCATACGCGGACAGGGATGACTTCACGCCATAGCGAGAGAGCATAAAGCTCACCGCTGAAATCGACACCGCACTGACCATGGCAAGGATACCAAGCCACCTTCGCCTACGCCCGGCAACGGGAACGCCAAACCGAGGACCCGTCATGTGACGTAAACACCACATGTGATCGATTGTGAAATGACAGATGTGCCTACTGCGTGAGGCCACCGCCGCGTCGCAGGCGGGCCAGGTGTCGTAGATGCCGCGAATGGATGGGGGCGCGGTGACGACGTAGACCTTCGGCATCAGTTCCGCTTGCCGCATCGCCGCTCTATGTTACCCGCTGCCAAGCCAGCGAAAAAATCGTTCGCGCACCCGTCAGTGCGCTGACCGCCGGCACCGACTTGACCTCCAGTCGATCCCCGTTGACCTGGAACACCCGCTCCTGCGCGGTGCCGTTCCACAACTCGTTCCAGGAGATCTCGGGCCGGTAGATGAGCCGGTCCCCGACCAGCTCATAGCGACCCGCGAAGGCGATCATACTGCGGTAGAGCCGGATAGCCTCCTGGTCGGTCGCCTGGGCCGCGATCGGCGGCTTGCGATCGCCCGTCGAGAAGATCGTCGCCACGTATCCGTTGGCTTCGTAGATGACGAGCGCTCTCGCCCCTACCCCGAAGGGATGGCTCACCGCTCCAGTCTCGAGGTTCTCTTCGGTCAACGAGGTCAGCCGCCACGTACCGACGATTGGATTGAGCACGATGCGGGTCACCATGGTGCGCCCTCCGTCGGAAGTGTCCCGAGAAGTTGCTCATCCGCGAGCAGCGCCTCGAAGGCTAGTCGCTGTCGGCGCGTGAGCTGATCGCGAAGCGTCCGGTTCAGGATCATCGCCTTGATTCCGCCGCTACCGTTGATCGCCTCGTTCAGCCGATCCTCGGCGTGGCGGCGCATCCAGTAGTGGCCGTCTAGTGGCCGTCGCGAGCTGCGTGTTGCCGCCGCCACGCCGTCTTGCCGATCCAGACCCGGCAGCCACGATGGTCGCGCTTCTCGACCTGGCGCCAGAACGGCGAGCTCGACGCGGGCGTCACTTGACCTCGCGGTCGATCCGAGCGAGCTGCTCCGCGCACGAGAGGTTCTCTTCCAGCCGGATCACCGGGCACGGCAGCGCCGCCAGCCACTTCTCGTGAAGGGCGCGGGTGCGGATGTCGAGGCCGCCCTCGTCGTAGCTCGCGGCCCAGTCCAGGAACTCGACATGCGCCTGGCGCCGCTCACCACCCGGGGCCACGGCGCGTTCGCCGTACCGCTGGATCTCGCGCGCCCGCAAGCGCGCCATACGCAGCGCCTTCGGGATCGCGAGGAAGACGACCAGCTCGAAGTGGGGGATGAGTGGATCGCCCCATCCGCACAGAGAGCCCGACAACACCCACGTGGCGTGCTCGTCCAGCGTCTGCCACAGGAGCGCGAGCCGCTCATCACGCGGGCGCTTCTGCTGGAACGGCGGTTGCGTCGGCATCCAGTAGAAGTCGTCCGTGTCGAGATGACGATGGCCACACCGTGCAGAAATGTAGGTGGCGAGGGTTGTCGTCCCGCTACCGGACGCGCCGAGGATGTGGATGCGCTTGGGAATCACGACCGAGCGAGTGTAGCGCCGAGCGCGAGGATGGGCAACCGAAGGCGCGGCGCTTGCGCTGTCGATGGAGCGTGATCACCGCAGGGACTGGCGGAAGTACCGCTTCGTGACGCCGCACATGGGCAACTCCTGCTGCACCGTGATGTCGAGCTTCGTGAAGCCGATCGAACTGTAGAAGCGGTGGAGATGCTGGTCGGCCTCGTTGGTCCGCACCAGCACATCGAGGAGGGCACGCTCCCGGCAGTGCGCGAGGTACGCTTGGATCAAGCGGTGCCCGACACCGCGCCCGCGATGTCCACGATCAACCGCGATCTCGGCGATATACCCGAACGCGTTGGATCGTACGTGGCCGCGAGTCGCGTCTGGCTCAACAGCGGATCAGCCAAGAGCGCACTGCCGAACATGAACGCGATGGGGTAGTAGGGGTACGCGACCTTCCCCGAGTCGAACGCGAAGAACGCCACCGCACCCTGCGTGAGCAGTGCGCGCAGGTAGGTGATGGCCCGCTCCTCGGTCGCGCGTTGCGCGTTGAAGGCGAAGCCGTCGGTGGTGAAGGCGTCGAGGAAGATCTGGACGATGCGCTGCCGGAACGTGTCGAGATCCGATTGCCCAACCTGACGGATGGCGATCTCGCTCACGACTCTCCCGCAACGCGGAAGTGCTTGCCGCGTAGCCGACCGGCGATCTCGACGACCGCTCGGATCAGCGGCGCGTGCCGCCGCATGCGGTGGTAGGCCAAGTGCAGGGTCCGCGAGAACCCCGACTCCCTCACGCGCAGCGCCCGCAGGTGCCCAGCCTGAACGTCTCGGCGTACCAGCGCATAGGAACGATTAACGCCACCTCCGCGGGGGCGGCCGGCGTCGGGGCCGTCCGGCCTCCCCCGTGAGCCCCGGCGGCGGGCCTGAAACGGCGCGTTCGAGGGGGCGAAGGCGAGGGTCGGCGTCAAGCGCGCCCGCTGGCCCCCAGTGATCCGGCGCCGCCGCGGGCTCGCGGTCAAGGCGCGGGTGCAGGGGGGCGAGAGTGAGGCTTCGAGGGCCTGATCGAGCTGGGAGTCTACCCGATTGAGGATAGGCAACATGAGCGCCCTCCGGAGGCGGTCGCCGCGTCCGCGGCCCCGGTCACCGTGACATAACCTCCCAGACTCGGACGCCGGCCGGCCCAAGAGCCGACGGCACAGCCACCGCCGAGCGTGCACGTCGGCCGCGCCTGCGCGCGGCGGCGCGTGCCTGGCGTCCCACCGACGCTTTCGAGGCTGCCGAGTGTCCTTCGCGCCGCAGCGCGGTGCGGACCGCGCGCGACCGCGTCGGCGAAGGCTTCTTCCTTCGCGACCGAGCGCGCTTCAGAGCCTGCTTCGCGTTGCGGCGCGTCTTCGCGGACGCCTTCCCTTTCCTCGGCGCCCGGAGTTTCACGCCGGCGCTCCGCGCCTTCGAGAGGCCGATCGCGATTGCCTGCTTGGCGGACCGCGCCCCATGCTTGCCCTCGCGGAGGTGGTGTATCTCCTCGCGCACGAACTCGCCCGCCTGCGTCGACGGTACCTTTCCCTCGCGCTTGTCCTCTTCAGCTCGCTGCACCGTGGTCTTCTCCGGCGTCATGACCCTCTCCTTCCCTGGGGGTGCGTTGGCAGCGCCAATCCTCGAATCGCTATCACGCAACTGCAATGCCAGCACGCACCTGTTGGGGCAGCTCAGGGGCCCGCCCTTGACCGCCAGGGCGACTTCTGTTCTCGTGCTCGATGATGGCAGCCGCAGCCACGACCCGCCTGCGCGGCGTCCTCCTCGTCCTGGCCACGCTCCTCGGAGCGCTCGGGCCCGCCTGCCAGCCGACGCCCACGGCCAGGCCCGCCCCGGCCGCCAGCGCGGCGCCCACTCCTGCGGCGCCGTCGGCGCAAGCGCCGGAAGTCGTCTCCGGCGAAAGCTACATCCGCTGGCTGGTAGAGCACTCGATGCTCCACCAGGCAGAGCTGGCCGCGCGACGCTACTCGGGCCAGGGACAGATGTGGCAGCATCCCTACGCCATGCCGCTGCCGCGCGCCGCCTCGGCGCTGGCCTCGGTATGGTTCACCGCGTACCCGCCGTCTCAGATCACGGGGCCGGGCGAGTCGGTGCTGGAGAGCCTGGGCGACCCCGAGCTCTGGCGCGCCTTCCGCGACATCGGCATCGGCGGCATGCACACCGGCCCCATGAAGCGGGCCGGCGGCATCCGCGGGCGCGAGTACACGCCTACCGTGGACGGCAACTTCGACCGCATCAGCAGCGAGATCGACCCGGGCTTCGGCACCCAGGAGCAGTATCAGGCCATGGTCCGGCACGCACGCGACAACAGCGCCGTGGTCATCGGCGACGTCATCCCCGGCCACAGCGGCAAGGGCGCCGACTTCCGTCTTGCCGAGCGCGGCTACGGCGATTACCCGGGCCTCTACCACATGATGGAGATCCGGCCGACGGACTGGAGCCTGCTCCCCGCGGTGCCGGCCGGCAAGGACTCGATCAACCTCGGGCCCGCGGCGGTGGACGCCCTCAAGGCGCGAGGCTACATCGTCGGGCAGCTCCCGCGCACCATCTTCTACGAGCCGGGCGTCAAGGAGACCGACTGGTCGGCCACCGACGCCGTCGTCGGCGCGGACGGCAAGACCCGGCGCTGGGTGTACCTGCACTACTTCAAGGAAGGGCAGCCGACCTTCAACTGGCTCGACCCCACCTTCGCGGCGCCGCGGCTGGTGGCGGGGGACGCCATCCACTCGCTGGCCACCCTGGGCGAGCGCATGCTGCGCCTCGACGCCAACGGTTTCCTCGGCATCGAGGTCGGCCCGAGCAACGGCCGCGCCTGGTCCGAAGGCCATCCGCTCTCGGTCACCGCCAACCAGCTCATCGCCGGCCTGGTGCGCAAGCTCGGGGGCTTCACCTTCCAGGAGCTCAACCTGACGCTCGAGGACATCCAGGCGATGTCCCAGGGGGGCGCGGATCTCTCCTACGACTTCGTCACCCGTCCGGCCTACCAGCACGCCCTCGTCACCGGCGACGCCGAGTTCCTGCGTCTCATGCTCGGCCTGCAGCGGGCCTACCAGGTCGACCCGGCGGCCCTCATCCACGCGCTCCAGAACCACGACGAGCTCACGCTCGAGCTGGTGCCCTTCTGGACCCGGCACAAGGACACCACCTTCACCTTCCGCGGCAAGCCGGTCAAGGGCAGCGCGCTGCGCGAGACCATCCGGGCCGAGATGCACGGCCGCCTCATGGGCCTCGCGGCACCCTACAACCTCAAGGCCGCCAACGGCGTCTCCTGCACCACCGCCACCGTGGCGGCCGCCGCCCTCGGCATCCGCGACATCCGGCGTCTCACCGAGGTGCAACGACGCGACATCCGACGCGCGCATCTGCTCCTGGCCCTGTACAACGCGATGCAGCCGGGCGTCTTCGCGCTCTCCGGCTGGGATCTGGTGGGCGCTCTGACCCTGCCCGCCGAGTCCGTGGAGTCCCTGATCGCCGAGGGCGACACGCGCTGGATCAACCGGGGCGCCTACGATCTGCTGGGCAAGCACACCGGCGTGACGAAGTCGAGCAGCGATCTGCCGCGCGCCCAGGATCTGTACGGCCCGCTTCCCGAGCAGCTCAAGCGCCCGGACTCGTTCGCCTCCGAGCTCCGGAAGATGCTGCGCGTGCGCGCGCAATACCGCATCAACGAAAGCGAGCAGGTCGAGTTGCCGGCGGTGCAGGCGCGGGGCTTGGTCGTCATGGTCCACCGGCTCCCCGCCGGCGGGGGCAGCCAGGTCACCGCCATCAACTTCGGCCGCGCCGCCGTCCGGGAGGGCGTGACCATCAAGACCGCGCCGCCGGACGGGGCGGTCACCGACCTCCTCGCGGAGAAGGCACTCGGCAAGCTGCGCCCGGGCCGGCGGCTGCCGCTCGCCCTCGATTCCCACGAGGGACAGGTCTTGCTCATCAAATAGTCCCGAGGAGGCGTCGAGATGGCGGGAGAAGACCCGCGACCGCACCTGAGCTTCTGGCAGATCTGGAACATGAGCTTCGGCTTCCTGGGCATCCAGTTCGGCTGGGCGCTCCAGATGGCCAACATGAGCGCCATCTACGAGTACCTCGGCGCCGACGCGCACCAGATCCCCATCCTGTGGCTCGCCGCCCCGCTGACCGGGCTGCTCGTGCAGCCCGTCATCGGCCACCTGAGCGACCGCACCTGGAACCGTCTGGGCCGACGCCGCCCCTACTTCCTCACGGGCGCGCTGCTCGCCTCCTTCGCGCTGATCGCCATGCCGAGCTCGGGCACGCTCTGGATGGCGGCCGGGCTGCTGTGGGTGATGGATGCCTCCATCAACATCAGCATGGAGCCCTTCCGCGCCCTCATCGCCGATCTGCTGCCGCCCGAGCAGCGCACGCGCGGCTACGCTATGCAAGCGCTCTTCATCGGGCTGGGGGCGGTCATCGCCTCGATGCTCCCCTGGCTGCTGTACGGCCTCTTCCCGGCCGGCAGCGACGGCGGGACGCCCGGCAAGACCATTCCGTTCGGGGTGAGGCTGGCCTTCTATCTCGGCGCGTTCACCTTCCTGGCGGCCGTGCTCTGGACCATCTTCACGACCCAGGAGCATCCGCCGGAGGATCTGGAGGCCTTCCGGCGGATGAAGGCCGAGAAGGCCGGCTTTGGCGCCGCCGTCGCCGAGATCTTCCACGACGTGCTCGCCATGCCGCCGACCATGCGGCGCCTGGCCTGGGTGCAGATCTTCACCTGGCTGGGTTTCTTCTGCATGTGGCTCTACTTCGGGGTAGCGGTGGCCCGGAACATCTTCGGCGGCACGCCCGGCACGCCGGCCTACGAGCAAGGCATCGCCTGGGCGGGCAACTGCTTCGCCATGTACTCGGCCGTCTGCTTCGCCTTCTCGTTCGCGCTACCGGCCGTGGCCGGGCGGCTGGGCCGCCGCCTCACCCACGGCCTGTGCCTGCTGATGGGCGCCATTGGCCTGCTCTCGGTGGCCGTCATCCACGACAAGTACGCCCTGCTTCTGTCCATGGTGGGCGTGGGCGTGGCCTGGGCCAGCACCCTCGCCATGCCGTATGCCATTCTGGCCGGCGCCCTGCCCGCCGGGAAGACCGGCATCTACATGGGCATCTTCAACTTCTTCATCGTCATCCCGGAGATCCTGGCCGCGCTCGGCTTCGGCACGCTCATGGCGCACCTCCTCACCAACGAGAGCGCGCTGGTGATGCAGCTGGGCGGCGACAACCGGCTCGCCGTGGTCGTCATCGGCGGCCTCTCGCTGGCGGTGGCGGCGGCGCTCTGCGCCTTCATCATCGAGCCCGAGGCCGATCACCCGCACCTGATCGAGCACTCTCTCCCCTCCGGGGAGAGGGCAGGGTGAGGGGGAACACGCCGTCGGCCGCCGCGCCTTCATCACCGCCCTGACCCGTGACTACCAGGAGCACCTGGCAACGAAACGCTGGAGCATCAACGCGGTGCGCCGCTACGGCTCAGCGATCATGCTTCGAGCCGGCGATTCTGTCACTCCCCTGGCTGCCCCGTCGACCCGGATCGCGGTAGCTGACCTTCTGCTCTAGGGCTCCGCCGCGCGTCTGTCCGACCACGCCTCCCGCGTCAGCCCGGTGTGACGAGATCCTTCGCGGTCCAGCCGTCGAGGTCGTACTCGGCCATGCAGGAGTCGGCGAGAGGATAGGCAACATGAACGCCCTCCGGAGGCGGTCGCCGCGTCCGCGGCCCCGGTCACCGTGACATAACCTCCCAGACTCGGACGCCGGCCGCCTCAGGAGCCGACGGCCCAGCCGTCGTGATGTCGCGTTTCCGAGGTCAGTGTGCTATGCAGCACTCCTGATGACTGCCGCCCGCGACCTCGGCGCCCGGGATCGGCTGGACGCGGCCTTCGCCCGTGAGGAGCGGCGGGGCCTGATGGTGGCGGCCGCCGCCCGCTCGGCGGCGATCGTGTTCATCCTGGGATGGCTCGCGGTGGCGAGCCCCGAGCGGGGCCGGGCCTACGTCTGGGTCCTCGGCTCCGCGGCGTTCTTCCTCGTGACCGGCCTCGCTCAGCTCTGGCTCTACTTCCGGGGCCGGGCGCTGCGGCAGGCCGCCTACCTGTTGATCCTCGTGGACTCGCTGGCCCTGGCCGCGGCCCTCCTACTGCCGAACCCCTACGCCGACCCGCAGGTGCCGCCGGCGATACCGCTGCGCTATGCCACGTTCATGTATTTCTTCGTCTTGCTCATGCAGGCCGCGTTCTCGTTCCGACCCCGGCTGCTCCTGTGGACCGGACTCTGCGGGGTCGGCGCCTGGACGGCCGGCTTTCTCTGGATCCTGACCCGGCCCGAGACCATCATCGACCCGCCCGCCGGGGCCAGCCGCGCCGCGATGCGCGCCGCCTACTTCGACCCAAACTACGTCTCGATGCTCAAGTACCAGAACGAGGTCATCGTGTTCCTGCTGGTGAGCGCCGGTCTGGCGCTGCTGGTCCGGCGCTCCCGCGCGCTGGTGGCCGAGCGGGCCGAGGCCGAGCGCGCCCGCGGCAACCTCGCCCGTTACTTCTCGCCCAAGGTGGTCGACACGCTGGCCGAGCGGGACGAGCCGCTGGGGCGCGTGCGCCGGCAGGCGGTGGGCGTGCTCTTCGCCGACCTGGTGGGCTTCACTACCATGGCCGAGGAGATGACCCCCGAGGAGGTCATGGGGCTGTTGCGGGACTTCCACGGCCGCATGGAAGAGGAAGTGTTTCGCCACGGCGGCTGCCTGGAGAAGTTCATCGGGGACGCGCTGCTGGCCACGTTCGGCGTCCCCGACACCGGTCGGCGCGACGCGACCGACGCCCTGGCCTGCGCCCGCGGCATGCTGGCGGCCCTCGCGGCCTGGAACGTCGAGCGGGAAGCGGCCGGGCTGCGACCCTTGAAGATGGGGCTGGGCCTGCACTACGGCCCCGTGGTGGCCGGCGACATCGGCAGCCGCCGCAGCATGGCGTTCGCGACGGTGGGCGACACCACCAACGTTACCAGCCGGCTCCAGTCTCTCACGCGCGAGCTCCGGGTCACGATCGTGGCCAGTGCCGCGCTCGTGGCCGCCGTCGAACGGGAGGGCGCCGATCCCGCGCTCCTGCACGGTCTGACGACGCGGGGACCCAGCGTGCTGCGCGGGCGCGACACCCCGATCGAGCTATGGGCGCAGTAGAAGCGTGATCTGGTCCCACGTCCACCGTAGGTCGCGTGTCCTTGGTGCTTTTGATCGCGTTCATGGCGAATGGCTGTACCAGCCAGGTCCGCCGCTAGGCCACAACACCGGAGCCGCCGGGAGTGCAGGCCGAACGGCACACCTCGCCACGGTCCGATCGGCTGCGAGAGGATAGACAACATCAACGCCCTCCGGCGGCGGGCACCCCACTCGTGGCCCCCGTCCCCGTGACATAACCTCACAGACTCGGACGCCGGCCCGCCCAAGAGCCGACGGCACAGCGAGAGGATAGGCAACATGAACGGCAACATGAACGCCCTCCGGAGGCGGTCGCCGCGTCCGCGGCCCCGGTCACCGTGACATCAGGTGCCAGACTCAGACACCGGACGCCCCAGGAGCCGATGCCACAGAGCCGATGCCACAGCGATCGCGCTGCTGCTCCAACCTCGACTCCTGCTCGTCGACGAGCCGTCGCTCGGCCTCGACCCCCGCATGGTCGAGGCCGTGTTCTCGACCATCGTCACCATCAACCGCGAGGGCCGCGCTGCTCATGGTCGAGCAGAATGCCAAGCGGGCCCTCGCCATCTCCCATCGCGGGTTCGTGCTCGAGCTGGGGCGGAACCGCTTCGAAGGGAAGGGGCAAACGCTGCTCGACGATCCCGAGGTGCGCGCCCACTACCTCGGCGGCTGAGACTCGCCCCCGCTGCCGCCGGGAGCAGCCCGTCGTGCTCGCCCGCGAATGTTCAGAGACCGACGACGGCCGGCAACCCGCCGATATCCTCGATCTCGGTGAACCCGTAGTAGGGCACCGACGGATCGTGCCCGCGGTTCACGAACACCTTGTTCTCGATGCCGAGGTCGTGCGCAGTCATCAGGTCGTAGCGCAGGCTGGAGGAGACGTGCAGGACATCCCGCGCTGCGCAACCGAGTTGATCGAGCATGTACTCGAAGGCCTGCATGCGCGGCTTGTAGGCCTGCGCCTGCTCGGCCGTGAAGACGGCATGAAAGGGCGCGCCGAGCTTGGCGACGTTGTGCTGGATCTGGTCGTTCGAGGCATTCGACAGAATCACCAGCGGGATGTGCGGAGCGATGCGGGCCAGCCCTGCCGCCACGTCGGCATGCGGACCCCAGGTCGGCACCGCATCATAGTAGACCTGCCCCTCGGCCTCGCTGTATGCCAGACCCCACTTCTTACACGTGCGGCGCACGGCGTTTTTCAGCACATCGACGTACGGCTTCCAGGCGCCTAGCACTTCATCGAACCGGTAGGAAGCAAAGTCCGCCACGAACTGGTCCATCTGCTCAGGCTCGATGCGATGGGCAAACATCTCCCGCGCCATGTCGCCCATGCGAAAGCGAGTCAGCGTTCCGTAACAGTCGAAGGTGATGAATCTCGGCCTAAAGGCCATGGCAGCGCGGATGTCTCCTCGTCAGGCACCGGGATCGCGCCAGCGCTGGGAAGCGGCACGCATACACGCAGACGTTGACGTCAGGAAGGATCACGGCCGCCGGCCAAGATGTCGAGGAGGCCGGCGGTGTCGCCAAGCCAGGCCGGAGGCCTTTGCCCTTGAAGGTGGGCAGGGCGACTGGCGACCGCTCTCGACGCCTGCGGTGCCGGGCCAGGAGGATAGGCAACATGAACGCCCTCCGGAGGCGGTCGCCGCGTCCGCGGCCCCGGTCACCGTGTCATAAGGTACCAGACTCCGACGCCGGCCGGCCTAAGAGCCGACGGTACAGCGGGCCTTGCCGCCCTCAAGGTCGGACGCCCCGACGAGGCCCGGCGGGTGCTGGACCGGGCGCTCACCCTCGCGACCTCGCGTCAGAACACCAGCGCCTTCGCGCTGGCCTACCTCACCCAGGCCCGGGCGCTGTTGCACCTGGCCGAGGGCCAACTCGACGACGCCTTGACCTCAGCACACAAGGCCATCGAGTTCGGCGTCCAGAGCTGCTTCCGGCTCGAGCTGGGCGCGGCGCAGCGCGTGCTCGGCCAGGTACTGGAGGCCTCTCCGGCGATCGCGAGAAAGGTGTTGGAAAATCACAAGCCAGGTCGGGGGTCATTGTCGGGCGCAGTGCCTTGACTGAGAGTGCTGAACGAATTGGCTCTGCTCAGCGAGCTGAACTTGACATCTTGCGCGATTTCCTGCGAATCGGCAGCTTCGAAAGCAAGTGCGCGGAGCGGCCGAACGTTCTTTGAATGGATTCGTCACTGACCAGGCGCGCGCCGTCGGCGTGATGTTCCAGCACGAGCTTCCGGGTGTGGAATGCCTCGAGCTCGGCGCGGTGTCCGACGCTGATGACGGTGGCTTCGGGGAGCCGCTCCAGTAGGAGTCGCATCAACTGTTCCTGGCCCAGCGGATCGAGCGCGGCGGTGGCTTCATCCATCACGATAATCTCCGGACGCTGGATGAGCACGCGGGCGAACGCAAGCCGCTGTTTTTCTCCGCCGGAGAGCACGTGTTCCCAAGTTGCATCTTCATCGAGCCGATCGAGAAAATGGCCCAAACCCACTTCCTCGACGGTCGTACGGACCACGGCATCGTCGACCTCCTCGGGCGAGAGCGGATAGGTCACGGCCCGGCGCAGGGTTCCAAGCGGCACGTAAGGCTTTTGCGGCATCAAGAACAGCGCTTCGAATTTGATCAGGATCTCTCCCGTGCCCCACGGCCACAGGCCAGCGATCGCCCGCACCAGCGTGCTCTTGCCCGTGCCGGATTCGCCGACGACAAGCACCTTCTCGCCGCGAGCGATCTCGATGTCAGCTTCGTTCACCACCGCGCTTCCATCGTCCAACGTGACGGAAACGTCCCGCAGCCGGAGCGTACCCGCCTCGGCTTGCTTGCGAACAATTCGGCCGGTTGTTTCCTCCCGCTCGGCACGCTCCAAGCGGTCCAGCGACACCAATAGTGAGGCTAATCGGGACGCCGAGGCGGTCCAATCGGCGAGGCGTGGATAGTTTTCGACCAACCAATTGAACGCCGCCTGCACGATCATGAACGCGGAGGCGGCTTGCATGACTTCACCAAGGGACATGGTCCCGGCGACGTACTTAGGGGCGCACAGGAGAATCGGAACGATCGGCGCGACGCCGTTACTGCTCTGGGACACAATAGTTGTGCGAATGTACTGGATCATTAGCTCGTACCAGCGCTTGCGGACCGTCGTGAAAGCGCCGTCAAGGCCGGCGCGCTCCTCATTGCCCCCGCCCAGGATCGCGATGCTCTCGCCGTTTTCCCGGAGCCGGGTGAGCATGTACCGGTAATCCGCCTCCGCCTGATTCTTATTCTCGGAGACGGTGACAAAGCCGCGGGCAATCATGACCATCGATCCGCTCGCGAGCAGAGCATAGATGAAGGCGGCGACTACCAGAAACCCTGGGATACGGAGCACCGTGCTTCCGATCGGGATCGTGAGCTCACCGCCGATGAACCAGAGGACGCCGATGAAGACGATCGCTGAAGTGACGGCCGAGAAGACACCGATTGAAAAGTCGACCGGTGCGTCGACACTCAGACGCAGATCCTCGGCCACGCGATATTCCGGGTTGGTGTGATCGCCCGGAACCAAGTTGAGTTGATAATAACGACCGCTGGTGAGCCACTGATCAAGCACGTGCGCGTTCAGCCAGTCGCGCCACCTGCGCTGCAGCGTCATTCTTGTATACGTGGCCGCTGCCGCCACGCCCACGACAGCGGCGATCAGAGGGAAAAAGATCATGGTTTGGTACAGCACGCCGCTGCCATCACGCTTGTCGAGGGCATCGAACATCACGCGGTGCCATACGTTCAGGCGATACTGTAGGGCGAGATTCGTCAGCGCAATCGCGATCACCATAAACGTCAATGACCACGCGGTGCGCCCGCCCCCTTTCCGCCAGAAGCCCAGCGCCGCGTCCCAAAAACGTGCGAGGAGGTATTGGCGGGTTTGTTGTTCCTCGTCCGCAATCATCGCTGGCCGGTCCTTTGCCGGGTTCTGCCGATGCCTCGCCCCATGCATCATTATGACACTCGATGACGACCGAGGTCGGCCGTATGGCGCGGTGTATTCCCGGGTGTAAAGGCGAGGCCCGGAGCCGCCACGGAAAACGGCGGATCGGCTGGATCAGGCCGCGGCGTACCCCGGGGACCTGGGGGGGGAGCGCGTCTCACTGCTGCTTCGGCGGAGCCGCGGCGGACGGCCCCGCCAGTGGGTGTTGCACGCAAGAGGATAGGCAACATGAACGCCCTCCGGAGGCGGTGGCCCCCGTCCGTGGGCCCCGTCACCGTGACATAACCTCCCAGACTCGGACGCCGGCCGGCCCAAGAGCCGACGGCACAGCGCACATTAGGGGCCTCCTTGCGGTTCGAGCGAGCCGGCCCGGCTGAGCGGGCATGCTATGCCAGACACCCCGCCGCCGTCACCCTGCGGATCAGCCGGATCAGCGCCGATAGCGCCTCGCTGTACAGACGCGGCGGCGCCGGGCTCCGGTGGGGCGGGGGCCGGGGCTCGGCCCTGGGGGGCCGACCCCCCACGCGCGCGACGATCTTCTGGATGACTTCGGGATCGTGCAGGGTGGCGATCAGGCGCAGCCGGCTCTCACAATGGGGACACGCCAGGACATCAAGGGCGAACGCCCGGTGCATCAGGGCCGCCCAAGTCCAGGCGCGCGGGGTGCCCTTCACTCCGGCATCGTCCGGACCTGCGGCCAGCGGCGCCGCCGAGGCCGTGGGCTCGGGAGCACGCGTCCGTACACGACCACGCGCTCGCGCCACCGGGCGCGTGGAGCCAACACGCCATGGCAGATGAGCAGGTTGGTTTCCGGCCGGGCGTCGCCGCCGCCAAACGTTCCAGGAATTCCAGAGGCTCGAAGACCAACACTCTCGTCCCGTCGTTCCACGCCCTCTTGAGCTCCAGCGCGACACGGCCGTCGCTCCGCAGCCGCAGGCGTTCCTGCGCGAAGGGCGGACGCAATACATATCTGCACAGGCGTTCGAGCCCCGCGCGATCGTTCGCCGGCACCCACACGTTGGCGTGAAGGTCGAAGCCCTCGAGGTGCGCCTGCCGCGGCCCGCGCGAGGTCATGGCCTCCGTGTCGCGCTCGGCGCCGAACCGTCGCACCCGCGCCCCCGCGCGCGAGCCCAGCGCCACCCGCCCCTGGACCGAGGCCCCGACGATCCCCGCCAGCACGGGGGACTCGCCCGCAAGCCGATCCACCGGGCCCGTCGCGTCGTCGGCCGGCTCCAGGCCGCGGCGCACCAGTAGCTGCTGCACCCGGCGGCCGATCCTCGCGAGCACTGCCGCCACCTCGGCATCGCTCGGCGCCGGCGCGGGATGAAACGCCAGCGCGCCCCCGGAGTCCTCGATAAACACCCCGTCCAGCACGAGGGTGTGAAAAGGCAGGTTCGCGTTCAGGCCGCTGCCTACGCGCTGCATCACGGTGACGCTGCCGGTGCGTCCACCCGGCACGCCGCGCGCACGGGCGCCGCGCGCGTACACGTCGAGCAGCACCCGCGTGTACACGCGCAGGACCGCGCGGCTCAGCCCGTGATCCCATGCCAGCCGATAGCGCAACCGATACGGCACCGTCAGGACCCACTGCCGCACCGGTACCCGCGGCAGCACCGCGTCCACCAGGTGCGCGGCCCGCTCCGTCATCCGCCGGCCGCCACAGCTCGGACACCACCCGCGCCCCTTGCAGGAGAACGGCACCAGGTGCTCGCGGGCGCAGCCTTCGCACCGAAAACGCGCGGCGCCATGCTCGAACACGCCGCACGTCAGGAATTCCCGGAACTCGCGCTCGACGAACTGCGGGAGGGCGGCTCCGTCGCCAGCCTCCGCCACCGCGCCCAGGAAGGCCTCCAGGTGCTCGGCGATGACCTGATGGAGCACGGTGTGCTCGGCGTCACGGGGCTGGTAGACCGCTCGCTGGAGGGCCATGGCCCCCAGGTGGGGTCAAGGCGCCGACCGGGACAATGCTGAGAGAGTGATACACCGAGCATGGTGGGGACGACAGCGGCGGGACCGCTGCCGGCGGTGAGTCTACGTTCCGGAACGTTGGGGAGGGCGGTGGTCTGGGTGTCCTTAACGTCTAGCCGGAGCTGGATGGTCCCTCTCGTGTCGGAAGATGGTCGGAACGTGACCGGACGCGACCGCGGACGGCGACGTCGCCGCTGACGGGCACATGCGGAAACTTAGGGTTCGCGTGGTCCCAGGAGAGCGCCCCCCTCCCCACCCGCCCCGTGAATTCGCCGCAGACCCAGACTACCGGTAGAACTTCTCCGGGTCGGGGTCCTTCCGCTCGTTGAAGGAGCGGCCCATCTCCTTGGCCTCGTCGGTGTGGTAGTAGTTCGCCACGAGGTGGTCGATGGTCACGCGGCTCATGCCGAAGGCGCCGTTGTGGCGCGCGTGGAAAGCGGCCTTGAGGGCGGCCAGTGCCTGCGGCCCGCGCTTCTTGAGCTCCTCGCACATCGTCTCCGTGCGCGCGCGCAGCTCCGCGTGCGGCGCCACCTCGTTGACGAGCCCGAGGGCCTGGGCTTCCTTGGCGCTGTACTTGCGGTTGAGGTACCAGATCTCCCTCGCCCGCTTGCGGCCTACCGAGTCCTCGAGGTACCAGGTGCCGAATCCCGCGTCGTAGGAGCCCATCATGGGCCCGACCTGGCGAAAGGTCGCCTGCTCGCTCGCCACCGTGAGGTCGCACATGTTGGCGAGCACGTTGCCGCCGCCCACGGCGAAGCCGTTGACCATGGCGATCACCGGCACCGGCATCAGGTCGATGAGGCTATAGAGGTCCACCACCGGCGGCACGTTGTGATAGTGGAGCTGACCGTCGTTGGGTTCCTTCTCGCCCCCGATGCAGAAGAAGCGGTCGCCCGCGCCCGTGAGCACGACCACCCGCACGCCCGCATCATTGCGGGCCTCGTTGAGGGCGGCGATGAGCTCGACCACGGTCTGGCGGCGAAAGGTGTTGCCCTTGTCGGGCCGGTTGATGGTCAGCCACGCGATCTGGTTCTTCACTTCGTAGATGACGTCGGTATAGGGCATGGTCGGGCCTCCGTGAAATCAGGTTAGGTCAGCGCGATACCGAAGAGAGTGGCCGCATTGGCGGTCATCGTCGCGCCGAGCGCTTCCGGGTCGACGCCCCGCAGCTCGGCGACGAAGGCGGCGGTGAGCGCCACGTAGGCGGGCTCATTGCGCTTCCCCCGATGCGGCGTGGGGGGCAGGTACGGACAGTCCGTCTCCACGACCAGACGGTCGTCGGGGATGAAGCGGGCGACCTCGGGCAGGGCCCGCGCGTTCTTGTAGGTGACCGGTCCGGCGAGCGAGATGAAGAGCCCGAGGTCGAGGCAGCGCCGCGCGATCTCCACGTCGCCCGAGAAGCAGTGCATGACACCGCCGATCTCCCCCGCCCGCTCGTCGGCCAGGATGGCGAGGGTGTCGTCGTGGGCGTCACGGCAGTGGATGACCACGGGCTTGCCCAGATCTCGGGCCATGTGGATCTGCCGGCGGAACACTTGGCGCTGCGCCTCGGGCGGGGAGAGGTTACGGAAGAAGTCGAGGCCCATCTCACCGAGGCCGACCACTTTCTTTTCCGAGCGCGCCAGCTCCTCCATCTCGGCGAAGTCGGCCTCGACCGCGTCCCCGGCGTCGTGAGGATGGATGCCCACGGTCGCCCACACGTTGGGAAGACGCCGGGCCAGCGCCACCACGGCCTGATTGGTCTCCCGGTCCGTTCCGATCGTGACCATGCCGCGCACCCCGGCCGCGTGCGCCCGCTCGAGCACCGCGTCGAGGTCATCGGCGTAGTCGGGGAAATGCAGGTGGGCGTGCGTGTCGAAGAGCCGCATCAGTCGCTCATGATAGCTCAGGGCGTGACGGTGAAGCGGAGGCGTCCGATGAGCTGGCCCGAGGCGGTCACCACATCCACGTGGTAGCGCCCCTCGTACGGCGTCTTGAGATCCGTCTTGCGCGAGTAGGTCCGGAAGCCTTCCTTGCGGCCGCCCCGCACGGGCGAGAGGGCGATGCGCGCGAAGCGTCGGCCGTCCTTCCACCAGACATGCTCGATGCCTTGGTCAAGTCCCGCCGGAGCGTACACGGCGGTGTAGGCGGCGAGCCCTCCCCAGTCGGCGACGGTGGCGGCGGGTATGGGGCTCTCGATCGGCTCCACCGGCTCGAGCATGGTCACGTTCCGCGCCACGGTGGCGCGGGCCACGAAGAGGGGCGCGGGCGGCACGATCACGCGCGCGAACCATACGAGAGCGAGAGCGACCACGGCCAGGGCAGCCGATCGCAACGAAGCCCCGAGCCATGTGAGGGCGCCCCGCTCACGGAACACGGGCATCATGGCCAGCGCGGTGAGCGCGGCCGAGCCCTCCAGAGCCAGGATGGGCCGGATGCGGAGGAGGGGCAGGGCGACATTGAGGGCGGCAAAGATGGAAAAGGCAAGAAGGGCGCGGCTGAGCCAGCGTCGCGGCCGCACCAGCGCCGCGTACCAGGGATCTACCGCAGTGATGAGCGCGCCCGCGACGACGCAGACGAGGAAGACGACGTTCGGCGAATCGAAGGTCGCGCTCGCCCAGTAGGCGGGAAGCACGAAGAGGAGGAGGCCGTGATAGAGGGTCTGCACCGCATACTCCGCGGCGCCCACCACGAGCCGCTGGCCTCTCTCCTCGAGCGGCTGGCGGAGCTCGGTGATCGCGGCCACGAGCAGGACGAGGAGAAGCAGGTAGCCCACGATCCAGCCCACGTGAGGCAGCCCGCGCCGGAAGACGAGGAGGGTGGCCACGCCGAGCCCGAGCGAGCAGAGGGAAATCCCCCAGCGCCTGATCCAGCCCAGCCACCTGCGCGGCGGGGCGAGCGCGTCAGCCTCCGGAGCGGGCCGTGGCTTCGGGGGCAGCGGCATGTCGCGCCTCCCAGTAGAAGAGGAAGAGGGCGATGGTGAACACGGATTGCGTGACGGCGATGGCGCAGTCGGCAAGCACCTGGGCCACGAAGTGCTCGGCGGCGCCCGCGAGCACGGAGAGAATGGTCGCCACGGAGAACACGCCCACGAGGAGGGTGCCGCCCGTCCAGAAGATGGCCGCGCGGCGGCCCACGGTGAGGGCGTTACTCAGTCGCAGCGCGGCGCCCAGGGGCGCTCCGTCGAGGACGACCAGCGCGTCCACGAAAGACACCCGCACGAGCAGAATCAATCCGGGCACGATGAGGGCGACCAGACCGACCAACACGATCGCCCCTGAGCGAGCCGGGCCATGAAGAGACGCGGCCATGCCGCCAGACCATCGGCGAGGGCCTGGCCATAGCTCGCCGCCTCGCCGCGTTTGATGCGCGCCAGCGCGGCCAGGGTCGCCGCCCCCACCAGGGGGCCGAAGACGGCCTCCACCACGAGGAAGACGCGGATGCCGCGGGCCGCGGCCTCCGTGGAACCGGGCGATCCGCCCGCGAAGAAATCGAGATAGTTGATCACCACGTGACCGGGCAGCCACACGGTGAGGGCGATCATCGTGAAGAGATGGAGGTGGGCGACGAAGAGCCGTAGCGTCTCCCGGATGAGATCCCGCCGCACTAGCTGACCTTGGAGCCGGGAGGCACGTCCTTGTCGAGCGAGAGAAGGGAGAGGGCGCCCTCGTGCGAGGCGGCCAGCACCATTCCGTTGGACTCGATGCCCATGAGGGTCGCGGGCTGGAGATTGGCGACCACGACGATCTTGCGGCCGACGAGCGACTCGGGCTCGTAGTGCTCGGCAATGCCGGCCACGATGGTCCGGACCTCTTCGCCCACCTTCACCGTGAGCCTGAGGAGCTTCTTGGACTTCGGCACGCGCTCCCCCGCCAGCACCTCGGCCACGCGGAGCTCGACCTTCTTGAACTCGTCGATGGGGATCTTGCCCGCGGGCGACGACGTCGCCGCACTCCCCTCACCCTGCCCTCTCCCCTGAGGGGAGAGGGATTTGTCGGCCTCGATTCTGGGAAAGAGGGCGGAGACCTTCCGTACGGGGGTGCCGGGAGCCAGCCCGCCCCAGCCGAGGTCGGCGAGTCGCGGCGAGCCGGCCCCCACCGCGGCGCGAATCTTCCCCGCGGCGTCGGGAAGGAAAGGGTCGATGAGGATGCTGATGGCGCGAAGCGATTCGGCGAGCGTATAGAGCACGGTGTCCAGTCTCGCGCGCTTGGCCGGGTTCTTGGCGAGCGCCCACGGCGCCGACGTGTCGACGTAGCGGTTGACCACGCCGAGAAATTCCCAGATGGCCGCGAGAGCCTTTTGGAAGGCGAAGTCCTCCATGGCCTCGTCCACGCCCCCCGCCGCCTGCTCGAGGGCAGACCGCAGCGCCGTGTCCTCGGCCGCCTCTGGCCGCGGCTGAGGAGCGCGCCCGCCGCCGAAGTTGACGATCATGGTGGTGGCCCGGCTCGCGAGATTGCCGAGGTCGTTGGCGAGATCGGCATTGAGGCGACCCACGAAGGCCTCCTCGCTAAAGCTCGCGTCCAGCCCGAACGTCATCTCGCGGAGGAGGAAATAGCGGAAGGCGTCGTGGCCGTACTTGTCGGTGAGCTGAAAAGCCTCCACGACATTGCCGATGGACTTGGACATCTTTCCGCCGCCGATGGTCCAGTAGCCGTGGACGTTGAGCCGGCGATAGAGCGGAAGGCCGGCGGCGTGGAGCATCGTCGGCCAGTACACGCCGTGGGGCTTCAGGATGTCCTTGCCGATGAGGTGCTCGGCATGGCCCGCGGCCCACAACTCCTTGTAGAGCGCTCCGTCCGGGTAACCGAGGGCCGAGACGTAGTTGATGAGCGCGTCGAACCACACGTAGGTCACGTACTGGTCGTCGAAGGGCAACGGGATGCCCCACTGGAGACGCGACTTGGGCCGGCTGATCGAGAGATCCTGGAGCGGCTCGCGCAGAAAGCCCAACACCTCGTTGCGGTAGCGCTCGGGCTGGATGAAACCCGGGTGGTCCTCGAGGTGCTTGATCAGCCACTCCTGGTACTTCGACATCTTGAAGAAGTAGTTCTTTTCCTTGATGAAGGTGAGCGACGTCTGGTGGTCGGGGCACTTGCCGTCCACGATCTCCTTCTCGGTGTAGAAGCGCTCGCAGCCGTAGCAGTACCAGCCGCCGTACTCGCCGAAGTAGATCTCGCCCGCGTCGTAGAGCTTCTGGAGGATGGCCTGGACCACCGCCTGATGGCGCGGCTCCGTGGTGCGGATGAAGTCGTCGTTGGTGATCCCGAGCTGACGCCAGGTCTCGCGGAACGCGCCAGAGATCTCGTCGGCATAGGCCTGCGGCGTCACACCAGCGGCTGCTGCGACCTGGGCGATCCTGTCCCCGTGCTCGTCGGTGCCCGTGAGGAAATACACGCGGTCTCCCGCCAGGCGTCGGTAGCGGGACATGGCGTCTGCCGCGATCGTGGCGTACGCGTGCCCGAGATGCGGACGCGCGTTGACATAGTAGATCGGCGTGGTCAGGTAGAAGGTGCGGTCGGCCATCGAGCCCTTACTTGCCGGCGATCCACGTGTTCCAGAAATAGAGATACGGGCCGGGCTTGAATCCCCGCACTTCCTTGCGCGTCACGTCGAGGGTGAAGTAGTCGCCGAACTTGATGCGCCCGACGTCGTCGTAGAAGATCGTCTGGACCTTGTCGATGAGCACTTTGCGCTTCTTGGGGTCGGTCTCCCGCGCCATTTCGGCGAGCAGCTTGTCCTTCTCCTCGTTGCACCACCAGCCCGGCCAGTTGCACTGGATGCTCGTGGCGATGGCCGGATCGGCTCCGAGGGTGAAGCCGGTGGAGAAGACGTCGAAGAGCTCCGGCTTGTTGCGCCGCTGCACGAGCGTGGCCCAGTCCACGACCTGGAGATCGACCTTGAAGCCCACGTCTTCCATCTGCTGGGAGGCCATGAGGGCGGTGTTGTACATCCACTCGTATTCCTTGGTGGTGACCCAGCGCACGGGCTGGCCGCTATAGCCGGCTTCCTTCAAGAGCTGGCGCGCCTTGGCCTTGTTCTTCTGGTTGTAGGAGGCGATGCCGGCCTCCGAATGCCAGGCTCCCTGCTCGGGATAGAAGAGCGCGCCGTCGAGCCGGTAGAACGCCTTGTTGCCGATGCCCGCGGCCATGATCGGCTCCATGTCGAGCACGGCGAGGAAGGCCTGCCGCACCTTGCGGTTGGTCATCACGCCTTCCTTGTGGTTCGGCACGGCGGTGATCCAGCCGTACGGCTTGGCGATCTGCGCCTCCAGGGTCGGCTGGCCCTGGATGCGGTCGACCTGATCCTGCCGGATGCTCTGGGCGAAGCTGTACTCGCCGGTCTCGGTGCCGGCCAGTCGCACCGAGGCCTCGGGCACCGGAATGAAATAGATCTCGTCGATATACGCGGTGCGCTTACCCCCGTAGCCGTTGGGAGGATCACTGCGGGCCGAGTATTCCTTGAAGCGCACCAGGCGCACGTGCCGATCGGGTTTGTGCTCGACGAGGCGATAGGGGCCGGTGCCGATGTACTCCTTGACCTGGCCGTCGCCCGCGGCCGCCACCACCTCTTTCGGATAGATCGCGCCGCCGTTGTTGGGCGAGCCGAGGGCGAAGAGGAGGGAGCCGGACGGCTCCTTGAGATAGATGACGACGGTGTAGGGGTCCTTGGCCTCGAGCCCCTCGACGTTTTTCCATATCGCCTTGGGGGTCGTCCCCAGCTTGGCCCAGTGCTGGAGGGAGGGCACCACGTCGGCCGAGGTCATCTCCTTGCCGTTGTGGAAGCGCACGCCCTTGCGCAGCGCAATGGTGTAACGGCGGCCGTTGTCTGCCACCGTATGGCCTTCCGCGAGCATGGGGATGGGATTCTGATTCTTGTCGTACGTGTAGAGCGTCTCGTAGATGTGCCAGGTGATCTGCTGGGTGATGACGGCGGTGGTCGCATGCAGATCGAGGGTCGGCGCCTCGCCGATGAGCCCCGCCTTGAGCACACCACCCATGCGCGGCTGCTCCTGGGCGCGGGCGGAGGGTGCGGTGGCGAGGATCAGCAGCGAGAGCAGTGCCACGGCGCGAATCAGCATGGAACCCTCCTCAGAGCGGTTTGACGTGCGGACGGCCTTCCCAGGTCAGGGCCGCCAGCGGTACTTCCGCTTCCGTCCCGTCCTGGAAACCCACCACCACCGTCTGCTTGAGCACGCGCAGCGAGCGTACCTTGCCCGTCATGCAGCCCTGCGCGCCACAGTCGGCCTGGCAGGCGGAGCCGACCTTGGGCAGGTGCTTGCGCAGCTGGTCGTAGGTGGAGAACTCGTAGAGCAGACAGCATTTGAGCCGGCCGCAGTTGCCGAGGAGGCGGCTGTCCGTGAGCGGCATGTCCTGGGCCTTGGCCATCTTGACGGAGATCGGATCGAAATTCTTGAGGTAGGAAGAGCAGCAGAGCTGACGGCCGCACGGTCCGATGCCGTCCATGAGCTTGGTGGTGTCGCGGGCGCCGATCTGCCGCATCTCGATGCGGGCGTGGAACTCGTGCGCGAGGTCACGGACGAGGTCGCGGAAGTCCACCCGCTCCTCGGCGCTGAAGAGGACGGTGACCCGGCGATGACGCGGGTCGATCTCGACGTCCACGATCTTGAGCTGGAGCCCGCGGCCCCGCGCGCGCCGGCGGCAGGTCTCGGCGTGCTTGAGCTCGCGATCGCGGCGATCGTGCCACTCCGCCCTCTCGGCGTCCGTGGCGCGTCGCAGCACCTTGCGATAGAGCCGGCCGCGCTTGAATTCCGGCAGCGGACGCTTGGGCCGCCGCACTTCGCCCACGACGGTGCCCTGCCCCGTTTCGACGACCACGAAGTCGCCGACGTGCAGATCTTCCATGGCCGTCTGATGGTCCTCCGCCTGCAGCGGCTCGCGCAGGCGCACCCCGATCAGATACGGCAGGTTGGCCTCCGGCTCGGACGGAGGGGCCTCGGGAGTCTCCGTGATTTCGCTCATGGTGTCCTTACGCCGCCTTGGTCAAGCGGCTCAGCAGCACCTCGACGGTGAGTCGAGGTGAGACATTGCCTTGGATAGCCTGCCACGCTTCCCGGCAGGCGGCTAGGCCGGCCACGATCTCGTCGAGTGACCGGCGGCCGGCCACCGCCCGCCCGGCAAACACGGCGAGGCCGCTATCGCCGCCGCCGTGGGCACAGAGGAGATCGCGATACCAGAGCCAGCAGGTCTCGACCGCGGCCTCCGCGGCCTCGCGATCGCGCCCGAGGGCCTCGCCGATCTGGAGAATGGCCTCGGGCCCGCGCGACTGCGCCTGCGCGAGCCAACCCAGGGCGCGCTCCCTCTCCGCGCCCGCGCCCGACGGCAGCAGCGCCACCACGCCCTCCTCCGGGCGGGGACGGAAGCGGACGATCTGGCAGCGAGAGAGCACGGTGGCGGGCAGCGCGCGCGCTTGGCTCAGGATCAGGATGATCACGGTGCGCCCGGGAGGCTCCTCCAGCGTCTTGAGAAATGCCTGCGGGGCCGCGCCGGTCATGGTCTCCGCCTCGTCCACGATGAAGACCTTGCAGGGCGCCTCCGCGGGTCGGAGCGCGGCCATCCTCTCCAGCTCGCGGATATTGTCCACGCGAATCGCGGGTGTCCCCTTGGGATTGCTGGCGGGCGGGGTGGGGCCGACGAGGTGCACATCCGGGTGAAGGCCACGGTCGGCACGGCCCGCGGCGGCGCCGCCCGCCGGCGCCACCAGCGCCTTGGCGAAGGCCAGGGCGGTGGTCCGGCGGCCGACGCCGTGGGGGCCGATGAATGCCCACGCGTGGGCGACGCGATCACCTTCCAGGGCGCGGCGGAGCATGTCGACCGCTTCGTCCTGCTCGCGGATCGCCTCAAACGCCACGAGGCGCCTCGTGCCGCTCGAGACGCTCGCGCACCGCGCGCACGACGGCGGCATGCAGCGCGTCCTTGGCCTGGGCGGCGTCCAGCACGACGAAGCGGCTCTTCTCGGCCCGCGCGATCTCGAGGTAACCGTCGCGCACGCGCCGATGGAAGGCGAGATCCATCTTCTCGAAGGCGTCGAGGGCGCGATCGCTGATCCGCCTCATGCCCTCCATGGGATCGAGGTCGAGGAGCAAGGTCAGATCTGGCATCACCCCGCCCGTGGCGAGCGCATTGAGATCTCGAATGGTCTCGAGGTCCATGCCCCCGCCGAAGCCCTGATAGGCAAGGGTAGCGTCGGCGTAGCGGTCGGAGATGACGACGGCGCCGCGGCCCAGAGCGGGACGAATCACCTGCGCGACGTGCTGCTGCCTCGCCGCCATGAAGAGAAAGGTCTGGGTGAGGGGGGTGGGCGGAGCGCCTTCCACCTCGAAGAGGCCGCGAATGGCCGCGCCGAGCGGAGTACCATCGGGCTCGCTCGTGAGAACGACCTCGCGCCCGCGGCTGCCGATCCAATCGGCGAGGAGGCGAGAGTGGGTGGACTTGCCGGAGCCTTCCACACCCTCGACGGTGATGAGGAGCCCACGCATGGGGCAACTCTAACACATTGAAATAATTGATGGTGGCTCGTGATGGGCGCGGGTGCGGAAACCGGCCGAGGTCTGCGACTGAAGCGAGGGATTCTCGGGGGAAGTCGACTACCCTAGAAGAACGTTATGCTCGCTCTCGAGGTAGGCTCTCTCGCGGCACCCGGACAGGAGCGCCATGGCCACGCCATCGTCAAAGCCCGCTGAGACCATCCTCGTCGTGGACGACGAGCCCGAGGTGCTCTCCATGGCCGCGGACATGCTGCGGATGATCGGGTACTCGGTGTTGAGCGCGGGAGACTCGCTCGAAGCCATCCGGATTGCCCGCACCCGAAGCGGGCCGCTCCATCTGCTCCTGACGGATATCGTGATGCCGGTCATGACGGGCCGGGATCTGGCCGAAGAGTTCCGCGCCATCCGTCCCAGCGTGAAAATCCTCTTCATGTCGGCATATAGCCCAGCCTCGATCGAGAAGTATCGCGTGCGGCTGGGTCCGGGGGAGCCCTTTCTGGCGAAGCCGTTCACCATCGGCCAGCTGCGGGCCACCGTTCGTGCCGCGCTGCTTTACCGTCGGCCCTCTTCGTCGGACCGCGCCGCCGTCAACGACCACCGCCCGCGACCTCGCAACGCCAGCTGAGCCTCGCTGTCCCTGCCGGGCCCGTCGACTTTCCCCGGGCTCTGTGGTACGACTGACTCGCCGCCGAGTTCCGCACACCAGCACCGGAGGTCGTCATGGAAATCCAGGATCTGCTCGAGCGCCGCGTTGCCCGCTTCGTCGATCGCGTGGCCGATTGGGACGCCTTCGCGGATGCGAGAGTCGAAGGCTTTCGCCGCGCCCAGCACCGCTTCATCGGGGCGGGCGCTTCCGGCAAGGGCGATGCCAAGGCTATTCCCGCGGAGCGCTTCACGCTGTCGATCATGTACGTACCGCCCGGCCAGGGAAATGCCGCGCACACCCATCCCGTCGAGGAAGCCTTCTTCATTCTCGAAGGCAAGGTGAAGGTCTTCCTCGAAGACGGCACGGGCCAGCGCGCCGAGACGGTGCTGGGAAAGTGGGATTGCATCTCGTGTCCGGCCGACGTCATCCACGGCTTCGAGAACGTGGGGCTCGAAGGCGCGTACCTCCAAGTGATGCTGGGAGCCGGGCAGCCCGGCCTGATGAGCTATGCGGACCCTGAGCTCGCGAAGCAGCGCGACGCGCATCTGAAACCCACCCGCGTCTGAGCGCGCCCCTGGATTCCCGCCGGACCCTCGTCGGCGCTTCCGTCCGGCGCAAGGAGGACGATCGCCTCCTCCGCGGCGCCGGACGCTACACGGACGACTTCACCCTGCCGGGCATGCTCTGGATGGCGGTGGCGCGCAGCCCCCACGCCCACGCGCGCGTCCTCGGCATCGACGTCACCCCCGCGCGCCGACTCGAGGGGGTAGTCGCCGTGATGACACGGGCCGAGCTGCCGGAATGCGCGGGCTCTGTGCCTCCCCTCGTGCCCGCGCCCGATTTCCACCGCTATCACCACCCTGTGCTCGCGGCCGAGCGCGTCAGGCACCTTGGTGAAGGCGTGGCCGTGGTGGTCGCGGAGAGTGCCTACATCGCCGCGGACGCGGTGGAGCGCGTGGCCGTCGAGTACGAGCCCCTGCCCGTCGCCGCCTCGCCCGAGAGCGCGCTGGCCCCGAACGCGCCCCGGGTCCACGATGGCTGGCCCGACAATCTCGCCGGGACCTCCGTGTCGGGGACGGGCGATACGAAGACCGCCTTCGCCAAGGCCGACGTCATCGTGGAGATGCATCTCGACTACCCGCGCGTGGCCGGCATGCCCATCGAGGGCCGCGGCGTGCTCGCCTCCTACGATGGGGCGGCCGGCCTCCTCACCGTCTGGCTCTCCACTCAGGTACCCTTTGCCGTGCGAAGCGGCATCGCGGCGGTTCTCGGCATGGCGGAAGAGCATGTGCGAGTCATCGCGCCCGAGGTCGGCGGCGGATTCGGCGTCAAGGGGCACGTGTACCCGGAAGACATACTCGTGCCGGCGGTGGCGCGGAGGCTCGGTCGTCCCGTCAAGTGGATCGAAACGCGGCGCGAGCATTTCCTCACCGCGGCCGCCGACCGGGATCAGGCCCATCACGCCCGCCTGGGCGTCTCCCGGGACGGGGCCATCGTGGCCCTGGAGACGGAGTTCACCCGGGATCACGGCGCGCACACGACGCTTGGCGAAGCCATCACCTACAACACGATCAACCACCTCGTCGGCCCGTATCGCGTGCCCCACTACCGGGGCGTGGGACGCAACGTCGTGACGCACAAGACCTTCATCGCCGCCTACCGCGGGGCGGGACGGCCCGAAGCGAATTTCGTCCTCGATCGCCTCCTCGATCGCGCCGCGCGCGCAGTCGGCATGGACCCGGCCGCGCTCCGGCGCCAGAACCTCGTCCGCCTCGAGGAGATGCCGTGGCGGACGGGGCTGACCTATCGCGACGGCGTGCCCATCGCCTACGACCCCGGCGACTACGTGAAGATGTTCGACGTGGCCCTCGAACGCCTCGACTACGCGGGCTGGCGCGCGGAGCAGGCGAGGCGCCGTGGCACGTCGAAGCCGATCGGGCTCGGCGTCTCCGCGTATGTCGAAGGCACGGGCATCGGGCCCTTCGAGGGCGCGAACGTGCGCGTGGATCCCAACGGCACCGTCTTCGTGGACATCGGCGTCTCCTCGCAAGGCCAGGCGCACGAGACGACGCTGGCCCAGATCTGTGCCGACGAGCTCTCCGTGCCCATCGAGCAGATCGTGATCCGCGGCGGTGACACGCAGCTCCTCGGATATGGCCTGGGCACCATAGCGAGCCGCGTGGCGGCCGTGGCGGGACCGGCCGTGTCGCGGGCCGCGAAGGAGACCGCGCACAAGGCGAGGGTGGTCGCGGCCAGCCTCTTCGAGTGCGCGCCTGAAGACGTCGTGCTGGAGCAAGGCCGGGTGATGGTCGCGGGCGTGCCGAGCAAGAGCCTGCCCCTCGCCTCGGTGGCGAAGGCCGCGGTGAGAAGCCGCGCGCTCGCCGATGCGGGAGGCCCCGGCCTCAATGCCTGCGCCTTCCACTATCCCGGCACGGTGGCCTGGGCCTTCGGCGTGCACGCCGTGGCCCTGGAGGTGGACGCGGAGACCTGCGCGCTGAAACTGCTCAAGTACGTCGCGGCGCATGACTGCGGACGGCCCATCAACCCCATGATCGTCGAGGGGCAGATCCACGGCGGTATCGCTCAAGGCATCGGGACGGCCTTGGGCGAGGAGCTGATCTACGACGAGGCGGGCCAGCTTCTCACGGGCACCTTCATGGACTATCCCATGCCGCGTGCGGAAGACATGCCGCCGCTCTCGATCGAACACCTCGACTTCCCGTCGCCCATCAATGAGCTGGGGATCAAGGGCGTGGGGGAGAGCGGCGTGGTCTCGCCGGCCGCGGTCATCGGCGGCGCGGTGGAGGATGCCTTGTGGGAGCGCGGCGTGCGTGTGGCGCGCGTGCCTCTGACCTCTGCTCGTATCTTCGAGCTACTGCAGGCCGGGGCGAAAGGGTAGATCTGCCCTGTTCAACGGGCGGGGGCTGGGGGGTGCCCTCCCCAGACCACGCTGACTCGCACTGCCCTTGGCCACTCTGGCCCGCCACGAGATTTTGGTTTTCGGCTTCGACCATCCGCAGAAGATACGGGTCTGGGGAGGGCACCCCCCAGCCCCCGCCCTCCGCGCTTCCTCAATTCCCTCGCCCCCGCCTCGGGGGAGAGGGCAGGGTGAGGGGCGAGCCAGATGACGCTAAGCGGAGCCGGCAGCGCGCTGGGGCTTGGGCTTGTTGAAGCGGAGCTTGTAGTAGGTGATCCAGATCGCTATGAGGGGTGTGCCGATCATGGTGGGCCAGAGCCAGCGGATGGTGGTGGGCAGGACATGGAAGTTCACGACGGAGAAGGCGGTGACCGCGGCGATGTAGGAGCCGATCATACTGGCCATGTGCTTGTACCACCAGGCCATCCTCTCCGTGGGCGGACTCCAGAAGCGCCAGACGTCGAGACCGGAAATGGAGAGGCCAACGAGGCCGAAGACGATGGCGACGGTGGAGAGCTCGCGGAAGCGTGGCGTGGGCCTCGCGATGCCCAGAGTGATGAGGGCCGCGCTGGCGGCGAGCGTGATCCCCGCGGCAATCCAGTCGAGGGCGCCTGGGCGCTCGCCGAGATCAGGTCGCTTCCGGTAGAGGACGCGGTAGCCGGAGAGGGCGGCGTAGAAGCTGAAGACCGCGGTCAGCATCAGGAAGAGGATGGACCGCCAATAGCCGACCACGACGGCGGTGGCCGCTACCACCGCCATCGCCCAAAAGTAGACCTTGCCCCAGCGCCGGTGCGTGGGACCGCCCTTGGCCGTCACGAGGGCAATGGGTGCCACCACGAGCGCGAGAGTGCCCGCGAGGACGTGGATCCAGAGAATGCCCTTGATCGCGCTATCCATGGAAGCCTCCCCGGTGACTCGGGCCATGTGGCCGAGGCGCAGCCGAGCCCCTCCAATAGATACGCATTCGCCAGACAGGATCAAGCCCTCGCGCACTGGAGGGACCGCGTAGTGGTAGGCTACGGCGGTCGACACTTCATCGAACGAGCACAGGAGGGACTAACCCATATGCGCGGCGTCGTCTTCCTCGGAGAGCGGAAGCTGGAGATTCAGGAATTCCCCGACCCCACGCCGGGGCCGGGCGAGGTCGTCATCGCTATCAAGGCCTCCGGCATGTGCGGCAGCGACCTCCACCCCTACCGCGCCGTCGGCAATGCCGCAGCGGCGCTTGGCTTGGGCAGCGGCGGGCCGGTCATCGCGGGCCATGAGCCGTGCGGTGTGGTCGCCGCCGTCGGGGCGGGCGTGCCGGCGGATTTCGCGCCCGTCGGCGCGCGGGTGATGAACCACCACTACAAGGGCTGCGGGCGCTGCAAGCATTGCCGCGTCGGCTGGTCGCAGCTCTGCCGGAACGGCATCACCGTGTACGGCATGACGGGACACGGCGGGCACGCTCCCTTCATGAAGGCGCCCGCCTTCACCATGGTCCCCCTGCCCGACGAGATTTCCTTCGAGGAAGGCGCGGCGATCTCCTGCGGCACGGGCACCGCCTATGGAGCGCTGAAGCGGATCGACGCCTCGGGGCGCGACACGCTCGCCGTGTTCGGCCAAGGACCCGTCGGTCTCTCCGCGACCATGCTCGGCCACGCCATGGGCGCGCGGGTCATCGCGGTGGACGTCTCCCCCGAGAGGCTCGCCCTCGCCAAGGAATTCGGGGCCGAGGCGGTGGTCAACTCCAAGGAAACGGATCCGGTGGCCGCCATCCACGAGCTGACCCACGGCGACGGCGCCGAGACGACCATGGACTGCACGGGCGTGGCCGAGGCGCGGGTGGCCGCGGTGCGGAGCGCGGGCACCTGGGGACGCGTCGCCTTCGTGGGAGAGGGCGGCACCACCACCTTCGACATCAGCCAGCATCTGCTGCGCCGCCAGCTGACTATCCACGCTTCGTGGACCTTCAGCGCCATGGGTCAGGCGGAGTGCGCGCGCTTCATCGTGGACAAGAAGATTCCACTTAAAAAGCTCCTGACCCACCGCTTCAAGCTGGACGAGGCCGACAGCGCCTACAAGCTCTTCGACACGCAGACGACAGGAAAGGGCGTCTTCGTTTTCTGAGCGGGGCTCTCCTGAGCGGAGCAATTTTGGGGACAACCCGCTCAAGCTCCTACTGAATTACCTCGTCCGCCTGGCGCAGCGTTGCCGGCGGGATGGTGAGGCCCTCTTCGGCACGCCGCTACAGGCCGTGGAGGGGGAAGATGTGCTCGCGGATCAGCCGGACTTGCCGCATCGCATAGTCCTCGGCCCACTGCCGCGTGTCCGCGGGTAGCTCCATGGGCGCGTCCCAAAGCCGCATGCTCTTGAGCCCGTGCGCGGCGAGATCCTTGTGGCAGGCGCGCGGGATCTCGGCGGCCAGCTCCATGCCGTTGATGGCGGCCCACGCCGCCGTCCACGCCCTCGCCACATTGGGCAGATCGTAGCCGCCGCCGCCCAGCGCCACCACGCGCGGTGACAGCTCGAGCAGGCGCGAGACGATCTTCGTGAAGCCCTGGACGGTCCACGCCAGGTGCGTGAGGGGATCCGTGCGGTGCGAGTCGATGCCGAGCTGGAGCACCACCACGTCGGGCTCGAAGGCGCGCAGGAGCGGCGGGACGACCGCCTCGAACGCGGGTACGTACACCGCGTCGTCCGTATAAGGCTGCAGGGGCAGGTTGACCGAAAAGCCGACCCCTTCGCCTTCACCCATCTCCTCGACGAAGCCCGTGCCCGGGAAGAGGCGGTCGCCGCGCTCATGGCTCGAGATGGTCAGCACGCGCGGGTCGTCATAGAAGGCGAACTGCACGCCGTCGCCGTGATGGGCGTCGATGTCGACGTAGGCGACCTTCCAGTCCCGGCGCCGCAGCTCCATGATGGCGAGGACCGCGTCGTTGACGTAGCAGAAACCCGACGCGCGATCCCGCATGGCGTGGTGCAGTCCGCCCGCGAAGTGAAAGGCGCGCGTCGCCTCGCTGTCGAGAACGAGCTGCGCGGCGAGGAGCGACCCACCGGCCACCAGCTCGCCCGCCTCCCACAATCCGGGGAAGATCGGATTGTCGCCCGCCCCGAGCCCGTAACGGGAGGCATGGGGAACCCACTCTCCTGCGCTGACCGCGCGCAGGATCTCGAGGTACTCGCGGGTGTGGAAGCGCGCGATCTCGTCGACCGTGGCAGGCCCCGGTGTCACCACCTTGACCTTCGGCCCCGACGTGAGGCCGTAGGCCTCCATGAGCCGCCAGGTCAGGCCGAGTCGCTCCATACGCAGCGGATGCTCCGGCCCGTAGTCGAAGCGCCGCCAATCCTCGGAGTGCACGAGCGCGGTCTTCACCGCTTCTTCCGCCGCCACAGGCCCGACTTGCCGCCTGATTTCTCGAGGAGGGAAAGGCCCGTGAGCACGATGCCGCGGTCCACGGCCTTGACCATGTCGTACACGGTGAGACCGGCCACGGCCGCCGCGGTCAACGCTTCCATCTCCACACCGGTTTTGTCCACAGTGCGCACGCGAGCCTGGATGGTGACGGTGGAGCCCTTGTAATCGAGGGCGAAGGTCACATCGCAACTGGTGATCCGTAGGGGGTGGCAAAGCGGAATGAGATCGGACGTACGCTTGGCGGCCATGATGCCGGCCGTGCGCGCCACCCCCAGCACGTCACCCTTGGCGGACTGGCCGGCCCGGATGGCGTGAAGGGTGGCGGGACGCATCTTCACGATCACCTGCGCTACCGCCTCCCGCGCCGTCTCCTTTTTTGGCGAGACATCCACCATCCGCGCTTCGCCGGATGGCGTCAGGTGGGAGAGGCCGAGGAAACCCCGCCCTTCCCGTGACGACGGCATGGGATATTCAGTTGCTGCTACGCGTCAGGCGTGCGCAGTGTCGCGCGCGTGGCGGATCATCGACTCCATGCGGTCCTTGCCCATCAGCTTGAGCTTTTTCAGCTCGCTGACTCGCGGCCATAGGGACCTCCTTGTGGGGTGAGGTTGCGGCCGTGGTGCCTTCTTATACTCCCGCCGGATTCCGAGTGTCAAGACTCGCCAAGCCACGAAGGAGGTGCGCCGCCGTCGCCTTGAAATGCGCGACTACCGAGGCCCCGTCGCGAAGGCTCAGCTCGTCTACGGAGCGCTGCGTCACGAGGGCGACGAGGGGAAATCCGCAATCCACGATCACGCGCACATACGGACCGGACGCGGTCACACGCAGCACTCGGCCGGCGAGATGATTCCGGGCACTCGAGCCGCCGGCCTCGGGCCGGCCGGCCGACAGCGTGACATCCTCGGGACGAAGACAGAGCCGGACGATCTCGCCGGGCGCGGCCGGATCGGCCACTTCTATGCTCTGCCCGCCCGCATCCAGCACCGTCACGCCACCTTCACGACGGATCACGCGGCAGTCCAGGATGGTTTCGATGCCGACAAAGCGCGCGATCTCCTCGGAGGCGGGGGCACGGAAGACTTGGGCGGTGTCCTCGATCTGGGCGAGGCGTCCCCCGATCATCACGCCCACGCGATCGCCCAGTGTCATGGCTTCCGCCCGGTCGTGAGTCACGAGCACGGTGCTCACGCGATCCTCGCGGAGGATACGCCCGAGGTCGCCGATGAGAAGCTCGCGCGTCGGCTGGTCGAGCGCGGAGAATGGCTCGTCCAGGAGCAGGAGCTCGGGCTCGAGCACGAGCGCGCGGGCGAGCGCCACCCGCTGCGCTTCGCCTCCCGACAGCGTGCGCGACGGGCGATTGGCGAGGCCGGCGATGGCGAGGCGGGCGAGCCAGCGCATGGACTGCGTCTCGATGCCCTCGCTCGACACTCCACGGAAACGCAATCCCATGGCGACATTCGCCCGCACGGTCGCGTCGGCGAGGAGCGGCTCCTGGAATACGCTGGCCAGGCGGCGCCGGATACTCAAGCTTTGCGCGGCCGTCACGCTCTCGCCCTGGAACCGCACGGAGCCGGCATCGGGCGTCTGGAGCAGTCCCATCACGCGCAGGAGTGTGGACTTCCCCGCTCCATTCGGCCCGATCACCGCCAGGACCTCTCCGGGCCTGACGGCGATATGCGGCACGTCGAGGACCACACGCCCGCCGTGGGCCACGCGGACGCCCGCGAGCTCGACGACCGGCGTCACCGCTCGTCCTCGCTCGTCCCGTCGCCGGGGAGGACCTGGATGGAGCCACGGTGCATGGAGAGCTGCCAGCGCCGGTCCCGGCCGATCTCGAGTATCTCGTAGACGAGCCGCGGCACCTCGACCTCGAGGTCGTAGTCGCCCTGGGCGGGCCGCCCGGGAGCATCGAGCCGGAAATAGAGGGTGAAGGTCGTGCCGAAATCGGCCTCGCGCACGATGTCGCCGGAGAGCAGGTTCATGTGGTGCATGGGGTCCGCCACGCCACGGTCCTTGCGGATCAGCCGCACGTACTCCGGACGGATGAAGAAGGCGAGAGAGTGGTCGGGCTCCGGGAGATACGAGCGAACGGGCGAGTTGACCGCCTCGAGCATCTGTCCGCGCCAGCGGAGCTGGATGCGGTCGGGCGAGGCTTTCACCACCGTGCCCCGCAGGATATTGCGGATGCCGAGAATGCCCGCCACGCGCTCCGAGGCCGGCCGCCACAGGAGCTCGCTGCGTGGAGCGGCCTGGATCACCTGCCCTGCCTCGTACACGACGATCTGATCGCCCAGCCGATACGCTTCCTGGAAATCGTGGGTGACGAGCACCGCCGCCACATGCCAGTCCGAGAGAATGCCCGCCAGCTCCTCGCGCAGCGACTGGCGCAGCCCCGCGTCCAACGCGGAGAGCGGCTCGTCGAGCAGGAGGAATGCGGGATCGGGGGCGAGGGCGCGGCCGAGGGCCACGCGCTGGCGCTGCCCTCCCGAGATCTCGTGGGGCCGCCGATGCTCGAGGCCGCCCAGGCCCATGCGCTCGATCACTTCGGCCACGCGACGAAGCACGTCCGCGCGCGGCCGGCCCCGCAGCCCGAACCCGATATTGGCGGCCACGCTGAGATGCGGAAAGAGCGCGTAGCCCTGGAAGACATAGCCGAGGCCCCGCCCCTGCGGCGGCACATTGATCCGCGCCGCCGTGTCGAAGAGCACGCGGCTGCCCACCACGATGCGCCCCGCGTCCGGCTCGAGGAGACCGGACAGGCACTGGAGGGTGAGCGTCTTGCCCGCGCCCGAGGGTCCGAAGAGCACCGCGACACCGTCGCCCGCCGACCATTCCACATCGAGGGTAAAGCCGGGCAGTCGCTTGACGAGCCGGACTTCGAGACGCTGGCTCACAGCGGGCGCGCTCCGAGACGAGCCGACGCCACCACCACCCCACACGACAGGAGCGTCAGCACCGCTACGAGCGCCATGGCCTGCCCCGCTTCGCCCGTTTGCACCGCGGTGTAGATGGACAGGGGCAGAGTCTGCGTCTTACCGGGGATATTGCCCGCCAGCATGAGCGTGGCGCCGAATTCTCCGAGCGCCCGCGCGAAAGCCAGCACGAGGCCAGCCAGAATACCGTTCCGGGCCAAGGGCAGCGTCACCTCGAGGGCCGTCCGCCACTCGGCCCGGCCCAGAGTGAACGCGGCCCGCTCGAGATTCGGATCCACCGACTCGATGGCCGCCCGCGCCGTCCGTACGAGGAGGGGCAGGGCCATTACGGTGGCGGCGATCACCGCCGCGTACCAAGTGAAGGCGACGCTACAGCCCGTCGCCTCGTAGAGCGGCGCGCCCAGTACGCCGCGCCGGCCGAGGAGGACGATGAGGTAGTAGCCGGTGACGGTGGGCGGCAACACGAGCGGGAGGGTCACGAGCACGTCGACGGCCGCCCGGCCCCAGAAGCGCCGGCGCGCGAGGAGATAGGCGAGAGGGATGCCTATCGCCGCATTGAGCAGGGTGGCGACGATGGACACCTTGATCGAGAGCCAGATTGCGGAGAGCTGGTCGGGGCTCACCGGACTCCGGGCGGCGGCGAGAAGCCAAGGCACGCCTGACCGTCACGGCTCACGAGAGGATCGACGAAGGCGCGCTCGAGCAGCGGGAGGATGGTGAGGACACCGATCACGAGCGGTCGCTCCTTTCCAACATGGGAGGCGGGGCCGTTTCCCGACCTACCCTATCGGCCCGGGGACCATGGCGCACGGCGGTAGGTCCAGGAGCTCGGAGACGCGACGATTATACCCGAGGTCAGACGACGCGCCGCTGCTGGATCCAGGTCAGCGCCCAGTTCACGAGGAACATGAGGGCGAGCAGGATGAGCGAGAGCGCGATGGCCACGTCGAAGTTGCCCTTGCCCGTCTCGAGCACGGTGGCGGTGGTGAGCACCCGCGTCGAGTTCCTGATGTTGCCGCCGACCATGAGCGACGCGCCGACCTCAGAGATGACGGCGCCGAATCCCGCCATGACCGCGGCGAGCATGGGCAGGCGCGCTTCCTTCAAGAGCATCCCCACCACCTGGGCATGAGAAGCGCCCAGCCCCAGGAGCTGCAGGCGGAACTTTTCGGGGATTTGCTGGATGGCGGCCAGGGTCAGGCCGATGACGATGGGGGCCGCGATCACGAGCTGGGCGAGGATCATGGCCGTCGGCGTGTAGAGGAGTTCGAGGAAGCCGAGCGCGCCGTTGCGCCAGAGGACGATGGTCACGAAGAGGCCCACCACAACCGGGGGCAGGCCCATGCCGGTATTGACGAGGCTGATGATGAAGCCGCGCCCGGTGAACCGCGAGAGGGCGAGCGTGGTGCCGAGCGGGATGCCAAGGGCGAGCGAGAGGAGAGTGGCGGTGGCCGAGATACGCAGCGAGAGCCACGTCACGCTCCAGACCTCGGCGTCGCCGGCCAGGAGCAGCCGCACCGCCTGGAGAATTCCCTGCCCGATCAGCTCCACGGCTTACTCGAAGTCGGCCTCGCTCTGGCCGGCGATGGGAACGAAGAGCGGCTGGCCGTACTTGTCAACGCCGAAGGTCTTGATCACGGCCTGCGTCTCGGGCGCCACCATGAAGTCGGCGAAGGCCTTGCCGCCCGCCCCGTTCACGCGCGGACCATTGGCGGGATTGATCTCCATGACCGAATAGATGTTGAGCAGCGGCTTGTCCCTTTCCACCAGGATGGGCAGGCTGATGCGCTTCTGGAAGGCGAGCCAGGTGCCGCGGTCGGTGATGGTATAGGCGCGGCGGTCATTGGCGATGCCGAGCGTCTGCCCCATGCCCTGGCCCGACTCGATGTACCACGCGCCCTTGGTCTCGCTGCCCGCCTGCTTCCATAGCCCCAGCTCGAGAAGATGGGTGCCCGACTTGTCGCCGCGCGAGACGAAGCGCGATTGCGTCTCGGCAATGCGCTTGAGGGCATCCACGGCCTTGGGCATGCCCTTGATCCTGGCCGGATCGTCGTCCGGGCCGATGATGACGAAGTCGTTGTACATGACGAGCCGGCGATTCTGCATCTTGCCTTCTTCGACGTACTTCCGCTCGAGGGAGGGGGCGTGCACGAGGGCGACGTCGGCCTCGCCGCGGGCGGCGAGGGCGAGGGCCTGCCCTGTCCCGACCGAGATCGTCTTGACGGTCAGGCCGGTCTTCTTCTCGAACATGGGCACCAGGGTGTCGAGAAGCCCCGAATCCTCGGTGCTCGTGGTCGTGGACAGGATCACCGTAGTGGACTGCGCCAGCGCCGGCACCGTCGACACGGAGCACAGCACGGCGAGGAGCAGACGAAACAGCATGATGTTCCCTCTCTCTCGTGACGTCAGCAGCCGGCCCGGATCTTTACTATGCTCACGAGAGCATACTTGGGGGCGCCCGCGGAAGCAAGACGAGGCGCGAAAACGGATCAGTCGCGGAAGGACAGCTCGAAGTGCCGGGCCACCAGAGCGTCGAGGCCCTGGCGGAAGCGGCGGTATCGCTGGACGAAGCGCCGCCCTTCCGGAGTGAGGCGAGTGCCGCCGTCGGGCCCCCGGCCGGGTCGACGCTCGAGGAGCTTCACTCCGGCCGCGCGCTCGAGCTCGCGGAAGTACCCCCACGCCGCCCGATAGGACATGCCCATTCGCTCGACGGCCTGCTTGAAGGAGCCGAGCCGCTCCACGGCCTCCAGGAGCTCGGCGCGGCCTTCGCCGAACTTGACGCTGTCCCCGAAGACGACCCAGAGCTTGAGCCGGGGACGTCCCTTCACCGCGCGTCCCACTGCACTACCGCGTGAGGACGCGACCCGCGGGAACCGCGTGGTAGCGCGGGCCGTCCACCACGACGTGCCCGTTGACCACGACGCAGGGAATGCCCACGGGATGGCGATGCGGTTCGGGGAAGGTCGCCTCATCGCGCACCGTCTTCGGATCGAAGAGGGTCAGGTCCGCGGCGTAGCCGGTCTTGACGAGGCCGCGGGCCGCGATGCCCAGCTTGGCCGCGGGCATGCCCGTCATCTTGTGCACCGCCGTCTCCCACGAGAACAGACGGCGCTCGCGGCAGTAGACGCCGAGCACGCGCGGGAACGTTCCATAGCTTCGCGGATGCGGCTTGCCCGGATGCGGCCCCGTCCCCGAATGGAGCGACAGCGAGTCGGAGCCGATCATGGTGTGAGGATCGGCGCTGGCCATGGCCACGTTCTCCTCGCTCTGGGAGAAACTGACCATGCTGACGCCCGCCTTCTCAGCGAGCACGAGGTCCATCATGGCCTGCGCCGGTTCACGCCCGGTCAGGCGCGCCAGTTCGGCGAGGGTTTTCCCCGCGAGCTCCTCCCTCGAGCAGGTGGCCACCATCACCTCGTCCCAGCCGTTGGCGCCCGAGCCTGTGCGCCAGCGCTCTCCGTCGACCAGGCAATCGGCGATGGCGCGCGCCCGCGCCGCGGGATCGGCCAGCCGCTCGAGGAGCTTGGCGGTGCCGCCGTCGTGCATCCAGGCGGGCAGGAGATTGTCCATCTTGGTGCTGCCCGCGGGATAGGGATAGACGTCGCCCGTCACATCGACGCCGCGGGCCCGCGCGTCGGAAATCATGCGCAGCGCGCGCTCCATCTTGCCCCAGTTCTCGCGCCCCGACGCCTTGACGTGGGCGATCTGAACGGGCACGCCCCCTTCCTCGCCGATCCGGATGGCTTCGACATACGCGGTCTCGAGGGTGGCTGCCTCCCCGCGCACGTGGGAGAAGTAGTGCCCGCCGCGCTTCGACATGCTCTTGGCGAGGCCGATCAGCTCCTCCGTCGAGCCGTAGATGCTCGGCGCATACACGAGGCCCGTCGAGTAGCCCCAGGCCCCGGCATCGAGCGCTTCCGCGAGGTGGCGCTCCATGGCCTTCTGCTCGTCGGGGGTGGCGGGCCGATTCTCGCCGCCCACCGAGGCGTAGCGCAGGGCGCCGTGGCCCACGAACTGCACCACGTTGACCGAGGTGCGGAGCCCGCGAAGATGATCGAGGTACTCACCGAAGCTCTGCCACGTTGCAGGCGGCTTGCTGCCGATGCCCCCGATCCAGTCGCGCACCGTGTCCCGCATGCCCGGCGCGATGGGACCGGGAGAGAAGCCGCACATGCCCACCACCTCGGTGGTGACGCCCTGCCGCACCTTGGACTCCGCGCCCGGGCACGTGTCGTAGACGAGATCCGAGTGGGAGTGAATGTCGATGAAGCCGGGGGTCACCATCAGTCCCTTGGCGTCGATGACGCGGGTGGCCTCGCCGCTCAGACTGGAGCCGAGGGCGGCGATCCGGTCGCCCTCCACGGCCACGTCGGCCGCCACGCCGGGGGCGCCGCTCCCGTCCACCACCGTGCCGCCTTTGATGAGGAGCGACCAGGCCATGAATCTACTCGGCCGTCTCGATGATCTTGACCGACTTCATCTTGTCGCCCTTCTTGATGTTGTCCACGATGTTCATGCCCGAGGTGACCTTGCCGAAGACGGTGTACTTGCCGTCGAGGAAGTGGGCGGGGGCGAGGGTGATGTAGAACTGGCTGCCCGCGGAGTCGGGATCCTGGCTGCGCGCCATGGCCACCGCGCCGCGCACGTGCTGCTGCTTGTTGAACTCGGCCTTGACCTTGTAGCCGGGCCCTCCCGTGCCGTCACCCTTGGGATCGCCGCCCTGAACTACGAAGTTCGGCTCCACGCGGTGGAAGACCAGCCCGTCGTAGAAGCCCTTCTTGGCGAGGGTGATGAAGTTCTCGACGGTTTTGGGCGCGTCGTCGGGGAAAAACTCGATCTTGATGATGCCGCCCTTCTCCATAGTGATCTCGGCAACCTGTTTCACGCGTCCGGATCCTTTCTGCGGCTCAGCGGGTTTGGGTGCCTGCGCCCACGCGCCGGCAGGCACGACGAGCGCGACGACGAGAGCAGCCAAGAGCAGTCGGGTCTTCACGTATTAACTCCTCCTCGAAGCGGGGGTAGGCGGTCATTATGCCCCGCCCGTCGGCTTCGGGCAAGGTCAACGCACTGCGCCATGCGAAAAATCCGTGCTAGAGTGGCTACATGGACGAGCGCAAAGACATTCGGAACGTCGCCATCATCGCCCACGTCGACCACGGCAAGACGACTCTCGTCGACGCCATGCTGTGGCAATCGGGCATCTTCCGCGCCAACGAGCATGTGGCCGAGCGGGTCATGGACTCGATCGACCTCGAGCGCGAGAAGGGCATCACGATCATGGCCAAGAACACGTCCGTTCACTACAAGGACGTGAAGATCAACATCGTGGACACCCCCGGCCACGCCGATTTCGGCGGCGAGGTCGAGCGCACCCTCACCCTCGTGGACGGGGTGCTCCTCCTCGTGGACGCGGCGGAAGGCCCGCTGCCCCAGACGCGCTTCGTGCTCAAGAAGGCGCTGGAGGCGGGACTGACCCCCGTGGTCGTCATCAACAAGATCGACCGCCAGGACGCGCGCGCCCCGCAGGTGCTCGACGAGGTCTACGATCTCTTCATCGACCTGGACGCGGCGGAAGACCAGCTCGAGTTCCCCGTGCTCTACACCGACGCGCGCAAGGGCATCGCCAAGCTTCGCCTCGACGACGACTCCAAGACTCTCGCCCCGCTCTTCGACACGCTGGTGGCCACCATTCCGCCCCCCCGCTTCGATCCCGAGATGGGGCTCCAGCTTCGCGCCACCTCGCTGGACTGGGACGACTACGTGGGCCGCCTCGTCATCGGGCGCGTGGTCAACGGCAAGATCCGACAGTACGATCGCGTGGCCATCATCCACCGCGACGACACGACGGAGATCGCCAAGGTGACCGTGCTCTACGGCTACGAGGGGCTCAAGCGCGTCGAGGTGGCCGAGGCCTCCGAGGGCGACATCGTGGCCATCGCGGGCATCGACAACGTGGAGATCGGCGAGACGGTCACCGATCCCGAGAGGCCTCTCGCCCTGCCCGTCATGCACATCGACGAGCCCACGGTGTCCATGCTCTTTTCCTCCAACGTCTCGCCTTTCTCTGGACGCGAGGGCAGGTTCGTCACCTCGACCCAGCTCCGCGAGCGGCTGTGGAAGGAGAAGCGCACCAACGTGGCCATCCGCGTGGACGAGACGGACTCCCCCGATACCTTCCGCGTCTCCGGGCGCGGCGAGCTCCAGCTCGCCATCATCATCGAGATGATGCGGCGCGAGGGCTTCGAGGTCGAGGTGAGCAAGCCCCAGATCATCACCAAGGACGACCAGGGCAAGACCCTCGAGCCCATGGAGCACCTCGTGGTGGACATCCCCGAGGAGTTCATCGGCGCCGTCACCCAGAAGCTGGGGCCCCGCAAGGGCCAGATGACCAAGATGGTCAATCACGGCACGGGGCGGGTGCGGCTCGAGTATCGCCTGCCCTCGCGCGGGCTCATCGGCTACCGCTCGGAGTTCCTCACGGACACTCGGGGCACCGGTCTCCTGAACCATCTCTTCGACGGCTACGCGGAATGGCAGGGCGACATCCCCCACCGCGCCAACGGCGCCCTCGTCTCGGACCGCGAGGGACGCACCACCTCCTACGCCATCGATCATCTCCAGCCGCGCGGGGTGCTGTTCGTGGGGCCGGGCGAGTCGGTCTACGAGGGGCAGATCGTGGGCGAGCACAGCCGCGACAGCGATCTCGACGTCAACATCACCAAGGAAAAGAAGCTGACCAACATGCGCGCGTCCACCTCGGACGAGGGCGTGCGTTTGACCCCGCCCCGCATCATGAATCTCGAACAGAGCCTCGAGTGGATCCGCGAAGACGAGCTGCTCGAGATCACCCCGAAGTCGCTGCGCCTGCGCAAGAAGTCCCTCGGCGGCCGCCGCCGCTTCTAGCCCCCGAGCTCGAAGGACCGGTGGATGGCCCCTTCCCGATTCTCTAGCGGCCACCTCGACCGCGAGATGGGCCGCCCCCCGACCTGCTCCCGCCACCGCGGCCGCCGCCCGGGCCACCGCGGCCGCCGCCCGGGCCACTGCGCCCGCCGGCGCCGGGGCGTCCGCCGCGCGCGGCCATGCGCGCCCGCTTCTCGTCGGCGTAGCGCCGGCGCTCCTCGCTCGTCGGCTTGATCTCGGCGAGGAACAGGTCGTCTTCCGCCCACTCCACGGGGATCTTCTGGCCGATGAACTTCTCGATGGGCTCGATCTGGAGCGCCCCCGCCTCGTCGGCCAGGCTGATGGACTTGCCGGTGGCGCCCGCGCGCGCGGTCCGCCCGATGCGATGCACGTAGTCCTCCGCGTCCTGCGGCATATCCCAGTTCACGACATGGGTGACGCCCTCGATGTGCAGCCCTCGCGAAGCCACGTCCGTGGCCACGAGGATGGGCAACTCGCCATTCTTGAAGTCGTTCAGGATCTTGAGCCGCTTCTTCTGCTCCACGTCGCCGGTGAGGGCCCGCGCCTGCCAGCCGTTCCGGCCCAGCCGATCTTCGAGGCGCCGGGCCTCCTCTCGAGTATTGGAGAAGACGAGGATGCGGCTGCCCCCTTCACGCTTCAAGAGGCCAAGGAACAGGCCGAACTTCTCCTCCCGGCCCACGTGGTAGAGCACCTGCACGACGTTCTCGGCCGTCTTCTGGAGGGGGGTGACCGAAATCTGCGTCGGGTTGTTCATGAACTCCCAGGTCAGCTCCATCACCCGGAAGGACAAGGTTGCGGAATAGAGAAAGGACTGCCGCTTCTCCGGCTTGGGCAGCTTGCGCAGGATATAGCGCAGGTCGGCGATGAAGCCCATGTCGAACATGCGGTCGGCCTCGTCGATCACGAGAACCTCCGCGCGCTGGGGGGACCAGATGTGCTGCTTGAGGTAGTCGATGAGGCGTCCTGGGGTGCCCACGAGGATGTCGCAGGCCTCGCTCAGCTCTTCCCGCTGCTTGTTGTAGTCGATGCCTCCGTAGACGGCGCGGATCTTGAGCCCGGTGTGGGCGCCGAGCAGTCGGGCGTCGGCCTCGATCTGGACGACCAGCTCGCGGGTGGGCGCGATGATGAGCACGCGGGGGGCCGTGGGTCCGCTCCGGGGAGGCGCGGGATTGCGCAGACAGCGCGTGAAGGCGGCGATGAGGAAGGCCGCCGTCTTGCCCGTGCCCGTTTGCGACTGGCCCGCCACGTCCTTGCCCTTGAGGGCCAACGGCAGCGTGCCCTCCTGGATGGGCGTCATGGCCACGAAGCCGGCGTCCCGGATGCCGCGCATGACCGGCTCGGGCAGGTCGAGCGCGGTGAAATCCATGGGGCTCATGGCGTCGAGGCCGGTTCCACGGGGGGTCTCGCCACCTTGCGCTTCCGCGTGGCGACTCGGGCGCAGATGATGCCGACCTCGTAGAGAATGCACAGGGGGCCCGCCATGAGCGTCTGATTGATCATGTCGGGGGTGGGGGTGAGGATGGCCGCGATGATGAAGTTGACGAGGATCGCGTACTTGCGATTCTTCGAGAGGAACTGGGGGGTGACCACGCCGATGAGGCTCAGGATGGTGATCACCACCGGCAGCTCGAAGACCACGCCGAAGGCGAGGGCGAACTTGATCACGAAGTCCGTGTACGACGACACGGTGAGCATCGGTTTCCAGCCCTTCTCCTGACCGAAGGTCACGAGAAAGTTCGAGGCATACGGGATGATGATGAGCATGGCGAAGGCGCCGCCGATGAGGAAGAGCAGGGACCCGATGATGATGAAGGGCGCCGCGTATTTCTTCTCGTGCTCGTGGAGCCCGGGGGCCACGAACTTCCAGACCTGGAGGAGGATGCCGGGCATGGAGATGAAGATGCCCAGCACCATGGCCACCTTCATCCACGTCCAGAAGGCCTCGGTGGGCGAGGTGAAGACCAGCTCCGTCTTCATGCTGAGGAGCGGCCGCGAAATGAAGCGCATGGCCGGATCGGTGATGAAGAGGGCGATGACGATGCCCACGCCCGCCGATGCCACGCTCCACATGATGCGCGTGCGGAGCTCGCCCAGGTGCTCCATGAACGACATCTTGCCGAGGGCGCGATCGGTCTCCGGATCCGGCACCTGCTCGTCCGGCATCACCACTCCGCCAGGAAGTGCCGCAGCTGCCCGACGCCACGCCCGAGGGCGAAGCCCTCACGGATGGCGCGCGTGACATAGGCCTTGGCATCGCGCACGGCTTCGCCGAGCGGGCGCCCCTGGGCCAGCCCGGCCGTGATGGCCGCGGAGAGCGTGCAGCCGGTGCCGTGGGTGTTGTCGGAGTCGATGCGCGAGGCCTGAAAGGCCGTGAACTCCCGGCCGTTGTAGAGAACATCCACCGCGTCACCCTTCAAATGACCACCCTTGACGAGCACGTGGCGCGGACCCAGAGCGTGAATACGCTTGGCCGCCTCTTCCATCTCCGCCCGGCTGGCCACGGGCATGCCCGCGAGCACCTCCGCCTCGGGGAGATTGGGCGTCACGGCGAGGGACAAGGGCAAGAGGCGGGTGACAAGCGCGCGCACGGCCTCCGGCTCGAGGAGCGACGCTCCGGACTTGGCGACCATGACCGGATCCACCACGAGCTTATCGACCCGGCGAGAGCCGAGCGCGGTGGCCACGGCTTCGATGATGGCGGCATTGGCGAGCATGCCGCACTTGGCCGCGTCGACGCCGAAGTCCTCGAGGACGGATTCGATCTGGCGCGCCACGAAGGCCGGGGACAGACACTCCACGCCCTGCACGCCCACGGAGTTCTGTGCCGTCACCGCCGTGATGACGGACATGCCGAATACCCGGTAGGCCGAAAAGGTCTTGAGGTCCGCCTGGATGCCCGCGCCGCCGCCCGAATCCGACCCGGCGATGGTCAAGGCTTTGGGAATCGACATGGCCTCCTAGTATACGGGATACCTGAACATCGGTATAGGCATCAGATACTTAGCCGGCACGCACCCGGCGACGAAGGAACGCTCCTCGATCTCTTCGCCCGCATCGGTCAATGCGGTACGCGATCTCGTCGCTATGTCTGGCGAAACCGGAAATTGAATGCGCGAAGCTCGATCTGCTGGTTGGGGTACGGCTTCCATTCGACGTATCGCTGGAGCCCGTACGAATCGTTGGCCTGGATGACGGGGATCCACGGGAAGTTCTCGAGCACGATCTGACTCATCTCCGCATATACCTTGCCTCGGAAGTTTTCGTCGAGGCTGAATCGCGCCGCGTTGCCCAGCTCTTCGAATCTCGGCTGACGCCAGTATTCATAGACGGCGCCCGGGGCGAGGAGACGCCACATCATGCCGTCGGGGTCACCCAGCGTCGACGCCGGCTCGATCCACAGCAGGCCCTTCAAGCTCCGCTCCCGAATCTTCTGGGCCCGCACGCTCGCCTCGATGAGCTCGAGCTTGGCATTGACGCCGACGTCGCGCCACATGGCGATGACCGCCTCCGACATTGCCTTGTCGTTCGAGAGCACTCCGGACGTGCTCTCGAGAACGATCTCTTCCCCTTTGTAGCCCGCGGCCTGGAGGCGCTGACGGGCCGCCGTCGGATCGTACTTGAGAGGGGGCTGCTTGTCGTCATAGTGGTTGTCGCCCTTCGCGATCGGACCATTGGGTACGATCCCCTGCCCGTGCCACAACTCCTTCACGAGCACCTCGCGATCTATGGCGAGGGAGAGCGCCTGCTTGACCACGGGATTATCCAAGGGAGGCCGCTTGGAGTTCACGGCCAGCACGAACTGTCCCGCGAAGAGGACGGACTCGACCTTGGTCGTCGGATGGTTTCGAACCTGCTCGAGGGAGTCCGGAGGCAGCTTCGATATCATGTCGACCTCGCCCTTCAGAAGGGCGGCGACGCGGACGGCCGTTTCCGGAATCGGCCGGAAGACGAGGCGATTGAAGCCGACCCGGCCGCCCCAATAGTCGGAAACCGCGTCGAAGACCAGCTGGTCATCCTTTCTCCAGGACACGAAGCGAACGGGTCCCGTGCCGACGGGCTTGGCATTGAACTGGTCCGCGCCCACCGCCTCGAAGTATTTCTTCGGGATGATCTGCCCGCCATAGAAGGCGAGTCGGGCGGGCAGGAGAGGATCGGGCTTCTTGGTGACGAAGTTGACCGTGAGCGCATCCGGCGTGTCGACACGATCGACGGTGGTGAAGATGGTGGAGACATTGGTCTTCGCCTGGGGGTCATAGGTGCGCTCGATGCTGAACTTCACGTCGGCCGACGTGAAAGGGTCCCCGTTGTGGAACTTCACGCCGGGCCGGAGCTTGAATTGCCAGATGGTAGGCTGCACCGCGTTCCAGCTCGAGGCCAACGATGGATACAGCTTGTTGTCGCGACGCCGGCTCACCAGATGATCGTAGAGATTGAACGTCACCGTCACGTCGAAGCCGGCCGTGCTCAGGTGCGGATCGAGCTTCGAGATGTCGCCGGCCTGGGCAATGACCAGATCAGTCTTCTTGGTGGTCTGGGCCTCCGCCTTCCGGGCCAAGGCGGTCCGGCCGACGGCAAGGCCGCCGGCCACCGCGGCGGCCCTCTGGATGAACGTACGGCGCGTCGTTGGCTTGGACATTCCTGAAGCGGTGGGCCGGCCGCTCATCCCGAATGTCTCCTCGCGAGAGTTAGGGAACTGCTACTTCCCGATCTGTCCCGTGTGGCAGAGGGCGCCGAGCAGGGTGAGGATGAGCCGGCCCGCGAGGTAGCTCGTGATGTTGCCGACATCGGCGCTGGGCACCACTTCGACGAAGTCGTATCCGACGATCTTCCCCTTGGCGGCCACGCCACGAATCAGGTTCGTCACCTGCGAGTAGGTGACGCCACCCGGCGCCGGTCCCGCCACCCCGGGGGCGATCGTCGGATCCAGGCCGTCCGCATCGATGGTGATGTAGTAGCGCTCCGCGGCCGGTATGCGCCGCAGGATTTCGTCGATTCCCACCCGGTGCAGCTCTTCGGCGCCGACGAGGATGCTCCCATAGGCGCGGGCGGCATCGAACTCCTCTTTCCGGGCACTCCCGAAGCCGCGCAGGCCGATCTGCGTCATGCCGGAAAACCAGGGCATCTCGGAAGCCCGGCGCAAAGGACTGCTCAGTCCGTCCCGGACTCCCCCGATCTCGTCGCGCCAATCGAGGTGGGCATCGACATGGACGATGAAAATAGGTCCGTATCCCTCGTAGGCGCGCATGACGGGAATGGGGATGGAATGCTCTCCGCCCAGCACGATGGGGACGGCCCCGCGCTCGAGGATCTTGCGTATAACCGCGGTGACCCGCCCCGGATTCTCCTGGATCGTGCTCGGCGTGGTGGCCACGTCGCCGCAATCGACCATCTCGACGCGCCGGCCCGCGAGCAAATCGCCGCCAAAGTCGAAATCGTAGTGGCTGAGGTAGCGCGGCGCGAAGCGCATGGATTGCTCGCGGATGGTCTGGGGAGCGGTGCTGCAGATCGTCGAGCGATGGAGATCGTAGGGGACGCTGAAGGGAACACCCACCACGGCCAGATCGGCATCCAGAATGTCGAGGTCGCTGCAACGGGGAATGTCGAACATCGAGGGGCGACCGATGGGCACCGGCTTCAGCAGTTGTGAGTCCACGAGGCGCTCCTTCCGTGTAGAGGGCGAGATGACTGGGTGATCGGCCGGCCCCAGAGTGCCCTACTGCTCGCGGACGGTCAAGACCGTCCCTCCGCCCAGAGCCACCGGCGCGGGCCGAATACCAGCCGCTTGATCGCGACCAGAACCGGCCCCACGAAGCGGATCCGTCGGAGCCGCTCCCGCCGGCGGACCGGAGGTTGAACGGCTCGCAAGGCGAGGGCGGCGGACCGGGCCTCGCTCCGCCGGCCCGGCTTGGGCGCATGCTTCCATTCCGCGAGCACTTCCCGATAGAGCGCGATCAACTCGTCCACCTGGTGGGCGAGGCCGGCTGAGGCCCGAATTTTCCTCGAGACGCGGGTGGCGTCGTCCGGATCGTACCGCGCGATCTGCTTGAGGAGGATCCGCGGGTCGAGGGGCTGGCGCAAGAGCCGCGCGCCGAAGTTCCACCGGCGGAACTCCTCCACGTCGGCGCTCCGGACCATCCTCCCCGCGCCACGAAAATCGCACAACACGACGGCGGTGCCCACGGCCATCGCCTCCAGCGCGCATCGCGCCTTGGCGAACACGAGGTCGTACTTACCGATGACGGCCTCCGGCTCCGCCGATGGATGGCCCACTCCCGAGCCGATCACGTCCAGGGGGAGGCCGGCACGGGAGCACGCGTCCCGCACGGCCCCCAGATGGGTCTCCCCGTTCGCGTAGTTGCTGAAAAGGAGGGCGCGGGCCGGCCGCGCGGGGAGCGGGGGTCGAGGCTTGAAGCGGGTGAGGTCCACCGAGTTGTAGACGACACGAATACGGTCGCGGGGCACTCCCGCCTTGATGACGCGCTCCCGGCAATTGTGATCGACGGCCACGTGGCGCAGGATGCGCGGGAAGATCGGCGGCGCATCCACCCGCGCCGTCGCGTCGTGGCATACGTAGAGCGCGGGGACGCCCGGAAAGTGGAGGAGGGCGTTCACGCTGGGGACGGTGTGCTGGCCGTGCACGATGTCGGGCGGCTCGGAGAAGGTCGCGAGCGAGTGGCGGACCTCCACTCCGCGCTTGGCCAGATCCGCGGCGAGGGGGCCCACCTGGGGCGCGTAGACGAGGGGGGTGTGGCCCCGGGCGGCGAGGGCGAGCGCGAGATCGTACACGTACATCTCGCTGCCCGTGCGATCGGCCAGGGCGAAGTTCGTGATGAGGACGCGCAGGCTGCTCATCCCATTCGGGCGCCCGCCATGCTCGTCCCCACTCGCGCCTCGAGGCTTCTGTCCAGGGCCTCCCAGAGGGCCGCCTGAAGAGGCGCGATGTGATCCGTATAGGTCACCGCGCGCGGGTACTTGCCCGCGGCGACACGCGCCTGGCCATGGATCTCGTAGTGCGGCTGGCTGCTCCGCTCGGGCGTCCAGCTCTTCCGATTGTCGACGGGATGGAGACATTCGTGGCGAAAGGACTCGATCCCGTGTCGCTGCACGGCCGATTGGACCTCGCCGGCCAGCTCCGGATAGCCGCGGGCGGCCGCGAGCTTCCGCTCGAGCGCCTGATCATCGAGGGTGAGCTTGATCGCTCCGCGACATCGCCCCATCACGCAATCGACGCGTGGCCCGGCGATCACGTACTCGTAGTTGCCGATCGGCCCCCGGACGCGGGTCGCGAGCTCGACGGCTCCCCCCACGATCGTGCGACAGAGATCGTGGGTCGGATTGTAACCCTCGGCTGAATCCCCTACGAGATAGTCGATGTCATCGAGACAGATCCAGTCGGCGAGCTCGAAGGTGAGGCGCAGAAAGAGATCGACGTCCTGATCCAGCATCGCCTCGTACACTTCCTGATCCGAGAGATGCCCGTAGATCGAGCCGGGACGTCCCCCGGCACGCAGAAGAGTCTTGGTGGTCGAGTGAAGCCGAGACCGGCCGAGCTGGCCGGAGCCGTCGGTCATGACAAACACGGATGGTTGCGACATGGTCAACCATCCGGTGAGATTGAGCTCATGGCCGGGGTGCGCCACGACGAGCGCCGCGCGGCCCAAGGTTGCTCCAGTGGGTTGGTGCGCCGTCCGAAACATGTGTCCTCCGGGTCGTCGGGATTGACTACAATGCTCACGACCCAGTAGGGGTAGTCGCAACACACATACCAAGGCGCTGAAGCCTTTAGTTTCCAGCAGGTATGGGAAGGAAATTCCCCAGCCACCCCTCTTCTGTAAGGCGAGCCGACGATTCAGCGGAGGCGGCGGGGGGCGGGACCTTGGCTATTCGTGGGAGCGTTTCGGCCTCGCATACGGGATGACGAGGGTGAATTCTCCCCTCACCTGTCCCGCGGCAAAGCGCGCGTGAAGGGTGCCGGGCGTGCCGCGCACGATCTCCTCGAACTGCTTGGTCAGCTCGCGCGCCACCACGATCTCGGCCTCACCGAACACCTGCCCGATCGCCTCGAGCGAGGCGAGCGCGCGATGGGGCGACTCGTAGCACACGATGGTCATCTCGAGATCGCGGAGCGCTTCGAGCCTGTGCAGGCGCTGCCCCGGCTTCACGGGCAGGAAGCCGTCGAAGACGAAGCTGTCGGCGGGAATGCCCGCGGCCGAGAGCGCGGCAACGACCGCGGAGGGCCCCGGCACCGGCACCACGGGAATCCCCGCGGCCCGCGCTTCCCGCACGAGAAGGAAACCGGGATCGGAGATGCCGGGCGTGCCCGCATCCGTGACGAGCGCCACGGACTTGCCCTCGTGCAGGGATTTGATGATGGTCGGACCCTTGGAGAGCTTGTTGTGCTCGAAGTAGCTCGTGACGGGCACGTGTATGCCGAAATGGGTGAGGAGGGTACGCGTGCGGCGCGTGTCCTCGCAGGCCACCAGCCCCACCTCCTTGAGTACCCGAAGGGCACGGATCGTGATGTCTTCGAGATTGCCGATGGGCGTGGCGACCACGTACAGCGTGCCCGGCGTCACGGTCGCCCTGCCCCTCCCGTCCCTTCCTCCTTGGCCGGAGGAGAAAGAGAAACGGTGCGCGAGAATTCGATGATGGTCTGGGCGAGGGCGGAGAGGTTTTCGTAGGGCTCGCCCCGAAGCGCCTGGCGGACGCGCTCCTCCCCGCCAACGACGAGACGCAGCACGACCGCGCGCCGCGGGCCCGGCTCGTTCGGGTCCATGGCCTGGGGCGGCCATTCCTCGAGGAGCGCGGGGGAATCGAGGAGCCGTGACACGAGGGCCACGTAGGCACCCTCGTCGATATCGCCCGCCCGCTCCCACGCCGGCGCGGCCACGCGCACACCCGACAGGGCCTCGACCATCGCGCGGCCCGATCGCGCCACGAGCCGGATCACCTGACGGTCGCCCGGCGAATCCCCCGAGGGGCGCGTCTCGGTGAGCACGATGACGCGTGACTGCCGGGCCGCGGTGTCGAGAAGCATGCGCCGAGCCTTGATGATGCGCGCCTGTACGGCCTCGATGTCGGCCGCGCCGGGCGCGGCGGCCTGATACTGCCGCAGTCGCACATAGGCGGCGAGCGGCCACCCTGCCTCGGAGGCCGCTATCCCCCAGCGGCGCAGCGCATCGTCGGGCAGCGGCTCTTCCGCCAACCGCGCGGCGGCCTCGAAGCTCACCAGTGCCCGCTCGAAGCGCCGGGCCTCGAATTCCTTGGTGGCGCGGACGAGGTACCAGTGCCGCTCGCGCCCGCCGGCCTCGGGCGCCTCGGCGCGGACCACTCCCGCCGCGGCCGCGATCAGCATGGCCACGAGCGCATAGGTCACTGGACGGAACGCTCTCATCCAGTCATCATTCTGGCATGGACGGGCTCTACACCGTGCGGACCCTGGCCGAGCATGCGGACCTCGAGCCCCATTTCAATCGCTTTCACGCTCTCGCCTGGCCGCGTTTCCTCCACGAAGGAAATGGCACGGGTGGGCTTTGGAGTCGTCTATTCAGCGACTTCAGGGAGTTTCAGCTCGGACTATGGGACGAAGCGGGGGCACTCGTCGCGGTGGGCAACTCGATTCCCTTCATCTGCGACGGTACCCGGGCCGATCTCCCACCCGATATCCCGGAGCTTCTCCAGCGCGGGGTGGCCGTGAAGCGCGACGGACGGCGCCCCACCGCCCTGTCCGCGCTGGCCGCCATCGTGGACCCGCAACATCGCGCGCGCGGGCTGAGCCGGCGCATCATCGAGACCATGAGGGACATCGCGCGGCGGCACGGGCTAAAGACCCTCGTCGCCCCTGTACGTCCGGCTCTCAAGCAGCTCTACCCGCTCACGCCCATGGAACGGTATGTCGCTTGGCGGCGATCCGACGGGACCGCCTTCGATCACTGGCTCCGCGTGCACGAGCGGATGGGCGCCGAGGTCCTGCAGGTCGCCCCCACGGCGATGGTGGTCACGGACACCGTGGCCAAGTGGGAGGAATGGACGGGACTGCGCTTCCCGGAGAGCGGAACCTACGTCGTGGCGGGGGCGTTCCAACCCGTGAAGGTCGACGTGCGACGGAATATGGGGCGCTACGAAGAAGCAAATGTCTGGATGAAGCACCTGGTTTTCTGAGACCATCTGTCAGGATGACAGGCAGGCCAATACCGGCACGTTCGACCATGAGGATGGTCGTGTCGGTTCGAACAATCCCTGACCGGCAGACAATCTCTTCGAGGGTAGAGCATGAGCGTAGATGACACTACGTCGGTTCTCCGCCATGGCCGCTCGAGCCTCACGCTTGCCTTGGCGAGGGATCGGCGAGGAAGGGAATGAGTCGGACTCGGCCTGAAGACCCTCAAGCGGTTCGCATCGAGGCGGAGAACGAGTGGGCGTGGTGCGGGACGCGGCGGCTCGAGCTGACGCCGCGGGCGTTCGCGGTCCTCCGGCACTTCGTCGAGTACCCGGGGCGGCTGATCACCAAGGAGGAGCTGCTCACCGCGGTCTGGCGGGACGCGATCGTGAGCGACGCCGCCCTCTCGAGCTGCATTCGCGATCTTCGCAAGGCTCTGGGGGACTCTTCAGGCGCGCCGCGATACATCCAGACGGTGCACCGACGAGGGTTCCGGTTCATTGGCCCGGTGGCTCGGCCGACGGCGATCGTCGGTCCGGCGGACTCCACCGCTCCTCCGGACAGGTCTCCCGTTCGGTCCCCTACGAGCTTCACCTCCTCGTCGCACGCGGTCCCGACATTGGTTGGCCGGGAGGCCGAGCTGGCCCGCCTGCACGAGCGGTTGGTGAAGGCGCTGAGCGGACAGCGGCAACTCGTGTTCGTGACCGGGGAGCCGGGGATCGGCAAGACGGCGTTGGTGGAAATATTCCTGGCTGAAGTCGGCGAAGCGAACGCGCTGCGCATCGGCTGGGGACAATGCGTGGAGCAGTACGGTGCGGGGGAAGCCTACCTGCCGGTGCTGGATGCGCTGGGGCGATTGGGAAGAGCGGCGGGGGGCGAGCAGCTGATTCAGATCCTCAAGCAGCATGCGCCGACCTGGCTGGAGCAGCTACCGGGGCTGCTGAACGATCGCGATGTGGAGGCGGTGCAGCGCCGGGCGCAGGGGGCAACGCGCGACCGGATGCTGCGAGAGCTGGTGGAGGCGCTGGACGCCCTCGCTTTGGACGCGCCGCTCGTGCTGCTCCTGGAAGACCTGCACTGGAGCGACTCGGCCACCATCGACCTGCTGCGCATGCTGGCACGGCGGCGGGAACCGTCGCGCTTGCTGGTCCTCGGCACGTACCGGCCCGCCGACGTGGCCTCCGCCACCGCGCATCCATTGATGTGGGTCAAGCACGAGCTGCAGCTGCACGGACACTGTGACGAGATAGCCTTGGAGTTCTTGAGCGCGCCCGCGGTGGGGCAATACCTCTCGCGGCGTTTTCCCGGGCACGGGTTCCCCTCGGAACTGGCCCTCGTGCTCCACCGGAACACCGACGGCAATCCGCTGTTCCTGGTGAACACGATCGACTACCTGATCGGCCAGGAGCAGCTCCGCGAGATCGACGGCCAGTGGCAGCTCGTGGGGCCGGTGGAGGACATCGCGGCGCGGGCGCCGGATACGCTGTGGCAGCTGGTCGAAAGACAGGTGGAGCGCCTGACCGCGGACGAGCAGGCAGTCCTGGTGGCGGCCAGCGTGGCGGGCGTGGAGTTTTCGGCGGCGGTGGCCGCCGCGGCGGGGATCGACCCGCAGCAAGGCGAACTGCGGTGCGAGGCGCTGGCGCGCCGGGGCCAGTTTCTTCGGCGGGTCGGCATCGCCGAGTGGCCGGATGGGACAGTGGCAGGGCGGTATGCCTTCATTCACGCCCTGTACCAGCAGGTGCTCTATGGGCGCGTCTCCATCGGGGAGCGGGTGGGTCTGCACCTGCGCACGGCCGAGCGTCTCGAGCGCGGCTACGGCGAGCGGGCGGGCGAGATCGCCGGCGAGCTCGCCGTGCACTTCGAGCACGGCCGGGACTTCGAGCGTGCCGCGCGGTACCGGAGACAAGCCGGTGAGCATGCGCTGCACCAGCACGCCTACGGTGAGGCCGCCGACCACGCGACGCGCGCCCTCGACTCGCTCAGGACGTTGCCAAACTCTCCGGAGCGCACCCAGGAAGAGCTGTCCCTGCAGGTCACCCTGGGGACGGCTATGACAGCGACCCACGGCTATGCCGCGCCCGAGGTGGCTCGCACGTACGCGCGAGCGTGGGAGCTGTACACGCAGATGAGAGAAACGCCGCAGCTCTTGCCCGTCTTGCTGGGCATCGGGCGATTCTATGTCGTTCGTGGCGAGTTCAAGACGGCCCACGACGTGGGCACCTACCTGTTGACGATGGCGGAGGCGAGGCAAGATCCCGCCCTGCTTCTGGCCGCGCACAATGCCTTGGGCATGGTGTCACTCTACTCAGGCGAGTTCGAGGCGGCCCTCGATCATCTGGAGCGGGGGATCGAGCGGTACGATTCGGGCGAGCCCGATCCCACCCGGTCGCCCGCGTTTCGCCTCGTTCCTCCCGTGGTCACCTGCGCGATCCACGCCGCCTGGACGCTCTGGATGCTGGGTTACCCCGACCGGGCCGCCGCCCGCGCCCGAGAGGCTCTCGAGTTGGCGCGCGCGCTCGATCACCCGTTCGGTCTGTCATTTGCCTGTCACCTCGCTGCGGCATTGCATCATTGGCGAAGGGAACACCAAACCGTGCAGGAACTGGAAGACGAGGCCCTGGCCCACGACACGGAGCATGACTTCGGGCTCCTTCTCACGATCGGGGCCATCCAGCGCGGCTGGTTACTCGCTGAACGAGGGCGGAGCGAGGAAGGCTTGGCTCAGATGCAGGAAGGACTGGCGAGGCACCGGGAGATTGGCGCCACCGTCCTCGTTCCTGCCTTCCTGGCCTTGGTAGCGGAGGCGCACCAGAAGCTCGGTCGGCCGGCAGACGGACTGTCCGCAGTAGCGGAGGCGTTGACGGTCGCGCAGCAGTCTGGACAGCACTATTGGGAGGCGGAGCTGCATCGCCTGACCGGCGTGCTCACGCTTCAGGCCGGCGCGAGCTCAGGGCGGGACGCGGGTCCGCGTGGAACAGGGCCCGACCCGCGATCCGCGGGGACCGACCCGCCCGCGCCGGGGGACGCCGAGTCACATTTCCTCCGGGCCATCGAGATTGCGCGCCGACAGGGAGCGAGGTCGCTGGAGCTGCGCGCGACGGTGAACCTCAGTCGGCGGTGGGCGGACACGGGGAAACTGAGGGAGGCCCACGCGTTGCTGTCGGACATCTACGGCTGGTTCACGGAGGGGTTCGACACCGCCGACCTGAGCGAGGCGAAATCACTCCTCGAGGACCTCGAGACCCGAGCTGGCGGATGATCTCCGCTCCGCCCGAGCGCGTCGCCCTACGGGAGAAAACCGAGCAGTCGCCAGACAGGAATGGAAACCAGGAGTCCGCATAGCGACAGGAGCACGTACGCGACACTGAAGGCCCGGACCTGGTCATGCGCGAAGAGATAGCCGTCCGATGCGCTCCAGAACGCGAGGTACGACGCGAACTGGTAGGGCACGCTCCAAAGATTGGCCGCGGAAAGGACGACGAACGCGACGACCCAGGGGTGGAGCCCGACCGTCGGGGCGATGGGGACCAGGGTGGCCGTGAGGAGCGGGATGGCTACCCACTCCGACAGCACGAACCGCGCCGCGGTGACCATCACGAAGAGGAGCGTCAGCGTCCATACCGGGGAGCCGTGCCCCCAGGCGACGAGCGGAGGAAGGGCCTGGGCCAGCCGGGCATCGACTCCGATTTGGTGGATCATGGCGGGCATGCTGAGGATGACGCCGAGGAAGATGAGGAGCGGCCAGTCGATCATCAAGCGGAATTGCTCACGTGTCAGCACCCCGGTCGCGGTCAGTGTCATCGCGCCAAGACACGCGAACCAGGCTCCATCGATCTTGAGATACGGCCCCGCCACGAACCCCATCAACACGACCACGGCGGCGGCCACTGCCACGCGCGCCTGCGAAGTCAGCGCTCCAAGGTCCCGCCATTGCCGCTGGATCACCTCGCGGGCAACGGGAGAATCGTTCGCGGGACGACACGTGATCAGAATGATCCCCAGCATCCCCACGGTGAGGACCAGCATCATCGGCGCCCCCGCGACGGCCCATCTCCACCATCCGGGTCGGGTGGCCGGGGGCAGCAGACTCCAGGCAATCAGATTCAGGGTGGCGCCCGAGAGAAACACGCGGCTCAACAGGCCGCTGCCCGTGAACGCAGCGAGTCCGATGCCGATTGCCGCGCGGCTTCTCGCGGGGTAGCCGAGCATTTCCGCCACCTGACGCGCCAGCGGTGCCGTGAGTGCGCAGCGGGCCACCGTGAGGGGCAGGAGCGGCGTCATGAGCAGGCCGCCGACGAGGAAGGCCACCACTTGACCGACGAAGGTGGCCGGAAACATCGACAAGAGGGCGACCGCGATCCGTTGGAGGACGCCCGACCTGGCCAGACCTCCGCCGACGGCGAGGACTCCGAGGAGGAGAAACCAGACCGGTGAGGCAAACCCGGAGAGGCTGGGGGCACTGGGACCGATCGCTGCCACGTTCCAGACGACGATCACGCCGAGGGCGACGACGTAGTCGGGGAGGACGTCGAGCGTCCAGCACAGCATGGCGGCGATCAGGAGGACGGATCCACGCGATTCCGGAGTGGCCCAGAAGTCCGCAGCGTGGGGCACGATCGACATCACCCGAGAAGCCGTGCCGCTCAGTGTTGCCGAGCCTCGCGCACCCTCTCCAGCGCTTGTTCGTCCCCCGCCGCCAGCTGCGTGGCGACGTGGAGGCACTGCTCGACCACGGCATGATCGCCGATTTGCCGGAACGCCTCGGCGCTGCGGAGGGCACCGTCGACGGAGCGATCACGTCGGGCCCGGATCAAGGCGGTCAGGTATGCTTCCCGCGCGTTCATTCGCGCGCCCGAGGGGGTGCCCGAGGCGCGCCCGATCGCCATGAAGGCGTCGCCGACGGCAATCATGCTTTCCCAGTTGCCGCTTTCAAGCGCCGCGCCATAGGCGTCGTGCCAGACGCGAACGGCGACATCGATGTGTCCGTGCTCGAGCTCCTTCTCGACGAGGTCGAGATGGGCGCGCCAGAGGCTGTCATCCCGCCTCCGCCCCGCCGGCACGACGCTTTCCAGCTGCTCGAGCTCGCCGTGCACCGCGGCGCGGGCGCCTCTGAGCGCTCCTTCTTCTGGTCTCGGAACCATCAGGCTTTCCCCACGGGTCAGGATGCCCACGACGGCGCACACACCAAGGAGTCCGGCCGCCACGGCGAGGCGTCGCGTGGACGTCATGGCAATCTTCTCCATTTGCGACCAAGCGCCGCCGGGCTTGGGTCCTCGGTCGTCAACGTCGTTCTGTCGGTGGTCATTGAGACAAGACTTACCGCGGCCACCGGCAGGAGTCTTGGGCGAACCTAGGGATTACTCAGGGAATACCGAGGGGCGGCGACTCGCGGGACGTTTCAGCTTGTAACGATCGATCGGCGGCGGGACGTCGGACGCCCCTCACCCTGCCCTCTCCCCTGAGGGGAGAGGGAGGAAATCAGGCGGACTGCTCTTTTGGCTCCGAGATGAGAATGGGGCGCTCCTTGTTGACGATGACCTCGCGCGTGATGATGCACTCCTTGAGCCCCTGAATGGAGGGCAGCTCGTACATCACCTCGAGCATGACCTCCTCCAGCACCGCGCGCAGTCCCCGCGCCCCCGTGCCGCGCTTCATGGCCTCGCGGGCTACCGCGGCCACCGCGTCGTCGGTGAACTTGAGCCTCACCTTTTCGAGGTCGAAGTACTTCTGGTACTGCTTGATGATCGCGTTCTTCGGCTCTCTCAGGATGCGCACGAGAGCTCCCTCGTCCAGATCGTGGAGAGTGGCCACGATGGGCAGGCGGCCGACGAACTCGGGGATGAGGCCGTACTTGAGCATGTCCTCCGGCTGCACCATGGCCAGGAGATCACCCACCCGCCGGTCGTCCCGGCTCTTGATCTCGGCGCCGAAGCCCATGCCCGTCTTGCCCACGCGGCTCTCCACCATCTTGTCGAGGCCCACGAAGGCGCCGCCGCAGATGAAGAGCACGTTCGAGGTGTCGACCTGGATGAATTCCTGGTGCGGATGCTTGCGCCCGCCCTGGGGCGGCACATTGGCCACCGTGCCTTCGAGAATCTTCAAGAGCGCCTGCTGGACGCCTTCGCCCGAGACGTCCCGCGTGATGGAGGGGTTCTCGCTCTTGCGCGCGATCTTGTCGATCTCGTCGATGTAGACGATACCGCGCTGCGCCCGGTCCACGTCGTAGTCGGCGGACTGGAGCAGGCGCAGGATGATGTTCTCCACGTCCTCGCCGACATAGCCGGCCTCGGTGAGCGTGGTCGCGTCGGCGATGGTGAAGGGCACGTGGAGCATCTTGGCCAGAGTCTGCGCGAGGAGGGTCTTGCCCGAGCCCGTGGGACCGATGAGGAGGATATTGGCCTTCTGGAGCTCGACCTCGCCCGCCTCGCTGCCCGCCTCGATACGCTTGTAGTGGTTGTGGACGGCGACGGCGAGGATCTTCTTGGCCCGATCTTGCCCGACCACGTATTGGTCGAGCACGGTCTTGATCTCCGAGGGCTTGGGGAGGCTGCGAATCTCCTTACTCTTCTCCTCCTCCCACTCCTCGGCGATGATGTCGTTGCAGAGCTCGATGCATTCGTCGCAGATGTACACGGTGGGCCCGGCGATGAGCTTGCGGACGTCGTTCTGGCTCTTGCCGCAGAACGAGCACTTCAGCGTCCCTCCGCCCTCGCGCGACCGGGCCGCCATCCGCCTGTCCCTACCGTCCGGCCGCCGCCACGACTGGGGCCTCGGTCACCGACCGCGTGGTGGGCTTGGAGGAGATGACCTCGTCGACGATCCTGTACTCCCTGGCCTGCTCCGCCGTCATGAAGAAGTCGCGGTCGGTATCGCGCTGGATCTTCTCCATGCTCTGCCCCGTGTGGTGAATCAGGATGCGGTTGAGCTCCTCCCGCATGCGGAGGATCTCCCTGGCCTGGATGTCGATGTCGGTGGCCTGGCCCTGGACTCCTCCAAGCGGCTGGTGGATCATGATGCGGGCGTGGGGCAGGGCGAAACGCTTGCCCTTGGCGCCGGCGCACAGCAACAGCGCGCCCATGGAAGCCGCCTGACCCATGCAGATGGTCGAGATGGCCGGCTTGACGTACTGCATCGTGTCGTAGATCGCCATGCCCGCCGTGACCGAGCCGCCGGGCGAATTGATGTACAGCGAGATGTCCTTGTCCGGATCCTCCGCCTCGAGGAAAAGCATCTGCGCGATCACGAGGTTGGCGATCTCGTCCTCGATATAGGTCGGGAGGAAGATGATCCGCTCCTTGAGCAGGCGCGAAAAGATGTCGAATGCCCGCTCGCCGCGGGGCGTCTGCTCCACCACCATTGGAACCAAACCCATGGGCCGTCTCCTGGTTGCCATACGGCCAGTGTACCCTAGGCCGCCACGGCAGACTTAGAGATGAGAAACTCGAGCGTTCGCGACTCGCGGAGGGTGTGCCGGAGCCCCTCCAGGTCGCCATTTTCCGTCATGATCCGCCTCACGGCGGGGGCGGGCCGGTTGTTGGCCACCGCGATCTTCTCCACCTCGGCGTCGATATCGGCGTCGGTGGGTGCAAGCCCTTCCTTCTCCGCGATGGCCTCCAGCACGAGCGACCGACGGACGGCCTTCTCGGCTCCCGGCTTGAGCTCTTCCAGCAGCTTGCCGTAATCCCACGGCAGCTTGTCCGGGTCGAGGCCCTGGCGTCGTACGCGCTCCCGGGTGTGCTCGATGAGGTGCCCGACCTGGCGCAGGACCAGGGCCTCGGGCACCTCGATCTGATGCCCGGCCACCACCGCTTCCGTGACGGCGTCTTCCAGCGCGCGTCGGTTCTCGGTGTCGCGACGGGACTGCAGGCCCTTCCGCACCTCGTCCTTGAGCGCGGCCAAGGTGTCGAACTGTCCCACGGTCTTGGCCAGCTCGTCGTCGAGCGGCGGCAGGATCTTCTCCTTGACCTCACTCACCTTGACAGTGGCCACGCCCGACTTCCCGCGCAGCGACTCGTTCCGGTGGTCGTCGGGGAAGCGGACATTGGCGGTGCGCTCGCCGCCCGCGCTGAGCCCGATCACCGCCTCCTCGACCTCACGCATGACCGCACCCGAGCCGATGAGGAAGCTGTAGCCCGTCTCCGTGCGCGCGTCCATGCCCTCGGGGGTGAGGGTGTAGTCCATGATCACGAGGTCGTTGATATCGGCGGGGCGCTCCACCGTGCGAAACTCGGCGTGCTGCTCGCGCAGGTGCTCGATCGCTTCATCCACCTCGCGCTCCTCGAAGGGCTTGGGCGCATGCTGAACACTGAGGCCGGTGTATTGGCCCAGCTCGATGGCCGGCTTGATCTCGACGAGCGCTTCGAACTTGAGGCCCGAGCCTTCCTCCAGCGTCACTTCCTTGAGGTCGGGCTCCTCGACGGGCTTGAGCTGGGTCTCCTGGAGGGCCTGCCGGTATACGTCGGGGATGAGGTGGCGGGCCACTTCCTGGCGGACATCGTCCGAGAAGTGGAGCTTGATCATGCCCCGCGGCACCTTGCCCTTGCGGAAGCCGGGCAGCTTGGCTTCCTTCTGGACGCGGTTGAAGGCCTTCTCCCACGCTTTGCTCACGACGTCCGGGCCTTCCTCGACCTGCAGGCGGCGCTTGCAGGCGCCAATCTCTTCAACGGCGACTTTCATGCCGGCTCCTGATTTGTAGGACTGGTGCGAGAGGGGG
>WNFS01000132.1_pt1 | contig 65386 bp, 55 predicted proteins | sample 5400141 | NCBI WGS metagenome assembly WNFS01 (sample SAMN13153358, study PRJNA577476) | soil metagenome | isolation source: 60 cm saprolite under Madrone tree | place: USA:California | collected 2016-06-14 | reverse complement strand
AACCCAAGCCCCGGCTGACCATGGAAATCATGGGTGCCGACCGCCACCGTCACGAATATCCCCTCGGCCCCCATGAACCCCGCCTCCGTCCCAGCGACGTAGAACTGCTGCATAAGATCTGGCTGGAAATCACCGCCGATCCCCGCTACGCCGGACTCCATCACTATCATGTCGTAGCGCTAGCCCTGGAAGAATTGCAGTGCTGCCTCGATTCCGACGACCGGGAAGCACTCCTGCAGCAATTTCTCCGCGACCGGGACAGCTAGCGACCCGTGTCAATGGGCTTTGAAGGGCGCTGTTAAACGGGACCCCTGTCACCGAGGAAGTGCTGTGATAAAAACGTGATAGTTCCATGGTCAGAACGGGTCAAACTCGATCAGAACGCGTCAGAACCCATTCCTGGTAAGCGGTTGAAGAATCGGTTAGAGTAGAGAATTTTCAGAACCGATCAGAACCCACCTGGTGATCTTCAAAACCGGCGGGCGGCATTTCTGATGTCGCCGGTCCGTTCGACTCGCACACGCTTCCGCCAATTTGTTTTCAGAGGGATGCGGGTGAGTGAACTGGCGTCGCAATTTGACATCGAGTCAGCGAAATAGGCTGTGTGTGTGACAAAAAGCGTGATAAATTCGTCGAGCCTTTGAGCATAAATCTTGGCCGAGACCCATTGCTGAGCAGACACGCAACCTCGGCTCGAGTAATCAAGGACTTTGTCCGCGCCCCAACCCTCTGTTCCGCTCCACTCTGCTCACCAAGAGTGCGCCTCCGAAACAGCACTGGCGTTACTCGGGCACAGTCCCGAGAGGTGACGTTAGCCGGCTCCGAACAATTCTGTGAGTAGCCAACCTTCACGTCCACTGCGACACGGGCTGCGGCGTCGCAAGGTTCCAGAGTTGAGAGTCACTCTCGTGGTGGAACCGATCCCCCTCGATTCGCTTTTCCCCCTACAGGGCTGTAGATGTCAAAATGTGAGGTCGTCTTAAGTCATCCGGAATTTCCAGAGGAGGCTTCCAATGAGAGTCTTAGGCCTTTTGGGGAGAGCGGTACTCGTTGTCGCGTTGCCTTGCCATGCCTTACAGAGTGATTCTGGCCAAGCCGCATCGGCCCAGTCGGACAATTCCGCTCTCACGCAGAAGATCCGCGATCTCGAGGACCGAGTGATCGCCATGGAGGGGCAGATTCGGCAGTTGAAGACCGAGCAAGCTTCGCGCGCGCAACCTGCGACCACCGCGGTGCCCAATGCAGAGTCGAGTGCGCAGGAAGCAAGCCCCACGCCGCAATCCCAGCCCCCGGCCGTGGGTGCCGTTACGAGCGGAGCCGGAACCCAGACGGTCGTGCTGGGCGGGGCCGGGGGCAGCGCTGCGAAGGCCTTGAACCCTGACATCAGCGCGATTGGTGATTTCATCAGCGTGGCCGGCCATAACCCGGTGCAGCCCTCACCAACGCTGGAGATGCACGAGGCGGAATTGGGGTTTCAGGCAATCATTGATCCCTACGCGCGCGGCGATTTCTTCCTCTCCTTCGGCGAGCAGGGGGTGAACCTGGAGGAGGGATACGTCACCTTTACGGCGCTTCCAGCAGGGGTTGTCGCCAAAGTCGGAAAGATGCGGGCTGCCTTTGGAAAAGTGAACACTCTCCACAACCACGTACTGCCCTGGGTGGACCGGCCGCTGGTCACAAACAACCTGGTAGGTGGCGAAGATGGAATCGACGATGCCGGCGTGTCGATCGAGCGGATCCTTCCGGCCCCCATGGGAATCTTCCTGGAAGCCACGGGACAACTTTTCCGGGGAGATTCAGGCAGTCAGCAGAGCCCGCTCTTCCACGCTTCCCGCAAGAACGACGTGAGCGCGGTGGCGCACCTGCGAAGCTACAAAGACATAACGGAGTCAACAAATATTGATCTGGGACTCTCCTATGCGCGCGGCCACAACGATCTCGGCAGTAATTTCTTGACCCAGCTCTACGGCGTCGATGCCACCGTGCGCTGGAAGCCGCTGCGGCGCTCCATTTATCATTCCTTCGTAGGGCGAGGTGAGTTCATCTGGAGCCAGCGCCAGCAGTTGCCTTCCGAACAACGCGCGTTCGGCTTCTACACCTCCGGCGACTATCAGCTCGGCCGCCGTTGGTTTGTTGGTGGACGCTTTGATCGTGCCGGTCGCAGTGAGTTTGCCGATCTGACCGACACTGGCGCTTCCGCGGTTTTGACCTACTGGCCGAGCGAGTTCAGCCAGGTGCGCGGCCAATACCGTTTTACGCACTACGCAAGTAATATCGATACAAATGAATTGCTCCTGCAAGTGATGTTTTCGCTCGGTGCGCATGGAGCACATCCGTTCTAGGAGAGACATGAGAAGACGCGGCCGTTCTTTCCGCTTCACCGTGGCTGCAGAGTGGGCCTTGCTGTTCTGGATGCTGGCTCTGCCCATCTGGGCACAGGCTAAGAAGCTCAACGTGGTCACCTCGACCACCGACATGGCGGCGCTTACCCAGGAGGTCGGTGGTGAAAAAGTCAGCGTTGAGTCAATCGCAAAAGGTTATCAAGACCCGCACTTTGTCGAGGCCAAGCCCAGTTTCCTGCTCAAACTGCGTCAAGCTGACCTGCTGGTGGTGGTCGGGCTGCAACTGGAAATTGGCTGGCTTCCGCCGCTGATTACGCAGAGCGGAAATCCCCGGATCCAGGTGGGTGCGCCGGGCTATTTGGACGCATCTCAGTTTGCAGAGATCCTGGAGATTCCCCAAGGAACGGTCACGCGTGCGGAGGGGGATGTGCACCCCTTGGGCAACCCGCACTATTGGCTCGATCCCGACAATGGGAGGCGGATTGCGAGAGGGATCGCCAACAAGCTGAGCGAAGCAGACCCAGGAGACGACGTATACTTCCAGCAACGCTTCCAGGATTTCGACAAGCGGCTAACGGGGGCAGAGCAGAAGTGGGACGCGGAGATGAAACCCTATCACGGGCGTAAGGTCGTCACCTATCACCGCTCATTCCCCAACTTTGCCAAACACTTTGGCCTCAATGTGATCGGCTACGTTGAGCCGAGGCCAGGAATCCCGCCGACACCCACGCATACTCTGGAACTGATCCAACTGATGAGGCGGGAGGATTGCAAGGTAATCCTGGTCGAACCCTATTTCGACCTCAAGACGCCGCAGTCGATTGGACGGGCGACCGGCGCGCAGGTGGTCGTGTACCTGCCATCGGTTGGTGGGGAAAAAGGCGTGGACGACTACTTCAAGCTATTCGATTACGATATCGGTCTGTTGATGAAAGCTTTCACGGCAACCCAATAGGAGATCCATGGCCATTCTTCCCTTTCTGCTGGCGCCTTTTTTAGCCAGCCTGATCTTGACCGGCATTCACGCCTACCTTGGTGTTCATGTGGTGGAGCGTGGGGTCATCTTCGTGGATTTGGCGCTGGCACAAATTGCCGCTCTCGGTGCCACGACTGCCATCTTGATCGGCATGGATCCTCATGGCGGCGGAGCCTACTGGCTGAGCCTGGCGTTTACCTTCGTGGGCGCGGCGATTTTTGCCTTTGCCCGGACCAGGCGGGGACATATCCCGCAAGAGGCCTTCATCGGCATCGCCTACGCCGTTGCCTCGGCGGCAGCAATTCTGGCCATGAGTAAGGCTACCGGCGAAACCGAGCATCTGAAAGACATGCTGGTAGGGAACATCCTGGCCGTCTCCATGCACGACGTGGTGAAGACGGCGATTCTCTACGGCGTGATCGGTCTTTTTCATTACATTTTCCGCAAGCAGTTCTTACTGATATCTACCAATCCGGAAGGAGCCGAAGCGCAGGGACTCAGCATCCGGTTTTGGGACTTCCTGTTCTACGCGTCGTTCGGTTTTGTTGTGACTTCCTCGGTGGCCATTGCGGGCGTACTACTGGTCTTTTGCTATCTCGTTGTTCCTTCAGTGGGCGCCATGCTTTTTGCCGACAGGATCGGTCGGCGGCTGGCGATTGGCTGGACCATGGGCACGTTAGTTTCCGCGCTGGGCGTGTACTTCTCGGTGTTTCTTGACACACCCACGGGCGCGACTATCGTCTGCACCTTCGGTGCGGTTCTGATCGTGATGTTCTTCGTCCATTTGCTTTTCTTCCATGGAGTGAAGTCTCTTGCCCTTAAGGGTGCGACCTCAGCAGAGAACCCGCAGGACCGTGTCCTTCAGAGGTATCAATAGACCAGTCGGCGCAAACCGTTGATCATTCCATCGTGGCACTCCCACAGAATTCAAAGGCAGACGCGAGCTTCGAGTAAGTATGCATGCTCATCCGGTCGTGTAACGGGCGAACCGTTACGGGTGGGAGCCTGGAATTCGCCTCTCATCGGAGCGGCGGATTGGGCGATTATGCACGGTGTCAGCGGCGATGGCGCTCCTCGTTGGTAGACGCCACCTAGCGACATAGGCTGGTCAAGCATGCACAATTTTGTTAATTTTGCTCGCTAGACGTCACTGACTGTTCGTCTGTTCGTGTACCAGCGATCGTCGCGCAGAAAATCCAGCGGTCTGGCCGTTTCCCGGCTATTGTTGGCACAGCGCTGATCGACCCATCGAGACCAATACCCCGCGCCACGCGATCTCCACCCACTCACTTCGACTCCAAGAGTCGCAAGGAATTGCGGCGCGGTTAAAGGTTATTGCAGGACAGTTATTTTTGCGGCGTGATTCGGTCTTCCCAGTGAACACACCTCCGGCCAACCGTTCGCGCTAAAAATTTCATCCAAGGGGCCGGAACTCTCTTCACGAGGTCTCGAATGAAGCCCTGCCGTATCGCTCCCCACTTTGCGGCTGTATGCGTTTTGCTGGCGACTCCCGCGTTCGCCACTACACCGGCCTTGACGGTGACTGCCACAGGCCCGCATCGAAGAATCGACTCGTCGCGCCAATCGAAGAAGCTTATGCTAGCCAATTGAATGATTGAGGCGCAATCCTCACGGCTTCTTCATGCCGTGCAGTCTACTCTCTCCCACACATTTCGGGGCAAGTCACCACGGGCTCTCGCTTATGATGGACGATTCTTTATGGCCACCTTACGAAGCGTTTACTAAATCCTTATGCCTGCTCGAATGGAATGGTAGTTCGAGAACCCCGGCAAAAGACTCGCATGGGTAAGGGGTGGGAGCATCGTGAGCCCTCGGTGCGGCTCAATCAAGAAACAGGATGGGCGGCCGTCAAGTAAGCCGCGACTTTCGAACCAGAAAGGGATCACGACTTGAAAATCATACATATCCGGTCGCGTAGGATCGCAGCGGCAGCTCTCCCCTCGATGCTTCTGTTGAGCCTGGCATTCGGCGACGTACTGCAAGGTCGCGCGCAGGCTCGGCCAACGGCAGTTTCAACAAAAATGGCAGCCCCGCTCGAGCCTTCCGACGGAAGGCCTGCCAAAGACGGGTCTGCCAAGGACGGGACTCCAGCCAGCGGAGCCGTTCCCGACCGATCTGCGGGCGCGACCGAACCAGACGTCTCATCCGCGGTCCTGCAGGAACTCGAAGCCATGAAGTTGCGCATCGCGCAACTCGAAGCGGAGTTGAAAGCACGCACCCCACCTGCTGCCTCCGAGCAACCGCCCGCACTGGCCGGCGGAGCTTTTGCAAAAGCGAGCGTGGCTTCGCCGGTCACGCCGGTTAGCACCCCCGCTTTGGCGGTAACACAAACCGCGAACGATTCTCCCGCCAAGCCACCCGAACCGAGTAAGCCTACCGAGCCGTTCGCGTACGCCGACTGGACCTGGCTCAACGGCACGCCGCGCACCAAAGACGCAGTGTGGGACTCGAAATTTTTCACGCCGGAAATCAGGTTCGACACCGATTTCGTGAGCAGCTTCAATCATCCGAAGGATGACTCGCTCGGAGGATCAACCGAGATCTTCCGCTCCAACGAAATTCAGGTGGAGCAGATCAGCTTCGGCGGCGACTTCCACTGGCAGAATATTCGCGGCAGAGTTTTGACCCTGGGGGGGCATGTTTGGGGTCACCACACCACGCAATGACGCCAGCGTTGGCCGTGGTCAATGGGACCTGCGCGGCGCCTACAAGTATTTTGGGGAAGCTTACGGTGGCTACCACTTCAACGTGAACCACGGGCTCAACGTCGACGCTGGACTCTTTGTGTCCTACATCGGCCTGTTCAGCTACTACAACTTCGACAACTGGGCTTACCAACCGTCCTACGTCTCTTCCAACACGCCGTGGTTTTTCAATGGATTGCGGATCCAGTGGTTCCCGACCGACAAATTGAAGATCGAGCCCTGGATCATCAACGGATGGCAGTCCTATGGACGGTTCGGCGGCACGCCCGGTCTGGGAGGCCAGATCTTGTGGCGTCCGAAGCCGTGGGTTTCGCTGGTGTTCAACAAACTACGGCATGGGCGAAGATACGCTCGGCAACATTGGCCGCTCGCGCATCCATACCGACGACAGCATCGAAATCAAGTACTACGACCATCCGGAAAAAACTCTGGACAAGATGGCATTCTCCCTGACCGGGGATCTGGGTTGCGAATACGGTGGCGGAGTGAGTTGTTTGCGCAATCACCCAATCAAGGGCACCAAGGGTGGTCCCCGGCAGAGCTTCGCGGGATGGATGCTCTACAACCGCTGGTGGTTTAAGAAAGACACCTTCGGATTGACCATCGGCGGCGGCGCTTTTGACAATCCAGGGCGCTATCTCACCTTGCTGCAACCGATCAACGGAGCCGATGCGGTTTCGGGATCACCGTATTTCCCGGCGTCTCCCGGGTTGCCGTTCAAGGCTTGGGATACCTCCATCACTTGGGACTGGATGCCCAAACAGTACATTACCTTCCGCTGGGAGTACGGCTATCGTCACGCGAATCAACCCTACTACAGCGGTCGGGGCGGAATCACGCCTCCTGGCGGCAATAACGGTTTTCCAGCTCAGTACGCGTGCAATGACGGCACGCCTGGAGGTAGCTTGCTCACGTCTGCAACCTGCAGCAGCAACGGTGGCGTTTGGTTCCCCGACCTGCGAAAGGATGAACCGAGCATCAGATTGGCCATCATGGTCAAGTTCTAGTTGGGTGAGGCTCTTGGGCTCTGCTGCAGCGCAGACAACAAGGGCGCGAACCGAAATGGGGTCAGCGTTCGGGAGCCGGTTCCGGCGCTGTCCCTCAGCCCTCCCCCGTGTGCTGCCAAACGGCGCCTTGGGCCTTCATCTTTTCGTGCACGTTCCGCACGTCTCTCGGGCGCCCAAGCGAAAGCGGGGTCGACCACCTGAGGCAGGTAACGGCGCGACCTCCCCCCTCGGGAGGCGCCCTCCGCGTTTTCGGAGGGGCGACGAAGGTCCGTCGTTGCGGAGATGGATTTCTTTATGAAATGCAGAGGTCTGGAAATCGGTCTTCTTCTCGTTTCCATGCTCCTGACGCTGACGATTTTCGGCTGTAATGGACGTCGAGATGCCGCGGCGGAAGCTCCGCCTCCTGCCGACGTCGTGTCCGACGTCGACCTCAACCTCTTCCAGGTCGACCACCCGGAGCAATTCCCGTTGGTGGCGGCGAGCGCGCATCCCACGACCTCCCAACTGGTCGTCACGGGGGCAGTTACTCCCGATGTCTCGCGCAACGTTCCGGTGGTCTCGCTCGCTTCCGGGCGCGTCGTGGCCATTCACGCCCGACTGGGTGACATCGTGCAAAAGGGCCAGTTGTTGCTGACGGTACGAAGCGACGATGTGGCCGGCGGCTTTTCCGACTACCGCAAGGCCGTGGCGGATGAAGTCCTGGCGCGCGCCCAACTGGAACGTGCTGCCGACCTGTTCAAGCATGGCGCCATCGCGATGAACGATCTGCAGGTAGCCCAGGATACGGAGGACAAGGCCAAGGTTGATCTCGAAACCACCGAAGAGCATCTCCGCCTGCTGGGCAACGATCCGCACAAACCCATGGGGATGGTCGATGTCGTTGCACCCGTATCGGGAGTGATCACCGACCAGCAAGTCACCAACGCGTCCGCCGTGCAAGCACTAAGTTCGCCGAGCCCGTTCACAATTTCAGATCTCTCGACGGTCTGGATTCTCTGCGACGTATACGAGAACGACCTGGCCAATGTTCGGCTCCGGGACTCGGCGGAAATCATCCTCAACGCGTATCCCGGCCGCGTGTTCAAGGGAAGGGTCAGCAACCTCGGCTCAATCCTCGATCCGAGTATTCGTACTGCCAAGGTTCGGATCGAGGTGCAGAACCCGGGAATCATGCGGCTGGGCATGTTCGTCAAGGCGACCTTCCGCGGTCAAGCCAGGGAGATGCATACCGTGATTCCAGCCTCGGCCATCCTGCATATGCACGATCGCGATTTCGTATTCGTTCCCGCGCCCGACAAGAAATTCCGCCGCCTGGAGGTTGTCAGTGGAGACCTGCTGCCGGACAACTCGAGTCTGCAAGAAATCAAATCCGGACTCAAGCCAGGGCGACAGGTCGTAGGTAACGCCCTAGTCCTGGACCACGTGCTGGCGCAGTGATGGTTACCCACGCGCTCGCGGGTCTGGACATGCCCGCAGCCTGCGGAAGTGGAAACGAAACAGGAAACAGGAAATGATTCGCGCTCTCGTAGACTTTGCACTGAACAACAAGTTTGTGGTGCTGGCCGTTGCCGTCTTGTTGCTCGCTTGGGGGGCTGTCTCGTTTCATAACCTGCCGGTTGAGGCCTATCCCGACATTGGGGACAACTACGTAACCGTGATTACGCAATGGCCGGGGCGTTCCGCAGAGGAGGTTGAGCAGCAAGTCACCATCCCGATCGAGATGCAAATGTCCGGCATGCCGCACATGACTTATCTGCGCTCCGAGTCTATTTTCGGCTTGTCGTTCGTGATCATGATCTTCGATGACAGTTCCGTGAACGACTGGAACCGTCAGAAAGTACTCGAGAGGCTCACCCAGGTCAATCTTCCCGCTGGGCAAAATCTTCAACCTCAAATCGGCACGGACTGGGGTCTGGTGGGCCAGATCTATTGGTACACGCTGCGAAGCACAAATCCCAGATACGACCTCATGGAGTTGAGGTCGCTTGAGGACTGGGTACTGCTGAAACAATTCAAATCGATTCCCAATGTGGTGGACGTTTCCGACTTCGGGGGCACGGTCCGTGAGTACCAGGTCCGGGTCGATCCCAGCAAGCTGGTGGCATACGGATTAAGCATCGGACAGGTCGAACAGCAACTCGCCAATAACAACACCAATGCCGGTGGCAGCTTCGTGGAAGTGGGCCTGCAGCACATGAACGTTCGCGCCCTGAGGCTGTTCGGAGGTGTGCACGATATCGAGCAGACCGTGCTAAAAACCCAGACCGGCACCGCGCTACGGGTGAAGGACATCGCGGATGTGGTCCAGGGTCCAAAGATTCGCCTGGGTCACATGGCGAGAGCCAACCACATGGAAGACGGGCGCATCGTCGATGAGCCCGATGTCATTCAGGGCGTGGTATTGCTGCGTAAAGGCGCTGAAGAGGGACCCACCCTTGAGGCCATTCACAGGAAAGTCGAGGAACTCAACCGTAGCATTCTGCCTCCCGGCGTGAAGGTCGTTCCCATGCTGGACCGCAGCAACCTGCTTCGCTACACGACCCACACGGTCATGGACAATCTGGCGGAAGGGATGATTCTGGTGACGATCATCCTCTTCCTTTTTCTCGGGAATGCGCGAGCGGCCTTCATCGTTGCATTCACGATTCCGTTTTCCTTGCTCTTTGCGTCCATATGGCTGGATATGAGCAAGATTCCGGCGAACCTTCTCTCGCTCGGCGCCCTGGATTTCGGGATGGTCGTGGATGGAGCCGTGGTCATGGTCGAAAACATCGTCCGGCATCTGGGCCGCCGCCAGAACGGCTCGGAACGCGGAACCAACGGGACCGACTCAGGGCACGGGGGAGCTCCCAAGACCGTTGAACAGGCGATTCGTGAAGCGGCGCATGAGGTGCAGCGGCCGGTGTTCTACGCCATCGCAATCATTATCACCGCCTACATGCCGATCTTTACGTTGCAGCGCGTCGAGGGCCGCCTGTTCAGGCCGATGGCCCTGACCGTCGCGTTTGCGCTGCTGGGCGCTTTGACCTTCTCGATTTTGATCGCACCGGTGCTGGCCAGCACTTTGTTTCGAAGCGGAGTTCGGGAATGGCACAACCCGGTGATGACCTACCTGACAGAACACTACCGGAGGGGGTTGCGCTGGTGCCTCACGCATCGCGTCCTTACGGTTGGTGTCGGTGTGGCGGCCCTGGCGGCCAGCCTGTTCCTCGCCTTCAGCGGAATCATCGGTTCGGAGTTCCTGCCTCATCTGGACGAGGGCGCCATTTGGGCGCGCGGCACTCTGGCAAACAGCACAAGTCTTACGGAAGGCGAGAAATTCACCACAAACTGCCGCTACGTTTTCGCTTCCTTTCCGGAAGTAAAGACGGTCGTCTCCGAGGTCGGCGGGCCCGACGACGGAACCGATACCGGAGGATTCGGCAACACCGAGTATTTCGTCGACTTGAAGCCGCACGACCAATGGCGGCCGGTCTTTCAGAAGAACAAAGAAGAACTCATCGCCGCCATGGAACGCGCCCTGCGAAAGTATCCGGGAGCGATCTGGAACTTCTCACAGCCGATCGAAGACAACGTCGGCGAAACCCTCACCGGCGCCAAGGGTTCGCTCGCCCTCAAGATCTTCGGAGACGACCTGAAGACTCTCGAGCGCAAGGGCGAAGAAGTCACCGCGGTTATGGCGGGCATCGCAGGCATGCATGACGTCAAGTTGCTGCGCGATTTCGGACAGCCAAATCTTGAAATCGCCATCGATCGCCGGTTGGCCGCCCGTTTCGGAATTAATGTCGCCGACATACAGGACGCCGTCCAAACGGCCGTGGGTGGCAACGCTGTGAGTCAAGTGCTGATCGGTGAGCAACGCTACGACGTGGTGGTGCGCTATCCGGAGCCCTACCGCAAGACCCAGGACGCCATCGCGAGAATTCGGGTGCTTTCCCCCAGCGGGGAACGAGTGTCGCTCGCACAGTTAGCCAGCGTCCAGGTCAAGGACGGTGCCTACGATATCTACCGGGAAGGAAACAGCCGCTACGTCGCCATCACTTTCAATGTGAGGGGCCGCGACCTGGGGACCACCGTGGAAGAAGCCGTCCGACTCATCAGCGAAAAAGTGAAGATGCCTCCCGGCTTCCACGTCGGCTGGTCGGGCGAATACGAGAGCGAAAAGCGCGCGGAAGCACGCTTGCTCCTGGTCGTGCCCCTGACCATCCTCGTGATCTACATCATCCTCTACACGATGTTCAAGTCGGTAAAGTGGGCGCTACTGATCCTCACCAACGTGGCCATGGCCCGCATCGGCGGCCTGGTGGCGCTCCTGGTGACGGGTACGCACTTCAGTGTCTCCTCGGGTGTGGGCTTCCTGGCGTTGTTCGGCGTATCCGTGCAAACCGGAGTCATCATGCTTGAATACATCAACCAGCTTCGCGCCCGAGGCCACACCATCGCGGACGCGGCGGTCGAAGGCGCCGTCCTCAGGCTGCGCCCGATCATGATGACGATGCTGGTGGCAACCCTGGGGCTGTTGCCGGCTGCGCTCTCGCACGCCATCGGGTCCGACTCGCAGCGGCCGTTTGCGATCGTGATCGTGGGCGGACTGATTTCTGACCTGGTCATGAGCATCGTCCTGTTGCCGACCTTGTATGTCTGGATGGCTCGCGACGGCGACAAGCTTCGGAGCCGGAGGCATCCCTTGAAGGGTAATCGTTGGATTGGGCATGCTTGCGGCTCTGCAGGATTGCTCGGTTCCACCTTGCTGGTGTGTGCGCTCGCGTCCCGGATCGCAATCGGCCAGGCGCAGGGACCGGTCCGCATCACCCTCGACGAAGCGATTCAGAGGGCGATGCTGCACAACCACAACCTGCTCGCGGCTCGCACCGCAATCCAGCAGAGCCAGGCGGAGGAGACTACGGCAAACATGCGGCCCAATCCCAACCTCTTCGTCGACTGGGAATACTTGCCGCTTTCTCCATCGGCGCAAAACAGCACCTATCTGCATGACTCCACGGAAGGCGACATCGGTCTGAGCTACCTTTTCGAGCGAGGCAAGAAGCGGCAACATCGGCTACAGGCGGCCAAGGATATCACTGCACTGACACGCTGGTTGGTCGCAGACAACGGTCGCAGTCTCTCGTTCAATGTTGCCTCGCTGTTTGTGAGCGTACAACTGGCCGAGTCGACCGTCGAACTCGCCGGACAAGACCTGGCGAGTTTCCAGAAAACGGTCGAGCTGGGCGAGATGCGCTTCCGGGCGGGTGCGATCAGTGAAGACGACTATCTGAAAATCAAGCTCCAGCTCTTGCAGTTCGAGACCGACCTTCAGCAGGCGCAACTCGCCCGGGTCCAGGCGCTTTCGGATTTGCGGCAACTGCTCGGCTACGAGTCCGTGTCAGCCGACTACGACGTGGCCGGAGCGTTCGATTATCAGCCTGTGAAAGGCAACCTCGAAGATTTGCAGATGAAGGCCATGCAGAACCGGCCGGATCTGCGCGCCGCACAACAAGGCGTGACCGCCGCCAATAGCCAGTACCAATTGCAAAGAGCGGTTGGCAAGCCGGACGTCACCATTCAGGCTAATTACTCCCACGTGAACGCCATCAACGCCGCCACGTTCTATGGAACTATTCCGCTCCCGATCTTCAACCGCAACCAGGGGGAAATCGCGCGCACGAAAATTGCGATCACTCAGGCGGAGGAACAAAAGAAGGCGACCGATGGGCAAGTCATGACGGACGTGCATGACGCCTACGAGGGATTGCGGGAAAATGATCGCGTCATCGGACTCTATCGGTCTGGCTACCTCGACGTGGCGCAAAAGGATCGGGACATCAGCGAATATGCCTACAAACGCGGTGCCGTGAGCCTGCTGGACTTCCTGGACGCCGAGCGCAGGTATCGAGCCACCCAGCTTGCCTACCGGCAAGCCCTGGCTTCATACTTGCTGGCCCTCGAACAGCTCCGGGAGGCCGTCGGGGTCAGGGACTTGCCGTAGGGTGTCACCCCGGAGTCTGCGGTGACCCAGTGACCAAGCGGCGATTCGTGCGACGATCATCCAAGGAGCCCGATCTGTGACCAAGCAAGAGGTACGCCGGCGGATCGAGGAAGTCGGCATCATTCCCTCCATTCGCGTTTCCTCGACCGAGGACGCGGTGTTCGCAGCCGAGGCGGTAGCTCGGGGCGGCATCCCCATCGTGGAAGTTACCTTGACGGTGCCGGAAGCGATCAGAGTGATCGCCGATCTGGTGCAACATGCCCGGGAGGTAATTGTTGGGGCGGGGGGCATCCTGGACGCGCTCACGGCACGCTTCTGCCTGGATGCAGGGGCCAGATTCCTGACCAGTGACGGCCTGGATCCGGAGACCGTGAAGTTCGCGGTGCAGGAAAATGTCGTGGTGATTCCCGGAACGCTCACCCCGACCGATGTCATCGCCGCCTGGAAACTGGGTCCCGATTTTGTCAAAGTCGTTCCGTGCGGACCGGTCGGCGGCGACAGTTACATCCGCGCGCTGAAAACCATGTTTCCCCAGGTGCCCTTGATCGCCGCCGGAGGAGTCAATCAGCGGACCGCATTCAACTTCATTCAGGCTGGCGCGGCCGCGCTGGGCGTGGGCGGAGAGTTGATTCCGAGAGAGGCCATTCGTCGACGTCAGCCCGACCGCATTGCGGAACTCGGTGTCGCTGGCTGCTCGAGGTAGCGTTGGATGAGGTCGAGCGGTGCGCCGCCACAGGAAGCGGCGAAGTAAGAAGGCGACCACAGTACATTGTTCCAGTAGCCCTTGGTGATGCGAGGCAACTGGGGTCGTAGAACGTAGCTCGAAACGCCCTTTAAGGAGTTGACCAGCGATGAGACGGACACTTTCGGGGGTAGTTCACCAGCAAGTGTACGTGATTGCTCTCCCCGTCCATCTGCACCAACCCCGCCTCAAAGTCGGTGCAGACCTTGGAGAAGATAGGTCGCAATTTCTAGGATGTCAAAGCATCCTCTGCTTGGCCGTGACGCGTCCCCTCGACACCTTGAGAATTCGATCTATCTGCCCTCTTTTGAAATTGTTGGCGAGAAATTGCAAGCTCGTGACAATTTCGTGACAAATGAAAAACAGCCTACCTCGTAGCATTTTGACAAGGAAGTGACATCGGAACAGAATGAACCCGGTGTGCTTTTGGGGCGGCCTCTTCTTTGAACGCCCGTCCAAGACGGTATGGATCAAGCCAAATGACCCTTTCTTGTCAGGAAGCCGGATGATGGAACGAATTCTGGTGGTGGAAGACGATCGGGCGGTGCATCGTGCGCTCAAGAGGCTATTTGAGCCCGAGGGCTACGCCGTGGACGCCGCCTTCGATGGGCAATCGGGGTTGGACACCTTCCGAGCGGCCCAGCCCTCGGCGGTTGTACTCGACCTGCGCTTACCCGGAATGCCGGGACGGGATGTGTGCCGCGAGATCAAGCAGACCGCTCCCACGGTGCCGGTGATCGTGTTGAGTGCGGCCTCCGACGTCATGGACAAAGTGTTGCTGCTGGAACTCGGGGCCGACGACTACGTCACCAAACCCTTCAGTCCGAAGGAACTTCTGGCCCGAGTACGGGCTGCGGTCCGGCGCTCGGTTCGTCCCTCGGTGGGAGAGACCTTTGCCTTCGACGGAGTCCTGGTTGACTTCTCTAGAATGCAGGTGACTCACGACGGCGAAGAAGTGACCCTGACCCCCCAGGAGTTCAAGATCATCAAGTTCATGGCGCAGAATCCTAACCGCGTGATATCGCGGGAGGAACTGCTGAATGATGTCTGGGGCTATCAGAATTATCCCACCACCCGCACGGTCGACAACCACATTCTCAAGCTGCGGCAGAAATTGGAGTCCGATCCCGCCAACCCCGTCCATTTCCGAACGGTGCACGGGGTCGGCTACAAGTTTGTTCCCTGACACCGGCGAGAATTTCCGAAGGGTTCGAAAGGAGTAGCCCAACGATGGGCAAGTTTCGACTGCGGACGAAGTTCCTGTTCTCGCTGATTCTGGTGGGCGCTGGCCTGACTGCCGGGACGCTTTTCGTGGCACGCCAAACCGCCGAGCGGCAAGTTCGTCTGCAGATCGCTCAAGACCTGCGAAACTCTGTCTACACCTTCCATAATGTGCAGCGACAGCACGAACAATCGCTGACACACTCCGCGCAATTGTTGGCTGACCTGCCGATTCTCAAGGCTCTGATGACCACCCGCCACGCGGCCACCATTCAGGACGGCTCGCAGGAGCTGTGGAACCTCGCCGGCAGCGACCTGTTCGTGTTGGCGGATCGGGCGGGCAAGATTGTCGCCTTGCACGCAAAGGCAGCCGAGCTGGGACGCGACTCTGCCCAGGAGTCGCTCGTGAATTCCCTCGGCCGAGCCCAGGCAGGCCACTGGTGGTTCGGCAACAAGCATCTGTTTGAAGTGTCGCTCCAGCCGATTTACGCTGGCCCGGTCGCCGATAACCAGGTCCTGGGCTATCTGGCGGTCGGATATGAGATCGACGACGGAGTCGCGCGCGAGCTAAGCCAGGTTGCGGCCAGCCAGGTCGCCTTCCTCTACGGTGACACGCTGGTCCGCAGCACGCTGTCCCCGTTGCAGGAAACCGACCTGATCCAGCAACAGCGTTCGCTGAGCGAGAGCCAGCCAGAGGCTAAGGAAATCCAGTTGGGAGAGGAGCGCTTTTTGGCGACGCGGGTAGATCTTGGGCCGGGAAGGGTCCCGCGGGTGCAACTCTGCGTGCTGAAGTCCCTGGACCATGCGACCGCCTTCCTGGGGCGCCTCAACCGTTTGTTGCTCACACTGGGCCTGGTTGCGGTGGTCGTGGGCGGCGCCATGGTGTTTCTGTTCTCGCACACGCTCACGCGGCCGCTGGGAACGCTGGTCGAAGGCGTTCGCGCCCTTGGAAAGGGGAACTACGACTATCCGGTCGCAGTTCATGGTAGCGATGAGGTTGCGGAAGTGACGGCCGCTTTTCTCCGCATGCGGACCGGGTTGCAGGAAACCCAACGCAAACTGCTGGAAGCGGAGCGACTTGCAACCATCGGTCGCATGGCCAGTTCGATCTCGCATGATCTGCGACACAGCCTGGCCGCGGTCATGGCCAACGCCGAATTTCTCAGTGAAAGCAACCGCAGCAAGGTTGAGCGCGACGAGCTCTACCACGAGGTTCTGACGGCCGTAAACCAGATGACGGAGCTGATCGACTCGCTGCTGGAATTTTCCCGCACTCGCGAATCGTTGCGTCCCACCTACGGCGACCTGGAAGACGTGATCGAGCGTTCTATTCAGACTCTCCACGGGCACCCGGAGTTTCACCTCGTTCGCATTACCACGCACACCGATGGACCGACGGACGGATGGTTTGATTCCCGAAAGCTCGAGCGCGTCTTTCAGAACCTTCTGATTAATGCCTGCGAAGCAGTTTCCAGCAAGTCGGGCGAGGTCAAAGTAACGGTTCAGGCCAGCAAGAATAGCATCGAGGTGCGGGTCGCCGACAATGGCCACGGCGTGCCCGTGCTGGTACGTGACAAGCTTTTCGAACCCTTTGTGAGCCACGGCAAGGAAAACGGGACGGGGCTTGGCTTGACCGTCGTGCAGAAGATTGTTCAGGACCACGGCGGAGACGTGACACTCGAGAGCACGTCCTCGCAAGGCACGGTCTTTCTGGTTGTGCTCCCGGGAGCGCGCGGAACGCCGATTGCTTCCGCGACCGGAAACGGGGTCGTAAGAGCCGAAGCCAGAGTGGAAACGGCCGACTAAGAGCTGAGCGCCGGGGGCTTCACGAGCATTCGTGCAAGATAAACCGTCGCCAGAACAAGTGCTGAAGTCAGCTTCGATCCTGGGGGATCTATGTTATTCCAGCGCCCATTCGTGTGGATGAGTCCGGTTCTTTTTTTGATGGCCGCCAGCGTTCCTCAGCGCAGCGCAGCCCAACAGGCGGAACCTGCCAAGGTCGGGTCGACGCAAGACAGCTCGCTTGCCGATGCCGTCAAGCAGTTGCAGGAACAAGTGAATGAGCTGCGATCGGTGGTGTCCCAACTGCGCTCCGAGTCGGAGCGATATCGCTCGGAAACCCAGGCGCTGCGTGAAGAGCTTCACTCCGGGGCCGCACAGCGGACAGAAGCGCCCCCGGCTGCGCCGGAGGCTGATACCGCCGCTCAGTTGCCACGCGAAAAGGGTATCGCCGGCGCCCAGGGGCCCGATTCCAAAGGCCGCATCGCCCGGCTCGAAGAAGAATACGACCTGCTCAGTGGCAAGGTCGACGACCAGTATCAGACCAAAGTGGAAAGCGGATCCAAGTATCGGGTACGCCTGTCCGGGCTGGTTTTGCTGAATCTGTTCTCCAATCGCGGTGCGGTTGACAACGCCGATCTCCCCGGTCTGGTGCAGGGTCCCGACGCCTGGGGGCGTGCCAACAGCACTGGCCTCACGCTGCGCCAATCGCTCGTTGGCCTAGAAGTGTTCGGACCGCAGCTGGGCGGGGCAAGAAGTCGCGGAGAAGTGCAGTTCGATTTTGCAGGCGGGTTCGCAACCACGCCCAATGGCGTGGCGTTCGGCCTGATGCGTTTACGTACCGGCACCGTCCATCTTGATTGGGAGCACACCTCGGTGGTCGCCGGACAAGATGCCCCGTTTTTCTCGGCGCTTTCGCCAACTTCATTTGCAACCGTGGCCGAACCGGCCCTTGCCTACGCCGGGAACCTGTGGACGTGGATCCCGCAGATAAGGGTTGAGCATCGAGTGACGATTTCGGAAAACTCGAGCCTGACTCTGCAGGCCGGGATTGTGGACGGCTTGACCGGCGAGCGTTCTGCGACGTCCTACATCCGCACGCCCCAGGCGGGCGAGTTCTCGCGTCAGCCCGGCTATGCGACCCGAGTGGCGTGGTCGCACGCCCTGTTTGGACAGGAAATGTCATTCGGCGCCGGCGGCTACTACAGCAGGCAGAACTGGGGCTTCGGGAGAAACATCGACGGTTGGGCCAGCACGCTCGACTGGACGGCGCCGCTCGGGAGGCGGATCAGCGTCACTGGCGAATTCTACCGGGGGCGAGCCCTGGGCGGCCTGGGCGGCGGCTTGTATCACAGTGCCGTGTTCAACGGGTATCCGGGGAATCCGGCGAGTCAAATCAGGGGTCTGGACTCGATGGGCGGCTGGTCGCAGCTCAAGGTTCGGGCGTCTTCCAAGCTTGAGTTCAACGCCGCGGCCGGGCAGGACAACCCGTTCGCAAGCGAAGTCCGCGCCTTTCCCTATTCCGCCTACAGTTCGGGAGCGCTGAGTACGGCCCTGACGCGCAATCAGAGCGAACTATTCAACGTGATTTATCGGCCCCGTTCCGACCTGCTCTTTTCGGCCGAATATCGGCACATTGCCACCTACGAACTTGACAACACACGCTATACGGCCGACCACGTCAATCTGGTTATGGGGATATTGTTCTGAGGATTCTTCGCGCGGGGTGCACTTCCAACCGTGCGGGCACATGGCTGGCCTGCATGGCTGCGTTCGCCCTCTGCCTTTCTGCGCGGTCGCACGCTCAGGACTCCACCGTGACCGCTCAGGTCGAGATGTTGGCAGACAATGCGCACGGGAAAAGGAACAAGGCCAACGTGGTGGTCTGGCTGAACTCGCTCGATCCGACCGGCGAAGTGCGACCCGCGTCCCAATCAGATTCCTCCAGACACCCCCGCCTGGTGCAGCAGCACAAGCGATTCGAACCCCACGTTCTGGTGGTTCCCGTCGGCGCTCTCGTAGAGTTTCCCAACCACGACCCGTTCTTCCACAACGTGTTTTCATTGTTCGAGGGCAAGCGGTTCGACCTTGGTCTTTACGAGGCGGGCACCACCCGCCTGGTGCATTTCGATCGGCCGGGAATCAGCTACATTTTCTGCAACATCCACCCCGAAATGAGCGCGGCGGTGATCGCGTTGAAGACCCCGTACTACGGGGTTTCCGATGTCGCCGGACGAGTGTCTATCGCAGAGGTTCCTCCAGGTCGTTACCTGATGCAGGTCTGGTTTGAAGGCGGGAGTGCCGATAGCCTGAAGAGCCTGAGCCGCGAAGTCACGATCTCCGGCCGGGAGCACTCCCTCGGAGCGATCCGCGTAACCGAGGACAGTCCACCGGCGCCCCACAAGAACAAATATGGACGCGACTACGACGCGCCCGGTTCCGACTATCCACCCATGGAGCCAAGATAGTTCGGGCGCACCGATCACTTGGGCTCCCATGGAATGCGATCAAAGCCACATTCCTGTGTTCGAGGCTCAAGCCAGGTCGAGAGTGGCGATCCGTTTGTGGCATGATGCTCGGACGCTCTTCGCGAGGGATGAATGTCACAGATAGCCGAACGAGCCGTCAAACTGTTGTCGCTGGATGGAAAGATTGCGATGGTTACCGGGGCGGCGTCGGGAATCGGACGAGGCATCGCGCTCCGTGTGGCCGAAATGGGAGGGGCGGTGGTCTTGCTCGATATCGATCAGGAGCAAGGTCTCGCAACGGCCGGGGCGATCACGAAAATGGGGAGAGAGTCCCTGTTCCTGCGTTGCGACGTGCGCTCTGCCGAAAACTGCAGGCGAGCAGTCGAGCAAACGATCGAGCATTTCGGTCGGATCGACATCCTCTGCAACAATGCTGGCATCGCCATCCGCAAAAGCGTTGTGGATCTGCCTGAAGACGAGTGGGACCTGGCGCTGGATGTGACTTTGAAGAGTGTCTATCTCCTGTCGAGGGAAGCGATCCCTCACATGATTCGTGGCGGCGGTGGAGCAATCATCAACACAGGTTCGGGATGGGCCTTAAAGGGTGGGTCTCAGGCAGCCTCTTATTGCGCGGCCAAGGGCGGCGTTTTGAATCTCACGCGGGCCATGGCCATTGACTATGGCAAACACGGCATCCGAGTGAATTGCGTATGTCCGGGCGACGTCGACACCCCCATGCTGCGCAGCGAGTGCCAGCAACTGGGGGAAGCAACCGACCGGTTTATGCAGAAAGCTGCCCAACGGCCCATTGCGCGGGTGGGCACCACCGACGACGTGGCGAACGCAGTCCTGTTCCTGGCCAGTGAGATGTCCGCTTGGATCACGGGCACGCATCTGGTCGTCGACGGAGGCGGACTAGCGTGACGACGCCTTGACCTGGTTCGACAAGTCCTGGTCTCCTTCCTCCGTGCTGAGCGCGGTCGCTCTGGCCGCTGTTCCTGACAGCGTCGCCCAGCCGCGTCGCGACAGGTCCCAAAAGATCAGATAGCCCGCGACCGCCGCCACCGCGAGTAGCAAGAATCCCCACAGCCATTCACCAAAGACCAGGTGCCCGATTCCGAACAGGCATCCGTAGACCAGAATCACACCCATCGCCCAGTTGAAGGCGTTGCTGGCAACGTCGCGAACCTCCGGCAGTTCTGGCACCAGGCGAGCGATCCGGCGCCATCCATACACGGTCGGGTGAACGCGTTTGTAGAACGTGATCAGGGTTTCGTCGGATTCTGGAGATGTGACGAAGGTTGCAACGATCCACGCAATGGTGGTGACCAAGCCTGTAATCAGTGCAGTTTTCGCATAGACGAGCGCATCGTTTCCGCTGAACGACACCCGACTCAGGCCAATCGTCATGAGCGCGGCCACAAGCATCGCGATGATTTCGCTCCATGCATTGATGCGGTCCCAATACCAGCGCAAGATGTACACCGCACCGGTGCCAAATCCGATATTCAGAACCAGCTGCCAGCCCTGGTTGATCGACGCAAGTTTGGTCGCGGTGTAGCCACTGCCCAGCACCAGAAGGACGGTGAATATCTTGCTGATCAGCACATAATGCTTCTCCGTCGCGTCCCGAACGAAGAAGCGCTTATACAGATCGTTGACCAGATACGAGCTGCCCCAATTCAGTTGCGTCCCGATGGTTGACATGAAAGCCGCCAGAAACGCCGCGACCATGAGGCCGCGCAAGGCGGGCGGCAGATAGTCGCGCAGCACCATCACGTACCCTTGTTCGGGATTCTGCGCGAACGCGGCACTCGGATGGAGACCTCCGTAAGGCGAGTACACGACGACGGCCACGAGTCCGGTCACCACCCAGGGCCACGGGCGAAGCGCGTAGTGCGCGATGTTGAACCACAGGGTCGCGCCCAGCGAATTTTTCTCATCCTTCGCGCTGAACATGCGTTGGGCGACGTATCCGCCACCGCCGGGTTCCGCGCCCGGGTACCACGCCAACCACCACTGCATTCCGAGATAGACGACGAAGGTGAGCACCGGAAGGGTCCACAGCGCGTGTGTCGTCAGTCCCAGATGGAAATCAGGCAGAAACGCGGTCGGATCGGAAACCTGAAGCCCAGCCTGCCGGGTGTTGTTTCCGATCACCTGAAGGTGCATCTGCAAGGCCTGCATGCCGCCGATCTTGGCCACCGCCACCCAGGCGAGCACGATGATCATCGTCATCTTCAGAGCGAACTGGAACAAGTCCGTCACCAGCACTCCCCACAGACCGCCAATGAAGGTGTACAAACCCGTAAACGGGATCAGGATAAAAACACAAATCACCAGGGCGGTCGATTTAGGATCCCCCAGTGCATACTGAAACCCGTGTCCGCCGACGGTCAGCTGGAGCACACGGCCCTGGGCAATCGCCGGGCCGAGAAGAACAGTAATAATGTTGACCATGGCCTGGGTGACCCATCCCAGGATGAAGCAGTTCATGAAGAGCCCCAGATAGACGGACTTGAATGCACGCAGGAACGCGGCCGGCTTGCCGCCGTAACGCAGTTCCACCAGTTGCACGTCAGTAAGAATCTCCGCGCGTCGCCAGTAGCGCGCGAAGAAGAACACGGTAAGCATTCCTCCCACACAGGAGCCCCACCAGATCCAGTTCCCGGCGATGCCTTGCCGGGCCACCAGCCCGCAAACCAGAAGTGGAGTGTCCGCCGCGAAGGTGGTGGCGACCATTGAAGTTCCCGCCAGCCACCAGGACACGTCGCGGCCCGAGATAAAGAACTCCTCGGTGTTGCCGCTGGCGCGGTGCCGGTAGTACACGCCGATCAGCAGGTTGGCCAGCAGGTATCCGACTATGACGATCCAGTCCGTTGCGGTAAGGGGCATTCGGTCTCCGTGCGACAGGGATTAGGACTCGGGATATCCACCCGATGGGCGCGCATGATTGGTTTCCGATGACACGTCAGTGCCTGAGTTGGACTCGCGCAGGCGTTGTCGCCGCGCGCACCACGGCCTCAGGTCCTACCGTGATTCTGGCAAGTTGGCTGTCCGTGCCGGGCAGCGTGATCCGCCGCACAACGGCCTCGGCAGCCATCAGACCGATCTCTAGAAACGGCTGCCACACTGTGGTCAATGCCGGGCTGTCGAACGCCCCGCCCTCAATGTCGTCGAACCCGACGGTGACACCCAGCAGAAGCCGCTTTTTTCTCTCCTTCCCGACACGGTGCGCAGTCTCGCATATGCGCACGTCAGAGGCAAGGGCGGGCTGGCCCTGATGTTGTGATGCCATGGTCCCGTTAGGGGGTCATTTTGCCCGTCGAAAGATAGTCCTGGGGCGGAACGCCGAAGGCATCGGCAACGCGGTTGAAGAAAGCGAACAGTGCCGTGATGTACACAGCTTCGGCGATCTGATTTTCACTCCAGCCCGCGTCCCGAAGCTTTTGCACATCGCGGGCGGTCGAGCGCGGGGCGGCGTGCGTGATCAGTTCCACATAGTCAAGAAGAACTCGTTCGGGCGGAGTAAGGCCGGCGCCTTCCAGTTTGCCCTCCAGAATCGCCGTGACACATTGATCACTGGCTCCCTGAACACGCAGGAAGTAAGCGTGGCTGTCCAGTCAATATGGACACCGGTTCAGGTAGGAAACGTGGCTCGCGATCATCTCCTTGTGTCGGCGCGTCAGGTGGCCTTCGGAGAAGTGGATCGTGTTGGAGAAGTCCACCACCTGCCGCAGGAAGTCGGGGCGTGCCCCAAAGCACTTGATGATGCCCGGCACCTGGTGACGTCCGGAGCCGGCACGCCAGTAGTCGTAAGCCGCGCCGGTGTCTCCGCTGGCCTGAGCATCCTCGATGATCCTGATTTTTGTGGGCTGGCTGGCAGCGCCGCTGCCATGCGCGGGCAGCACTAGCCGGTCGTCGCGTTCCATGCTTTGGATCCTATCGTGTCCCTGGGCGTGCTCTAAAAGAGAAATTTCAGCGCCACCTGGATGACCCGCGGGCCCACGTCAGAGTGGATTTCGCCGAATGTCGGCGACGTTATATCGCTGTTGGGGAGTCGCAAATTGGTGTGGTTCAGGAAATTGAACAGCTCGCCCCGGAACTGGAATTCCTTTCCCTCGGCCACGCGATATTCTTGACTGCGGAAAAATCCCAATCTGCGTATCCGGGTCCTTGCACGACGTTGCGCCCTTCGTTACCGAACTGCTGCACAGCCCGAACTGATCGTTGTTGACGCTGCGCGTCCGGGTGGTGATGAACGTGTTGGGTTGACTCGCCCCCTGATTCGGCAAAGGGTAAAACTTGAGGATGTTGGCGGCAATTGGGTCGATCGAGCTCAATTGGTTGCCCGGAATTGGGCCAGCCAGAAAATTGTAGAGCTGGTGGCTAGGGTCGGGATTTCTGCACAGATTGGTGTTGGGGTCAAATCCCTCGCTGCACTTCTCTGAAAAATTACCTTGCCGCTCAAGCGACGAAGGCACCGTCGCCGGGACGGTCTCTCCCTGCCGGTTCCGGAAACCCTCGTAATACCCAAAGAAGAACGTCTTATCCTTCACCATGGGCCCGCCGAAGGTCGCCCCGAACTGATTTCGCTTTAAGGGCTGGACCGCATGAGCTGAGAAATCGGAGGCATCCATCGCGTCATTGCGCAAGAATTCCCAGAGCGCGCCGTGAAACGAGTTGGTACCGGCCCGGGTGATGATATTGGTGGTCGAACCGGTGTTCTGCCCGAATTCAGCGTTGGCGTTGTGGGTCAGGATGCGGAACTCCGAGATCGCGTCGATCGGGGGCTTCAGGACGAAGCCCGCGTCCACCGAGTTCACATTGTTGGCCCCGTCGATCAGGAAGTTATTCGACTCGGGCCTCTGGCCGTTGACCGAATACGCCTGGCCGTCACGCAGGGAGCCCCCGGCTTCCCGAAGGCCAGCAGTCAAGGGCACCACCCCGGGCTGCAATAGTCCGAGCTGCGAGAAATTGCGGCCATCGAGAGGGAGGTCGAGCAATTCGCGCTCGAGCACCGCGACGCCGAGGCTGCTGACTGTGCTTTCGATCAGCTGCGCATCGGCCGACACTTCGACCTGTTGGGTTTCTGCGCCGACGGCGAGCCGCACTGCCACGATGGCCGTCTCGTTGACGTTCAGCGAAATCCCGGTCTGCACATACTTGTGGAACCCTTGAGCAGTGACTTCCACCGAATAATGCCCTACGGGGAGTTCGAGCAGCAGGTAGCTTCCGTCGTGCGCCGAAGCGGCAGTCCGCGTCAGTCCGGTCTCGGTCTGCTTGACCGTCACCGTGGCCGCTTGCAGCACCGCTCCGCTGGGATCGGAAACGCTGCCGCGGATGCTGCCGGTGATTTGCTGAGCGGAAACATTCAGGGCTACCGAGATCGTCGCCAGGGCACAGAACAGGCTTCTGAGGCAAGACATACTCCCCACGCTCCGGGTAGAAATTGTTTCGAAGTTGTTACCGCTATTTGGCGCCCAAGGGCTCGATTTTCTCGATGACAAACGCGTGCGACCCGCCCCGCTCAAAAACCTTGCCGGTCGCCGTGACTTTCTGACCGGCGAAGGGCAGGAGCTTTTCGTTTTGTCCGCTGGAAGGTGTCGTGTCCGCGATCGGCCAATAGATCGTTCCGTTGCCGGCAAGAATCACGAGCGGCGAACCGGCCTTGGCACACGCGAGCGCGCAGTCGCGGCTGATCGGCTTTTCGAGGCTCTTGGTGAAGGCGCACGCGGAATCAAGCACGTAGCCTTGCACGGTTTCGGTCTTCGGTGCGGCTGCGCGCGCCAGAATGGTGGCGAACAGCAGGGCCGCTGCCAAGCTCATGGTTGCAGTCTTCATGGTGATGCCCCCGACCACAGAAATGAACGCGATCGCGTTATAACCACCCGTTCTCACCCGAAAAAGCCCCAGCCAGCCTGACTGACCAGCTGGGGATGAATCGTTCTCCGGCAGTCGCCTGCCGGTTTCTCTAGGGGGTGCCTCAGAAGCGCGGGCGTGGGGTGCGCAAAAGAGGACCGATGAATTGCTGGGGACTTTAGCCGTAACGGCAAATGAGGACAATACTGTAAAAATACTAGAAGCCGTCGAGAGCGCGGATTCCCTTGGTTTCCCGGCACTCGTACGCTTTTCCGGCAGAGAGGTTCTTGTACTCCTCGCTCAGTCCGCTGGGCCATTGAATCAGCACGCGGTCGATCTGGTCCCGCTTGCCGAGACCGAACGTTGCGGGCAGCTCGGACTGCGAGAGATAGCTGGAGCCGCTCCTGACCATCCGGGATTGCAGCGCACCGCCATACTCGATACGCACGGTTGTGCCGATGGCATCACGATTCGACTTCGACCCAATCAGGCGGAAGCGGATACTCTGGTTTCCTGAGCTCTGGTCGTTGCGATAGAGATAGGCCGGGCCGTTGTTGCTGGTGATCAGCAGATCCAGGTCGCCGTCGCGATCGAAGTCTCCATACGCGAGACCGCGGGCCACCTTGGGTTGACTGAAACTGCTGTCCAAGTCCGCGGCCACATCGCGGAAGACTCCTTTGCCGTCGTTGAGAAAAAGTTGAGGCGGCTGCGCGTATCCAACGTTTCCCTGAATGTTCCGGACGGTGTCGTCGATATGGCCATTCACGACGGCCAGGTCGAGGTAGCTATCGAGATTCGCGTCGAAGAAGACACAGCCGAATCCGAGGCTGTTCTTGGAAGGCAGCCCGATCCCCGACTGGGTCGCCACGTCTTCATACGACCCCTTGCCACTCGCTCTGTACAACCCCACCATTTCATTATCGAAATTGGTGATCGCGATTCCGGGTGTTCCGGAATTCAGGAAGTCGCCGGTGTCGATCCCCATGCCGGCCCGCGCCTTTCCTTCCATGCTGAGCGCAACGCCGGCTTCCATGCCCACATCCTTGAAGGTTCCGTTGCGCTGGTTCCGATAGAGTTTGTTCGGTTGGGTGTCGTTGGCTACCAGCAGGTCCGGCCAGCCATCCTGGTCATGGTCGAACATCGACGCGCCCAGCGATTTGGAACTGCTGTCGAAGATCCCGCTTTTGGCCGTGATGTCCTCAAAGGTGCCGTCCCCGCGATTGTGAAACAGCCAGCAGGTCTCGCCGCGATAGGCTTCCGGTGTGCAATAAGATTTGTGCTTGCCATCGAGGCTGCAGAAAACATCGTGCTCCGGCGACCAGCGCACGTAGTTGCAGACGAACAGATCGAGCAGACCGTCGCGGTCGAAATCGAACCAAAGCGCTGACGTGCTGAGCGCCTGCCTTCCTCCCAGTCCGCTCTTTGCGGTCACGTCAACGAACGTACCCTTTCCCGTGTTCCGGAACAGGCGATTCTGCCCGACGCAGGTAATGAGAATGTCGGGAAATCCGTCATTGTTGTAGTCACCGACCGCCACACCCATGCCGTACATCTCGAGGTCCAGTCCAGCGTTGCGCGTGACGTCGGTGAATGTACCGTTGCGATTGTTCCGGTAGAGCTTGAGCGTGCTTTGTTCCCGCTTGTGGCCGGCCCAGTCCATCCCGTTGACGAGCAGAATGTCTTGCCAGCCATCGGCGTCATAGTCGAGAAAGGCGCATCCGGAGCCAAGAGTTTCGGGCAGCAGCTTGCCGCCATACGCACCACTGTTGTGATGGAACTGGAGGCCCGCCGCCCCAGTCACGTCAGTGAATTTGAATCCCAGGCCGGGAGCAGGAGGGCCGAGCAAACCCCAGGCGTCATCGCGCTGCAAGCTGGCGGCCGACGCGAGCGCTGCCATGCCCGCCATGAACGATCTGCGATTCACGGGATGTTCACCAGCCCGTTGCGAATCGCGTATACCACCAGTTCCGCGGTCTTGTGAATGCCAAGCGCGTCCATGATGTTGGCCCGGTGAACGGCAACCGTATTCGCGCTGAGGTTGAGCTGATCGGCGATTTCCTTGTTCGACTTTCCATCGACGATCAATTGCAGGATCTCCAGCTCGCGGTTGGTGAGTCCCCCGTTGCGCTCGCCCTTCAGCGCCGCCCGCCTGGCAACCTGGGGATCGAGGACAATTTCGCCCGCTGCCACCTTGCGGATTGCTGCCGGCAGTTCCAGGTCAACGGCATTCTTCAAAACGTAGCCGCGGGCGCCGGCATCAAGAGCCTGCCTCACCAGAGTGTCCTCGGAATGCATGCTCAGCATCAGGATGGCTTGCTTGGGCGAGGTCTCGAGAATGCGTCGTGTGGCGATGAGCCCGCTGGTGCCGGGCATGGCGCAATCCATTACGATCACGTCGGGCCCCAGTTCCTTTGCGAGTCGAATTGCCGCCGTGCCGTCCCCCGCTTCTCCGACGACCGTGATGTCGGCTTCGTCTTCGAGAATGCGGCGGAATCCCTGCCGTACCAGGCTGTGATCATCGACCAGCAGCACCGAAATCTTATTCGGCATGCGCTTCCACCTTTTCTTTCGGAACCCTCAAACGTACCATGGTCCCGCCGGCCAGCGGAGGCATGAATTGGATGCTGCCGCCCAGCAGTTCCGCCCGTTCTCGCATCGCCACCAGGCCGATTCCGGGACTGGAGGCTTCCTTTGCGAATCCCTTGCCATGATCTTCGACCTCAAGCTCCAGGCGATCGGTCAGAAATCGCAGTCGCACCCACGCCTGGCCCGCCCCCGAATGTCGAGTCACGTTGTTGAGCGCCTCCTGCAACACGCGGTAGATGTGAATGCTGGCGCTGCCGCGAATGGGAAATGAACTCCCGGATTTTTCGTAGGATATGGCAACGCCGGTTTGCTTTTCCACGGTGGCCAGATACCAGTCGACCGTTGTCTCCAGGCCCGACTCGTCCAGCATCACGGGATGCAGCGCCTGCGACAGACTGCGAACGTTGTCGAGCGTTGTCTGTGCAATGCCGCGGACCTCCTTCAGTTCGGCGCGCACGGGAGAATCCTCCGGGGTATGTTTTTCGGCGCGGCCCAACATCGAGCCCACAGCCGTCAGGATTTGTCCGAACTCGTCGTGCAGTTCGCGCGAGATGTGCCGCAGCGTCGACTCCTGGGTCGAGATCAGCTTCTGCGCCAGTTCGCTGCGCTGTGCCGAGAGCGCTGCCAGTTGCGCAAACAATTGCCGGTTTGAATGGATCAGATACGAGCTGGTGAGCACGATCGCCCCCAGTGTCGCCCCCAGAAAGACATACACCTGGCGCTGCACGCGGTCGTAGATCTGCCGAATCTGCTGGTCGGCCTGCTCTTCGCTCTGGTTGTTTTGCACCAGCAGGCGAGCGACCGCTGTGCTCAGCGCTGCCTGACGGGCCTGCAGCGTTAACCGAATCTGCGCGCGTGCCTCGTCGGACTTCCCGTCCTGTGCGAGCGCGAACGTGCGATCGACTGCATCCCAGAACTGAGCGAGGGAATCAGCCAGGTATTTCTTCTGTTCCGGCGTGCGGTGGGTGGGAGCGAGGTTTTCCTCGACGCGTAGTGCCATGTCTAGGTCAGAGCGAATGCGCTGAAATTGCGCCGACCATGCTGTCAGCGGGTAAGGTTCCTCGTTATCGAGCATGTCGCGCATGGCCAGGGCAAGCGAATTGAGATCATTCTGGACGCGCAGTAACTGGAGGGAATCTTTGCGGTTCCGGTCGGCGAGGTTGTTCTGCAGCGCACGCAAGCCGGAGATTTGTCGGGTGGTATACCAGGAATAGGCCACGACCGCGGCAAGCGTGATGAACAGGCCAAGAAAAAGGCCAGCGGTGGGAGACCGTACCGGCGAGCGCTGCACGCCCCGAGAATATAACGCGCATGCCGGAAGTTTCAAATTCAGAACGAAACAACGCTACAACCCTGCCCACCCGCGGCTCTTGCAAGAAGGGCACGACTTTGGTTGCGCCACCAACACCGCAGAAGTATTGGGCTTTGGTGCCGGGAGGTTCTCGCCCGCCGACATCCGGGAACTGAGCAGACCAACTCTAGTTCTCGAAGGAGTGTTCGGCCGTTTGAAGCACTCGTGGCCGGCGTTCATTGATTTCCCGAATCGGCGAAGTCACGATGGGGGTTCGGTACGAGGGATGATGAAACTCGAGTCGCATTCCCCGGCCGACGAATCGAACCTTCAACATCGTGCCGCCCCAGGTCGACCCGGCAATGGCGACCGGCACGGGGCGGGGACAGAACTCCGGATGCCCCCAGATCAGCGCCTGGTTGTCGCCTAGGAACACCGCCGTATAACAGTGATGCTGCGTCTGGATCTGCAGAACCGTGCGAGGCTGCAAATCACTCAGAAACACGCCGCCGTCAATTTCCGACTGAACGATGTTGTGGTTGACTTCATCGCCCAGGTTGGCGTGAGGCTGGAACATCTCGACTTGCAGGTCCTGGTCCACGGAGTCGGCCGTCTATCAACTATAGACGTCTGCATTATTCCCCGGTAAGGCCAGGAAGGGAAGTATTTTCGGAACACAAAGGTCCAATCGGCTCCCCCGGGGCTCGGGGGTCGTGTTCCGAGCCTGCTCAGCTCTCCCGCATCACCGTGGAGGCGGCCAGGATGCCGGCCGCCAGCTCGAGTTCATGCAGATCCTCCCGGCTGAAATCCGCTCCCGCAAACGTCGCTTCCGACCCCTTGCGCGAAATCTGGATCACGCCCAGCACCCGGGCGTTCTCATCGACCACCGGAGCCGACATGAGTTTTTGGATGGGCAGGGGCTCACTTGTGTCGATCCCCTCCGATGCGCCCAGTTTCACCATTTCAAAGATGCTGGCGTGCTTCACGCGCGCGAAATTGTTAAAGATCTCCGATTTCTTGCTGATGGCGGTGTGCGCCGCGATCGAAGAACTCGAGATCGGAATCGATCCGGCAGTGCGCAATTCGTCAGGAAAAATGAAGTGCAACAGGCCGTGTTCCAGGCGCAGAATCGCGACTTCGGTCTGCTGTACTTCGAACATTTTGGCGAGCACGCCGCACACCTGGCGCGGCGTCACATCCTGATCCAAAAGGTGCTCCAGAGGCGACATATCCGGTATCAGTCCCGGATTCTTCGGGGAGTTCTGGAATTGAGAGCTTTGGCTCATATCCGTCCATGCCTCATTCGTTACGAACCCAACAAACCGCCAGAATCTTCCGCAGATTGGGCGCCAGACGGTCTGATCCCTAGCCATTTTCGCAGTGTAAAACTAAGTCTTGTATTTTCAGAGGGAACGCAGGACCGACGGAAGAATCGAGGGGTGCTTGTCGCAGCACTTCGACCGCCATCAAAGGCTAGGGTTGACAGTTTTTGTCAGATTTGGGGAGATGTTGGTGCCAAAGATCGGCCCAGGGGCCGGCCGGCGATGGTAACCGGGGAGTCATGCCGTTGAATCCGGCGCCCTGGCGCTGGTCGGTGTCGCGATGCGTCTGTCGCTCCCTCATCTCTGCCCCCGGCTCGGAGCCATTGCCGCCTTCATCACAATGGCCGCAGCGACCAACACCATCGAGGCTGCGTTTGCCACGATCACTGCGCTCGTATGCAGCAGAAGCCCGTAGGCCAGCCACAAGCCCAGCCCGCACAGATAGACCGACAGCATCGCGTAAGACAGGTCGCGGCCTCCTTGTCTGCGAATCTTGAGCAACTGCGGAATAAACGAAAGCGTCGTACACGCCGCCGCCACGAATCCTACCGAATTCACCAGGCTCATCTGCATCGTTGTTCCGTGACTCCAGCTTGGCTGTCTTTGATTTTGCCATACCGGTCATCGTTGGGCCGCGGGGTTGAGCTTTGCCGGGTGCGATTCCACAGCCAGAGCGGCAGCTGAAGAACGAACCCCAGAATAAGTCGCGGGAACCGGAGGAGATCGCTCCCGAAGTTGCTGCCTTCCACTCCTACCAGCAGTGCCCCGCGCTTCATGGCGTACCAATTGAACAGTGCCGACAGGGCGCTGGCCGCGACCGATGCGATCTCTGCGCCTCGCAGATGCGGGGTTCCACGCAGCCCATGCAGGGCGTATTCCAGCACTTGGAACAGCGCAGGCATCACGAGCGTAATGAGCAAGCCGGTTAGCCATCGGGGACGTCCGTCCCGCACCCGTTGCACGAACCCTCCATAGTAGCCGGCGGTGACTGCGCAGAAAACCGACTCGGTCAGCCATGCCGTCAACGCTGCCGCCCATCCTCGTCGAATGCTTGCCATCAGGAAAATCGGCCCGCGCAAGAGCATGCTCAGAAGCGCGGATTTCCAGTTCCAAAGCAGCAAGATCGACTGCGGCTGCCGTGGGAGTCGATGCAGCAGGTCGGCCAGCAAAGGTCCCTCGACGCTACCGCGTGGGTGGGTGCTTGCCGTGCGTCGCTCAAGAGAAAAATCCAGCACCCTACAATAAGCAGCTCTTCCGAGCTCGCATGTTAAAACCTCGTGAACGACAAATTCATACAAAAATGTTTATGCGTAATGCTGGCGTAACTTTTTTGCGGCAAGTTAGGGCCTGACCGTTGCCCCAAAATCAGGGCAATCGCAGGAGGCGATTTTGCACAGCAAAGTAACCTACCTTTGGAAGGACCCCGGCGCCCCCCAGCCTTATCGCACCGCCGTTTCATTGCACGGCCACACCAACCACTCCCGAGAAGGTCTGTATTTGATTCCCGAGTTTGCGGCGCGATGCTGGCCGCTGCGCACGGCCCTGGCGTACCAGGAGAGGCGGGCCCAGACCATGTCCTCGATTCGCGTGGGCTTCTGGAAAGCCTACTGGACCCCGCCGTTGCCGCCGCTCGCCGCCTTCCGCCTGGAGCGCAAACCGATCGAGAACAAGCTCGACCTCGCCAGCCTGATTTCGCTGACTGACCACGACAACATCGAAGCCCCCATGCTGTTGCGGGTCGTCCCCGAGGCGCGCCACATTCCGGTCTCGGTTGAGTGGAGCGTCCCGTTCCGCGACACAGTGCTCCACCTCGGCGTGCACAATCTTCCCAGCGCCCGGGCCGAGTCCGTCATGGCCCAGTTCGCAGTTTTCACTGGGAATCCCGCCGAGCGGAGTCTGCCCGACCTACTCAGCAGCCTGCATGACAATCCCGATATACTGATCGTGCTCAACCACCCCATGTGGGACCTCGCCGGCATCGGCCGCGCGCGTCAACGCGCACACGGTCAGCGGCTTTCTGGCGGATCTGGGCATGTTCATCCACGCCTTCGAACTCGGCGGTCTGCGCGGATGGGAGGAGAACCAGGCCGTGCTCGAACTGGCCGAAGGCTGGAACCAGACCGTCATCGCTGGCGGCGACCGCCACGGTTGTGAACCGAGCGGTGTGCTGAACCTCACCAACGCCGACTGTTTTACCGATTTCGTTCACGAAGTGCGCAAAGAGCGGCGGACTCATGTGCTGTTTATGCCGCAATACGGCGAACCGCACAAAATGCGGATCGCACAGACTCTGCTCGACGTCGTTTGTGAGTATCCTGATTTTCCGGTTGGATCCCGGCGCTGGGATGAGCGTACCTTTCACCCCGACGATGCCGGAGTCATCCGGCCCCTGGCCGCCCTTTGGGACAAGCCCCCGGCATTCATCGATGCCGTGTTTGCGGGCGTGCGCTTGATGGAATTCGAGCCCGTGAAACGCGCCATGCAGCGTGCATTCGCGCGACCCCGGACCGAACTGCAGTTCACGCTCGCCGCCGGGCAGGGAGTTGCGCCATGATCGACGATCCACCCAATGAACAGCACCTGCGGGTTGCCTTCTTCCCCGATTGCTACCACGAGGTGGACGGTGTGGCCAACACCAGCCGGCAGTACGAAGCCTTTGCGATTCGGCGAGGCCTGCCGTTTCTTACTGTTCACGGCGGCCCTTGCGATCGAGTCGAGAAGGCCGGATCGGTCACCCGCATGCAGTTGGGCCGAGGGCCACTCTGTTTTGCGGTCGACAAGAAGCATGACTTCGACCTCGCCTTCCTTCGCCATTGCGACCGGGTGGAAACGGCGGTGCGCGCGTTCAATCCCGACGTCGTTCACATCACGGGTCCCAGCGATGTCGGCATCCTCGGCACCCTGATCGCTCACCGCCTCCGGGTTCCCCTGGCTGCGTCGTGGTACACCAATGTTCACCAGTACGCCGAGCAGCGTGCGGCGAGCCTACTAGGGTGGCCGCCCGCCCGCATCTGGGGTCCGTTGGCAGAGTCCATTCGGGAGGCCAGCCTGCGTGCCACCCTCCGCTACTACCACATCGCACAAATCCTGTTTGCGCCCAACCAGGAATCGATTGACTTGCTGGAGAAGGGCACCCGCAAACCCTGCTACCGGATGCAGCGCGGAGTCGATACCACGCTTTTCGACCCGGCTCGCCGGGACCGCGCCGACGATACGTTTGTGATCGGCTATGTCGGACGGCTTACCGTCGAAAAGAACGTGCGCCTGCTCGTGGAACTCGAGCGTGAATTGCTCCGTGCCGGCATCCGCAATTTCCGTTTCCTGATGGTTGGGCAAGGAGCCGAAGAGCCGTGGCTGCGCGCAAATCTGCGGCGTGCCGAATTTCCCGGCGTGCTCGCAGGCGACACCCTGGGCCGCGCCTACGCCAACATGGACGTGTTCGTCTTTCCTTCGCGCACCGATACCTATGGAAACGTGGTCCTCGAAGCCCTTGCGTCCGGCGTACCGGCCGTGGTCAGCGATAGCGGTGGACCGCGTTTCGCGTTGCGTTCCGGTGAAAACGGGTATGTGGCGGCTGATCTTCACGGTTTCGTCTCGCGCGTGCGGGGTTTGATCGATCATCCCGCCGAACTCGCTGCCATGCGTGTCTCCGCGCGTATTCACGCCTTGGCTGCTTCATGGGACAATGTCTTTGAGTCGGTGTACGCCGGTTATGAACGCGGCCTGAGAAACAGCAGCGACGCGGGTAAGAGGATTCGGCTGCGCCCGGCAGCACGCGCTTGGACCGGTGCCGCGCGTCTCGGGTGAAGGTGCGCAGCGCCGATTGAACAACCGAGAGAGAACACGAAGACTGCCATGCTAGGTACTCGAATGCCGGCCCTGACAAAAACGTCCTTCTCAATCTTGCTGCTTGGTCTACTGAGCGGTGGGGAGACGCCCGCGCAGCCCCAGGATGGAATGTCGTCCCTACATCCTCCCCTCAGCGTGAGCGAGGTCGTCGGACACCTCGAAGAGCGAAACCGCGAGCGGGCCCGGGCTCTGCATCGATTCGAAGGAACTCGAGTCTACAACCTGCACTACCGCGGGTTCCCGCACAACTACGACGCCGAGCTGGTGGTGGGAGTCAAGTATCAGTCTCCTGCCAGCAAGGAATTTACCGTCCTCTCGCAATCCGGATCGAAGTTCGTGATCGATCACGTGTTCAAGAAAATGCTGGAGAGTGAAAAAGAGGCGAGCCAGGAGCAGAGCCGCACCGCTCTGAATCAGCAGAACTATGAGTTCTCGATGGCGGGATACGAAACGGCGCCCCAAGGCGCATGCTACGTGCTTGCGGTAAGCCCAAAATCGAAGAATAAATTCCTCTACCGAGGCAAAGTGTGGATCGACGCGGTCGATTTCGCTGTCGTGAAGATCGATGCGGAGCCTTCGCAGAGTCCATCGTTCTGGATTAAAAAGACCGAAATCCGCCATGCCTACAAGAACGTCGACGGCTTCTGGCTGCCGGCTGAGAATCACTCCCAGAGTTTCATCCGCATCGGGGGCCATGCCGACCTGTCCATCGAGTACAAGGACTACAAGATTACGGCAGCTGATCCACTCCCGACTCCAGAGAGCCTGGCCCAGCGAGTCCCTCATCCGGCAGCGGTCCAGTAGCCGCGGTAACCCTTTTGGGCCGCTCGATCGCTCCCTGTAACTTCCATGGGTTCGGCGCATCTCCCGGTTGAGTGCGCATGTGCGGCGGGCCAGGAGCAGTTTTTAAATTGAACAAAAACGGTGTTTTCGTGCTCTGCGTTTTGATCTTCGCGTTCGCCGGGTCGCGATTGGGAACGAGCAGGAATCCCAGCCCGAATCCGACGTCCGATGTGCCGGTCGTGGTGGAGTTGTTTACCTCGGAGGGGTGTTCGAGTTGTCCCCCGGCCGATGCGTTATTGCAGAAACTGGACGCGCAGCCCTATTCGGGCGTGCGCCTGATTGTGCTCAGCGAGCATGTCGACTACTGGAACCACATCGGCTGGACCGATCCCTATTCTTCGCACACCTTCAGCCGGCGCCAGGATGCTTACGGCAGCCGCTTTCATCTCGACAGCGTCTACACTCCGCAGATGGTGGTCGACGGTGCCGAGGAGTTCGTCGGCAACAGTGCCAACGATGCCCGGAAAGCCTTCGAGAGAGCAGCCGGGTCCCCGAAGGTTTCTGTGCGCATTTCCGGTGTGACGCGCGCAGGCGACCTCTTGCGGGCACACCTCGAGACCGGCCCTTTGCCCTCTGGAGCGCGCGGTTCAGACGTTTTGATCGCGATCGCTCTGGACCACGCGGAGTCCCAGGTCGCGACCGGAGAGAATGCGGGACGTCGCCTGGCGCATGTGGCGGTCGTGCGCAGCTTGTCGAAGGCCGGGACGATCGCCTCCGGCCGGGCCTTCGCGCACGACGTCTCAGTGAAACTTGACAACCAGGTCGATCCGGCCAGTTTCAGGCTGATTGTCTTTATTCAGGAGCCCGGCCCCGGCCGGGTGCTGGGTGCCGCGATGGAACGAGTCGCTGCCCGGTGATGGGCGGTCGTAGCGCCAGACCTGGGGGAAAATGCGAACCCGTTACTTCGCCGCACCCTCGGTCTTCCCGCGCTCCCGCCAGCCTTCAATGATCAGGTACAGCACTGGAATAAAGAATAGATTCAGCACGGTGGACATGATCATTCCACCGAACACGGTGGTGCCCACGGAGTGACGGCCCTTTTCGCCCGCACCGCTTGCCACGACCAGGGGCACCACGCCCAGGATGAAGGCCAGCGAGGTCATCAGAATGGGCCGAAGACGGATGCGGGCAGCCTCGACGGCTGATTCGATCAGCGGCCTGCCCTGGTGGCGCAGTTGCTCCGCAAACTCCACGATCAGAATCGCATTCTTGCTCGACAGGCCCACCAGCATGACGAGTCCGATCTGGCAATAAACGTCGTTTTCCAGACCTCGTCCCCATTGCGCGCTCAGAGCCCCCAGCAGAGCCATCGGCACGGCCAGCAGGACGATGAAGGGCAACACAAAACTCTCGTACTGCGCTGACAGCGTCAAATAGACAACCAGCGTACCCAGCCCGAACAGGATGAGCGTGGTGCTGCCGGACTGTAGTTCCTCGAGCGACAAGCCCGTCCACTGGTAGGCGTAGCCCTGTGGAAGCACCTTGGTGCTGAGGCCTTCCATCGCCGAGATTGCCTGTCCGGAACTGAAGCCAGGTGCCGGCGAGCCATCGATTTCGACCGAGCGAAACAGGTTGTAGTGGCTGATGACCTGGGGAGTCGTGGTCTGCGCAATCGTCACCAGGTTGTCGAGCGGGATCATCGCGCCGCTATCGGCGCGTACGTAGAATTGCTTGATGTCTTTCGACTCGCTGCGGAATCGCTGATCTGCCTGCACGTACACGCGATACGAGCGATTGTTGAAGTCGAAGTCATTCACATAGGCCGAGCCCATGTAGACGCTGAGCGTATCGGTGATCTGCGACAGCGGGATGTGCAGACTCTTGGCTTTCTCGCGATCGATGGTTACCAGGAACTGCGGGTCGCTGGCACTGTAGGTGGTGAACAGCCCAGTAAGGTCTTTTTCTTTGCGCTGCCCGCCTTGCCGGATCATGTCCTGGGTGACTTGGTCGAGTTGTTGCAGGCTGTGGCCGCCCTGATCCTGCACCTCGAATTGAAATCCACCGAACTGGCCCAGCCCTTGCACGGCCGGAGGCAGGAAGGGAATCACGATCGCCCCGCCGATGCTGAAGAACTGGCCGCGAATTCGGTTCACGATGGCGTCGGCGGTGTGGCTCTCCCCCTTTCGTTGGGAGTACGGCTTCAAGGGAACGAAGGTAATTCCGCGGTTGGGAGCGCCTCCCGCGAAGCTGAATCCGGAAACCGCGAACGTTCCTTCCGATTCGGGGACCTTCTCCAGGATCTTGTTTATCTGCTCGCCGATCTTCTTGGTGTAGCTCAGAGAGGCCCCAGAGGGGGCCTGCATGGCAATGATGAAATAGCCCTGATCCTCGTTAGGTACGAAGCCTTTCGGAACCCGCTGGAACACGAGCCCGGTTAAGCCCAATCCCGTGAAGAACAGAATGACGGCTACCCAGCGATACGCAAGGAAGGTGCGAAGCGCCCGGCGATAGCCCTCGGTGATCTTCGCGATGACGCGGTCGACCGCCTTAAAGAAAAAGTTCTTTTCGCCGTGCGTTTTTCCCAACAGGAGAGCGGACAGGGAAGGGGTCAGCGTCAAGGCGTTGAAGGCGGAGATCGAGATCGAGAACGCGATCGTCAGGGCAAACTGGCGGAAGAGAATTCCGGTCGTGCCCGGGAAAAACGCGACCGGCACGAACACCGCCACCAGCACCAGAGAAGTCGCGATAACCGCGCCGGCCACTTCGCCCATGGCGTCTGAAGCGGCCTTGTGCGCGCTGGGCTCGCCGTCCTGAATATGCCGCTCGATATTCTCGATTACGACAATGGCGTCGTCGACGACCAGTCCGGTGGCCAGCGTGATGCCGAACAGCGTGAGGGTATTGATCGAGAATCCCAGCAACTTCACAAATGCGAAGGTTCCCACCAGCGAGACCGGAATCGTCACCGCTGGAATGATCGTGGTGCGCCAGTCCTGCAGGAACACGAAGATCACCAGTACGACCAGCACGATCGCTTCGATCAGGGTACTCAAAACGTCGCGGATCGACTCGCCCACCGCGTCGGTGGTGTCGAAAGCCAGCTTGTAGGTCATGCCGGGGGGGAAGTGCTTCGAGAGCCTCTCGAGTTCAGCGATCGCATCCCGGTCCACTTCCAGGGCATTCGCGTTCGACAGCTGTGTGATGCCGAGGCCCAGCGAATCCTGGCCGTTGAACTGGAGGTCGGAACTGTAGTCTTCGGCGCCCAACTCCGAGCGTCCGACGTCCTTCACGCGGACCAGTGTCCCGTCGTTGTTCGTCTTCAAAATGATGTTGTCGAACTGCGATGCCTCGGAAAGGCGCCCAATGGCGCGCACGCTGATCTGGTATTCCTGGCTTGGTTTGGAAGGCGGTTGGCCAACCTGCCCGGCGGCCACTTCCACGTTCTGCTCTTGCAGCGCGTTCACCACGTCCCCGGCTGTCAGCCCGCGGCTGGCCATGCGCACCGGATCGAGCCAGAGTCGCATCGAGTACTTGCGCTCGCCGAAGATTATGACGTCCGCCACACCCTTCACCCGCTTCAGCGAATCTTTCACATACACGTCAAGGTAGTTGCTGATAAACAGCGGGTCGTAGCGGCCATCGGGCGAAAACACCGCCGCGCCGAAAACGAAGTTGTTGGACGCCTTCAGAATCGAGATGCCATTTGCCTTCACCGTGTTGGGCAAACGTCCCTGGGCGGTGTTGACGCGGTTCTGGATATCGACGGCGGCCAGATCCGGATCGCGGTTGAGGTCAAAGGTCGCGACGATGCTGCTGGACCCGTCGTTGCCGCTGGACGAAGTGATGTACTTCATCCCCTCCGCGCCGTTGATCTGCTGTTCGAGCGGTGTAGTGACGGCGGACTCGACCGTTTGCGCGCTGGCTCCCACGTAGAAGCTGTTCACCGAAACCTGAGGTGGCGCCAGGGTGGGGAACTGTGAGATCGGCAGCGAGGGGATCACGACCGCGCCCGCCAGGATGATCAGCAGGGAGCACACGGTCGAAAAAACCGGACGCTTGATAAAGAAATCAACAAACATGCGATGAGTCCCTGTACGGCGTAGCCACGGTCCGATCCCGAGTGATGCCGGCCCCGGCGGAGGCCGCTTGGCCTCGTGTGGAAAGGCTGGGAACAGGGACTCGGCTCCCCGGATCCCCAACCGCCCGGGGTGTCCGGCAATTCCCTGGTGCCCGAAAGTCTGAACCTGGAAGCCGGAACCGCTACGATGCGCCCTGCGGAGTCACAGGAGCGCCGTCGATGAGAAACTGGGTGCCCGAAACGATGACCTTATCCCCCGGCTTCACCCCGTCCAGCACGACGTAGTTGTTATCCACCATCTGGCCAACCTTCAGGGGCTTCTGGTGAGCAACGTAAGTTCCCTGGTCGCCCTGTTCGGCCACGAATGCGAAGTACTGTCCGCCAATACGCGAGACCGCCAGGACCGGGACCACCGGGCTTTTCTGTGTTCCCCAGATGACGCGGGCGCGGATGAATTGTGCCTGGCGCAACTTGTCTCTGCGGTTGGCGATTCGCGCCTTGGCCAGCACGGTTTGGGTGGTGTTGTCGACCTGTGGTGAGATAAAACTGACGCGGCTGTCGCCGATCACGTTCCCCGAGCCATCCAGCACCTGCACGGGCATGTTCATCTTGAGCTGCGCCGCCCGCTCGATCGGAACGTACACGTAGACTTCGAGGCTGCCAGGCTTATCCACGGTCGTCAGCATGGTGGTCGTTGTGACCCGGTCGCCCACGTGCACCGGGATATCCCCGACAATCCCGCTCCAGGGCGCCGCTACCGAGTAGTAGTGCAACTGGACCTGCTGCTCGCGGACGCTTGCGTCCAGAGCCTGCACCTGCGCCTTCGCGGAATCCAGGGCGGACTTGCTCTGGTCGAGATCCTGCCTGCTCACGACCCCGGCAGCGAACAGCCCGCTGCTGCGCTCGTATTGTTGCTGGGCAAACTTGAGGTTTGCCTCTGCGGCCGCGCGGGTATCCTCCTGGCTTTTGACCGTGGCTTGCTGCTTCAGTGGGTCGATTTCCATCAGAGGCATTCCAGCCGAGACTTGGTCGCCGGAATGCACGGAGATTTTCACAATTTGACCTTCGACTTGCGGCATGATCACGGCCGAATCTCGCGACTTGAGGGTGGCAACGTAATCGGAGGTGTCGCTAACCGGCACCGCCCGCGCCTCCTGCACCTTCACCGGGATTGCACCCGATCCCGGCGACGCCGCACCGGAATTCTTGCTGCAACTCAGACTGAACAGGGTCGCTGCCAGAGCGAGCGAGACCTGCAGTTGAAGGCCCAGCGGCAATGCGTGCGATTTCGCCACGAGAGAACACTCCCCCGATGTTTCGCCAAGTACCCTATCACGCGGAAGACGCCGCAACCAGCGCCGACGGCGCCAGGCTAGCGCGCGCCTGTCCGGACGCTTCGGGGTCCCCCCGTGCTTCCGTGTGGAGCATTTGGACTCAGAACATAACCGCGGTATGGACCGCGGGCAGACCGTTAGGCCGAGTCCGACCACGGAGGGGGTGGCTCCCGGGCTATCTCCCCGGTCTGCTACATTGGACCTTCCATGAAACCTCTACGCAGCTTCGCCAGCGACAACAACGCCGGCATTCATCCAGAAATCATCCGAGCTATCGCTGCGGCGAACGAAGGACACGTCGTGGGCTACGGTGCCGACCGGTATACGGAAACTCTGGTCAACAAATTCCGCGAGCACTTCGGCGCCGATACCGAGGTTTTCGTGGTGTTCAACGGGACCGGCGCCAACTGTCTCAGCCTGCAAACCTTGACCAAGTCGTATCATGCTGTGATCTGCGCCGCTTCCGCGCACATCTACACGGACGAATGTGGCGCTCCGGAAAAATTCACCGGTTGCAAACTGATTCCGATACCCACTGCCGACGGCAAGCTGACCGTCGAGATGGTACAGCACGCGTACCACGGAATCGGTGACGAACATCACGTACAGCCCAGAGTCATCTCAATCACTCAATCGACCGAGATGGGCACCGTCTACCAGCCCGAGGAGATCCGCGGTCTGGCCAACTTTGCCCACGAACGGAACATGTATCTTCATTTGGACGGGGCCCGGATCGCCAACGCCGCTGCCAGGCTGGGCCAGACTCTGCGACAGTCGACCCGCGATCTTGGGGTCGACGTGCTCTCTTTTGGCGGCACCAAGAACGGCATCCTGGGCGGAGAGGCGGTCGTTTTCTTCCGGCCGGAGTTGAGCTCTGACTTTCTTTTCCTCCGCAAGCAGGCCATGCAACTGGCCTCGAAGATGCGCTTCATTTCCGTCCAACTGGGCGCGCTGCTCAGCAACGACCTGTGGCAGGCGAACGCGCAACACTCCAACCGAATGGCCAAGCTGCTGGAGAAGGAAGTCAGCCAGATTCCCGGCGTCAAGATTGTGTACAAGGTTGAAGCCAACGGTGTGTTTGCCAAGATTCCGCGCGAGGCCATCGCCACGATCCAGGAGCGCTACTTCTTCTATGTCTGGAATGAGGAGGACTCGGTGGTTCGTTGGATGTGCTCGTTCGATACCACCGAAGACGACGTGAAGGAATTCGCAAAATTTGTCGCCCAGGTCGCGGGAGCGTAGCACCCGGGAATTCGGGTTCCGGATTGAGGGCCGTGTACCAGGCGGCGTCGCGCAAATGGCAGCTTGCTTTTTGAAAGAGCTTTTACTACATTGACGCCACTCGTACACTAGTTTCGCGCATTCGGGATCGCAAGTTCATTCCGAGGTGATCGGCCATCGTCGGTCTTTTCGCAGCCAGCCGTCTCCCTGTTGAGCCTGTCCAGTTGTGCGCGCGACCAGCAACTGACAAGCATCACTGTCCAACCTCCGATCGAGACTTTCGGGGCAACGAACATCCCTGTGAACCTGGATGCCGGTCTGGACGTGCAGCTTAGGGCGCTCGGAACTTATATCCATCCGCCGGTGACCAAAGACATTACGAACCAGGTGACCTGGAACTCGAATACGCCAGACATGGTGACAGTCTCCTCGACGGGGCTTATTACCGACACGGGCTTCTCTTGCGGAATACTCTAGTCTCGGCGACGACAACGGGGACCGGTTCGTCAGGTGCGATTATCACTGGCTATTTGACGGCCAACGTCGTCTGCTTTACTGGAGGAGGCTCGGGGGGCTCGGGCGTGACTCTGACAGTGGACTTCGGGGGCAACGGTGCGGGGACCATCGCAAGTTCACCTTCAGGCCTCGGGTGTTCCGCGGCGTGCAGTGCGACTTTTCCGAGCGGCACCATGATCACGATCACGGCTACGCCGAATGGCTCCACGTTTGGGGGCTGGTTGAACTGCGATTCTGTATCGGGTCAAATGTGTACCGTCAACAGCCTGACAAACAACCGCACAGTTACCGTAACCTTCAACTGAGAGTTTGATTCCCGGACGGCCTAGCGCACTGTGCGGAGGCGCCGCGGGTGGCGAGGGTCGGAGATGCCCCGCTCCACGATCCGGGGCGCCCTCCGGCGATCACCAATCTAACCCTCCCCCAACAACCGCTCCAGAGTGGGCTTGTGCTTCTCCTTCGTGCGCTTCGTGCGATCCGGAACAACCCGGGTCGGCGGAGGCGTGCCAATCCGCTCCCGCGCCATTTCTTTCACCGCGGTCACCGCCCGGAATCGCTTAACCTTTTTCTTGCGTGCCATTTCGGCGTCCTGAAGTAGGGGTTCGGGAGGTCCCGGGCTCAGTTCTCCCAGCACATTGCCATCGGCTATCCCTGCTCGAGTGTACTCTGAACGCCTGGGCGGTTCCGGGCCATGACTTTGTGCAATAATTCCAACGTCGAGCGTTGTTGGGCCGACCACGGACGACCGACGACTGCACATATGGACGAGCGCGAATTCTTCGACGAACGACCCGACAAAAAGCCCGCCAACCTGAACTGTCCGCACTGTCACCAGGCGGCGGAGTATGAGATCACCTGGCTGGTTCGCACCAAGAAGAAGAGTCTTCCTCCGCGCGCCGACGAGCGCGACCGCGCCCGCTTCGCCAAGGCTCGCTCTTACATGACGCGGAAAGATGACGTGATGATGTGCAAGAACATGCGCTGTCGGAAGCGATTCGAGATTTCGGGAGTGCAATCGGTCGCTTTCCTCGACTGACTTACGACTGCGGTGCCGTCGTCGCGCCTGTTTTCACCGTCTTATCGTAGATCCACAACAGCGCTGCGGTGGCCACACCCACGCCTGCCACCGTCCACCAGATTCGCTCCGGTCGACGCTGCACTTCTCCGAAGTGATGGATCAGCATCCCCCCGAACTTGCCTCCGATCAGCGAGCCGATGCCGATGGGCAGAAATGCGAAGCCCATATACGTGCCTTGCTGGCCCGGCGGCGCCAGCCGCGAAACATATTCATAGTAGCGCGGCGATTGCGTGAGTTCTCCGACGGCAACCGCAACCAACGTGATGTAGGCCACGACAACGGAGGGATGGGCCACCAGCAGCAGCCACGCCCCGCCGGAGATCAGCGTGCCTAAGATGATTGCGCGGAACGCCGGCATCCGCTGCGTGAGAAGGCTGGTCGCCATCGTGAACAGGATCACGATGATGGGTCCGGTGACGAGCATAAGCTCGGTGTCAGTCTTGGGATTGATGTAGTCGTGAACATAGAGCGGCAGGATGATGAATTCCTGCCAGTAAACGATCCAGTACCCGGAAAAAATCAGCAGAAAAATCATGAAGCGCGGATTCGACAGGACCGTGCCGAAATTCTTGATTGCCTGCCCGAGCGTAACGGTTGGCTCATCGGAACGGCGCGGTTCCTTGAAGAACAGCAGCACCGCGAACAACATCGCGAACACGCTGAGCGCGGCCACGCGGAAGACGTTCTCTACCCGCATGTGTTGGTGCACCCAGGACGCTACATAGGGGCCGGCGGCTCCGCCGATGTTCACCAGGGTGTAATAAATCGAGTAACCGATCGATCGGACGTTCTCCTTGGATGCGCGCGCTGTGGTGCCAACGACGCATGGCTTCACGAGCGCGATGCCAAAGGCAGGGAGCATCAGGAAAGTCGCAGCTAACCCACCCAAGGGCACAACGCTTCGGACCGGAGCAAGCCAGGGAGCGCCCACCGAGCCAATCAGGAAGTAGGAACTGCTAAGGATTAGGTATGCGAGAGAAAGAGACCGTCGAAAGCCTAGCCGGTCGGCCAGGGTTCCGCCGAACGCAGTGAGTAACCACACCCATCCGAAGAGCCCGGTAAGGCTGGTGGCTTGTTCTGCAGTGAACTGCAGGGTTTCATGGAGGTAGCGCGCGAGCACTGCGAGCACGGCATAGTACGAAAGCCGTTCAAACAGTTCGCTGATATTTGCGACCCAGAAGGGACGCTCGAAGCCCGTGCGAATTTCCTGCAGGCGTTCGGAAAGGGTCAAGGATTACTCCTGAGGTTCAGTCGCTTCTCTAACTCTTCCGCCGACAGGCCCGCAACCCGAATAACCTTGTTCCGGCTGGTCTGGCCGGCAGCAATAGTAACGGACGAGCGCGTCACCTTCAAAAGATTCGCGAAGAACTCGATGCAGGCGTCATTGGCCTTGCCGTCAATCGGGGCGGCGGTCAACGACACTTTCAGCGCGTCGCCCACTTCTCCGGTGACCGCGTTCCTTTTGGCGCGCGGATGAATTTTCACCGCGAAGGCGACCCCAGCGACTGTTTGACGAACGGCGATCAACTTGTTTAATGACTCCAGACAGCGAACCCTGCACAGGCAAGAACCACTGCAATTCCTACGGCGATGTAAATCATGTAATCACGCACCCGATGGGTGGGCAGTATTGCTTTGCGCTATTCGGGAAACGCACAATCGATGATGACCAGAATGTAGTGATCTTGCTTGCTTGATTGCCGATATGGAATCGCTCCGCACGTGTTTTCGTTGGTGTGATTGCACCAGGTCGCGAGCGCGCGCACTTTTGAGAAGAGAGATCACCTTGCTCTGGTATTCGTCGCAGTCACAGCTCCGCTCAAATTCGGCAACGGCTTCTGCCATGTCTTGTGTCGCCTGTTCAGCCTCGGTGAACTGAAGCATTTTCTTCTCGACTTCCGAGAGGTTCACCTACTCAACCTCAGCCTCCGCGATCAGCCTCGCAATGATGAACTGCTTCGCATCGGCAGGGTTCATCTAGTGTCCTCCGTGTTGCCCACGTCCCGTGTGCTTACACTCTCGCCCGTTCCCCAAAGATCGCCGTCCCCACGCGCACGCAGGTCGATCCTTCTTCAATTGCCGCTTCGAAATCGTGTGACATGCCCATGGAGAGCACGCTCAGGTCCAGGGATGGAAGCTGGCGAGCCGCGATCTGGTCGCGCAACTGGCGCAGTCTGCGAAAGAAGGGCCGGACTTGCCACGGATCGTCGGCAAAGGGCGGGATCGTCATGAGGCCGCGGATTTCCAGGTGCTCAAGGCTCGGAGCCGCGGCGAAGATCTCATTCATTTCTCTAGAGTCCGGCGCCAGGCCCGTCTTGGCGGCTTCTCCGCCCAGGTTGACCTCGATCAGGACAGCGAGCTTGCGGCCGACCTTTCCAGCGGCCTCATTCAGCTTCTGCGCCAATTTCAGCGAGTCCACCGAATCCACCGCTTCGAAGAGTTCAACCGCCTTTGCCGCTTTATTGGTCTGGAGATGCCCAATCATGTGCCAATGTGCTTCCGTGAGGTCAATCAGAGCGCCGATCTTGCCTGAATATTCCTGCACCCGGTTCTCGCCAAAATGGCGGATGCCCGATAGATACGCTGCGCGGATACGATCCGCCGGGAAGGTCTTGCTGACCGCCATCAGCGTGATTTCGCTCGGGGCACGTCCGGCACGAACGGCGGCAAGTCGAACCTGCTCGCGTACCGAGGCTATGTTGTCGGCGACGGACATGGAGGAACGGAAGCCAGGAACAACACAAAGTAACACGAAGGAGAATCTGGGTGGCGCGGACACTGCTGTCCGCGTTTCGGAACGCGGCTGGTTCTCCAGAAAACACGCAAGAAATAGAGACGCGGCTGACCGCGCCGGGAGACTGGACAAGCCCTGTCACGGCCCCAAGCGGCACTACATGATGGCCGTCGGCGGCGCCGGATCTTCCGGCCGGCCGGCGTTGGCCAGCGGAACCAGGATCATGACGGCGACCAGCACGGCCAGCGCGACCAGGCTGGTCATCGGCGAGTCGCCAATCGTGAGGTGATACAAGCTAATGTCCGCGTGAGGATCATGCGCAAGCCGACGCGCGATGATCGCTGCCACCGCAATACCGCACAGAGCCTCCCCGGCAATAAGGCCCGACGCTGTTAAGACTCCTGCGTTGTCCACACGCGCCTTTTGGGCGTCATTGAGATTCCGGCGATCCCGCAGGCGGTCGGTTGCCCATCGGATCACGCCGCCCACGAAAATCGCGAAGGTTGTTCCCAGCGGCAGATACATGCCCACGGAGAACAGCATCACGCTCTTCACCTCGATCATGATCATGGCGATCCCCAGCAGGATGCCAACCACCACCAACGGCCACGCCATGTCGCCGCCGACGATCCCCTTCGAAAGCATCGCCATGAGGCCCGCTTGCGGCGCGGGTAGCTCGGGTGTGCCGAAGTGATACACCTTGTCCAAAGCGGCGAGCGGGAAGAAGAGAACCAACGATGCGACCACAATGCCGAACAAATCCCCGATCTGCATTTTGGCGGGCGTTCCCCCCAAAATATGACCGACCTTCAGGTCCTGCAACATCTCACCTGCGACCGCTGAAGAAACGCATACCACCGCCGCCACTCCGAGCACAGCCGCAACCCCTCCGGCGCCGGAAACTCCTAAGGCCACCATCAGAAGGGCCGCTATCACCAGCGTGCACAACGTCAAGCCTGATACCGGATTGTTGGAGGAGCCGATCATCCCGACCAGATTCCCGGACACGGCGGCGAAGAAGAACCCGACGACGATCATGACGCTGGCTGCAACCAGCGATCCCGCGAGGATCCTGGAGCCTGACAGGTTTCCCGCGCCGCTAATGAAGTAGTGGTAAAGCACAATCATGGCCAGAAATACCAAGGCAACGCCCGCAAAGACCACCTTGGCACTAAGGTCGCGCTCGGTGCGATTGGTGGCCGCGTGTACCGCTGCGGACTTTCTTAAGTCCGAAATCGCTCGGCCCATACCAGCGGCGAGTTGCTTGCGCATCTTGAATAGTGTGTAGGATGCGCCCACCAGCATTCCACCAACCGCGATGGGACGTACGATCGAGTAATAGATAGCCCCGGCCAATAGATCCCATGAGAGAGGTTGATCCGCTGGTCGAACGGCCTGGATGTAGGGACCAACTGTGAAGGTTAGCAGAGGAACCAGCACACCCCAGGCAAGCACCCCGCCCGCGAAATTGAGCGCAGCCAATCGTGGACCAATGATGTATCCAACCCCCAGGTATGCCGGACTTATATCAGGCGCATTGAACAGAGTTGCGCCGCCAGTTACCGTCGTCGCGACGTTGGGGTTGGTGCCGGTGCGCAGAAGCAGCCTCTTTCCCAGTTCGCTGATTTTGACGTGGAATGTATTGCTGGGACTGAAAAGGTTGACCGCACCCAGCAGGAACATGAAGGCCCCAAAGCCCATGTTGGCGAACAGGATCTTCGCTGCTTTTGCTCCCTGCTGTCCGGCCTTGTGAATCTCAGAAGCTGCCACTGACTCGGGGTAGGGAAGGTCAGGGTCTTCCACCATTACGCGCCGCAGGAGTGTAACGAACAGGATGCCGAGGGTCCCCCCAATCATCATGAGCGCGACTGATTTCCAATACTGGTCCTTCGTGAGTCCCGGCCACAATCCAGCCATTACAAACGCAGGAATCGTGAACACCGCGCCCGCCGCAACGGACTCTCCAATGGACCCAACGGTACGAGCGATGTTCTCCTCGAGCAGGGACCCCTTCATCAAACGAAGCAGCGCCATACCAATAACCGCCGCCGGATAAGTTGCTGCAATGGTCATTCCTGCCTTGAGGCCGAGATAGGCGTTTGCAGATCCGAGCAGGGCGGTCAGGAACAGTCCGATCAGAACCGCCCGAAAGGTAAACTCCCTCATTTCCATGGTTTCGGGCACATACGGGCGGTGTTTCTTCTCGCCGACGGCTGTCTGAGTACTCATGGGAACCCTCGCAAGTGATTCGTCCTGCAGGATATATCGGAACGGGCTGCGACCGCGCACGTTAGCACGCGACGCCCGCCGATTACAAGTACGCGGATTCAAGGGTTGTCGAGCAGCCCGATTCGCTGCGGAAAAGCGCAACCTTTGGGCCTGCAAGCCTTGCCGCTGGACGATTTTGCGGAACTTTCGGCCACAAACGGGGTTAAACTTGTCGTCAACTGTCTCATTTGTGTTGCGACCGGTTTCGGGGCCTCAAGGAGTTGTAGGATGTACGCTTTTTCAAGCCCTGCCTTTTGGGTGCGCTTCTTCAGCGAATTTCGTTGTCAACAATGTGGCAGTGGGGAAGGTTATGCCTCGCGTCCCCGCAATTTCTTCGAGAAGTACGCGCTGCGAGTGATGTACCTGCGGACGGCTCGTTGCGGCGATTGCTACCGGCGTTCCTATCGTCCCATGAGCGTTCCACTGCTTCCTCGTGTGGAGCCCACCAGGTTCGATGCCGAACAAATGCCCGCTTCCACCCTCTCCGCGGAGCGCAAGGTGCCGAGGGAGGAAACGCACCCGAAGACCGCGGACAATCAGCGGATTGCGTGAGCCTTTCGCCGCCGCTATACTGGTAGGGATTCGTCTGGCTGGAGCCCCATTGCATCCTCCGGACGACAGGAGGTCGTCTTCAGCAGTACTGGGGACCGAACTCGGGCTACCCGGGCGGAGACTGTAGCCAGAGGGCCTTCTATTGCTTCCTGGTTCGCGGAAAGCCTGTTCGCCACTTTGTTTCCTGCCGACTGCCACATGTGTGGCGAACCCCTGATCAAGATCTCGCGCCTGCCTGTCTGTGACCTCTGTCTGGACGCGATGCACCCGGTCGCGGGCGGACTCTGCTCGGTTTGCGGCGAGCGCCTGGTGTCGCCGCACGCCTTCACTGCCGAACATGGGGAAACCCGTTGCGGATTGTGCCGGCGCATGGAGCCGCCCTTTGCCAGGGCGATCGCCTATGGCAGTTACGAGAGCGGATTGCGTGACCTCGTCCACTTGCTGAAGTACCAGCAGGTGCGACCGGCGGCAAACGTTCTGGGTCGCATGCTGGCGGAAGTGATCGGTTCGCTGGAGCCGTCGTTCGCTCCCGGCAGACTGCTAATGGTGCCCGTGCCTTTATACCCCTCCAAGCTGCGGCGGCGCGGGTTCAATCAGGCGGAGATGGTGGCGCGGATTGCTTTGAAGTTGATGTCTTGCCGGGATCGGTATTTGCTGAGCGGCGACGCGCTCGAGCGGGTTCGGGACACGCAGTCGCAGACGGGACTGACTCGTCATCAGCGGCGCGAGAATTTGCGGGGTGCCCTCCGCGTCAAGCGTCCCGAAATAGTGTCGGGAACCGAAATTCTGCTGGTCGACGACGTCTTCGCCACCGGCACCACAGCTGCGGAGTGCGCGCGGATTCTCCGTCGGGCTGGAGCTGCACGGGTCTGGGTCGCGACCGTGGCGCGTACCTTGAAGATCGAAGCCCAACACGCGCGGTTGGAGCCGGACGCGGATGCCGATCGCACCATGGCAGCACACGGAGGAAGTTAAGCGAAAGAACAAGTTTGAGTAATGTTTTATGGGAGCCAAGATCGACAATTCGATGAGAGGCATGGTCGGCCGGTCAGCTGCGGGTGTACTCACGCTGGCCACCGGGACCTACGGAAACGCCCAGGCGCTGCATGCGCCCGTGCTGGTCCTGAACGCTTCCTATGAGCCGATCAACGTCTGCGCGGCGCGGCGGGCAATTGTGCTGGTGCTCAAGGGCGTGGCCATGGCGGAAGAGGAGAACGGACACTTCCTGCATGCAGCCCGGGTAGCGATGCGTGTTCCCTCGGTCATTCGTTTGCTGGAGTATCGCCGGATCCCACACCAGACGCGGGCACTCTCCCGCAAGAACATCCTGCTGCGCGACCGGAACACCTGCCAATACTGCGGAGTCGTCCTTGCTTCGGGCGAGCTGACGCTCGATCACGTGGTCCCGCGTTCGCGCGGAGGCTCGTCCACCTGGGAGAATCTGGTCGCCTGCTGCCACCCCTGCAATCGCCGCAAGGGCAACCAGTTGCCGGTGGAAGCCAGCATGAAGCTGACCCGCGAACCGCGTGCGTTCAATCTGCATACCAGCCGCCACATCATGCGTCTGATGGGCCGGTCGGATGATAAGTGGCGGAAGTACCTTTTCTACTAGGGCCGGTATCACCCATGGGAGCGCACTGGGAAGGGCATGACTTCAGTCGGGCCGCTCAGGGCACAACACATGAAGGCTTGATTCCCGGAAGGTCCGCGTCAGGCACTGAGAAGCATTGACGGGACTGGGTCTGGTGCCTGCTCCTGGATCAACAACAAGCAGGCCGCGGGTCAACCGCGGCCTTTCTGCAGGTGGATCCGGCCGAAACCCTGAAACTCGAAACTACTTCTGTGGTGTCTGTGGCTCCGGTTCTTTCTTCTCCCCCGGCGGCAGTTCTTTCCCCTCGTAGGTGATGCGGGTCTTCGATCCGAACTTCTTGTAGTTCTCGTACTTCACAATCTCGCGGATGTGAATATCGCCCGCCATGAAATGCAGAGTGTCGTCCGCCTTGGTGTAGGTGGGGAACCAGTAGCTCCTGTCGATCTGTTCGCGCCACGTGGTGAAGGTCGGGTACAGGTGTTCTTCTTTTTTCTTCTTTTTGCCCGCGAAAATCTGCGGGACGGTCTTGCCGAACGTTTTGACGATCTGGAAATCGCGATCATCCACCCAGATGCGGCCCTGGAAATAGCGCTTCTTACCGACGATCTGTTTGGGGGCGATGTCGAAGACGTAGCAGTGCAGTTCGTCTTCCTGCTGCTGTCCCACGTAGAGGACGTCATATTCGCCGACCTCGTCGCTGGTGAGCACGAAGGGCAGGCGGTTGCGAATGTCCTCGATGTCCCCCTGGTCCATGGAGAGGCCTCCCTGCTCGAGCGTCGATTGCGGGGCGAAGACGACGTTCTCCAGGCGCTTGCTGTTGTTGTCGAACACCACGTCGAACACTTCGTGGTACTCGCCCTTGACCGTGTCTCCGTCGAGCACCTGCACTTTTACGTCCTGCCGGTAGGTGTACTGGTCGCGGGCCTCCTTGAACTCCTTTTCCTTGGTGGCGAAACGCTTGATGATTTCTTGCGAGCTGATCCCCTTGGGCTCGGACTTGTCCAGCGGACCCTCCTCCGCGGAGACCAACGTTGTCAACAGCAAGCAGCCAATCAGCGCCGATGGTAGCGGGCCTGAACGCAAGAGCAGTCTCATAGGAATAGTGTAGAAGAATTACTGGACAGAGTCAGGCGGCAGGCTGAGCTGCTGCCTTCCTACCCCCGGACCCTCTCCGCTCAGGGAGCCCGGAGGGTAGGGAAGACTGCAGTTTCTGCCTGCTCCGTTAGACGACGGATTCCCGCGAATGGTTGCAGCGAGAACCGCAATTGGCAGTCGGGAATTAGCCATTCGTCATCTTCGGTTTAGACTGCGCCTTTTACATTTCTTTACGATCCTGTTTTGGGAGGAGGCATGGGGCCGAACAGGGATTGGTGACGCTGTGATTCGCGGCCTGATTTACACTTACGCGTTTGCCTGCGGAGGTTTTCATGCGCCGTGCATTCTCGCTGTTCTTCATGGTTTTTTCCCCCCTCCTGCTCTTGGCCCAGAGCCAGCACCCATTCACGTTTGAAGACATGATGAAGCTCAAGCGCGTCGGCGAGCCCGTTGCTTCGCCCGACGGCAAGTGGATATTGTTCAGCGTGGTGGACGTGAGCCTGGAAGCCAACACAAAAACGCCGCACATCTGGATTGTTCCGACGGCCGGCGGCGAATCCCGCGCGATCATTTCCGAGCAGAACGCGGACCGCCCGCGCTGGGCTCCCAATGGAAAGCATTTCGCGTTCGTCTCTACGAAAGAAGGCGGCTCGCAGATCTGGATTGCCGACTTCGAGCCCGCGTCGGGCAAAGTGACGCGCACTCACAAGCTGACCACGGTTGCGACTGAGGCGGACGGGGAACTCTGGTCGCCCGATGGCAACAACATCCTGTTCGTCTCGAATGTCTATCCGGAATGCACGGGTACGCCGGAGCAGACCGCCGCCTGCAACGCCAAGAAACTCGACGAGCACCAGAAATCGAAAGTAAAGGCTCTCATCTTCGATCGTCTGCTCTATCGCCATTGGAACACCTACAAAGAAGGCATGCGCAGCCACATCTTTGTCATGTCCGCCGATGCCTGCCTAGCCACAGACGCCCCCGTCTGTCCGGCGGGCGCAGCCCGCGACCTCACGCCCGGTGACTACGACTCACCCGTGTTTTCCTTGGGCGGCCAGGACAACTACGCCTTTTCGCCCGATGGCCAGGAGATCTGTTACACGTCCAACCACGACCCGGTCGAGGCCACTTCCACGAACAACGATCTCTGGCTGGTCCCTGTGACCGGTGGTGCTGCAAAGAACATCACCGCCGACAATCCCGCCAGCGATTCGACGCCGCTCTATTCGCCGGATGGCAAGTGGATCGCCTACCGCGCGCAGCAGCGTCCGGGATACGAGAGCGACCGGTTTCGGCTAATGCTGTACGACCGGAAGACGGGAAATAAGCATGGATTGATCGACAAGTGGGACCAATGGGTGGGGACCTTCGTCTGGTTTGCGAACTCAAAGGGTATCTATCTTGCTGCGGAGGAAGCCGGACAATCACCGGTTTACGAGATCGTCTTCTCGTCTGGTGGAGACATGGGCGGTTTTCATCCTCCTGTCAAAGCGGTGGCCCATTTCAACGATGATCTCGCGGTTGCGGGCGATGGAAACACGCTGGTATTCACACGGATGGCGCTGGGACATCCGAACGAGATCTACAAAGCCGATCTCCGGGCTGGAGCAATCTGTGCGGAGCAAACCCGCCACCCCGAGACTGCCGGTACGTGCGCTCCTCAGGAGGGTATAGCCCTGACCCGCCTCAACGATCCCAGCTTGTCCACGCTTGCCATGTCCCCGCTCGAACCATTCTGGTTCGAAGGCGCGCACGCCGACCGGGTCCAAGGTTTCCTCGTCAAGCCCCCCAACTTCGACCCCGCCAGGAAATATCCGGTGAAGTTCCTGATCCACGGCGGCCCGCAGGGCGCCTGGGGAGACGACTGGTCCTACCGCTGGAACCCCGAACTGTTTGCCGCCAACGGATACGCCGTCATCATGATCAACTTCCACGGTTCGACCGGGTACGGGCAGCCGTTCATCGACGCGATCAACGGCGACTGGGGAGGCGCTCCGTTCGAGGACCTGATGAAGGGCCTCGACTACGCCGAGAAAACCTATCCGTTCATCGACCAGGACCGCGTGTGCGCCTTGGGAGCCAGCTACGGCGGCTACGCCATCAACTGGATCCTCGGCCACACCGACCGCTTCAAGTGCCTGGTGTCGCACGATGGCATGTTCAACGCCGAGTCCGCCTGGGGGACGACCGAAGAACTCTGGTTCAACGATTGGGAGTTCAAAGGCACTCCTTACGACAATCGCGCGATGTACCAGAAATGGTCGCCGCACCAGTACGCGACCAATTTCAAGACGCCCACCCTGGTCGTGCACGGCCAACTCGACTACCGGCTCGACGTCTCCGAAGGCTTTCAGCTGTTCACCACGCTCCAGAGCCGGAACGTGCCGTCGAAGATGCTCTACTTTCCCGACGAAGGCCATTGGGTGCTGAAGCCGCAGAACTCCCGGCTCTGGTACAGAACCGTCAACGACTGGGTCGACCAGTGGACAAAGAAATAGCGGCTTTGTTGGTGGCGCCCGCCCTGTTGCCTGGGAGCAGCCGGCAGTGCCGGTGACGCTGCCCCGAGCTTACCGGTGCTTTTCCGACCCCGATCGTCTTCGCTTGCGCCGTGCGCCGAAGGTCTGCTCGGAGGGACAACGGGGGAATCGCACTCGCGGTGTCCGGCCTGACGGTGCCGGTGCTCGCGAACGAGGGCGACGCCAAACCCTGGTCGCTGCGCGGACGCTAGTTCTTCCGCAAGTGTTCCTGCGCCGACAGGTACGCACCGGTCAACAGAAGAAGTCCGGAGAGAAAGGCCCAGAACATCAGGCTGACGGAGAGAGAAAACGGCCCGTACACCTCCGCGAAATTTAACTTGGGCAGGGCGAGAATGTAGGCGTACTTCAGGACCTCGAACAGCAAGCCCATGACGAGCGCTGTGGGAAGCACAGCCCGAAGCGGGACTTTTCCATTCGGCAACAGCCAGTAAATCAGGAAGAAGATTGCGATGCTGGCCGCGATGGCGAACACTTTCATCATCAGGAAACCGATCACGCGAACCAGCGAGGTCGCGTGGCCATGCAGGATGGACTCCATCAACTCGACATTGCCCGCGCTCATTGCCACCGACAGCAAGGCCAGCACGCCACACCAGAACGCCAGTCCCAGGGAAATGAGCTGGTTCCCCAGATAGGAACGGTTCTCCGGAAAATCCCAGATCCGGTTCAGGGCAACCTCCAGGGGAAGAAAAATTCCGGTGGAGGTGATCAGCAGAATTACCAGGGACACAATCTGTGCCGGATGGCGGGCGCCCACCATCGCGTTCAGATTGCGGATCACGAATTCTTGTCCGGCCGGGAGATAGTCGCGCAGCAACTGCACCACCACGTCATACATCGCCGGCGATCGAAACACCCGCCGGATCAGCACCATCAGCAGCATCACGAACGGGAAGAAGGAGAGGATCGCATTCGCCGCCACCGAGAACGCGAAGGTGTGCACTTCGGTCCGCATCAGGTAGCGAATGGTGGAGATCACCAGGGCCCGGTAGGTCTGCGGCGCGGTTTGAGCGCGCGTTCGCAGGCCTTCGGCGGGTCTGGGAACGGTGGTTGTGGTGGGCTCCGGCACCGGGTTTCTCCTAATCGTATCAAAGGGATGCACTGGATACTGTGGCCCCTCCGCAGTTCCTGAAATGACTCTCGGTCACATAACCCTTCGTTCGGGCCCGGCGCAAGCCTATGACTCTAAGCGAGTTGTTCAATTTCTTTTCTTGCCAAGAAGCACTGACCTGAATATTATCTGGGGCTCACTACCGGAAGGTCGGTAGTGACAATCAGGTTATTTGGGTTGACGTTTCTGTGTTAGGCGGTCGAAATTCGCGCCATCGTCTCGGGGCTCTTGAGCTGGACGCCGTGGTTTCTCTACCCGGCGTCGAACTCAGGAGCCTTTTGCCCTTGGCAACAACTTCTTCTGTCGGCGGTAACGCGACCTGTCTTTCCGATCTCTTGAGGGGGTGCCTTCGCTCAACCGAAGGCTTCAACGGGGGACGGCGAGATGAATTCTTCGCGATGAGGCGAAAGGAGTTTCTCTGTGAGAGAGAAGGGAACTGTGAAGTGGTTTAACGGAGCAAAGGGCTATGGATTCATCCAGCGCTCCACCGGCGAGGACGTGTTCGTCCATTTCTCCGCGATCCAGGAGAATGGATACCGCACGCTCAATGAGGGCGAGACCGTGGAGTTCGACTTGCTCAAAGGCCCCAAGGGCTTCCAGGCAGCGAACGTGGTTCGCGTCTGATCCCGCTTCCCCCACTGGCTACCCCTCCCGGCTTTTGTCTGGGAGGGTTTTTTGTTGGGATCTCCAATTTCACTTCTGCAGGATCGTTCCGTGCGTTTGAGGGGAGCAGGTGGCGGGCTGGTGGTCCGACTACTCGACCTCTACCGATACCAGGTCTCCGTCTACGGTTCCGCCCGGCTTGTAGTTGACCGAAACTTTCCGATTCTTCCATTCGCAGGACAAGCGGTCTTCGCCCATCACCAGCAGCGACTTGTAGTCGGCGGTGCGTAGCTTCAGTGACTTCGCTCCGGTATTCACAATGAGGACGGCAGCCGGGGTTCGGGAGCAGTCAACGCTGACCAGTGTCCCCTTTAGAAACTGGGTGGGGCGCTTATCCGGGACGAGGGCGGCGTCTTGGGGGGATGCCTGGGAGCGCTTCTGCGCTTCCTGCTCGAGTTCGTCAAAGGGGGAAGACTGCACCGCGTGTTTGGGAGCGTTCGGAGAAATCCCGTATTTCTGGATGGTCGCGAGCTGGTCCAATTGTTGACGGGCGGCCGCGGCGATCTGCGGGTTGCCGCTCGCCTTCAGGCGCTCGAAAATCGCCCGCGAGTCGTCCCACTTTTTTGCCGTCTCATCAATCTGACCCAGATTAAACAGGTATTGTTCATTGCGCGGGCTGAGTTTGATGGCTGCCCTGATCGCTTCCAGGGACGACGCCGCTCCGCCGCCCTCAATGCGGGCCATGGCCAGCATGTTGTAGGCCTCGGCGAATTCCGGATACCAGTCCAGCGTCACCTTCAGGTCGATCATCATGTTCGCGAGACCCTGGATTTCCTCATGATTCGCCTGCGCCGTTTTGTACTTCAGAAGCGACAGGTAGTAGCGAATCGAGATATCGCGTGAGTCGATGGCGGCCGCGTTACCCAACTCCTCGGCCGCCTGCGGAAATTCCTTCTTGTCCATGTGGACCCATGCCAAGACCCGGTGCGCGATCTCGTTGTCCAAGGGCTGGCCCTTCTTGTCGGTCAGTTTCAGGACGCTGTCGATCTCCTTCAATCCCTGTTGGCGACGGTCGGGAATGCGTACCATGACCTCGGCCAGCTGCGCCTGCGCGTCGGCCCCGCTGACCGGTTTGGATTCGGTGGCAAGTTCGCCAGCCACCACCGGGGTGGCGAAGTGGTAGATTTCCGGGCGGGTGGTGAGCCCTCCCGGTTGCCTGGCGGCCTCCTGGTCCTGAAACAACTGGGTCAGCGAGTGGAAATAGTCTTTGACGGCCTTGTCGAACTGGGACGCCGTCATCCCATATGCGCGCTCGATGGCCTCATCCACCGGCACCTTCTGATTTTCCACCAGGTCAAAATAAGTCCCGGTTTCGGCCAGTTTGTCCTTGTTCAGCAGGTAATGCATCACCATCCAGGACTGCGCGTAAAAAAGTGTGCGATGGGTTCCTTCCTGATAGCTCGAGCTGTCGTGCCGCATGCTGAACAAGTCCGGCACCGAGAGCCAGACCCATCCGCTGAGCAGTTCAGTCAGAGACTTGGGCGCGTTGCGCTCTTCATTCGGCTTGCCCAGTAGGTCTTCGGCGTACCCCGGCCCCAGTTCCGGATCGTTGCCGATTTCAACTTGCTTGTTGTCGAGCCGGAGGGAGGAAAAATACTCAGCGAAGCCCTCGTCGAACCACCCCTGTGTGGGCGGGTAGTTGTAGTTGAGCAGCAGATGCGCGAACTCATGGGCGACAGCCCGCCAGGAATCTTCCTCAAAAACATTGAGTACGATGAACTGGTGGTCCTCGCCCGGCACGAAAAAGCCGGGCGCGCTGATGGGCTGCCCGTTGTGCAGCGGCGCCGTCTGAAAGAAGCGTTTGTCATCCTTAATGGCAAAAATGGTGAGCGGCACGGGCATGTTCAGCTTGTTCCGCGCCAGCAGCTGCCCGAACACCGCCCGCATCTGCTCGAAGCGCAACGCGACTTCGCGGCCCTTCTTCTCTCCCGCCTCGGTGATGACCGAGAAATGCGCCGAGCGGACTTCCAGCCATTCCGGCTCGGCGGCAGACACGGCAGAAGGCCAAAGGTTAAACACGAAAAGCACGAGCACCGCGGGTGTGAAACGAAGTGTCGGAGACGAGAAGCGACCCATGGTGAGCTGCGCTGACATGGACTGAGCAAATGCTACCACGGAGAGGATTCGTTGCAGACGGCGAGGTGCCTGCGGCTCGCCTCCTAACCTTAGTCCTGGGACCCGCAGCGCGCCCTGTCCGGACCCTGCTTGGCCGGGCGCGTCTGGGCGAAGCGCACCTGCCAAAACAGGCCTGCCGAAGCACGCTCTGGACTCCCGTCCTGATCTGTGATTGGCGAACGACCCACGGAGTCGACCGATCCCATGCTTCGCTTCACTCGCCTCCCGCCGCGCCAGGAGTCTCCACCGCTGGCTCGGGGGACGAACCCCTGGGTCGCCTTGAGCGTCTTTTCTCCGCACTCTCTGCGGTCAAGGGCTCTTGATGGATCTCACCTTCTCCAACGCCCATTCCGCGCTCTCGGCCACGATCGGATCACCATCTTCCCGCAATCGCTCGAGCGCCGGGACGAAGTCCCGAGTCCCGCTATTTCCCATCGCAATGACAGCATTCCGCCGCATCCCGCTCAATTTGGCGCGGCGGATCGCCGAGCCCCGAAACATCTCGCGGAATTGCTCAGCTTTCATTTCAGCCATCCACTCCAGTGCCGGATTGACCAGTCCTGCGCGCGGCTGGAAATCGGCCGCACGGGTGACCGGAGCCTTGCGATTCCACGGGCACACATCCTGGCAGATGTCGCAACCAAACACATGCCGTCCGATCCCCTCCCGCATCCCCTCGGGAATCGCGCCGCGCTTCTCAATCGTCAGGTACGAGATGCACTTGTTGGCGTCAAGCTGGTAGGGTGCGATGAAAGCCTGGGTAGGACAGGCGTCGAGACAGCGCGTGCAGGTCCCGCAGCGATCCGGTGCCGGCAGATCCGGCACCAGTTCCACAGAAGCAAGAATCACTCCCAGGAACAGCCACGACCCCATCTTCTGATTCAGAATGCAGGTGTTCTTCCCGATCCACCCAACGCCTGCGTACTTCGCATACACGCGCTCCACTAATGGCCCGGTATCGACATAGCATCGGGTCTCGACCGCTGGCCCTGCGGGATTCTGCGGGTCTTGCCAGGTCTGGACAAGGCTCCGCTCCACCTCCCGCAATCTCCGCATCACCAACTCGTGGTAGTCCTCCAGACTCCAGGCATAGCGCGAAATCCATCCACGCTCGCAATCGTTCCTTTGGGTGGAATAAGGCTGGTCGGTGTTGTAGTTGATCGCGCAGACGACCACGCTGCGTGCCCAGGGTGCGACCGTTCGTAGAGACGCCCGCTTCAGATCTCCGGCGTCATGCCTCGATTCGAGATACTTCATCTCGCCCGCGTAACCTGAAGCCACCCATTCCGGAAAGTAGCGAAGTTCTGAAAAATCACCAACCGGGGCGATGCCCGCCAGCTCAAAGCCTGCGTTTTTGGCGGCCTGTTTAACGGTCGCGGTGATGTCGTCGATTCTCGTCATTTGAGGTACTTGGTAATGACTGGCCAGGAGCTTTGCCCAAGGCAAAGATAGCAGGCCCGCAGCCTGTGACACGCCGCGTCATGATCGGTCCGTAACACCAACGACCAGCGACAAACGGCCAGCGACCGACCTCCCCTCGCCTCCTGCTCCCTCCCCGCGATAGACTCATCCGTCCTGCAGCACCAGGAGAATTCCGCTATGAAGAAATTCATCGTTCGCGTTTTGGTCACACTGGGCGTGATCTACCTACTCACCGTGCTCGCGACCGTCATGCTGCTTTGGGGGCGCAAGGGCAAGGTGCCGTCCACGACCATCCTGGAAGCCAACTTCGAGCAGCCCCTGGTCGAGGACATCCCGCAGACGACCGAAGCCAAGCTCACACTCACCGATCGCACCACGGTGCGCGATGTGGTTGACGCCATCGACCGCGCCTCCGGCGACGACCGCGTCAAGGGCATGGTGGCTCGTGTCAGTGCCGTGCAAATGGGCATGGCGCAGACGCAGGAGTTGCGCGAAGCCGTGCAGCGCTTCCGCGCCCACAAGAAGTTTGCCATCGCCTACGCGGAAACCTTTGGCGAATTCGGCCCGGGCAATGGCGCCTACTATCTGGCCACGTCGTTCGACCAGATATACCTGCAGCCCTCGGGCGACATCGGACTCACCGGTGTGATGCTCGAGACCCCCTTCGTCAAAGGCACCCTCGAGAAGCTGGGCATGCGGTTTCACGGCGACCATCGTTACGAATACAAGAATGCCATGAACACCTTCACCGAGACGAAATTCACCGCGCCGCACAAGGAAGCGCTCGAAAAAGTTCTAACCTCCTGGTTTGGCCAGCTCAAAGAAGGCATCTGCACCGCCCGGCAAATCCCGCCCGATCAATTTCAGAGTGTCGTCGACAAAGGACCCTACCTCGGCAAGGAAGCCCTGGACGCGAAACTGGTGGACGGTCTTGCCTACCGCGACGAAGTCTTTGATCAGGCCAGGAAGAAGGCTGGCGGCGACGCCCAGTTCCTCTACCTCGACAAGTATCTCGACCGCGCCGGGCGCCCCCACGACCGAGGCAAGACCATCGCCCTGGTGTATGGCGCGGGCGGCGTGTCTCGGGGCAAAACCGATTACAACGCCGTGAATGGATCGGAAACCATGGGATCGGACACGGTCGCCGGCGCCCTCCGTGCCGCCGTCGCCGACAAAGACGTGAAGGCGATCCTGTTCCGCGTCGACAGTCCGGGAGGCTCCTACGTTGCTTCCGACACGATCTGGCGCGAGGTCGTGAACGCGCGCAAAGCGGGAAAACCCGTCATCGTGTCCATGGGTGACCTCGCAGGCTCGGGCGGATATTTCGTAGCCATGGCGGCCGACAAGATCGTCGCCCAACCCGGCACCATCACGGCCTCCATCGGTGTGCTGGGCGGCAAGATCGTAACCTCCGGCTTCTGGGACAAGGTTGGCCTCTCCTGGGACGAAGTCCACACCGGCGCCAATGCCACCATGTTCACTGGCGTTCAGGACTACACTCCGGCCGAGTGGCAGCGCTTTCAGGCGTGGCTCGATCGCGTGTACGTCGACTTCACCAGCAAAGTCGCGGACGGGCGAAAGCTTCCCAGGGAGAAGGTGCTCGAGATCGCGAAGGGTCGCATCTGGTCCGGCGAAGATGCGAAAGCCCTGGGCTTGGTCGACGAGCTGGGCGGTTTCGACACAGCCCTGGGCCTCGCCAAAAAAGCCGCCAACATCGGCGAGAAAGAAGACGTGAAGATCGTCCCCTTTCCCCGCGCGAAGACTCTGTTGGAGTCGATCATGGAGCGGGAAGGCGCTGACAACAGCGACAAGGAGGCGGTCGGCGCGATGGCGGCACTGCGCGAAATGCTCGACATGGTGCAACCGGTCGCCCGCGAAATGCACGCGCTCGGCGTCGATCGTAAAGAGCAGGGCGACGACGTGTTGCGGATGCCGGCTCTCGAACCGGGACCGTGATCCGAACGCCGCCGATGCCAGGAACCGCGCAGGGACAGACGCCCTCGTCTGTCCTCCGCGCGCAGCTCGGCTCCAGGCTGCAAGACACCAAAAATTGGTGGCCGCGGCCAGCAATTTCAAACTTGGCTGTTATTGCCGGCGACTGACGACCGACGACGGAGTCTAAATTCCCAGCTTCTTCACTTCTTCGTTGTAATACTTGCGGTAGAGAATGTCCCACTCCTGGCTGCCTTCGAGGATGGTCTTCTTCTGGTTCTCGATCTTCTGGCGCGCCAACAGGTCGATTTTTGCTTCCTGGTTGAGCAGATCTTCCAGAATCTTGCGAGTCTCAAGCCGAACCGTGTTGCGGTCTTCCAGAAAGTCGACCTCAGACATTTCGGCGAGTGCGTCGCTGACCACGTGGGCGAGCTTGTTTACCTTGTCGCGGCTCAGCCTCATAGAACCGCCTTGTACTTCTTCACCAGCTCGCTTTTCACTTTGCGGAACATTTCCTGGTAGTTCGCGCCGCTGCGCCGCATTTCGTCCGAGTAGGCCTCCAGGATGACCCGAACCTCGTCATTGATGCGATCCTCGAGCGACATCTCTTCCAGCATCGCCGAATGCACGCGCTCGGTCACGGCAGCGGCCTTCTCGGTCTCGATGAGTTCGCCGGCGATCAGCTTTTTTGTGAGTTCGCGGGCCAGATAGCCCACATATTCTTTGGAGAAAAGCATTGTCTGGTTCGGGGGCTCGTTGTGAAACCGATAGTCTAACACACCGCGAACTCGGCATTTAGCTCTCCCCGGTTCCTATGCTGCGCTGCCTCCGTTCGAGTTGCGTTGAAGCAGAGGCGCGCTGAAAACGGCATCGCCGGAAACGTTGCGCGTGAGCGATCGAGTGTCCGGTCCGCTGGACAAGTGTCCGGTTATGGTTTCGCTGACCACAAAAAGGCATACAATAATTCGTCAACGAGACCCCGAGATGACCGCTACACCCGACGACCTTACTGGTCTGAAAGACGACATGATCGCCTTCATCGAAGGCCACGGCCTGCGCCGTTTCCACGGTTACGTGGACTACGAGGAGGTCCAGTGCATCATGTGGAAGGCGGAAGACAACGCCGACGGATGGAAGGACTTCGTCGAACTCGCAAAATCTTCCGGTGCCCCCTTCCTCACCATGGACTCCTGGGCGCTGAAGCGGGATGATCTCGAGGCCCTTATCCAGCGCCTGACCAGCGCCGAGTACACCAACGATGAAGACCTCGAAGACGCACGCTGGCTGCGCACCTACATCGGCAAAACCGGCTTCGTGCAACTCGGCTGGGCCTTTCAGGGCAGCATGTTCCTGTACGAGTCCAGCACGGAGTGGTACGAGCGTTACCAGCGGCTCATTGAACTCGCCGAGGATTTCGGCGGCATTCCCATCGACGAACCCGGACCGGATGAGGAAGACTAGCGTGCCAGTGGGGCGCGGGCACTGTTGCCCGCGAGGGGTCCCACCAGCCAAGCATCCCACCCAGTGAATCCATGAAGTGGCTCCGCAAGGCTGTCGACGAAACCATCATCTGCGCGCTCGCCGATGAACTCCGTTCGACTCCGTCTCTTTCCCTGCATGACGATCCCCGCCTAGCCGCTACTCTGGCCCGCTTGTTGGTCATGCGCGGCATCCAGGATGCCACATCGGCGGAGCGTTACCTGGCGCCAGCCCCCTCGCACCTGCATTCGCCTTACCTGATGTCGGGCCTGCGCGCGGCCGTCGACCGGCTCGACGCTGCCATCGAGCGCAAAGAGGGAATCCTGATCTACGGTGACTACGACGTCGACGGCACGACCGCCATCGTCATCCTGAAGACTGCTACGGAGCTCTGCGGCGGCGCTGCCGACTTCCACGTCCCCCACCGCGTCCGCGAAGGCTATGGCATGAAGGATGACGTGATTGAGCGCGCCGCTGCGGCCGGCGTCCGCCTGATCATCAGCGTCGACACCGGCATCCGCGCCTTGGCCGCGGCCGAAACGGCGAAACGGCTGGGCGTGGACCTCATCGTCACTGACCACCATTTGCCCGGACAGGAAGGGGTACCCGCCGCGCTGGCGGTGCTCAACCCGAATCAGCCGGGATGCGAGTACCCCTGCAAGGCGCTGTGCGGCGCGGGTGTGGCGTTCAAGTTGGCGCAGGCGCTCATGGAAAAACGTCTGCCCGAAAAAGACCAGTCGCGCCTGCTGACCTCATTCATGAAGATGGTCGCCATCGCCACCGTCGCGGACGCCGTTCCGCTCACCGGGGAGAATCGCGTGTTCGCCAAGCTCGGCCTCGATGCGCTGCGCCGAGCCGTGAATCCCGGCCTAAAGGCGCTTCTGGAAGTTGCCCAGATTCCCGCGACGCGGCCGCCGACCTCCACCGAAATTGCCTTCCGCATCGCACCCCGCCTGAACGCCGCCGGGCGGATGGACGTTGCCCGGGATGTCATAGAGCTGTTCAGCGTGAAAGATCCAGCGCGCGCAAAACAGATCGCTGGGCGTCTCGATCAGCTCAACGGCGAACGCCAGCAAGAAGAGCGCCGCATCCTGCAGGCCATCGAGGCCCGCTTCGAACAGGAACCGACCCTAAAGGACGCTCATTGCGTGGTCATCGACGGCGACGGCTGGCATCGGGGTGTGATCGGCATCACCGCGACCCGCGTGGTCGAGCGCTACGGGCGTCCAACCCTGGTGCTCTCCCACGAGGGCGGCGAAGCCCATGGCTCGGGCCGATCCATTCGTGCCTTTCACCTGCTGGACGCGCTCGAGTCATGCCGCGACCTGTTCACCCGTTACGGCGGGCACTCCCACGCGGTCGGCTTCTCCCTGCCTTCAGCGCGCGTTCCCGAATTGCGCGCCCATCTCGACGAATATGCCCGCCTGCGGCTCACCCCCGCCGATTTCGAACCGATCCTTGATCTGGATGCCGAACTGAATCTTGAGCAGGTAACCCCGGAACTGTTTCAGGCGCTGGAACGCCTCGAACCCTTCGGGCAAGGCAATCCTGAACCGATCTTCAGCGCGCGGGCCGTGCGCCTGATGGCCCCTCCGAAGATCCTCAAGGACAAGCACATCAAGTTGAAGCTGGCCGCCTCGCTCGCTCCTGACGTGCAAGAGGAGGGCCAGCCACTCAGCGCAGTCGCAATTCTGACTACTCCCCTTTGTCATCCCGACGCCAGCGAAATCGGTCGGAGCGACCGGCGCGCGGTAACTGAGAACCGGGGACCGACAAAGGAAAACTCCACTTGGCGCCGGAATATGACGTTCGACAGCCTCGGCTGGCACATGGCGGAACGGTTCCAGGCTGCCAAGCTTCTTACCGGCGATTCGGTCGACATCGCCTTCACCATCGGACACAACGACCATCCTGAATATGGGGGGCTCGAGCTTTCCCTTCGCGACTTCAAAAGCTCTCCCGCGTCGCACCGCTAATATGCCGCTGTCGGCGCTGTTTCCGTCCGGCGCGTTTAGTTCGCTGAGTCGGCGAAGCTTCGCGAGCATCCTTTAGATGCAGCCAGTTGCATCGTCGAGGAAACCCCGTGCCCGACACCAGCATGACTCTCGAAGAAATGAGACAGTTCGTCCGCAACCATTTTGAGGAATTCGTGAATCGCAAGAACATCGACATCGGCGATGTGAACTTCGCGCCCGAGTTCGTCGACCACGGCGCCGATGTCCCGCCCGGACTGCCTCCCGGACCCCAGGGCGCCAAACAATACGTCGGCGGCGCCCTAAAACGGGTTCCCGACATGCACGTGACCAGCGAGTGGCGCAAGCCCCGGAATTCAGGACGGGGTAAGCCCCGACTATAACGGTGTCGCTTGCTGCTCGATGTAGCGTTGGATGAGGTCGAGCGGTGCGCCGCCACAGGAAGCGGCGAAGTAGGAAGGCGACCACAGTACATTGTTCCAGTAGCCCTTGGTGATGCGAGGCAACTGGCGTCGTAGAACGTGGCTGGAAACGCCCTTTAAGGAGTTCACCAACGATGAGACGGACACTTTCGGCGGGTAGTTCACCAGCAAGTGTACATGATTGCCCTCCCCGTCCATCTGCACCAACCCCGCCTCAAAGTCGGTGCAGACCTTGGAGAAGATATGCCGCAATTTCTCAATCGCCTCGCCGTCGAGCATACAGCGGCGGTATTTGGTGACGAAGACCAGATGGACATGCATTGCA
>WNFS01000232.1_pt1 | contig 65724 bp, 60 predicted proteins | sample 5400141 | NCBI WGS metagenome assembly WNFS01 (sample SAMN13153358, study PRJNA577476) | soil metagenome | isolation source: 60 cm saprolite under Madrone tree | place: USA:California | collected 2016-06-14 | reverse complement strand
TGCTAGTCGTTAACGAAGCCCTGGACGAACAGACAGAACTCACCCTCTCTCTCTGACTGTGAAAACAATGAAAGATATGCCAGAGCACAGCCGCCCGCGCGAGAAGCTGCGCGAGAATGGTGTGGCCGCGCTCACCGACGAAGAGCTGGTCGCCGCGATTCTGGGAATGGGTACTGCGGGTATCGACGTCCGCACGATCTCCAGGCAAGTGGCCAGTTTGATTCGCGAACATCGTGAAGGTCTGACACTCGATCATTTGCTTTCGGTGCCCGGCATGGGTCTCGCAAAGGGCGGACAGATTCTTTCCGCCTTCGAACTCGCGCGCCGTCACCTACTGAAGGAGACAGTCAAGATTGAATCCGCGGAGGATGTGCTGCCTTTGCTTACTGATATCCGTGCGAAATCACAAGAGCATTTCGTCTGCATCTCACTTAACGGCGCCAACGAAGTCATCCAGAAACGCATTGTCACAATTGGTTTGCTCGATCGCAGCCTTGTTCATCCTCGCGATGTCTACGCCGATGTGATCACCGATCGCGCAGCCGCGGTCATCTTCGCTCACAACCACCCTTCGGGTGATCTTCAACCGAGCGATGCTGACGTCAGGACTCAGAAGCAGTTAGTCGAGGCGGCAAAGATTCTCGGCATCCGCGTACTTGATCACGTTATCGTGAGCAAGAAAGGGTATTTCAGTTTCCAGGAAGCTGGAATGACTGGATAACTTGTTTATGAAACGAATGTCTGCACTCAGTCTTCGACAACCAAACGCCGAGCAAGTGATGCGCGGCAAGAAGAAGATTGAATATCGAAGCATGTTTACGAAAAAGCGCGAGCGCGTTTACATCTACGCGAGCAAGAAGCCTCACACTGAGCGGTCCTGGAAAGATATAGGGATGAAGCCCGGGGACTTGCCAATTGGAGTACTGGTAGGGACGGTTGAAATTGTTGGTTGCGAATACAAACGTGGTGAGTACTACTGGCATTTGGCGAAACCAAAAAGGCTGAAGCCTATGATCAAACCGAAGAACCATCCTCAGCCTGCGTGGTTCTATCCGTTCTGAGAAAAGCAAACAGTAAACAGCAAAGAGCCGTAAATCGTGAATCGTAAATGGTCAATAGAAAGACAACCACGGTTTGATCGCAGTTCGCGCAATTTCAGGGAACTCTACTCTGCCTTGGTGAATAGGTGGGAGTGGTACGATAATTCAGGCATCACGCCACGATTAATATCAGTGGGAGGCAATCGATGAGTCGGCATCCAAATGGCGCAGAGGATCGCGAAACTGGCGCCACTTTACGAGCGCTGCGCAGAGCAGCCCGACGCGCCAGGGAACTCGGAGCCAGAACGGGAACCCCGGTGTATGTTATCCGGGACAACCGCATCGTTGATCTGACAAAGCAAAACCGCGCAGTTCACCGAAAGCCACCCAGGCAGCGAGAGGCGCGCTAGTGCGAAGCGTGCTAACGATTCCTCACCAATGACCAGAACCAGCAAAGAATTGCCTGAGCACCGCCGCCCGCGCGAGAAAGACGCCGAGTGTTCATGAGCTTATGACAGCAGAGCATTTAACAAATCCGTACGTTCTGTGCATTGACAACGGCGGCTATCCAGAATCTCTGGAAGTTCGCAAAGTCTACGCAGTGGTGCCTGATGATCGTGCGGACGCTCGTCAATACGTTCGCGTGATAGACGAAACTGGCGAAGATTATCTTTATCCGTCGAAATATTTCGTGCCCATCCAGTTGCCACCCAAAGCCGCAAAAATTCTGCCTACCGGAAACTCTCTGCGTAACGGTCGTTCACGTTAACACTATCGCCAATCTGAGTTAACAGCCGTAAATCGTAAATAGATAAGAAACAGTTAACAGCAAACGGTAAACAGCGAGCGCTGTGAATCGTAAATCGTAGATAGAAGAGCTAAAAGCAGAGAAGTAAAGCGTAAATCGTCAGGCCCTCTCATTCCCTTTCCTAGTGCGAGAGAGGATAGACGCGCGCTGACTTCTGACGCCGACCTATGAGCTTTGACTCCTCACGTCCGACCTCTGACCTCTGATCTCTGGCATTACTGTGTGCCGCTGGGTGGGGCCGAGCGCACGTAACCGTCGCGCGCTTTCACTGCAACGTTCGGTCGGTTTACTCGCACCTTAATTTGGCGGCGAGCGGGGCTGCTTGCGTCACTGTCCTGTGGGTAATAGCCAAGGCTATATTGCCGGCGTAGTTCCTCAGCTATCCGGGAAAACGCTTCTGCCAGTTGGGTGGTGTCGTTGGCGCGATAAAGCCGGCCTGCGGTCTTATCGGCCAGGGCCTGCAGATATTGATTTGCGCGATCATAATCCGCTTGAGTTGCGCCCGGTAGCGGACCACCATTCGGGCCAGTGACGGGCGGCGTGCTATAGGTCACTCTCGAAGTGGAAGTGCCAATGCCAAACGGTCCGTTGCTCGTGGTCGTCACCACAGTTGTGCTCCCCTGGCCCACACTCTGCATCGCCCGCAGATAATCCGTCGTGTCGTATTGAATCGGATAGATCAACGCGTCCAGCTCTTCCACTTCACGCATCGTGCTCGGGTAATCTGCTTGAAAGCTCGCAGTGTCGACGCCGTCGGTGAAGAGCACGATCGCCTTCCGGCCTTTGATCTTGTTCAAACGCTCCTTGATTACAAGATGCACCGCGTCATAGAGCCTCGTCGCGTTGCCCATGTTGGCGTTTTGCTCAATGACCGCGCTGATGACGTTCATATCATTTGTTACCTCGGTCAACAGCAGTACTTGATCATTGAAGCTCACGATTAGGACGCGGTCTTGCGGACGTAGTTGTTTTGCGAAAGCTATTGCCGCTTCCTTGATCTGCCACAGGTGAAATGCGGTCGACGGCGAGGTATCAAGCAGAAGTGCAACCGTGAAGGGTTTATCTGCGGGTTCCCAATAGGCTATCGATTGTTCGACGCCGTTCTCGAAAACACGGAAGTCTTCGCGCTGGAGGTCAGGGATGAAGCGGCCCTGGCGATCCAACACACTGACTGGAACTGTGACCAGACTAGTGTTGACGCGGACCACATCGCCTTCAGCCACCTCCTCAGGCCCAGGGTCAACAACCGCTGCTGCGGAGGCAGCTGACGGCGACGCCGTTGGAGGTGTGCCGGCCCATTGTGGTGCGCGCGCCGGTCGCTCTGGTGGATCTTCTACGATAGCGACGTCGTTGCGTGATGCTGAGACGGCGACACGCCGTGGGCGTGAACCCGGGTCCGAGGACCGCGTCGAAGCAGTACTTTTTGATAATGGTGGCGTTGAGGCGACGGGCCGAGAGCCTGTCACATTACACACGGACGCAGTCACAAACGGATCCACGCCATTTGTTCCGGCGCCCGACGCTGCGGCCGACGGGGAAGTTTGCGACGAACCTGATGAATTGGAGGTCGCCGCGTGAGTGTCGCCGGCTTGTGTGGATGGTGACTGCTGCGGTTTTGCGTAGCGCGCCGCGATACTCTCAGAGTATGGATCCTGCTTCTTGAGGACATACGCGCCGTGCGGACATGCCGTCGAAGTCAAATAGGTAATGATCGCGTACCCGGCGGGCACCGACACACCCTGACAAATTATTAGTGTGCGGTCGCGGGATGTGTTGGCTGCGCGGCCGCGGACATTGTTAGTTGAGCGTTTGCCTGTACTTCGCCTCGTCGTTTGGGCAGAGATGACTGAGACGAACAAGGTCGTGACGCTAATTAGGGAAAGAACGACACGAAGTCGATAAGCGACGTGGAGTTTCATAGTCGCACCTCGAGGCTAGTTGCATTTCAATTGTTGACGCTGGAGCCAGTATTATAAGTCTCGAAACGGATTTAGCTCAACATATAGGTGACGAGTGACAGGTGACGGGTGACAGGTAAGAGAAAGAGAGTAAATCGTGAATCGTGAATGGAACGACTGGACGCGCTGCGCGCGCCTTATCGATTCAATACGCGGCCTTTCCACTCTCGCTCGTGGCGTGCCGCGTGAATAACCGCAAAGACGATGATGACATCACCGCGCAGTTGATAAACGATCCGGTAGGGGAACCGATGAGTTAAAAGCCAACGAACATTTCGGCGCGGATCTCGCAAACGGTGAATCAGCGGATTGGTTGGTAAACTGTCGATAGCTTCAAGAACTGTGCGGGTAAAATCTCTCCAAGGCCGGCTTCCTGATCGTTGTACCATTTAGCGGAAACTTCAATATCGTCGATCGCGTCGGGCCGAATCAGCAGACGATAATTCACTTTCCTAACCGCTCTTCGATTCGCCGCTTAGCATCTTCCCAGGGAATGGACTTCTCGGGATGCTGCTCGATGTCCGCCAAGCGAGCTTCCAGCATTGCCTTCTGCTCCTCAGTAAGAGGGTCGTCGTCATCCAGCCACTCATCCCCGTCCAGTTCGGCAAGTTTCAAGCGGATTTCGCGGCGTTCCTCGGGATTCAGCTTGAGAATTTCGTCCAAGATCTCAGTCTTGCTCATGGGAGAATAATACTCGGTACTCTGTTCGTCTATCAACGCTTGAGGGTGAGGAAGCTGTTTAGGACAATGAAAGTTATCCTGCAACACCCATTGAATACCATTAGACCAACGAGTAACATTCCGGAGTATGACTACAACTTCTGAAACTATGACTGGCGACGAGATTGTCGAACTCTGCCGGCGGCACACGCTCTTTGAATGGTCCGCGCAGGCGGCGGTGGATCCGATTCCGGTTGCGCGCGCGAAGGGCATCTACTTTTGGACGCCGGAGGGAAAGCGCTTCATCGACTTCAACAGCCAACTGATGTGCGTGAACATCGGACACGGCGACGAGCGAGTGGTGCGCGCTATTCAGCAGCAAGCCGCGGTGCTTCCTTATGCCAATCCGTTCATGGCCACTGAGGTACGCGCGCGACTGAGTGTGAAGCTTGCAGAAATCACACCCGGCGACATCGATGCTTTCTTCTTCACCAACGGCGGCGCCGAGGCAAACGAGAACGCTATTCGCATCGCACGCTTGTTTAGCGGGCGTCACAAGATTGGCGCGCGCTATCGCTCGTATCACGGTGGTACGGCGGGCGCTCTAACACTGACCGGCGATCCGCGCCGCTGGGCGGCCGAGCCGGGCATCCCCGGCGTGTTTCGCATTCCCGACTTCTATCACGGCATTCAAAAAGGATCAGACACGACTGAAGAAGTATTGGCACGCACCGAAGAGATTCTTGAACTCGAAGGCGCGAAGACGGTCGCGGCGATCATTGTTGAGCCCGTTGTCGGAACTAACGGCATCCTGATTCCACCAGATGGTTACATGCAGGGATTGCGCGCGCTCTGCGACAAGTACGGCATCCTGCTGATCGCCGATGAAGTGATGGCAGGCTTTGGCCGCACCGGCGAGTGGTTCTCGGTGGACCATTGGAAAGTCGTGCCCGATCTGATCTCGATGGCCAAGGGACTGACTAGCGCATACGTGCAACTTGGTGCGGTCGGGATGCGACGACACATCGCCGATCATTTCGAGAAGAATGTTTTTTACGGCGGTCTTACTTATAACAGTCACCCGCTCGCTTGTGCTGCGGCGTTGGCGACCATCGCCGTGTACGAAGAAGACAAGCTGATCGAAAACGCGCGGCGCAGGGGCGAGTTGCTGCGCAGCCTGCTCGAGGATTTGCAGAGTCGTCACCCGTCAGTGGGCGCGACGCGCAGCATTGGGCTCTTTGGAATAGTAGAGTTGGTACGGAATCGTGAGACACGCGAGCCGATGGCGCCCTTCAACGGCAGTTCCGCCGAAATGCAGGCGCTGGGAAAATTCTTTCGTCAGGAAGGGCTATACACGTTTGTGCGCTGGAATACCTTCTTCACCAACCCGCCGCTGTGCATCACTGAAGCTGAGTTGCGCGAGGCATTCGCGATCATTGATCGAGGCCTGGAGATCACCGATCGCGCAGTGACGTAAGAGCAAACAGCAGACAGCAAACAGCAAGCAGCTGGAAGTCGAGACCATCCACAGATTACACAGAACGGAGAAAACGGTCGCCGACCCGTCGAGGGTCGGCGAAATTGTTTTGTGGGACTGTTTCCCGGGGTGGCGCTATGCTTACCCCGGGCTAAGTTATCGAACGCCTTCGGCGTCAAGCCCGCCGACCTCTGACGTCTGACTTCCGACCTCATCGAGGGGACGGACTCGGTTCCGGCAGCTCGATGCGGGCGTAAAAGATTTCTGTCTTCTTTGTTTTTTCATCCTGGGCCAAAATGATCGCCAGCCCTTCCTCCATCGTTCCATTCTTGCGTTTATAGAAGCAGACGGCGCCGCTGTTGTCTTTGTCTTCTGTGTCGCCAACACAACCCTTATCGTTGGGAGTCCAGCCGGCAGCTTTCATGCGATCGTTTGAATAGAAGGCTTGCACATCTTGCGGGCTCTGGTCGGTGGTGAAGGCAATGAAGTTTATCTTGCCTTGCATCAGGGCCCGGATCGCCAGGCGCGCGCCGAGCGGGATTTCGAGGTCAGCTTTCGTCGCACCCGCGAGCGGCGGCACGTCGGGCCACAAGCTGCTAACGGTTCCGGCCTTGGGGTTGCCGCCGAGGTTCTCTACGAGGCGACAGGAAACGGCGACTGCCAGAACAAGAATAAGAGCCAGGATGGATGTGGATGCTTTCATGTTTGCCTCCGAGGAGTAAATCGTGAATCGTAAATCGTGAATCGTGAATCGTAAATCGTAAATCGTAAATCGTGAATCGTGAATCGTGAATAGTCAGCAAACAGCATTTCAAACTTCTGTCCTCTGCCCTCTGACCTCCGCCCTCTGCCCTCTGACCTCCGCCCTCTGACCTCTATCCTCCGTCCTCTGACCTCCGTCCTCTGACCTCTGACCTCCGTCCTCTGACCTCTGACCTCTGACCTCCGCCCTCTGACCTCTGTCCTCTGCCCTCTGATCTCCGCCCTCTGACCTCTGCCTTCCGCCCTTTACCGGCACGCTTTTATGGCGGCGTCCATAGGTTCTTTGGTGCGAGTCGGATAAGGTTTGGCGTGAAGCAGTGGGCTGAACTTGTCGGCGGCGCACTTGGCGGCGGGTACCGCGAGCCCCGCGTTTAGCGCCTTCGACTCCGCCCAGAACTTCGCATGCAAGTCTATAATGCAGACTGCGCAATCAAACTTATCGCCTTCGAAAAAACTGGCCAGTGGTGTTGGTGTCGCGCTCAGAGTGTCGCTCGGATGGTCTCAGCCGGTAGCGAGACCCACGGATGACGAAGATCGTGAGCCCACACAAAAAGCTCCGGTTGCCAAGACACCATCGCTGGAAGCCCGTTCCGGGCTAACTGCACCGGCGTGTGCAATGCGGTAGTTATAAACCACACGGTGAACCCGGTAACAATCAAACGCGCCGGACATAACACGGTCATTCTGGCAAATCGTTAAGGCGGCCTGCGCTTCCTTCGCAGCAAAGTCACGAGCGTCTGTTGCTGGCGCTGGCCGCGGTTGCTTTTGTGGTGGTTCTGGATCGTCGTCAACTTTCGGCGTCGGTCTTGACCTGGGGCTCGCGCTCGCCACGTTAGTTGGGTCAAACTTCCACCCAGTCTCGACCGCTTTGTGGTTGTTCGCACGCACGCCTCCGACTCGCGCCTTAAGATTTCGTTCCGCCTCACGCACCGTATTCAGTGGGGTGCACGGAGCATCGACCTGAAGCTCGAACCCATAACGTTTACGAAGAAAGTCATTGAACGCATTGCCCAACGCCTGATAGTTCTGCGTGCTAACGGTGTCGAATACGTCACTGAAGTACATTGTGTCGTCGTGGCCAACTGCGCAGTATGTATGAGTAGGGATCGGTGGCGACTGGGGAAAGAAGCCGGGTCCACCCGGGGACTGCAATGGTTGCGCCCAGGCGGGGGGTATCCAATCAACTTCAATGATCTGTTTCGCCGTTGGTTGCACCTGGGCCTGCATTTTCCGTTTGGTCGCTTCTGCTTCGGCAAGTGTTTTGAAAAGCGGACACACGACTGGATAGTTAGCGTTGGTTTGGTAGTCGTACTTTTCCTTCAGATGAATTATGAAGCCATTGACGAGCGGCTGCGTTTCAATAGTTGGCATAGTGATGTCTACATCGAAAGTCTTACTGAAGTAGACAACCGGCTGGTCCTGCTCTGAGGAGCAAAAGGCCTTTGTGAATATGTGGTTTGCACCTTGAGGAACGGGGGCATTTTCAGTCCGCGCCGGAATGGCAGAATCCAGAGCTATGAAACCAAAGCATAAGGCAAGAATAATGTGCCGAGAAAAGTTTCGAGGAATCATGGTTAGCTCCTCCGGTTTGGGGCGGATTTGCGCGCATCATACACCCATGGTGAAAAGCCACGAATCGTAAATCGGTTTTGTCAGTACCCCGACTCGTCGGGGTAGCGGGTGGGTGATCTCGTTCGAAGGGCCAAAGCGGCGTCAGGCCGCCGCACTCCAAAGAAAAGCCGTGAATCGAAAATCGGAGGGAAGATCTTCGCAGCAGATTACCGCTGATAAGCACGGATCGGAAACAGTTAAGGTATCGCGACCTCCAGACGCCGGAGGCGAGTCACACCTTGAGCCAGTCAGAAGGCAAACGGCCTCTTCAGCAGGCGGCCGGTCGTCTTCAGGAAGGCAACAAGCTTTGAGTCCTTCGCATGATGCATGGATTCAGTGTCATTCCTGGCGCCATTGCATCCCAGCGTAGCTGCGGCGCACTTCCCATTAGCTATCCGGGCAGTACTGTTCCGCTCTTGAACCAGTTCGGGTGATCCCAATCTCTTCTGATTCCTGGTTGCCAATGAGCTGTTAGCTTTTCTGTGCCTGGTGTTCGTCGCTGCCAGTTGGGCGTTGGATGGACCATATACCGAGCGCGAGGATCGCGAGTGAGATTTTTCTGACGGCCACGTGATCATCGAAGCAGGCATTGCAGCAGACCCCTGGACGGTTGCGATACGCCGCTGCGTCGTGATGGTTGTCGGCCTGTCAGGTGGTCTCTTCGCCTGACCGCGCTTATCAACCTGAACCGGGGGAATCACTGTTGCGCCGGAACTGCGGGCGGTGTTCGAACTAACGTTGAGATTGGGTTGATCCATTGACTCGTAATAGCCGATAACCAGCGCGCTTACTAACACCCCAGCAATCATCACCAGCGCCAGGGGAAAAGGCGATTGCACCAGATGCCGCGCGCGTGAGACGCGGATCGGCGGCGCCTCTGTGACCGCAACTAGTTCCGTGTTGTCGAAGTCGCAGAACTTTTGCTCGTCGTCAAAGGTAAACTCACACTGTGAACAGCGCTTCATAGCCAGGCTCCTCGAAGAACTAAGTTGTCAGGGGCATTGCGCGGAAAGGAAAGCGGTTCGCGTCGGGGGGTTGGAACCGTAATGAAAGCCAAATACAAGATACATTCATTGGCCGGCACGGACAACGAAAAAACGTTCAGTTGTCCGATAAGCTTTAGTTTGTCGCGGCGTTACGACAAGCTAAAGCTTATCGGACATCAAACTGACCCACTGGCTATTTAGATTTTCTTGCGTATCGCCGTGCGATCTAGTTAGGATGTAAGTCCAGCCCCAAACCCTCATTCACACTTGTCCCAACGTCCCAACGCAGTCTCGCAACTTTTTTGGAGAGGTGTGCAATGAAAAAGCAAACAGTAAATAGCCATCAGCAGACAGCCGGCACCATTTACCGTTTCCGGGTAACATTTTCAACTTTACTTTGGTCCGGACTCTTCCTTGTATGCGCCTCGAGCGCGTACGCGCAGACCTGCACGGATCCGCCGCCACAGACTTCCGGCTCCCACAGTTTTCGTCAACAAGGCGAGAGCTTTGACATCCCCATCAGCGTGGTCGATTGTCAGCCGGTGGCGCTGGAGTTGCGCTGGTCCAACGGCCGCAACAATGGCAGCAACTTTCATGTGACTTTTCTCGACAGCGACAATCAGGCGATCTACACGAGAGAGATATCCGGTTTTCTCACCGGCAGTTTTCAGTTTCCCTTCGCGACACTTGAACCGCGGCCATCGCTGGGGTCGCAGTCGCTGATTTCCGTTCCGGTGAAAGTGACGATCGAGGCGGTGCGACCTTTTGCATTCCCGGCCACGATTTCTTACAGAGTCACGCGCGTGGCCATGCATCCCCCGGGTGTCGAGAACCAGGAAGTGGGAGCCGCCAACCGTGAAGCGAAAATCGTTAGCAGTGGGAAGACGCAACACCTGAAAGCAGAGTTAGTGGAATCTACGGATGGAAAGAGCGGAAAGCAGTGAAAACGACAGAGGTCAGAAGTCAGAGATCAGAAGTCAGAGGTCAGAGATCGGCAGAAGTCGGTTTTACTAGATGCTCTCTGACCTCCGACCTCTGACCTCCGACCTCTGACCTCCGACCTCTGACCTCTGACCTCTGACCTCTGACCTCCGACCTCTGACCTCCGACCTCTGACCTCCGACCTCTGACCTCCGACCTCTGACCTCTGACTTCTGTCGTTTACGAATTCACGGCTTAAACGGCTTCGATAATACTCGTCCGGTCTTTTTCAGAAAGGATCCAAAGCGCGATTCCTTTTTCGTGTTGGTGCTAGTGTTCACAACGATGGTTTTTCTGCCGGCGCTTACCGACCGGCTGCGGTCGGCCAACCTGGGTATTGGCTTCAGCGTTGGTAATGGTTTCAAACGGGGCAATGGTTTCAATCCGGGCAATGCTGGGATTGGGGTTGCGCGTTTCGAATTTGAAGTTTCGAACTTGTCTGATGGAAGAGAAGTTTCGCGTCTCGCGTTTCGACTTTGAGTGTTGTCTGATGACGGAGGAGTTTCAAATTTCGCGTTTGCGGTTTCAGGTTTGTCCGAAGTGACAGGCGCACCAGATATAGCGGCTGACGAGTGGGAAGTTTCGAGAGTGTTCCTCGAAGTTTGTGCTCTGCTGTGAAACAGACGCGGCAAAGTATAGAAAGCCACGAAGGCAACAACCGCCAATACAATGCCGGCCGCGATTTGTAACGGGAACCTGCTGACAGCATTGGGACGCGCGGCTGCAGTTTCCGGTTGCGGCGATCTTGTTAAGGGAATGATCAACCTCGCGGGTCGCTCCCTTTCCGACTTCGCTTCCAACGCCGTTTGGAAAGCGCCTTCCAGCGTGGGCTCATAGACGAGTTCAGCCCCGTCCATGTCGCAACGTTCCTGATTATCCTCATAAATGAATTCACATTGTGAGCACAGCTTCATCGCGTCCCTCCTCGAGATCGGAATTGTCGGTTGGGGCACGAACGAAATTGTGGTCGACGTTGACCCGGGTATGGTGAGATCCGTTGATTTACAGCATTGCACAGATTGCGGTGGTGAGTAAACAGGGAACTCCGAAACGGGCGATTACCAGCGAAGATCGGGATAATGTTATTGATAAGCACTAAAGATGAACGTTCAATTTGATGTGGGCGGCGACGATTTGCTGGCCCGATCCGGTGTAAGGTCAGAGCGGCGGCTTAACTGTTCGAGGGTTTAGCATCACATTTGCGGCGGCTAGTTAGAGTCGGTGTTATCGGAATCATCGGACTCACTTGTATAAGTTTCTGGTGCGTCAGTGTCCCGTTCGCCAGACTCAAGATAAACACGTTCGCCAATCAGAGTGGTTTTGAAGTCCGATGGCTCAGGATCGAAGAATGGATCAGGCGCGAGCGGTTCGCCGCGCGCAATCAGCTGCTTGCGTTCTGCCCACTTCCGATCGAACTCTCTACTAAACTCCTCGCGGCGGCGGTTCTCAACTTCCCACTCCTGACGCGTTTTGAAAAACGAGAACGCAAAGTCGTCGTCCATGTTTGATCCGTCGAGATGCCAAAAACCTACGCCCATTCCCAGCGGGCTGGTCTCATCTCCGAACATCTGGCACATGGGACAATCGTCGTCGACGATCATGTCGCGTGCACGCAGCGCCTGCGGGAGACGTTTACGTTCGTTGTCGATGAGGATGGCGGGAATGTGTCCGTCGAGATCCGCTTGCGGACTTTCCAGCCAGTCGGTTTTGATCTGATCAAGCGTCGTAAGCAATTGGTTTACGTCCTCGTCGCGGCCAACGTCGGCGGTTGGCTGCAACTCGAAAAGGCAGTGAAGCAAGTGGCGCACCAGGTCGTAGTAAAGAATCCACTCGTGTGTGCCAAAGGCTGCAAAGCGATAAGCAAAGGAATCTTGAGCTAAACATGGTGGGCCTTCGTTCTGCAGACTCCATTGTAGCGAACGCGTGTGCAAATCGAACTCGATAAAATCCTGACGCGCAAGCAACGCCTCGCGCGGAGACTGGCCGCGCAGATCGTCACGCGGAGTCAGCAGCCAGCGCGCATGAATGGTGCTTATCTCGTTCGCTAAGCGGTCCTGGTCTGCCCCGTTATCATCCGTAGCCAAGTCGGCGGGCGAGATCAATGCGGTGGGCGGTTCGACCGGCAGCGAAAGGTAGGCATTGACAATAAAACGAAGCAAGGGACGGCCAAATAATATCGGACGGAAGTCGCACGCGGGTTTGTTTGCGCGCTCACAAAGCCGCCGTTCGCGCGACCATTGATAGGCATCCACCGAGTTAACAAACAACCAGTCGGCCGGCACGCGATACAAGATGGGGATGTCAGTTAACGCCTGCCCGTCGTGATAAAACACTTCGCCTTCCGGGCCAGGTTGCGAATACAAAGAGTCACTGGCGACGATGCGGGCCGCAAGATCGATGATCACGATGCCTGCGTCCCAATGTTCGGTATCGAGTGCAGCGCGAAAGTCACGGATCGGTTCGGATCTGTCAGATGACAAACCAAAGTTGGTCGGACTTGAGTTCGTGGGACAGTAAATTGAAGAGAACCAGTTGAAGTAACCATCTGTGTCACGCGGTTTGATGTAACGCGCGAGCGCGGCTTCCAGTTCTTCAATCGTTTCGGGTTCGGCAGACAGTGCGGCCACACAGACATCGGCTACTGAGCCGTGTATGGTGCCGTGCAGAACTCGTTTTGCGTCGACAAGGTTGAGTTTGACTTCGCTCATGAGCGTGCCTTTCATTTAGAGGCGGTGAGTTCAGGTCGCGGATTCATCTAGCGGGTATGATCGCATCGTTGTTGAGTGCAAGCGTTGTCGCCTGCGCTTCTCGCTCTCTTTGATGTTGCATTTCGCAATATCAAACTCCTTAAGACACAGTTGCCTTTCAGGATTGAAGCATTTCAGGGTGAAGCAAAACCCAATTCTGCACAAACTTCGTCTGTCGTCCAGAGTTGATGTGAAGTGCTGCGTTTTTAGTTTATGAAAGAGTTTATGCAGCGAACTGAGGTGCCAAGTGAGTGCTGAGTGCTGAGTATTGCTTACGGCTTGCTGCTTACTGCTTTCTGTCTACTGCCTACTGCCTTCTTCTTCGGTATCAGCGGCAGCTGTTGGCCATCTTCGAGCGCGCGGCCCTGCTCGATGCTGCGCGTTTCAACGACAAATTGCGCGCGTCTTGTAACTTGCGACAGCATCTGTTTCATGGTTTCGTCGTCAAGTTTTGAAACATCGACGCGCGATGACACAAGCTCCGCGCGCAGGCGAGCGGGACGATTCATGCCGCGATCGTAAACGTCCGGATAAATGTGCAGCACACCGCCTTCGACCACGAGCGTGTCGTAGCTAATATCAACCGGCAGTGGTTCATCGAGACGCACGTCGAGTATTTTGAAACCGCGCTTGGCTGCGGCAATTCTTTTTGACGAGATTGGCACACTACGCGCGGCAATGATCTTCTCGGCGAGATCGTAAAGATCCGCACGCAGCACGCGAACACAACCATGCGAAACCAGATCGCCGACATCGTTTGTGCTCGCCGCCTGGTGAATGAGGTAACTCTCGCCAAGGGGAATCTTTAGTTTGCCGAGCGGGTTGCGCGGGTCGCCGGCCTTAATGACCTCTCCGGGCCGAACTCCTTTATGACTGCTCACCCAATCGCTGGCCGGCGGTATCCATGCCGGGTTCCAAATTATCTCAGCCGCCTCGCGCCGGCCAATGTAGATGGGATAGTCCTTCATGCCGACGCCAACGTAGTAGGACTTGACCTCCTTGCCGTTCTGCCAAAGCGTCAAACGAAACGACGGCACATTCAACGTCAAGCGAATGTCCGGCTGGTTCGGCTCAAAGTCCGCGGTTTCAATATGGCCGCCGGTTAGTTTGTCTGAACGTTCTGACTCAGAACGGTCGGCCGCAGTTTGCGAATGGACGCTGGGCGAACCCGCAAGCAAAAGCGAAATGAAAATCGTCGCCTTCGCGACGCGGAGTAATTGAGCGCGATTCGGTTTCCGTGTGAACATAATTCGACTTGCAGATCTCCTGAGACTCAATCGGCACAGACTATCGGGGACTGAATTTTGCGGGGGATGAATGAATGTAGCTTACGGTAGTGAAACTAGCAATTAGGATCGCAGCAGGACGTTAGTCAATCGTGAATAGAAAATGGATGACAGCGTGTCGCTTGAGGGTCGGCAAAAAAGAAAAAGCCTCCCGCGTGCGAGGCTTCCTCTGTCACTCGCGATTGAAGTTGCCGGTTACATGTTGGCGTTGCCAGTGGCCCTACGAGCGCGACGATGGCGGCGATGATGTCCACGGCGATGATGACGGCCGCGCATGCTGCCCATGTTGCTATTCATGGTCGTGCTGGAGTTCGTGTTCTGAGCGGACGCAGTTTCGATTACCAGGCCGCCTAAACTGATAGTTGCCAACAGCGCTAAAGCGAAGAAAAATCTTTTCATATTTTAGCTCCTCAAAGAATTAAGTTGATTATGTCTGGGGGAATGGCGGCAATCTATTCCTAACCGGAAGCGAAGTCAATGATTTTCAGAAACGCTGCGACTAAGCGACAAGCGTTGCCAGCCGCGCGGCCTCGCGCGAAAAGCCCGGCGACTGGCAAGTGTCGACCAGCTTCTGATAGCGAGCCACCAGCTCTTTCGCTTTTGCACGCTTCGCCTCAGATTCTTCTACCTTGCCTGCGGTTGCGGCAGTTTTAGCCGACTCGAGCAATATGCCGATATAGAGTGGCCCAAGCCACAAGCGGCTCACGCGCGATTCCGTTTTAGAAACCACCTCAAAAGCTTTCACACACACTGCTTCGGCTTCATCCAACTCACCGCGCTGACGTCTTACTTCCGCAAGGCAGCGGTGGCCCTCAAAGCGCGAATAGAGAAGTCCGGAGGCTTCGGCCTGCTCGAAATTTTCCAGCGCTGTTTGCAGCGCTTCGTCAAATCGTCCGCGGAGAGCTTGCAACACGGCGTAGTTTCCCTTCATCAACGCCGCCACCCGCACTTCACCAACTGACTCCGCCAGCGCGATTCCTTCCGTAAACTCCTTCTCTGCCGTTTCAAGATCCCCGCCGTGAAGCGAAGACAACGAGGAAACGAGATATGTCCACGCGCGCCGTTCGCGCGAGTGTAGCTTCTCTACAATCTCAAGCTCATGCGCTGCGTATTCAAGACCCTTTTGATACTCCCCTTTGTGCACTGAGTCTTCGCCGAGAAACTCATACCCAATCGCCTGAGCAAAGAGAATGTTATGAGCAACGCCAAATTCTATTGTTCGGCGTGCCCAACGATCGGCATTATCATAGAGGCCGGAGTGCTGATACCCGCCAGCCAGATATGCATAAATCTGCGAAATCGCGGAGGCCGCAAACGTTGAAATATTATCTGCCGCTGCTGTTGGCGCAACCAAAGTCGCCGCGCGCTCAAGCAGCTCGATTGCTTTTCCATGACGGCCGGCCAGGTGATGAAAGCGCCCTTCAATAGATAAAGCGTTAGCCGTCTCCAACGGATTCGTTTCCGCATTTAACACTTCCAGCGCTTCGCGTATGTGTTCGAGCCCACGCGGGTTTCCCGTTGCTACCAGCGACGCAGCCGCCTGACATTGCAAGCGTGCGCGCACAGCCGGTTCGGTAGTGAGAGCAAGTGCGTGTTCAAAATGCTCGCTGGCGGGAATCAGGTCGCCATGCAGCAGGTACGATTTCCCCATCGCCTCTTCCTGGGCCAGTTGCTCGTCGATCAATCCCAGCGCCTCAGCACAGTCGCGCGCGCGACCGTAAGCTGCAATCGCTTCGTCAAAAGCAAAAACACGCTCAGCTTCGGCGGCGGCCTGCTTCGCATAGTTGAGGCCGCGCTCGTAATCGCCGGCCTGAATGTAGTGATGGGCCAACTTTTCAACAGCGTAGTGCGCCGTGGTGTGCGTGCGTTCCAAACCTTCGGCGGCCTGTCGATGCAGACGGCGGCGGCGAATCGGATTCAGTTCCTCGTAGAGCACTTCGCGGATCTTGTCGTGAGTAAAAGTGAAGGACTCGCTGCGATCGGCGTTGATCAGTTGCGTGGCGACTGCTTCATCCAACGCGTCAAGTAGCACATCTTCACTCTGCTCTCCAGACGCTGATTGCAACTCGGCAAAAGTGAACGTTTTTCCCAGCACGGCACCTGCACGCAAGACTTCGTTCGCTTCCTGACTAACACGATCAAGCCGGCTGCCAATGGCTTCTTTCATGCTTTGCGGAATGACGAGTTGATCGACATCGCAGCGTTGCCAGCGGCCACTTTCGCGGCGCACTGAACCCTTTTCGATTAGCGCCTTCAGCACTTCTTCAACGAAGAAAGGGTTGCCTTCGGTCTCGCGAAACACGGCAGCGGTGAAATCTCCGCTGACGCTTTCGCCGAGCAGCGCGCCGAGTTGCGCCGAAGTTTCGGCCGCGTCAAAACGTTTGAGCGCGATGCGCGTCACCAGCCGTTCGCGATTCCAGTCAACCAATGATTTGGCCAACGGGTGCGCCCGGTCGAGTTCAGTTTCGCGATAAGCCCCAAGGATGAGCACGCGCTCCTCGCGCAGTTGGCGCAACAAATGGCCCAGCAGCCAGAGCGTGCTGCGGTCCGCCCAGTGCAAATCGTCCGCATAAAACAGCAGGCCCTTTGGACCGGCAAGATTTACAAAAACCTTAACGACCGCGTCGAAAAAGAGGAGCCGCTCTTCATGCGGCGGCAGCTCTGCGCGCTCGGGAAAAGGACCAAGCCGAGTTTGAATTTCAGGCGCGAGTTTCGCGATCTGTTGCGCGGCATCCCCAAGCTTCGCGCGCAACACAGCATCGTCTTTTTCTTCGCGCACCAAGCGACGAAAGGCTTCAACGAAAGGCAGGTATGGAGTCGTTGCTTCGTATTCATAGCAACCACCAGAAAGCACGACTGCGCCATCGACCGACGCGTGGATCGTAACTTCGCGCGCCAGCCGCGTCTTGCCGGCGCCAGGCTCGCCGCTGAAGAGTACTGCGTGTCCATGGCCTTCGCGTGCATGATGCCAAAGCTCGATGGCCTGGGTGAGCTCAGTCGCGCGGCCCACCAGGCGACCACGCGAAAGCGCATCAAGAATCGCGACCGTGCCCGCACCATCTTCGTCAGTGGTTATTTCCTCGGCAGTTAGTGAATCGCGCAGTGCAGTCGCAGTTTCCGCCGCAGTTGAAAAACGTTGCGCCGGATCCTTTGCCAGCAAACGCAGGATTACTGCTTCAAGTGCGCGCGGCAGATCGGGACGCAGCACCTTCGGCGGCACAACCGAAGCGTGTACATGTTGCGAGACAACTGAAAGTGGATCGTCGCCAATAAATGGCAGCCGGCCCGTCGTCATTTCATAAAGCAGAACGCCCAGCGCATAGAGATCGGTGCGACCATCGACTGCCTGGCCCAACGCCTGCTCAGGCGCCATGTAAGCGGCGGTGCCGACGATTACTCCTGCTCGCGATATGCGCGCGCCGTCAGCGGGCAAAGCCAGGCCGAGATCGGCCAGCTTCACGCTGCCGTTATCACTCGAGACGGACAACAACACATTGTCGGGCTTCAGATCGCGATGGACGATGCTGTTGGCATGCGCGTGTTCCAGCGCGGCGCAAAGCTGGCAGGCGATATCGACGACGCGCGACAGTTCCGTCGGCCGCGCTTTTGCGAGACTGGGACCCTGCACGAGTTCCATAACAAAGAAGGGCGCGCCATTCGCCTCGCCAATGTCGTGAACTGAAATGATGTGCGGATGATTGAGCGCCGCGGCGGCGCGGGCCTCGCGCAGCAAGCGCTGGCGAGCTTCGGTGGAGGAAGTAGCAGTCGGCAATACTTTCACTGCTACTTCGCGATGCAATTCCAGATCGGTGGCGCGGTAAACGATGCCCATGCCGCCGCGGCCGATTTCACTATCAAGCCGGTAGCGCTCGCGGAGTATCGATCCGGGAACGATCGCGCTGTTGACGATTTCGTCGCGACTAAGGATGCGAGTGTCTTGCGAATCGTCACTCATTTTGTTATCGAAAGACTTTTCCGCCCAGGTATCACTAGTTCAAGCGCGCGCGGTGTTCGTCAGATATTTTTCCTGGAGCACCGCAGTATGGTGGGCGACGTGTCCGGCGAGAATGTACGCGAGCGCGCGTACCGTAACTTTATTGCCGCTGGCAATACCGCCGCGCGACCAGGCCTCGTCAGGCAAATTTCGGAAGAAGCTGAGCGTAGCCTCGCGCACGGCGCGAAAGTCGTCGATGTGACTGGCCCAGGAAAACTCATCGGCATTGGCGGCCGCAGCGGCTACATCCTGATCGTAGCCTGGCAGCTCATCGGGAAAACCGCGCGCAAACCAGAAGGCGCGAAAGAGAAAAACGCGCTCTGTGTCGTTGACGTGGTTGAGCAACTGTCGCATTGACCACTTGTCGGCCGCGTAGCGGTAACTCGACTTTTCCTCGGAAATAGGCCGCAAAAAGTCGATTGTTTCCGCCAATTGGCCCTCGAGCACGGCGACGATGTCATCGCTGGTTATGCGATCGATGTAGAGAGAGTAATAGGGAGCAGCTTCGTTTGCTTCGGGACGTCCAATCATGAGGAGATCGTAAATCGCGAAGTGGGAATAGTAAAGAAGGCAGAGGCTTTCGCAGATTCTTAATGCGTTGGCTGAGCAGTTTCACCAACAAATTCCTGCTCTGGATTTTCAGTTGCGGCCGGGTGGTGATGGCTGGAGCCGTTGGCGTTCCCAATCACATTATTCAAGAGTCCCCGTATCTCGTCGGCGCCCATGGCAACACGGCTGGCGATGCGACCATCGGGACTAACTACTACTCCGGTCGGAGTTGCAAGCCCACCGTATTTTTCGCCAACCTCCCGTTCTTTTTGTAAAAGCACTTCGCCCAGGCTATTGCGTGCTACATTCACGAAGTTGTCCTTCACCGTGCCGCGAGTGATTACAGCGATAGTAAGTTGATCGCGATGTGCCTCTTGCCATTCCTTGATTTCTTTGAAGATCACAATGCACGGTCCGCAGTGTGGACTGGTGAAAAGCAGTAGCAACGGTTTGCGGCGTTCGAGCAACTGCGCGAGCGATTTCGTCCCGCCGTCATATGCAGGCAATTCAAAGTCAGGCGCAACGGAATCGATCGGCAAGCCTTTGGGTGTTACAGCGGCGGCAAGCTCGTTGCTATGGCGCTCCTGAAGATAGAAAAACACCAATAATATTACCGCCACTGCCAAGGCGATCGACGCCCAGCCGGCAGCGCTGAGCGTGGCCAGGGTGGAGATAATGTTCGGACTAGCGGCGAGTGCGGCTTGCCAGAGAACAAAACCGGCGCCCAGCGCGAAAACGATGTTGCGCGCCAGCGTGGACCACCCCAACGGACGCGAATAGAGTTGGCCGAAGCAGTGGCAATCGTGCGTTTGGCCCCGCGCGAGGTTGATGCTGATAGCTACGACAAACAGGCCGAGAAGCAAGATCCCGGCGATTGAGCTAACAACGGTCGTCGCGCTGAACAACAAACCGACGGCAATCGCCAGCTCAATAAAAGGAAGAACAAAAGCGATGGCGGGCGCAATTGCATTCGGCGCGCCGAAATTCTTCACGGCTTCGCGCGTGCCCGGCTGGTCCATCAGTTTGGTGACTCCAGCAAGGCTAAACACCACGCTGAGGGCAAGTCGAACAAGTACGATTATTAGGAGCATAAAGCAGGCAGCTGTTAGTTATTGGTTCTCGAAATGTTTTCGAACAAGCAGGCACCGCTCCAGGGACGTTTTGCCTGAAATGCTTCCGACTTGTTCAAATGATAGAAAAAACTAAACATGAGTGGCAGCCGTTTCAATCTCCCAGCGGTATGAAACATCGAATGCGCTTCGATTAGCCGCCAACCGTAAGGCTTGAAGAAATCCGGCCCTTCTTCGGGCCCAAATTTCAGCGGTGCATCGGCCTGCTCCAGCGGTTTGCCCATCTTCTTTTGCATCAGCTTGAGCAAAGCCGGTGAAGCAAGATCGAGCAGCCAGTGCTTGGACGATCTTTCGGCAGAGAGATCTTTTGCAAGCGCGCCTACTGCCTCGGCCGTCAAATAGACTATCAAACCTTCACTAATGATCAGCGCCTGCCGCGCGTCAGCGGCGAGTTTAGCAAACAGCTCGCGGCGTGCTGGCACGTCAGCAAGATCAAGCCGTACGCGCTCGAGCGCACAGCGTGGCTGTTCGTCTTTTAATAGTTCTTCCTTGTAATCGGTTATCTCTGGCAAATCGACTTCAATCCATTTCAAGGAAGCCGGCAGAGTCAGGCGATAAGGCCGTGCGTCGAGTCCGGCAGCGAGGTTAATTACCATGTCGCAGCCCGCTGCAATCTGTTTGCTGATCACCTCATCGAAAACATACGTGCGCGCAAACCACGACCAGGAATTTTTTTCGCTGAAAACAAGCGAGCGCGCTATCTCTTCACCACGCTCGCCGGCCAGGCGGCGGGCAAATGGATCACGGAAAAGCGGGTCAGCCCGTTCCGACTCGCGGGCGCGATAAACAGCAGCGAGCAGCGCCGTATCGGAAATGTTTCTGATCAAAGCCATCTCTTGAATTGTAATTCGTGCAGCGCAGAGGACAAAGAGCACAGTGTTAGTAGGATAGGCATTCCTGCCTGTCCGTTTTTCTCGAAAGATTGGACAGACAGGAATGTCTGTCCTACCTTTGCTCCCAGCTCTTTGCTCTAAACTCTTTGCTCTATGTAGAATGGGCGAAAATGGCGGAACTTGCCGGCCGCCGCAGCCGTTTCTCTTAGCGGGAAAACTCTTTTCAAGACATTCGCGGGAAGGACTAATTATGTTCTGTTCAACTTGTGGCACTACCATCACACCGGGTCTCAGTTTTTGTAATCGCTGTGGCGCGAGTTTGAAAGAGCGCACCGAACGAACCACGAAGACGGGAGCCATCACAGCTTTCTTAGTCGCGATTACGCTCATTGCAACCTTCGGGCTCGGCATCATGCTGGGCGGGGCGCTCACCCTAAAGCGAGATGCGGCCCTGGGCGAAGACGTGGTTGGCATGTTCATGTTCTTCACCTTTTTCATCGTATGCATGATTGAATTCTTCTTGGTCAGACAGTTGTCGAAGCTCACGGGCAGCAAAGAAGCCAAGCAAGTTTCATTATCACGACCAGCGACCATTCCAAACGAGCTGCACGCTGCGCAAGCCGCTCAGGCTCGCGGCTTGCCGGAAGCGATGCCGAGCGTGACTGAGAACACAACCCGGACGCTTGAGTACTCTCGCAACGAGCCGCAGCGTTAACAATTGCTGAGGTGGGAATGAGGTGACCCAAAATACAATGCATGTCTTCACTAAGCGAAAAACGCATTTGTTGCTGGCGCTGATCTTTCTTTTTTCCGGCTGCCATTTCAAAATTCACGACGAGATCACAGGCTCGGGCGTCCGCGTGAAACAGACGCGCGAAGTTGCATCGTTTACCTCAATAGCGATGGAGGGCGCTTTCGACATTGATGTCGTTTGTCAAAAACCGCAAAGCATTGAGGTGGAAGCTGACGACAATCTGCTGCCGCTGATCACTACGGAAGTTGCCAACAGCGTGTTGCACATTAGAAGCAATCGCAGTTACTCGGTGAACGATCCCATCAAAGTCACGATCTCGCTGCCTAATCTCGAAGGCGTCTCAGTTTCGGGAGCAGGCAAGCTCGACATAGCCGGTATAAAGAACGACAAGTTTGAAATCGATGCCAATGGCGCAACCACCATCAGGGTGGCCGGAGAAACGAAGCTCATAGATATCGATACCAACGGCGCCGGCAAAATTGACGCGCACAAATTGCGCGCAGCGCGCGGCGTGGTTGAAGCAAAAGGCGTGGCGCGCGTTGATGTGAATGTTACTGAGCAACTGGAAGTAACCGTCTCGGGACCATCGCACGTAACCTACCAGGGTGATCCGGTTTTGACTAAGACCGTGAATGGACCAGGCAGTGTCGAGAAAAAAGAAGCAGAAGGAAGTTAACCGGTAAATCGTAAATCGTGAATCGTAAATAGAACGTGCTTTGCTTTATCTAACGCGCTTCCTATGATGCTCAACACTAATCACGATTCACGATTCACGATTCAAGCTGGAATGTCTCATGGTTTGGAAGGGTGGCTTGCCCCCGCTTTGTTTGAGTGGCATTTCAACGAGCGGGGGTAAACCACCCTTCCCGACCTAAGAGACTGTTAGCCTTGAATTATTTACCACCTGGCTCTTTGCCCTTAGCTCTTCGCTCTTACGATTTACGATTCACGATTTACAATTCACGAGTTGCGTTTTTTCTGTTGACATTCGGCTACCTGCTGAATGACTATTTGCCATCTTCGATAAGGAGCTTATTGCGCCAATGACCTATGTAGTTGTTGAGTTATGCGTTGATTGCAAATATACCGACTGCGCGGCTGTTTGTCCGGTAGAAGCATTTCACGAACTCCCCGATCGTCTTTACATCAACGCCGACACTTGTATCGATTGCGATGCCTGCGTGCCTGAATGTCCGGTAGAAGCAATTTTCGCCGACACAAACGTTCCGGAAAACTATGCTCATTGGACGCAGATCAATATCGATGAAGCTCCAAACTATCCGGTTATCAGCCAAAAAATACCGGCGTTGCATGGACCAACCTGCACCGGTCCCGAAGAGTAATTGCGGCAACAAGTAAATTGAACTAATAAAGGCGGGCCCTCTTTCGAGCGGCCCGCTTTCATATTCAGCGCGTGGTTCTGTCCTGGTTCGTTCCGGGTCTTTTCCACTCTTCCGGCCCTTGTTACAATCCACCCGCAATGAAGTTCGGCATCTTGTTCACCGCAATTCTTGTTTTTAGTTCGCTGGCCTACTCGCAATCAGGACGGCGTGCGAAGCCGGTTACCGCGCCTGTTCCTGCCCCAGTCGAGGAAGCAACGCCATCACCAAAGACAGAGCAACGCGAGCCGCCGCCAGTTACCGCCGAGAAAAATCAGGATTACCGTTGCACAGATGATATTGGTCTGGCGCGAATTCTTGATGCTGGTGATGCAACCGAGAAGATTGTTTCTTCTAAAGAAGCCGACGTGCGCGCGCAGATAACCAAAAAACCGCAACCCGACTATACCCGCGAGGCCCGACGCAATGGCATTCAGGGTTTCGTTACCTTGAAAGTTTTGTTGGCGGCCGATAGCAAAGTGTCGCGCATCAGGGTGGTGAAGGGATTGCCGGGCGGACTTACCGAGAATGCGATAAGGGCCGCGTGCAAGATTCAATTCAAACCAGCGATGAAAGATGGCCAACCTGCGTCCATGTGGCTGGTCGCCGAATACGCGTTCCGGCTGGCCGTCTCTTCAATCTTCAGGCCGGGACCACTGTGAGAGCATTCAGGCGCAAGCGACCTCAACCTCAAACGGAAGGAATTTTAAGATGAAGCGATTTACTCTTGTCCTCGCAACTCTCCTCTTTTGTCTGTCATTGAGCTCGCCGGTTCTCGCCAAAGATAACTGGCTTAGTGTGCGCTCGAAAAATTTCCTGCTGATTGGCAATGCAAACGAAAAACAGATGCGTCAGGTTGGCATGCGGCTCGAACAATTTCGCGAAGTGTTTTCGCAATTGTTTCCTAAAGCAGTTCATAGCTCTCCGGTGCCTACCACTGTGATAGTTTTCAAAAGTGATGATTCTTACCGTCCCTTTAAGCCCAACCCGAATGTCGCCGGGTATTTTCAATCGGGCCCTGAGGTCAATTACATCACCTTAACCACTGAGGTGCGCGGCCAGCAGGATCCCTTTAGCGTTATTTTTCATGAATACACACACCTGCTTATCAACAACACCAGCCCAAACGTGCCCCTTTGGTTTAATGAAGGACTGGCTGAGTACTACAGCACGTTCAGCATTAGCGAGGACACCAAAGTAGTACTTGGCACGCCCATCGGCAGCCATGTTTACCTGTTGCGGGAAAACAAAATGCTGCCGCTGCGCACTCTGTTTAGAGTTGACGAGAAATCTGCTTATTACAATGAACGTGAGAAGCAAAGCATTTTTTATGCTGAGTCGTGGGCACTGATGCACTACTGGATTCTCGGCAAAGATGGTGAGCGTGTTCCGCAGATGGGCAATTTCCTTAAGCTGCTGTCCGCCAATGTGCCGCTGGAACAAGCTTTTCAGCAAGCCTTTGCCGTGAGCTTTGAAAGTATGGAAAAAGAGCTGCGTGAATATATCAAACACGACCGCTATCCAATATTGACCGGCCACTTTGAGAGCAAACTCGTTGTCGAAAAAGAGATGCAGGCAGCGCCCATCACCGAGGCTGAGGCGGATGCTTATCTGGGCGACTTGCTCTTGCACAGCCGTCGCGCCGACAGCGAAAGCTATCTGCAAAAATCATTAACGCTTGATCCCAACCTCCCAATGGCCAACGCTTCTTTGGCAATGCTTCGTCTCCGCCAGGGAAAGGTTGACCAGGCGCGCCAGATGCTCGAACGAGTTGCGGCAAACTCTCAAAATTATCTGATTCACTATTACTATGCGTATGCTTTAAGTCGAGAAGGCAACGGTGACCAGCAAGAGATTTCTGGTTTCGCGCCTGAGGCCGCAGCAAAGATGCGCGCCGAATTGCAGAAGGCGATTGAATTGCGGCCGGATTTTCTCGAGTCGCATAGTCTGCTGGCCTTTGTGAACCTGGTCACCAACACCAATATCGAAGAGTCTGTACAGATGCTAAAGCGTGCGCTGGCTACGGCGCCCGGCAAGAGTAATCTTATTTTCATGTTGGCGCAGCTTTACATGCGCCAGGAAAAATATGAGGAAGCGCGCCCGTTGTTGGAGCAGATCAGTGGAAACAATAGCGACGCGGAAGAGCGCGAGCAGGCGAAAGTCTTACTTGAGCGGTCGGGAGCAATAGAAGAAGAGATGGCCAGGTATCGCGCTGCAAGCGCCGCACAGGCGTCCCAACCGTCTGACGGCCCAACACCCATCTTGAATAAACCACCCGAAGCGGCGGTGAATCTGGATCCTTCATCTTATCTAAGAGAAGCATTAAGGAAACCAGCCGCCGGCGAGACGCAAGTGCAGGCCCGATGCCGGAAACCAGATATCGTGCGGCCCCCGCAAGACGGAGAATAATGTAGTTGTCTGTTACCTGGCGAACAGCGATTCCCGAAAAAAAGTTGACGGAACGTTACATTCGGTCGAGTTTGTACCAAAAGATTTTCAACTAAAAGTAGCGCCTTGATACCTGAACCCTACGTGCCGAAAGGAGTGTTGCTTGATCACCTGCCGCAAGATGACCGCCGCGGACGTCACTGATGCTTTTGAAATGCTGCGCGTCTTCCTGCGCGAAGATGAACACTATCTCGCCAGCAGCAAGGCTTATGGCGATCGCGGTTTCCAGGGACTCAACGATGCGCTCGACCTTTTTCTCGAACAGCCTGAACTTGGATTCGTGTGGCTAGCGTATGACGAGCTGGGCGCGGCCGGCGTTTGTGTTGTTTGCTATGCGATCTCGACGTCGATGGGAGCCGTCGTCGCTAAGCTCGATGATGTTTCAGTCAAAGAGGATCGCCGCGGTGGCGGGATAGGGACAGCGCTGCTTGAACAACTGAAAGAGCAGTTGCGAAAAGAGGCGGTGACGCGAATTGATGTAGCCGTGCACCTGGAGAATCCGGAAGCGCGCCGGTTTTATGAAAAGCTTGGATTCATGGCTTTGAATGAAGAACGAATGGCCTGCGTGATCTAAGAATTATTTTGCCGCGGATTTACGCGGATAAAAACGGATCTGAAACAGCAAGGGACTGCTTAACTCCCCATTCTTGTTCAGATCCGTTCTCTTTATGTTAATCTGCGGCTTCTTCTATCCTATGAAATGTTTTTCTTACTCAGATCCGCGTTTTATCTGCGTTCATCCGCGGCCAATCATTCTTTCGGCAGGTTTGCAATCTCTTCAAAATACTTCGCAAAAGCCACCATTCCACCTGACGCCTGCTGCCAGTCGAAGTTTTCATTAGGCGCATGATATCCATGCTCGGGAAGTGACAGGCCAAGAAATAGCACCGGACACTGCAAGATTTTTTCGATGCTCGTCATGGCGCCAATAGTTCCCCCATCACGCACAAAAACGGCGTCGCGTCCAAAGGCAAATTTGATCGCGCGCTTCAAAGCCTGGGGCAGCTCACCCGTCAGCACGGTGCGAAACGCAGGCGCCGCTGATTCGAATTCGATTTTCACGTCCCTGTTTCTTTCTTTGATGGCGGCGCGCAACTGCTTCTTGATCTTTTCCGGATCCTGGCCGGGCACCAGGCGAAATGAGGCTTTGACTTCAGCGCGCGGCGGCACAATTGATTTGATGCCGGGACCCTGGTAACCACCGACTACGCCGTGAATCTCCATGGTCGGCATGCCCCAGATGCGTTTCATCACTTCAAGCTGATCGTCGCTGCGCATCAACTTCAAATGATGTGCTTTCTTGAATGCCTTGACCGTAAACCCGGAGTTGACCCAATCGTTCAGTTCACTTTTTGACGGCGGTATCACGTCGTCGTAAAAACCCTTGACCTTGATTCTGCCGGTACTTGGATCATAAAGATCGCACACCAACCTCATCAATTCAGCGATCGGGTTGCGCGAGGCGCCGCCAGTTTCGCCGGAATGCGTATCGGTTGCCCCCGTTTCCAGAGTGAGAATAAATCCCAACAGACCACGCAAGCCGGCTGAGCTCGCCGGGCGGTTTCGCGATACCCAGACCGTGTCTGAAACAACGATCGAATCGGTGCGTAGGTCGCGAGCATTTTTGGAAATTATTTTTTCGAAATTGGGCGAACCGATCTCTTCTTCAAACTCCCACAGGAAACGAATGTTGATTGGCACGCCCGCCTCCTGCGCGGCGCGTGCGCCATACAGCGCCGCCAGCGCCGGGCCCTTGTCGTCGGTGGTGCCGCGGCCAAAATAGCTGTCGCCTTTGGTCGTCATGACAAAAGGTTCTGTGTCCCAGGACTCAGTTTCCTTCGATGCCGGTTGCACATCCATGTGGTTGTAGACCGTAACCGTGGGCGCGTTTTTCGCCGAATTAAATACCGCATGAACTGTAGGATTGCCGCGATCGGCTTTGTAGACAGCTACCTTCCCGCCAAACTGCCGGAACGTGTCAACAGTCAGATCTACTCCGGCGCGAATGTCTTCCGCATGTGCTGGATCCGAGGATACGGTTGGAGTTTCAACAAAAGTCTTGAGCAGCGTTTCGTATTCCTTACGATGCGCTTTGGCAAACGAATAAAGTTGATTGCGATCCAGGGCGCTAGCCATGCAGGGCATCCTCCGGTGAAATATGGCATTTGCTGGTAATAGTCCGTTTTCGGGCTTAGCAGTTTATAGTGCCCAAAGCTTTACTTCAAACCGGCATCTTGAGGGCAACTTTTTTCAATTGGCAAACCACTAAACCCCGAGCGGCAGGCGGTTATGATCGCGGCGACTTTGCCCACTTTCCGCGATCACCGTGCAATTGCAAGCGCAGTTCGTTTACTCAGGATCTTCGTGTTATTCTGGCAACCCGCTTTTCGCTGTTGCGACGGCGGCGTATCACTTACCAGGTCGGTCTGAAGGGTTTTAGGAGGCTTTTGTGAGAACAAGATTTTACCTGCCGGGGTTCATGTTCCTTATTTTGGCAGTTTCAATGGCCGTGAATGTCTTTCCGCAACAGACGGGCTCAGCACGCCGCCAGCCGGCCACTTCACCCGAAGGTTCAATAGCCAAAGCCCCCACGTCACGCACGCCGGTAAGTGCTGCGGTCGTGAAAAGCGATCTCTCGGAAGCACTCTCGGTGATCCAGGGCAACTACATCGACGGTAAGAAGCTTGATTACAACGCGATCTTTAAGTCGTCGATCAGCGGCATGCTGAATGTGCTGGATCCGCACTCGACCTATTTCGATGCGACTGAGTACGCGGCATTCAGGACCGAACAACGCTCGGAATACTTTGGCATCGGCGCCACCATCGGCGACCTGCGCCAGGGCGACGATGTTAATACTTACATTCGCGCAACCTTTGAACAGGCTCCGGCCAACCGTGCCGGTTTACGTTTCGGTGATCGCATTGTGGCCGTAGACGATCAATCGATGAAAGGCAAAACCTTTCCCGAAGTCAGAAAGTTCCTGCTTGGACCGCTCGGCACCGTTGTCAAAGTCACGGTTGAGCATGCTGCAACCGGAAAAACCGAGACGGTGACGATCACGCGTGACGCGGTACCACTTCCGTCTATTCCGCAGGCCTACATGATCAAGCCCGGCGTCGGCTACGTCGGCATGACCGGTGGCTTTAACCTGACGACTGCAGATGAGTTTCAGGCCGCACTCGAAGATCTTCATTCGAAGGGCATGAACATGCTGGTGCTGGACCTGCGCGGAAATCGTGGCGGCTTGCTGATTCAAGCGGTGCGCGTGGCTAATACATTCCTGCAGCGCGATCAATTGATTGTTACGCAAAAGGGTCGCATCCGCGGCAGTTCTGAACCATTCCGCGCCGTTAACGACGTTCCAGATCAAACGCCGTTGGTTGTACTGGTAAACAATGACACTGCATCGGCTGCGGAGATCGTCGCCGGCGCTCTCCAGGATCACGATCGCGCCTTGATTGTCGGTGAGAACACGTTTGGCAAAGGCCTGGTCCAACTTCCAATTCAACTGGAATACGATTCGGCATTGCTGCTGACGGTGGCGAAGTATTACACACCCTCAGGCCGGCTGATCCAGCGCGACTATTCCAACAGCGGCGTCTACGATTACTACACGCACGGCGGGGTGGCGGCGGACGTGCTGCCACCTCGACCGTCTGGTTTGGAAAGTTATACGGACACCGGCCGTGCTGTTTATAGCGGCGGCGGCATTGCCCCAGATGAAGTGGTGAAACCAGGCAAGATCACACCGTCGGAAGCGCGCTTGAGCGATGCGATTTTTGCTTTTTCGCTGGAACTGACGACTGGCCGCGTCGCCGGCTTTGAAAACTACAAGGTGCAACGCGCCATTCAGTTTGAACACGACTTACTGCCAACTGATTATCCGGTGACGGAAGCTCTCTACAAAGAATTCAAGCAGTACGTTGCCGCCAAGCCGATTTTCAAAGTGACGCCAGAACAATTGGAGCGCGCCCGTCCATTTGTTGAGCGACAGTTGCGTTTTGAGTTGACGACGGCCGCGTTTGGCACAATCTCCGCGCTGCAGGTCTTCAATGATAGCGACCCGCAAATCGCGCGCGCCGTGGCGGCAATGCCGCGCGCCCGCGAACTCGCACTGGCTGCTCGACGCGCCCGCGCCAGGGGATAAGAAAGCGCGCCAGCTTTAGTCAGTTGAAAGAGAAAAGAAGATTTTCCATTTATCATTTGTCAGTTTCCATTTTTCATTTCAGAACTTTGTCGGACTCCAATGGAAAATGGTAAATGTAAAATGATAAATGGAAAATCTGCTTTTCTCTTTCAACGAACCCTGGAAACTACATTACCAACACTAGCTTGCCAAAGCTCTCATTCGCTTCCATGCGCGCGTGGGCTTCGCGAATTTCTTCCATCTTATAAACTCGATCAATTACCGGACGCACCATACCGGCCGCCAATAGCGGCACTACCTGCTCTGAAAACAACCTGGTCGCGGTGGCTTTCTCCTCGATAGAACGAGCGCGCAGCATTGTTCCCACAATTGTGAGGCGCTTGCCCATCGCTAACGAAAGATCCATTGTCGCTTTTGTTCCGGCATTAGTTCCAACTAATACCAGATGGCCCTGGCGTGCCAACGCGTTCAGGTTTGCCTCGAGATAGGCGCCGCCGACCAGGTCGATTATCACGTTAACGCCACGACCGCCCGTCCATTCCATAACCGGTGCGACCATCGCCATTGGATTGCTCCCCACAGCGACCGCATTGCTCAACCCATAAGCTTTTGCACGTTCCAGTTTGTCGGCGGTGCGTGACGTGCCAAACGCGGTTGCGCCGGCAGCATGCGCAAGCTGAATTGCCGCTGTGCCCACGCCTGATCCGGCGGCATGGACCAGCATCGTTTCGCCGGAGCGCAAATTCGCGCGCGTGAATAAAGCATCGTGGGCCGTAATGAAAACCTCCGGCACGCCTGCGGCTTCCGGCCAGTCGAGGTTGGCGGGAATTTCCGTAAGATGACTCTCCGGCACAACCACGTATTCGGCTTGCGCGCCGCCGGCAATGATTCCGAAGACGCGCTGGCCCCGCTTCCAGTTATGCACTTCATCACCCACCGCTTCCACTTCGCCGCCAAACTCGAGACCGGGAATATTCTGCGGAAACCCGGGCGGCGCCGGATAATGGCCGTTGCGCTGCAGAACATCAGCACGATTCAAGCCGGCTGCACGCACGCGCACGCGCACGCGATCGGCTGTTGGGAGCGGCGGAGTTTCCACCTCGTCGATCTCTAGAACTTCGGGACCGCCAGCAGCGGTAATGGTTACTGCTTTCATAGGTCAATGTTAGATGGTTAACGCTGAATAGAAAAGTCAGAAGATTTTCCATATCTCATTTTTCATTTCTCATTTACCATTTGGACCAGCTCATGAAACCTCTGCTCATAATCGTCAACAGTGCGGCAGCCAAAGCACAACGCGCATGGCCGCTTGTGAAGGAACGACTTACAGCCAGCGGAATTGAATTTGATTTTCACGAAACAACTCACGCGGGCGATGCCACTGCGAAAGCTCAAGCGGCGTTGAGATCAGGCATAACCACGATCGCCGTAGTCGGCGGCGACGGCACTTTGAGTGAAGCGGCTCAGGGCTTCTTTCAATTTGCCGAGCGGTTGGAGCAATTGCCGGCGCTGATAAATCCTTCGGCTTCGCTGGCAATTCTGCCAGCCGGGACCGGCGACGATTTTGCGCGCGGCTTGGGCCGACGTGAAACCTTAAGCCACTGGATCGATGTCCTGGTTGCGCATTGCTGCAATGATAACCGTGAAACGACGCGACAAACGGATGTGCTTTACGGAATTTGCGACAACTACCGGACGCCATTTATTTGCCTTAACGCTTCCACCATGGGCATAGGTGGCGAGACGGCGGCGCGGGTCGCTCGGCAGGGAAAGTTGATGCGTTCGTTTTCCGGAGAAGCACGTTTTGCAGCGGCGGCGCTTGCAAGTTTATTCGCGTGGCGCGAACGACAAGTGCGCATCACCGTCGACGAAGAAATCTATGAAGGCGAGATGAATCTGGCAGCGGTTGCCAATGGACTTTATGCGGGCGGCGGCATGATGCTTTCACCGCAGGCAAGAATCGATGACGGCAAACTGGATGTCGTGTCTGCTTCAGGTCTGTCGCGCGCGCAGGTGATGCGCGAGCTGGCGCGGATTCATAGGGGCGGACACATCGCAAATCCCAACGTGCGCATCACGCAGGGAACGCGCGCGCTTATTGAAACTTTTGCCGCTGAAGATGCGATGCGGATCGAAGCCGATGGAAATGTGCGCGGAGTGACGTCGGTTGAATTTCGCGTGATGCCGGGCGCGCTGAGATTTGTAGTTTAATAAGGAGCGGGGCTAAACCACCCTTCCTAACCCTGAGATTCTTGCGGTTTCGCTCGAAATAAGCTTGAAAGCCTCACAAGCATAAGACCAAGGTCAAATATGATTAGCTCCAGGTTGGGAAGGGGGGTTTACCCCCGCTCTTTCTTTCAATCGCAGCAATCTTTTCTAGTCTTCTGCGGTGGCGTTCCTCGCCTGTGAACCGAGCCGCAACGAACGCACGCACGATGTCGAGCGCCAACTCTTGACCGACAACGCGTGCGCCTAAACAAAGCACGTTGCAATCGTCATGTTCGCGCGATTGGTGACCGGAGTAGGTGTCGCCGCAGAGGGCGGCGCGAATCCGCAGGAGTTTGTTCGCGGCAACCGCGGCGCCGACGCCGCTGCCGCAGATCAGAATACCAATTTCAGCCGCACCGCTTTGAACCGCCTGCCCGACCTTCAATGCGTAATCAGGATAGTCGTCAGGTTGCGAGCCGTCATGCGTGCCAAAATCAGTAATCTCGTGACCGGCGCCGCGCAGCTCCTCAATGACGCGCTCGTTAAGCGGATAGCCTCCATGGTCGGCGCCAATAGCAATTCGCATTGATTAGATTAAAGCGCGGGCGTGTTGCAAAACATTTTCCAGATTAAAGCCCAACTCGCGCATGGCCACGTCCCCGGGCGCCGATGCGCCAAAACGATCAAGACAAATCACGTCACCCTGCGGGCCAACATAACGATCCCAACCTTGTCGCACGCCCGCTTCAATGGCGAGTCTAACAGTGACCGCCGGCGGCAAAACTTCGTTGCGATAATTTTCCGGTTGCTCTTCAAAGAGTTCCACACAAGGCATTGAAACGACGCGAGTGGGCATGCTTTCGCTTTGCAGTTTCTCGCGCGCTTCGAGCGCCAGCGAAACTTCTGAGCCGGTGGCGATCAGGATCAATCGAGGAACAGCCCCTGACGGTTGGGCCACTGGCTCGCCAACAGCCTTGTTAGCATCGGCGGACAGACTGGAAAGTCTGTCCCACTCCGCAAGAATGTATCCGCCGCGGCGTAAACCTTCGGCTTTTGCAAAACGCGTGCGATCAATTAAGCCGACCTTCTGCCGTGTCAGCGCCAACGCCGTCGGCGCATGGCGTCGCAGGATGGCAATGCGCCAGGCCTCGGCAACTTCCGCCGGGTCGGCCGGACGAATGACGAAAAGATGCGGAATCGCGCGCAAGGCTGCCAGGTGTTCGATTGGTTGATGTGTTGGACCATCTTCGCCAAGCCCAATCGAATCGTGCGTGAAAACGTAAACGACCTGGACTTCGGAAAGTGCCGCCAGCCGAATTGCGGGACGCATATAATCTGAGAACGTCAGGAACGTGCCGCCATAGGGAATCAAACCACCGTTCAATGAAATTCCCGTTAACGTCGAACCCATCGCATGTTCACGCACACCGAAATGAAAAATACGGCCATCGTATTGGCCGGCTTCGAAACTGCCACCATCCTTGATGTCGGTATTGTTGGACACGCCCACGTCGGCCGAGCCACCAATGAGCATCGGCAGGTGCGGCGCAAGCGCATTGATCACTTCGCCACTCGCAACGCGCGTCGCGATCGACTTGGCGTCTTTGAAATCCGGTAAGTGCTTCTCCCAGTCCTCAGGCAGATCGCCTTTCATAGTGGTGGTCCATAGTTGACCCTGATCGGCGTGCTCCTGCACAAACTTCTCCACCAGCGATCGCCAGTCAGCTTCCTGCTGCGCGCCGCGCTCAATCGCTTCACGAAAATGGGCTAGCGCTTCGTCAGGAACGTAGAACTGCTTGTCTTCCGGCCAACCCAGATGTCTCTTGGTTTCGCGCACTGCGTCCTCGCCGGGCGCGTCGCTGTGGGCTTTGCGCGTTCCGGCGGTCGGCATGCCGTAACCGATAGTCGTCTTCACGGAAATCAACGACGGTTTCGTGCCGACTGATTGCGCATCGCGAATCGCCTGCTCAATCGCGGCGAGATCGTTGCCGTCTTCCACGGTCAATGTGTGCCAGCCGTAAGCTTCAAAACGTTTCGGCACATCCTCGCTGAAAGCCAGGTCAGTAAAACCTTCGATGGTCACATGGTTGTCGTCATACAGGTAGATCAGTTTGCCAAGTTTGAGATGGCCGCCGAGCGACGCCGCTTCCGAGGCCACACCTTCCATCAAATCGCCGTCGGAAACGATTGCATAGACGTAATGATCGATCAGGGGAAACCTTTCTTTGTTGAACTTCGCCGCCAGATGCGCCGCGCCCATCGCCATGCCAACGCCGTTCGCGAACCCCTGTCCCAATGGGCCAGTGGTAATTTCAACTCCCGGCGTCAGTCCATACTCCGGATGGCCGGGAGTCTTCGATCCAAACTGGCGAAATCTTTTTATTTCATCCAACGAAAGATTATAGCCGGTGAGGTACAGCAACGAATAAAGCAGCATCGAGCCGTGACCGGCCGAGAGTAAAAACCGATCGCGATTTTCCCACTTGGGGTTCTTTGGATTGTGCCGCAGGAACCGCGTCCACAATACATAAGCCATTGGCGCCGCGCCCAAGGGCAAACCGGGGTGGCCAGAGTTCGCCTTTTGTACTGCATCAAGCGAAAGTGCTCGGATGGTATTGATGCAAAGTTGGTCGAGGTCGGGTGTCGGTAGGTTGTTTTCCTTTTGCACTGGAGCGCTCATTTCACCGTCCTGCGTTTTTGATTATTTCCTATCACTCGGTCGTATAATTGCTGTTGGCGTTTGAGACCTTCCCGGTATCGCTCATGACACGCAATGTCGGGTTCAAAACTAGTTGCTGTTGAAACAGGAAAGTCGCCGATGCTGTCTATTCTGCCCCGCGCTTCCAGCGCAAGCAAGGCGGCGCCTCGCGTCGATGCTTCTGTTATTTCCGAAAGGACTAAAGGCCGCCCCAGTACGTCGGCAACGATTTGGGCCCAGGTGGGTGACGATCGTAGCGCCTGACCGGACGCGACCAATCTTGCGCCCGGCGCAAAACGCTCGAGCGCATTTGCAACTAAAGCGAAGCGATAGGCTACGGCTTCCATTGCGGCGCGCAGAATTTCGATTGGGCGCGTCGCCAGTGTCGTCCCAAAAATTCCACCGCGTGCATTTGTGTTCCAACCGGGACTCCTTTCGCCCAACCAAAATGGCAAGACTGTCAGGCCATGACCATCTGGCGGTAAGCTCTGTAATTCGTCATTGATTGATTGCGTGTCCTCGCCAAAAAGCATTGAATCCTTGATCCAGTTGAATAAGCTACCGCCGTCAGACAAAGCTCCTCCAATGACAATGCGCCTTCGATCGGCGCGATAGCACCATAGCGCCGGGGAAAGTTGGTCCGGTGGTGTGTCTTCAATGAGCACGCGCATCGCCCCTGAAGTGCCGATCATCAATGCGACGGTGTCGACGGACACGCAACCCTCGCCGAGGTTATTTGCTGCTCCGTCGCCGATCGCGGGAGACAAGCGCGCTTCGCTCAATTGCGGCCAACGCACGGCGTATTCGTAGTTGAGACTTTGAAAGGTCCGCGTTGATGTCGCGATCTCGGAAAGTTTCTCAACGGGGACGTCAAGCGCGCGCAACAATTCCATGTCCCATTCGCAAGTGCGTTGATCGAGCAGTCCTGAGCCCGAAGCCATCGACACGCTGATTGCTGTTTCACCAAAAAATTTGAGCGCAAGATATTCCGAGAAAGAAAGCCAGCGTATCGTGCGCGTCCAGATTTCGGGTTCCTCCTCTTTTAGTCTCAGCAATTTGGCGGGCCAGTAACTGGGATGAAAGCGACAACCGGTGCGTGCATGAAACTTCGCTTCGTTCAGCGTTGTTCTCAGAAGTTGCGTTGCCCCAGCGGCGCGAGTGTCTGACCAACCCAGCACCGGTGTCGTGGGACGTTCCGCATCGTCAATGCCGAGCAGGCTGTGCCAAAAACAGGATACAGAGATTAGTTCAATCCGGTGAATTGGATTGTAGAGTTTTGCAAATAGTGCATCAAGCGTTTGCGCAACTTGCTCCAACAATATGTCGGGATCGACAAAAGCGCCGGTGCCGAGCCTTAGAGTTCTGGACTTGATGCGAACACTGGCGTCGCTAATCTCCCTGCCTTTTTCGTCGAACAGCGCGGCGCGCACGCCAGACGTTCCGATGTCCAGGCCGAGGATGGCCGGCAATCTCGATCCAGCCATCACGGAAACAAGTTCGGGTGATGGCTCGAATCCCTCAACGGCTTCGTCCAGCGTTTGGCTCATGTAAGTAAGACAGACATTCTTGTCCGTGTAGGACAGACATTCCTGTCTGTCCATTCTTGGTTTGGGAAACGCGAAGTTAAGGGACAGGCAGGAATGCCTGTCCCACTTTTTAGTGTTTCACGATTCGTTTGCCAACTCTGGCAGTCCCTTTACCAACGTGTTTACCGAAACCACCCATGCCGCGGCCGAATGCTCCACCCGCATGAAGCAGCCTGCCGTGTTTCATGTGCTTGCCAAAACGCCGGCCACCATGACCGACGCTCAAGCCCGACTCTTTGTACTCATGCTTGATTCCGCGATGCCGGCGCCTGCCAAAATCACCGCGCACGCGACGGCGATGACGAACGCGGGGATTGCTTTGCGGAAAGGCGTTGCGAGAGTTTGCGCCAAACTCTGAAAGGAAGGCCCTCGAGACGCTGGTCGAACCGATTATCGTCTGTGAAACTGCAACCAGGAGAACGAATCCCAGGGAGATTATTCTACGCATGATTTCTTAGCTCCAATTTTGTAGCTGAGAATGTCACAAGCAATCTCTATAGTCTAGCTTGATCGCTGCTGTTAGAATGCAGGTGATGCAAGCCGAAACGCTTAACTGTCCAAACTGCGGCGCCGCGACGGCAACAGATGAACCGCTGTGCCGTTTTTGCGGTTCACGACTGGCGACCGTCGCCTGTCCGTCGTGCTTTGGCATGATCTTCCTTGGCAGCAAACATTGTCCGCGTTGTGGCGCGGCGGCGCTAGTTCCAGAAACAACCGCGGCTGAAGAAACTGAGTGTCCACGTTGTAAAGTCCAGATGAAGTCCGTTGCAATCGGCTCAACCACTGTTAGCGAATGTGAGCAGTGTCTTGGTCTTTGGCTCAACGTCGCGGCGTTTGAAGGAATTTGCGCTGACCGCGAGCAACAATCTGCGGTACTGGGAACTGCATCGCCGGCGCCGTCCCACGCCGTGCGCGAAACGAGTAAGGTCAACTACGTACCCTGCCCGCAGTGTTCACAGTTAATGAATCGAATTAATTTTGCGCGCTGCTCGGGCGTGATCGTGGATGTTTGCAAAGGTCATGGTACGTGGTTCGATCGCGATGAGCTTAGCCGCATCGTCGAATTCATACGCGGCGGTGGATTGGAAGAATCACGCAACCGTGAAAAGGAAGACATCAAGGAAGAGCGCCTGAAACTGCTCGAGCAGCAAAGAGTTGAAGCGCGTCGCTCGATCTTAACTGGCCGCGATGTGGATGATCAGCGAATTCCGGCAATTGTCTCCGCTCAAGGATTGTTGAAATTCTTATTGGATAGTTAATCCGCAGAACGCCGATTACACAGATTTTGCTGCCAGACTGTTAGGAAGCGGGCTTTTCCTAATCGGTGTAATCTGCGTAATCTGCGGATATCAATTATTTCAGCGTTCTCTTAACTAAACCAACAAAATCAGCGATGTCCTCTTCAGTTGTGTCAAACGACGTCATCAATCTCACCTCAGAAGTTTGTTCGTCCCACACGTAGAAGAAATATTTCTTCTGAAGTTTCGCGATATATTTCTTTGGCACAACTGCAAAGACGCCGTTGGCTTCCACCTTCTGCGTTATCTTGAGGTGCGGGATTCTGCCAAGCTCCTGAGCCAGCAGTTGGGCCATGCGATTAGCGTGGGCGGCATTGTCGTGCCACAACTCACCACTCAGCAAGGCCTCAAACTGCGCAGAAATGTAGCGCATCTTCGAAGGCAGGTGCGTGCCCTGCTTGCGCGTGTACCTAAAATCCTTCGCCAGCGTCTTATCTAAGAACACAACCGCCTCGCCATACATCATTCCGTTTTTCGCTCCACCAAACGAAAGCACGTCCACTCCGGCATCTCTCGTGATTGCTTTTAGTTTGACATTCAGACTGGCGGCAGCGTTTGCGATGCGCGCACCGTCAACGTGCAGCAGCATGTCGTGATCGTGCGCACAGCTGGCTAGCGCTTTCATTTCGCGCTGCGTGTAGACGGTCCCCATCTCGGTCGCTTGTGAAATTGAAACGACTCGAGGCTGAACGTGATGTTCAAAGCCAACGCCGTGAAGCAACGGCTTGATTTGTTCGACCCTGATTTTTCCATCAGACGTTGCGACCGGAAGCAACTTGCAGCCGGTGAATTTTTCTGGCGCACCACATTCATCGACGTTGATGTGCGCTGTTTCGGCACAAATGATGGCCTGATGCGACTGCGTTATTGCCTTAAGTCCCAGGACATTCGCGCCCGTGCCGCCGAAAACAAAAAAGACCTCTACATCTTTCCCCAAGTGCTCATGAAACTTTTCCAACGCTCGCGCGGTGTAAGGATCGTCGCCATAGGCAATCACATGGCCGTCGTTGGCGGCGGCGATAGCCTGCATCACGCGCGGATGAACGCCGGCGTTGTTGTCACTCGCAAAGCTTCTGGATGGCCTATCTTGTTTTGTCATTTCTCATGATCTTCATAATAAACTTTGTGCTTGGTGCTTTGTGTTTTGATTTCGCGGTCCCATCAATTAAGGCGCCGCGGGGCGAGAACAAAGTACCAAGTACAAAGCACAAAGGTCACGCTTTTCGGGTCTTGAAATCTCTGATTACTTCGCGCGCCGCATTGGCTCCCGGACCGCCGGTAATGCCGCCGCCCGGATGCGTTCCCGCGCTGCATAAATAAAGCCCTTTGATTGGCGTGCGATACTGGGCCCAGCCGATCAACGGCCGAAAGGCGAAAAACTGATCAAGTGACTGTTCGCCATGATGAATATGGCCGTTCCTTAGGCCATAAGTATTTTCAAGATCAAGCGGTGTGATTACTTGCCGGCCCACAATCAGATTTCGCACGTGCGGCGCGTAGTCCGATAAAGTGTTTACAACAATGTCACCAAGCTCTTCGCGCCGGGCATTCCAATCGCCCTCCTTTAACTGATAAGGCGCGAATTGCGCATGAATCGACATCACATGCGCGCCATTTGGCGCGAGGGCCGCATCGTTCAATGAGGGAATGCGAATATCCAGGTACGGTTGCGGCGAAATCTCGCCATACTTCGCTGCATCAAAGGCGCGCTCGAGATAATCAATCTCAGGACCGATATGAATGCGGCCCGACAGTCTTTCACTGGCGTCGCTCTCAGTTGAGCCGATAAATTCCGGCAATGCCGAAAGCGCAAGCTGAACTTTTGTCACCGTGCCATGCGCGCGATAGTCTTGCATGTGGTTGCGATAACTCGGTTCAAGTTCCCCAGGGTCAATCAACTCCAGGACCGTAATACCTGGATCATGAGCAGAAACTGTGGTCCATGAGGGAATCTCTTCCCCGCTATCTAGTACGACGCCCGCAGCTTTACCGTCTTTGACTTGAACTTTCACAACTTCTGCGCCGGTGCAAATTTCTGCACCCGCTTCCGTTGCAGCCTGCGCCAAAGCATTAGTGAGTGTGCCCATGCCACCTTTCACCAATGTAGAAGGCGCGAGTGGATTACCGCCGTTTGCAACTTGCAGCAACAGAGCGACGCTCGTGCCGGCCGACCATGGACCAGCAAACGCGCCTGAGATTCCACGGGCAGCCACGAGTGCGCGTAAACTTTCCGTTTCAAACCACTCGGCTGCAAGATCGGCCACCGCCATTGGTCCATAACGCAGCAGACGATATTCGTCTTTTTTACCGAGCCCGCGGATGGCCCATCCAAGTTTTCCGAGTTGCCAGACTTCGCTCGCAGAAAGATCTTCGATATCTGGCGGCGTCATCGTTAGCACGGGCGCCAATGCCTGCCCGATGCGCGCAAAGGTTGAGATGAATTCCGGGTATCGCTCGGCATCTCTGCGGTTAGTTCTGGTTAACTCATCTGCCGTTCGCTTTGTGTCTTCATAAATGCAAATTGAATTACCGTTCGTGTTAGGCGCCCACACGCGCGCAGTCGGCGTGATGAACTCGACGCCACGACGCTCGAGTTGGAAGTCTTTGATGATTTGCGGCAACAGCGGACCGGGGCTACCGGCCAGCGTCGAACAGCGAAAGCCAGGATGAAATTCTTCAGTGATAGAACCGCCGCCGATTATCTCGCGCCGCTCGAGCACCAGCGTTTTGAGTCCAGCCTTCGCGAAATAATAGGCGGCCACCAAGCCGTTGTGGCCGGCGCCGATAATGATGATGTCGTAAGTTGCCATTTGTGAGATCAATCAGCCGCGGATTTACGCGGATAAACGCAGATCTGAGAAAGCAAGAGAGCTTGAAAGTCGTTCACAGATTTTACTTTTGTCTTTTTCAGATCCGTTTTTATCTGCGTTCATCCGCGGCTATTTCAGATCTTTCAGCATTTGCATTGCAGCATTCCGGCCGGGAGCGCCCATGATGCCGCCGCCCGGATGCGTGGCTGATCCACACATATAGAGATTGCGGATCGGCGTTCGATACTGTGCCCAACCCGGCGCCGGCCGCAGAAAGAATAGCTGCTCGAGCGTTAGCTCGCCCTGGAAAATATTTCCTTCCGACAAACCAAAATCGCGCTCGAGATCGAGTGGCGTCAGAACCTGGCGATGCAGAATCAGATCCTTGATGTTTGGTGCATGCTCGGCAATCGTATCGATTACCGTATCGCCAAATTCTTCGCGCTTATCGTCCCAGTTTCCTTCTTTCAAGTTGTAAGGCGCGTATTGCACAAAGCAGGACATTACATGTTTACCCGGCGGCGCCACAGACGGATCCGTCAAACTCGGAATGACCATGTCGATATATGGCCGGCGCGAGAAGCGGCCATACTTCGCTTCGTCGTAAGCGCGCTCCATGTATTCAACACTAGGCGAAATCGAAACCGCGCCGCGCAGATGCGCCCCCACACCAGGCAAACATTTGAAGTTTGGTAGACCAGCAAGCGCCAGGTTTACTTTCCCCGAGGACCCGCGGTACTTGTACCGCTTAAGGTCTTCCCTGAAATCATCCGGCAAGTGTTCTTCGCCCACCATCTTCATAAACGTGAGGCGCGGATCGACGCTCGAGGAAACTACGTCAGCATGGATTTCGTCCCCGTTTGCGAGCACGACACCTTTCGCTTGTCTGTTTTTTAGTAGAATTTTTGCGATCGGTGATTCGGTGCAAATCTCTGCACCAAACTCGCGCGCCGCATCGGCGATGGCGTCGGAAATTGCGCCGGTGCCACCACGCGAAAGTCCCCACGAGCGAAACGCTCCATCAATCTCGCCCATGTAGTGATGCAGCAGCACGTAAGCAGTGCCGGGTGAACGCACGCCGAGAAACGTTCCGATGATTCCCGAGGCCGACATTGTCGCTTTCAGCACGTCAGTCTCAAACCATTGATCGAGAAAATCCACCGCGCTCATTGTCATCAACTGCACCTGGTTGTACTTGTCGTCCGCGGAGAGTTTTTGAAATCGCTTACCGAGGAAAAGCAAATCCTTCAAGCCTTTGGGATTTAACGAGGTCGGATCCGGCGGCGTCATGTTCATGATGGGCTTCACAAAGTGCGCCATATCGATCATGGCTTTGCCGTATTCGTCGTAGGCTTCGGCGTCGATTCTTGAATGGCGGGCGATCTCGCGACGCGTTTTGGCGTGATCGTTGACGCGCCAGAGATAGTCGCCGTTTGGCATTGGGGTGAAGGTGCCATCCAGCGGAAGTATTTCCAATCCATGTCGCGGCAAATCCAGTTCGCGAATAATTTCCGGGCGCAGCAACGATACAACGTACGAACAAACTGAGAACTTGAAACCCGGGAACACTTCTTCCGTCACCGCCGCACCACCGAGTACGTGACGACGCTCAAGCACCAAAACTTTCTTGCCTGCGCGCGCAAGATAAGCAGCGTTCACCAGTCCATTGTGTCCGCCACCGATAACGATGACGTCGTATTTGGTGCTCATGAGTTGTTCGGTAAATGCAGGTTGCTGAAGCACGGCAAGCATACTTATAATCGCTCGCCCTGACAACGACTGGACCAAAACACGCGCTTTCCTTCACGCGATGATGAAGAACATCTTGGCGCAGACAACTCTCTCAGCGTATCATTCGAGCAATGCTGAACGCCGGAGCGCTGACATTCAAGGAGTTTGCCATGCGCGAACCATTGCTGCTCGCGACGATTCATGACGCGGTGCTGGAATTTTTGCGCGGGCGCAATGACGTAGTTGTCTTTGGCGCCACCGCCGTCAATGCCTACGTCGATGAGCCGCGCATGACTCAGGACATCGATCTCATGTCGACGCGCGCAGCCGCGCTAGCCGAAGAGTTGCGAGAACACCTCAGCGCACGATTTACGATTGCTGTGCGAATACGCGAGGTCGCCAAAGCAAAAGGATACCGGCTGTTTCAGATTCAGAAGAGCGGCAATCGCCATTTGGTAGACGTGCGAAGCGTCGCAGAGCTCCCAAAAGCCAATCTTATTCAGGAGATTTCCATTGCCTCTCCACCAGAGCTGATCGCTCAGAAAGTTTTTTCCTATCACTCTCGCCGGGGGCAGCCGAAGGGGTTCTCGGACATGCGTGACCTGGCAGTGTTATTTCTAACTTTTCCAGAACTAAAAACCGAGTCTGGCCCAGTTTTCAATGCACTGCGCGTTCTCGATGCTAATGAGGATGTGATCCAAACCTGGAGCGAACTCGTAGCTCAGGAAATACGCGTGCCTGATCCTGACAGTGAATTTGAATGAACTTTTTGCCCACATGATTTAGACTCCTGCAGCATGCCGGTCGGAACCGCCTTTCACGAACGAACATTTTCACTTTGCGAGAGTTTGAACTATCGCGAGTGGTCGGGATACTACGCTGTCAGTTCGTATGAACCGCATCACGAGCACGAGTACAACGCGATTCGTAATGCTACGGCGCTGATCGATATTTCACCGCTCTTCAAATACCGGCTCACCGGGCCTGATGCGACGAAACTTGTTGACCGAGTGATCACGCGCGACATGCGCAAGGTGGCGGTAGGCCAGGTCATCTATACGCCGTGGTGCGACGAGCAAGGCAAAGTGATCGACGATGGCACTGTGTCGCGTCTTGAAGAAAACACCTATCGCTGGACTGCGGCCGATCCCAGCCTGCGTTGGTTCAGACAAAACGCCAGTGGCATGAAGGTCGAAATTGAAGACATCTCGGAAACTGTATCCGCGCTGGCCTTGCAGGGCCCCACTTCGGGGCGCTTGCTTAACACTCTGGTCAGCGACGCCAACATCGCCAACCTGAAATATTTCCGCGTTAATAAAGGAACACTTGCCGGGGTCCCGGTCGAGATTTCGCGCACTGGCTACACTGGCGATCTCGGTTACGAAATCTGGGTGTCGAGCGACAAGGCCTTGCGAGTTTGGGATGAACTAATGACTGCCGGCAGGGCTTTCGATATTCATCCGACAGGGATGCTGGCGCTGGATGTTGCACGCATCGAAGCGGGCCTGCTGCTAATTGAGGTCGATTTCAACAGCAGCAAGAAAGCATTGATTGACGAACAAAAGTATTCGCCGTTTGAAATGGGTCTCGGCCGGCTGGTCCATCTCGACAAGAACCGCTTCATCGGACAGTCAGCATTGCTGGCAGAACAAAAACTCGGGCACGCTCGCGAGATCGTTGGACTGGAAATCGATTGGCCCGCGGTTGAAAGCCTCTACGAGAATGTGGGCCTGCCGCCGGCAGTTTCGGCTATCGCTTCCAGAGTGGCTGTGCCTGTGTTCAGGGACGGCACGCAGGTCGGCAAGGCGACTTCCAGCACCTGGTCGCCCACATTGAAGAAGATGATTGCGCTGGCCACGATCAACCGGCAGCACGCACGCCCCAGCACGAAACTTCAATTCGAGATAACGGTCGAGGCCGTGCGTCATCGCGTTGGCGCGACAGTCGTGAAGACCCCTTTCTTTAATCCGAAACGCAAGACCGCCACGCCAGTTTTGTAAACCTCGTTTAGACGAGGGTGTCGCCCTCGTCGGCGGCGGGCAATGCCCGGCCCTAAACGATCAATGAAAACACTCCCTCTCAAACAAATCATCGACAGTTACGACCCGAACGCGCCGTTCGACCACGCCTGGACCATCCCTGCGCCCTGGTACACGGATGAACGCGTTTATCAACTCGAACTGCAAAGTGTCTTCCCGCATTCATGGCAAATCGCTGCGCGAGTCGATCAAGTGAACGAACCCGGCCAGTACGTCACGGCGGACGTGGCCGGCGAGCCGCTGGTTGTTGTTCGCGGCAATGACAATGTCCTGCGCGGCTTCTTCAATGTTTGCCGCCATCATGCGGCTGCAGTTATGACGGAAACCGAGGGAACGGCGGCGCAGCTTCGTTGTCCTTATCACGGCTGGACCTATTCGCTTGCGGGTGAACTGAAAGGCACGCCGGATTTCACCGGTGTTTGTGATTTTGATCGAGCGGCCAATGGTCTGATGACGGTCGAGACTGCTGTTTGGGAGAAGTGGGTCTTTGTAAGAACAGGAAGCGGAGAGCAAAGCCCACCTCCAGGCAATCTCACGCCACCTGCCGCCTTAACAGCTTTCCTCGGCGCCGATTTGATTGCACAGATTCAGCCACTGAAACTGGAAAACCTGCACTGGTTCGAGCGCCGCCACTACTCGTTTGATTGCAACTGGAAAGTTTTTGTCGACAACTATCTCGACGGCGGTTATCACGTTCCTCATTTGCATAAAGGACTCGACAGCGTTCTCGACTATACCAACTACAAAATTGAGAACGGTGAGCGGTTTTGTTTGCAGTGGAGCCCAATCGTCACCGAGGGCGCCGAAGCAGAGACGGGCGCGGTGCGCAAAGGCGAGCGCGCGCTGTATTACTGGCTCTATCCGAATTTCATGATCAACTGGTACGAAGGGGCGATGGATACGAATCTTGTGATCCCGCGTGGCGTGGATAAAACTGAAGTGATTTTTGATTTCTATTTTGCGGATGTGTCCCAGAGTGCACGCGAACGCAACCGCGCCAGTATCGCCGTCGGTCAGCGTATCCAGGATGAAGACACTGAGATTTGTAAATCCGTGCAGCGCGGTCTGAATTCGCAAGCTTATACTGCCGGACGTCTCTCGGTGCGGCGCGAAGCGGGCGAGCATCTGTTTCACCGGCTGCTGGCCGCCGACCTCAGTAGCGCCGTTTGAATTGAAATGTTAGTTTTCAAAGACTAAGGAATTTGTTGCTTTCATTGGCAGAATCCACTAGTCTCTCGCCGTTCCTCGAAGGTCAAATCGACGCCTGCTCAACGATCCTTTTTTAGAACAACCTGACGTCCTAACTAATCGCGAGCGATTAGGTTTTGAGCAAGCCTCAACAGGAGCGCCTCATGTCATCACCCAAAGGAATATTCATTTGTTACCGTCGTGACGACGCCGAAGGTTATGCGGGCCGCATTTATGATCGGCTGCATGCTCGCTTTCCAGGCCGCGTCTTCATGGATGTCACGGGCATTAATCCCGGCGCTGATTTTAATCGCGTGATTCAGGATACGGTCGGGTCCTGCCACGTCTTACTGGCGATAATCGGCAAGCAGTGGCTAACGATCTCAGATAGCACCACAAAGCCGCGCATACAGCGCGACGACGATTATGTGCGACACGAGATCGCCACCGCACTTTACAGGAATATAGCGGTCATCCCGGTTCTCGTTCGCGAGGCAAAGATGCCAGCATCGGATTCACTGCCTCCCGATCTCGCTTCACTATCAACTCGCAATGCACTGGAAATATCTGATGATGACTTTGAGCATGATGCGCAGCGACTAATTTCAGCCATTGAATACGTGATGGGCGAAACGAGGGTGGCGCCTCCGCCGCCGCCGGCAAAGAGCAGTAATCGAACCTGTTTGATTCTGGCGGTCGTAGGAATTCTGGTGGTGGGCGGAGGCTTTCTAATTATCCTTTTGTTTGGTGCGGCGCTCTCGACTGGCGGCGGCGGCGGCGGAAGCGATGTTCCATACTCGAGGCCGACAGCAACTGCCACTCAACAACCCGAACCAAGCGAGACAAACGCCAACGAAGCGTTTAATCCCGTGGGTAATTGGACGATGCGGGTTAGCGGTAATGGTGCGTCACAAGATTTTCCTCTCACTATCCATTCAGACCACACGTATCAGTCTGCCGATGACAGCGGACGTTGGTCGTACTCGGATGGAATGTTAACCTTCGTCCAAACTGAAGGAAGCATCACCTTTACGATCGAGGGTCGTAACGGCGATGGTTACACCGGGCACGCCATCGTATACGGCGTTCCTTACCAAGCGGTGCTGGTGCCCAGATAATCGTCAATCATCAAGGCAGCGTAGTGATATTTTCAACCTCTCCGCTCTGTTAGAGCGAGGTCGAATGCGATCTCACTTAAGCAAGTACGCACGCATAAACATCACGGTTGCATAAAACTGGAAGTCCTGATTCTTCTTTTTTGCGAAGCCGTGTCCTTCATCCCTGGCCATCAGATACCAGACCGGTGTCTTATTTTCCCGCACACTTCTCACCATTTGCTGCGCTTCGTTTACCGGTACGCGCGGATCATTCCCGCCGGCCACAATGAATATTGGCTTGGTTATGCTGGCAGCATTATTTAACGGTGCAATGCGCAGCATAAACTCGCGCATCTTCGGATCCCTTTCATCGCCATACTCAACTCGGCGCAGATCGCGCCGGTACGACTCTGTGCGTTCAAGAAAAGAAACAAGATTCGAAATGCCAACCACCGGCAACGACGCACGAATCTTGGCGTTGTAACGTTGGGCCACGGCAAAAGTCATATGACCGCCATACGACCCGCCAGTCACCATAATGCGGTTGGCGTCGAGTGTCGGTTGCGTCTTGATCCAGTCGAGCAGCGCGCCAATGTCCTTGTAGGAATCTTCCCGTAGAAACCCGTTATCAAGTTTCAGAAAAGTCTTGCCGAAGCCCGTTGAGCCACGCACGTTGGGGAAAATCATCGCCACGCCGAGCTCATTCAAATAAAAATTGTTGCGGCCAAGAAAGCCCGGTCGCGACTGGCCTTCCGGTCCGCCATGAATATTGATGACTACCGGACGTGGCCCGCTAAACTTCGCCGGCGGCATGTATAGAAAGCCGCTGATGCTTCGCCCATCGAAGCTGGTCCATTTCACCAGTTCAGCCTGCGCAAATTGATTTGTATTAAGGCCGCCCGTTTCGCTTTCAGTCCAACGATCCACTTTTCCACTGCGCACGTCGACAGAGTAGACGTCAGCGGGAGTACGCGCCGATGAAAAACTGAAACCCAGATCTCTACCGTTTGCATGCCACCTGAGTGCCGAAATTGTACCAACCGGCAACGTGGGCCCGGTTTTTTGCTTGCGTGACTTAGTGTCAAACAGGTGCAGCCGGCCTACGCCGTTTTCATTTGTGACAAACGCGATCGTCTTACCATCCGGCGAAAGGGCGAACGAGTCGACGTCCCAATTGATTTGACTCGCCAGAAAAGTTTGCTGCATGGTCGCCAAGTCCATGTACGCCAGGCGCATGAATTCTGAGTCTTTATCTGTAATCAAATAAACTCCGCGTCCATCTCTGCTGAATCGCGCCTGACCATAATTAACTTTGTCCACAGCACCTTTGGGCGTCAGCAAATTCTTGTCGCCGCTGGCTACGTCTACGAGCCAGATGTAACTTTCGTTGGCGGAAACATCCTCGCTCAGCAGCAGCTTGCGATCGTCGGGCGACCAATCTGCGCCGCTCCATCCGCCACCACTCAACTGCAGCAACCTGCGATCGGTTTTGGGATCCGAGGGATTGATAATGTAGAGATCGGTATCGCTGCCGTTGCGGCGCGTTGAGTTATAGACGGCGCGATCGCCTGCATTGGACCAGTTCCAACCAGTGTTGCGCGACTTGCCATCGGTCAGCAAAGTAATATCACCATCAGCAAGATCGTAACGGTAGTATTGAAAGAACTCGTTGCCGCCAACGTCCCTGTTGAAAATAAATGAGTCGCCGGTTTTGGGACGGTAAGATGCTCCGCCGGAACGTTCCGGTGAAAAAGTAAGCTGAGTTCGTGCGCCACCAGGCATTTTGACGAGGTGAATTTGGTTGGTGTCGCCGAAGCGGGTAGTGATCAGCATCTCGCGTCGCAAGGGATGCCAGCTTGAAAGGGCTGCGCTGCGAAACTCTGTGTAACGACCGACTTCATCAGCGAGGCTGGACGGAATTGAGGGTATTCCTTCTACCACCAAATTTTCGCCGGGCGTGATCGTTCCCCTTTCCGCTAGCGCGGGACCAACAAACAGGACAGCGGTCATACAGATAGTCAACGACACGCAAATAGATTTCTTCATCAGCGGGAGCTCCTCAGAAGTTGTGCGGGGTAAGCCTATTTGGAATAGTGTCCTATCTTTAGTTTCTCTGTGTGACCTTTGTGCTCAGAGGACGCACAGAGATTAATTCAAACAAGGACACTGCCCTACGGCGGCGTACTATAACTCAAAAGTGCCGGCCAATGATAAAGTGAAATACGAGATACATCGTGCTGGCCGTCGCTTACCAGAATGACAAAATCAATTTCTACTGTCGCGGTTCGCGGCCGCTTGCTGCGCGTGCTTGGTGTCGGTTTTGGTCTCGCCGTAATCATTGGCAACACCATTGGTTCGGGAATCTTTCGCACGCCGGGACAGATCGCCGCGCACTTGCCAAACCTGTGGCTGTATCTGTCAGTGTGGGTGATCGGTGGGATTTATGCGCTGTTGGGTGCCGCGCAGATTGCCGAACTGGGAACAATGATTCCGCGCTCGGGCGGCCAATACGTTTTCGCGCGTCATGCTTTGGGTGAATACGCTGGTTTCGTCGTCGGCTGGAGCGATTGGATTTCAACTTGCGGCAGCACCGCTGCGGTGGCAATTGTAATTGGTGAATTTTCCGGCGCGCTGTTTCCCATCTTCCGTGGTGCTGAGATTCCGCTTGGCGTCACGATTACCGTCGCGTTTGCCGCGCTGCAATGGCGTGGCATTGCCTGGGGCAGCAGCTCGCAAAACATCACCAGTACGATCAAAACGCTCGCATTCGTCGCTTTGATCGTGGCGTGCTTCATCTTTGGTAAAGGCGCGGCAGTGTCAACTTCAAACTTGCCGGTTCCGGTTGGCTTCGCGCTGGTAGCCGCATTCGTGATTTCGCTTCAGGCGGTAATCTTCACTTACGATGGTTGGACGGGCGTGGTTTATTTCTCGGAAGAAGTAGAGCAACCCGGAAAAAATATCCCGCGCTCGTTGTTTGGTGGCATTCTTTCAATCATTGTCATCTATCTGTTGGTAAACATTGCGCTGCTTTATGTATTGCCGGTTGCGAAGATTGCCGGTCAGGATTTTGCCGTGGGGGTGGCGGCAAACGAGATCTTTGGAAGATACGGCGATAGCGTCTTTCGCTCTCTAACAATTCTTTCAATGTTGAGCGCCGTTAATGCTTACCACCTGATGGCTACGCGGGTCCTGTTTGCCATGAGCCGCGACGGTCTGTTTGCTAAAAAGGCTTCCGCAGTTAACAAAGGAGGCACGCCGGTGTTCGCGTTGTTTGTCAGTGTAATGGTGGCCGTGCTGTTCATTGTCTTTGGCCAAACATTCGAACGCGTGCTTGCAGTGCTGGCTTTTTTCTTTGTCGCAAATTACACGCTGTCGTTCGTTTCCGTTTTCGTTTTGCGCCGCCGCGAGCCCGAAAAGGAACGCCCTTATCGAGCATGGGGTTATCCGTGGACTACCTCTGCGGCGCTGCTTGGCTCAATCCTGTTTCTGCTGGGCGCGATACTAAGCGACACTCGCATCAGTATCTACGCGCTGCTGCTTCTGGCCGTCAGTTATCCTGTATTTCGCTTTCTGAGGCGCCTGCGTCAATAAAGATTGACTTCCGCGCGAAATTCACTTAGAAGGCTTGCTGTTTGAAATTATCCGTGGAGGACGACCCACAATGAGAAGAAGTTTTCTAAGCGCCTCGTTTATTCTGATGATGATCAGTGTGCCAGCTGTGTATGCGCAAAACAACGACGCATCGCGAAATCGTACCAGGGAATCACTCGCGGCGTTGCTGGATAAGGCAGGTCCCGGCATTAACGTAGCTTTTCGGCAAAGCACAAAACAGCCGTTCAACTACGTCGGTGTGCTGAAGCAGGGGTTGGTCAACGCAGATAGTTTTGAAATAGTGATTAGCGTCACGGCAAACGAAACAATTGGTTTTCGCATTTATCCGCACTACAAAAATGGATACGTCAATATTGATAACGCAAGGAACAGTGCGGGACTGATGCGCCTCTTACTTCGGCTAAGCGACCGGGCCTTTCTATTCTGGGGAGCGGACGAGTCGGGCGATGTTTTCACTGGCTATACTTTCACGCTTGAATCCGGTTTTCCCGAAGAAGCGATTAGAATCGTCCTGCGCAGCATCGTGAACAGCGACAAGTTTGTCGGGGAAATGCGCCCGAACATCGACGGCACAACCGCGCCATAACCGGTCAGCAGAAGTAGGACAGAATTTCCAGCTCTGTCCCGTTCGAAGAATTGACAATAAAAAGTAGGATAGACTTTCTAGTCTGTCCTGGTCGCAGAATTGGCAATAAAAAGAGGGACAGGCAGGAATGCCTGTCCTACTCGCAGCGTTACTTCTGCGCGTTTTTCGCGTCCCAATCTGCGCGCGTCAATGGCGTGATCGTTTCCAAATGCTTGCGGGTTAACTCAGCATTTATTCCCGCCAATTCTTTCGCCAACCAGGCGTCGAAATCTTTTTCGACGTCGCCAAGTTCATGTGCCAGAACGTCGTTTCGCGCGACTTGCGTCGCTGAAGGGCGACCTTCGTAACCGTTAACATTGCCGTAGAGGTCGGCCAGGTTTTCACGCAAGCGCTCTTCGCCAGTGATGGCCCCGCCTTCCTTTGTCGCTACTATCTTCCGGCGCAGCTCATCGACCGCCGCGGAGGCTGCCCTTAGTCGAGTGGCTAAAGGATCACTGGCAGGCAGCTTGGCCGCGCGATCATCCAGCGCGAGCCGCACATTGTTAATGCGCTCGACTGAGTAGGTCATGTTGCCTAACAAGGCGTAGAGCTTCATCGCCAGATCAAGCTGAGCGCGTCGATCTTCAGCCGTGTGCTTCGAGCGTGGATCGGGGACGACCTGCAGCTCAGTCGTGTAAACCTGCTTGTCCTTGGTCATCCTCACCGTGTACGCGCCCGGCAACAAACGCGGGCCGATCGCGGCGCCGAAGGCCGCACTCGCGGCGCGGGGAACTTGCGGAGCCTTAAGGCGCATTGGCCAGGTGGCGCGATTTAACCCGCGACGCTTGCTGCTGGGAATTGTGCCGACAACCTTGCCAGTAGAATCGAGCACTTCGATTTTCAAGTCGCCAAAAATGTGGCGCTTCTTCTGATAGTAAACAAACACCGCTTCATCTGTTGGGTTTGAACCGACAAAAGCGGCATCGCCATTGGCCCAACCGCCGCCGGCAGGAATGGCTTGCACGCTGGGCTTTGCTTGTAAAAAGGCCGCCTCTTTCGCAAGCGTGTCCGCGGTCAACGCGCGTAGCGGCATGATGTCATCCACAATCCAAATGCCGCGACCGTGCGTCGCTATCACCAGCGCATGGTCGCGCGGGTGGATTGCCAGGTCGCGCACCGCAACGTTTGGCAGTTCATCGCCTTTGTATTGCGCCCATTGCTTGCCACCATCGAGTGAAATCCACAAACCCATTTCGGTGCCGACGAACAGCAAATCCTTATTAACTAAATCCTCTTTTACTACGTGCGCGTAACCGCGAACCGGAGCAGACTCATTCACAACCGGCATCCAGGTTTGACCAAAGTCGCTGGTCTTGTACACAAATGGCCGCATATCGCCGAACGTGTGCGCATCGAATGTGGCATAAGCTGTTCCCGCATCGAAATGGCCCGGTTCGACTGAAGAAACCCAGGCATTTTTCGGCAGCCCCGAAATATTTCCAACCACGTTCGTCCATTTCTTGCCGCCGTCGCGCGTCACTTGCACGTTGCCATCGTCCGTGCCCACCCAAATCAGATTTGGATCTTTAGGTGATTCGGCAATAGCGTAAATCGTTGTGTGCATTTCCGCTGCCGAGTTATCGACGGTTACGCCGCCCGACTGCTCCTGCTTCTGCTTTTCCGGATCGTTGGTGGTGAGATCGGGCGAGATGCGCTCCCAGGTTTGCCCGTGATCGCGTGAACGGAAAAGAAATTGCGCGCCGATATAGATGGTGCCGTCGCCTGTCGGACTGACATGAATGGGCGTGTTCCAGTTGTAGCGGAGCTTGCCTTCTTTGTAGAGCGGCAACGGTTTGATGTTGCGCGACTCGTGCGTCTTGCGATTGATGCGCGAAATTTCGCCACCCTGATATTCAGCGTAGATGTAGTTTGAATCCGACGGGTCCGCGAACATCCAGAAGCCGTCGCCGCCGTACATGTTTTCCCACCGGCTGCTGGTAATGCCGCCGGGGTACGCGGAATCGCCTACCCACGAACTATTGTCCTGCAGACCGCCATAGACGTGGAATGGCATATCCATGTCCAGGCTGACGTGATAGAACTGCGAAATCGGCAGGTTGTCTGCTTTCCACCAGCGATTGCCGCCGTCGTACGAATACCAGAGGCCGCCATCGTCGCCCGTGATCACATGATCGGTATCGTTTGGATCGATCCAAACATCGTGAAAGTCGCCGTGCGCGCCTCCCGAGATGTTACTAAAGCTCTTGCCGCCGTCGTCGCTGGCAATGAGTGGGCCATCAGGCTTGTAGATCTTATTTTCATCTTTCGGATCGACTATCAGGTTTGCGAAATAGAACGGGCGCCAGACCATGTTGGCGCTGCGATCCGCCGCGATCCAGGTCATGCCGTTGTCGTCCGACCGGTACAAACCGCCCTTCGGCGCTTCGGCTTCAATAAAGGCATAAACAACATTCGGCTTTGAAGGAGCAACGGCCACGGCTATGCGGCCCCATGGCTTTGCCGGCAAGCCCTTGGCGGAATTTGAATCGAGTTCTGTCCAGGTCGCGCCACCGTCTGTGCTCTTAAACAAACCACTCCCGCTAGGCGCATTGGGGCTGTCGCCACCTGAACGAAAAGTCCAACCCTTGCGACGAAAGTCCCACATCCCTGCATAAATCGTCTGCGGATGTGACTTGTCCATCGACATCATCGAACAACCGGTTGAAGCATTGGCGCCCTTCAGAACCTTGGTCCATGTCTTCCCGCCGTCAGTAGTTTTGTAGACGCCGCGATCATCGCTGTCGCTCCACAACTTTCCAGGAGTGCAAACATAGACAGTGTCGGTGCTGGTTGGGTCAACCAGGATTTTCGCGATCCTTTCCGAATTCTTTAATCCCACGTTGGTCCAGTTGTCGCCGCCATCGATGGATTTATAAACACCGTCGCCAACGGAGACGCTGTTGCGTGTCCAGGCTTCGCCGGTGCCGACCCAGATCACTTTGGGGTTCTTTGGATCGATGGTGATTGCGCCGATTGATTGCACTGGTTGCTTGTCGAAGACGGGCTTGAAGCTGGTGCCGCCGTTAACCGACTTCCAAACGCCGCCACTCGCAGCGCCGACATAAACAGTCAGCCGCTGGCCTTCGCGCACCGCATCGATCGCCGCAACGCGCCCGCTCATTGCCGCTGAGCCAATGTTGCGCGCGCCCAGCCCGGATATCGTTTCCGAGTCGACCTTGACCGGCGTTGGTTGCGGCGTTTGGGCGAACACGCCAAACGCACAAATGAAGAGACAAACAATCGTTGCTGACCAGCTATCGATAGTTTTCATCGCTCTCGGGCTCTTTCTTGTTGGGGATCTTTTTCAGTTAACCAGATTCGGATATTTGTTACGGCTTGGTTGGGGGTTTCGCTGGTGGTTTCTCTTCGTCCTGCTTCTTAGGCAGAGTATCAGCGGCGTCGGGCGGTTTGGTGCCCGGCTGTGCGCTTGTGTTCGTCGCCGGAAGATGGAAACGCCGATCATCAATCGGCACGTTGGCTTCGATCTTTTCGTAAGTAACCTTTGTGCGGTTGGGACTGCCCTTAACATTGCTCTCAACTGAAAACGGCATGTACCAGCCGCTCACTTCTTTGTAGTCGCCCAGGGACGTTTCGTATTCGCGCTCGGCGCCGCGGATCATTCGTTTCGTTTCGATCTTAATTGGCACGTAGTAATCGGTGTCCATGAAATAGTAGCGGACGTCGCCACTGGCCAGTGTCACTTTCAGCTTAAAAGCATCGGTGCCTTCGACTGGTTCCATACCGACAAACTCAACCTTGTTGCCCTTTTGCTGATAGTTCACCAGTGGACCATCAAAATCAGAGTCCTCGACGATTTGTTTCGTCTCTTCTTCACCGAGCGGTTCCGGATCTTTCTTGCCCTGCCACGGCTCGATCTTCCAGCCCGTGTGGCCGTCGTAGGCATTCACAGCGGTCAATCCCTGGAGCGAAAATTCCTGACGCACCATGTTCCCGCGCTTGTTCTCTTCCAGGATCGCCGCCTCAAAACCGCCGCCGCCGTTATAAGTGCCTGTGCGTCGCAATGTCTTTACGGCTTGAATTTTTTCTGCGCCGCCGACGGTCTTGATGTATTTGGCTACAATCTCTTGGGCGGTTTGTGCCGAGGCGGGCGCGGCGAGTAGGGCCAATCCGGCCATCATTAGCAGAACTCTACGCATGATCATCTCCTTGGATTAGTGAAGCAACGGGACTCAAAAACGTTAACTGACAAACGCCCGTTAGTACGCACGCGCACAGGCGAATGTTTCCGGCCAGGAAATCGCGATATTTTGTTCCTCACGAAAAATCTGACGCACTTGGTTTTAGCGGTGATGCGATTGGTGGAGCCGAGGGGGATCGAACCCCTGACCTCATGACTGCCAGTCATGCGCTCTCCCAGCTGAGCTACGGCCCCAATAAGAAATCGTTGAAAACTGTGGGCAAGCAAGAGTAGCGCGGCATTCAAACGAGCGTCAAGCGGCCCTTCTGAAAGGGCATCCCGCTTTTTTTGGTCCTCTATCTGTATCTCTTCCGGCGCGCTGCAAAAAATGCCATCACCGCACCGACGATTAGCAGCACGATGCCTTCAATCGTGAGATAGGTGTCGGGAAGTTCGCGCACGCCGCGCTCGGAAATCATGACCGCAGCGGCTGGTTCAAGAAAATACGCGCGATAAGCAATCACGCCGCCCACAGCGGCGAGCACGATTCCAAAGATAATTGCGATTACTCTCAGCATGGTTAGTAGGACAGGCATTCCTGCATGTCCCTTTTAATTAGAACGGCCTCTTACCTTGGAAAAGGGACAGACAGGAATGTCTGTCCTACTTTCCCTTCCATACCGGTTTCCGCTTCTCCAAAAACGCGCTCACACCCTCGTCTTTGTCTTCAGTGGAAAAGCATAGCGCAAACAAATCAACTTCGCGCCGCAGCCCCTCGTCGAGATTCGAGCGCGACGCCAGCTTGACCGCTTCTTTCGCGAGGCTCAAAGCCACGGGACTCTTCTCCGCAATGCGATTTGCAATCTCCATTGTCTTGGCCAGCAGTTGATCCGCTGGAAAGACGTGATTGACCAGGCCGATTGCGTATGCAGTTTTTGCATCGATGATCTCGCCGCTTAAGATCAGCTCCATCGCTTTGCCTTCGCCAACCAGGCGCGTCAGCCGCTGAGTGCCGCCGCCGCCGGGAATGATTCCCAGATTGATTTCCGGTTGACCAAACGACGCCGTCTCGCTAGCGATGCGAATGTCGCAGGCGAGTGCCAGCTCACAGCCGCCGCCCAAACAGTAGCCATTGATCATGGCAATTACCGGCTTTGGAAAAGTATCGAAAGCAGTGAACAATGAACGCGCGGTCATAACATCGCGTTGCCTCATCGCCGTGCGTCCGGCAAACTCGCCGATATCCGCGCCCGCGATGAAAGCTTTATCGCCAGCACCCGTAAAAACCACCACGCCAACAGACGTGTCATCACGCAACTCTTCAAGCAGCGTCGCGCCTTCTTCACGCGTCTTAATGTTTAAAGCGTTGCGCTTGTCGGGACGATTGATAGTAATGATGGCGACGCGTTCGCGACGCTCGACAAGAAGGGTTTCATAGCCTCCGGGCTTTGCTTGCGACATTAAATTGATCTCCGCATGTAGGTTGGATTTGCGAAGAGATCGTAAGGTCTCGAGAGTAATCCGTCAACAAGAGTGATATTGCGGTAATGGGGTGATTGTGTGGGGACTTGCAAAGTGAACTGGCCCTTTTTTCTCAGCCTATCAAAGCCTCTGGATCAGTGCTATAAGCTCAGCGTGCTTAGAGAAAGGAAATCATTGATGAATAATAGACAGTTGTTTGCCAGAAGTTTGGTGCTCTGCACTCCATTTGCAATACTTGCCCAGTTGGCCTTCCCCGTTTCTGCCCAAAGAAGTCTTTCAATACCGGCTTCGCGAATTGATGTCGTTCGACGCAATTACACCGCAGTTCCTGAGGATCCTGAAGCAGTTTATGAAGGTGCGCGCATCGTGCACAACGTGACGGTGAACGGAGAGAAGGGCATGCAGGTTCACGCCAAATTCAGGGTGAGATACGGGCTCAACACTCCCTGCATGTTGATAGCTTATTTTTACTATGAGGACGCGGAGAATACCCCGCTAAAGACCGATGATCCAGAGTATCGCGACAAGAAGGGTGGCGTCGCTACGCGCGTAAATTTTACGCCGGCCTACGATCCCGCGGTTTATGAGGATTTGCAGCTCTTCATGCCGTATAAAGCTCTTAACATGGAAAGCGGCCAGACGTATCAACTGAAATTCTATCTCGCGCTGTATGACAAAGAGGGCGGCCGGTTTTTTGGCAAATCGGGGTGGTACAAATTCAATCTGACGATGCCTTGAAAAAGTCCGCCGCGTTTTATTTGCGAGCCACACGTTTACCCCACTACCGATCGCGGTTACTTAGCGGTTCTTTGCGGTTCTCAGCCTCCTTTGCAATTAACCACCGTAGAAAACCGCAAAGTTCGCAAAGAACACGCAGAGTCACGCAAAGGATCGGACTTACGCACGAAAATTGGAATGTTTATTCTGAGGAAGCTGGCGCATCTGAATCTGGCTCGACAGGTTGTTCATCGGCGACCCAGGAAACGAACAGTCGTAGCCAGTTCTCCATGGACTCGGCAATTTGCACACCGACGCGCGCAGTACCGTAGATCGCCGGCGCCATGCGAATCACAACCGCAGTCACCTCAATCGGCGCTCCATCGGGACGATGCGCGCGCAGGTACAATCGTTCGCCACGGCTGACTTTCTGGTTGAGATGAAAGAGCGCGCCGGTAGTTGAGATGTCGTCGGTCTCGGTTGGTTCGCTCCAGGCGGAGCCGTCTTCGGCGCGACCTGACACTACGATCGGCAAGCGAAGCGCCATGCGCAAAGCAAAGCGTCGCTCTTCGTTGTCGTAGGGAGCACTCATAGTTGGCAACACAGTTTGCTTACGCTCTCAAGGAGAATGCGCCGTGCGCCGATCTTCGGCGGGCGCGGTCCAATCATAAAAGCCTGCGCCTGTCTTCTTCCCCAGTTTGCCTTCTCGCACCAAGCGGCGCAAAAGCTCCGGCGGCCGAAATGTTTCTGAACCAAGCTCGCGGTAAAGATACTCGGCAATATTCAAGCGAATGTCCAGACCAACATGGTCGGTAAGTTTCAGTGGTCCCATGGGATGGTTGTAGCCGAGTTCCATGGCGGTGTCGATGTCTTTCGCGCTCGCCACGCCCTGCTCAACCATACGCATTGCTTCAAGCCCAAGCGCCACTCCCAGGCGACTGGAGGCAAAGCCAGGCACGTCCTGAACAACTATCGGCTCTTTCCGCAGCCGCTGCGCCACCTGTCGAACAGCCTCAACTGTATCATCACTCGTCGCTTTACCAACGACTATTTCAATCAGCCGCATGATGTGAACCGGGTTAAAAAAATGCATGCCCACCACTTGGCCGGGCCGGTCCGATGCTTTTGCAAGCTCAGTTATCGACAACGAAGACGTGTTGCTAGCGAAAATAAAAGGCTGGCTCGCCAACTTTTCCACGTCGCGCAACAACTGCTGTTTGAGTTCCAACTTTTCCGGCGCAGCTTCAATCACCAGGTCCGCTTTGGCAATTTCTGCGAGATCGGTGGTGCCGTGAATGTGTTGCAGGATCGAATCGCGATCGGCCTCAGTGAGTTTCGCGAGTTGAATTCCTTTGATTAGGTTGCGCTCGATCGCCTGTACACCGCGCGCCAACGAATCGCGATCGACATCGTGCAGCACTGCTTGATATCCGGCGGCAGCGGCGACCTGGGCGATTCCGTGGCCCATGGTGCCGGCGCCTATGACGCCGATTGTCTTAATTGTTTGCGGGGCGATGCCAGATTTCAATCGTTTATCCCAAGCGTGCGTTTGCGCCGCGTCGGCTCGCGTTCGACTACTCCAGTATGGCTAGTTATACTATACGACTAACCGAAAAGGCTATACTTTCGGGCATTTAGTCCAGATTTTTCGCTTCACAAAATGCAGTTGACGAGGCATAGATGGCCATACAAACACTCGACAAAGAAGTGGTAATTATTGGTTCCGGACCCGCCGGATTAACGGCCTCAATTTATTCGGCGCGCGCCAATCTGAAGCCAATGTTGATCGACGCACCCATCGATGCGCACAAACAGACAGCGCCCGGGGGCCAATTGATGATCACCACTGACGTGGAAAACTACCCAGGATTTTCCGCAGGCATTCAGGGGCCTGACTTGATGGTCGAGTTTCGCAAACAGGCGGAACGCTTCGGCACAGATTTTCTCGAGGAGTGGATTACGGAAGTCGATCTAAGCGAGCGGCCATTCATGCTGCGCACTGAGAACTACATTATTAACGCGCAGACGTTGATTATTGCTACCGGGGCTTCCGCTAAATGGTTGGGAATTCCGGGCGAGGCTAAAGTGCCAAATGGGTTCGGTGGCAACGGCGTCTCGGCTTGCGCAACCTGCGATGGTCCATTGCCGGCATTTCGCAATAAGACGCTGGTGGTGGTGGGCGGCGGCGACACTGCAATGGAGGAAGCAACGTTCCTTTCGCGCTATGCAGCCAAGGTCTATGTGGTCCATCGCCGCAACAAATTGCGCGCGTCAAAAATAATGCAGGACAAGGCTTTTCACAATCAGAAGATCGAATTCATCTGGGACACCGCCATAGACGAGATTGTTGGTCAGGACGATGTTGGCGTAACCGGCGTGCGCTTGCGTAACGTGACGACCAATGAAGAACGAATCCTTCCCTGCGTCGGTGTTTTCGTGGCCATCGGCCATAAGCCCAACACTGATCTCTTCCGCGAGCAGTTGGACATGGACGAAGTCGGCTACCTGAAGACGTCTGGCCATTCCACTGCCACAAATATTGCGGGAGTATTTGCGTGCGGTGACGTGCAGGATTCAGTTTATCGTCAGGCCGTAACGGCCGCGGGCACTGGCTGTATGGCGGCGCTGGATGCGGAAAGGTTCCTGGATCATCTGCCGGTGGCCATGCCGAGTGGCGAAGAAGTAACGATAGAAGGCGAACACATTACTCCAGACCATCGTGCCATCATCGAGCCTGACGGTTCGATGATTCCAAACCAGCCGGATACAGTGTTGGCGCAGGAAGAATAATTAATATGAGGGCAAGTTATGTCGGTAAGAAACAGTGAAATCCTCGAGCAAATTCTAGCTTTACCACCTTCCGACCGAGCGGAACTTGCGGACAGCATTCTTGCCAGCCTTGAGCCATCCGATCCCGACTTACTGAAACTGTGGGGGGCTGAGGCAGAGGATCGCGTCGCGGCATTCAAGCGAGGTGAAATCGAAGCTATCCCTGCGGAAGTAGTCTTTGGCGAAATTGATAGCGACTCTAGTCACCAACTACGCCTGCAAAGTACCATCGATTATCCTTGCGGCATTCAAAGTAATATCGGTGTCTCTAGTAACTCTGGTAGGAATGCCTTTAGCACTCCACTCTCTATTGATTACCGCGCCTCGGGCAAAGGATCGCTGTGAGTAGAAGTTTAGAATGAGGCTCTTCATGTCACTAAGCCGCCTTCCGTTCTTCGCGCCTTTTTCTTTTCGTACTCTGCTCGCCTTTCGCGAATTCAAATTGGAAGTGCAACAAAATTCGTTTTCGCTCCAGAGGAGCGAGATGTTTATGGCTACGAGCGCGCGCTCAAAGATCTCGCTCCGTTAGGAGCGAAAACAGGCAGCGGATACCTTTGCCGAGGGCAGGTAAAAGGCGATTGCGCTCCTACAGAGCTTCGGAGTAAATAAAGAACCTCAAGCTATAAACATCTCGCCCCTCTGGGGCGAAGCGACAAACAATGTCCCATTGCACTTCAAACTTGAATGCACCTTTTGTTGCTACAGCAATACTATCGAATCGTCTTTTTGACGGCGTGGGCGCGGCGCGGGGCGTGATAGAGGTTGTTCTATTTCAAACCGATCTGTTTCACTCATCTCAAAGTTATTCGGGCAGGCTTCACAGTAAAATCCCAATTGCTGTTTTCGTTCTTCACAATCATTGCAATCGAGCGACTGGCCCACTTTCCTTAGCGCATCGACTAACGGCAACAATACCTGCCCGCGTTCAGTTAGTCTGTATTCGATGTGTGGTGGATTGCCGCCGAAATCGATGCGCTCAACGAGCTTGTCCTTTTCCATGTCTCTGAGGCGAGCGACGAGCGTGCGGCTGCTGATAGGGAACAGTCCTGTGTGAAGCTCCATGGTGCGCTTGGGGCCGGCAGCGAGATCCCTCGCCACCAGCAGCGTCCACTTGTCGCCGATCATTTGCAGCGCGCCGGCAATGGGACAACCATCAATTTTGCGTCGTCGCACTAATTACTCCGTATCAAGAAGTTCAGAGTCCAACCTTTTAGGTTGAATGATTGCGGAAGCAGCGAGCTAAAGCTTGTACTCTAAACTACTATCTCGTAACTGTGATCTCGCGAGTCGTTGTATTGTAGCCGCCGTTGTCAACCGGTTTGCCATCTTTGTCGATCAACTCAAGGCGCACCGAATGTTTGCCGTTAATCCAACCTGATAACCAAATCGGTTCCCACTTGTCGATGTATTTCGCATCATCGTCGTCAACAATGTAACGAACGCGATACTCGCCACCGTCACCCTTCAGTTTCGCGCCGGTCAGCCAGAAATCGATCATGATCGGATTGGCGTCTTCAGCCTTGTACTCACCTTTTGGCCGGCTGTACGTCAGCAACGGCTTGGCAGGATCAAGGGCGCCCGCGCTGCTCGAAGCCATGTCCTTACCTTCGCGGGTTGGTTTGGGCGCGGCAGAGGAGTTGTTGTTTGCCATTGTCTGGCCCGTGTTCGTGGTGGTCGGCTTGGCTGCGTCGCCGCCACCTTTCACTGTGAATTCCACCATCTGAAAAGCGCCGTCGTTTTTGTAGCTCTCGTGCCAGGGTCTGGACGGAAACACGCGCAAGGTGTGTTTGCCCGCAATAACGTTGCGCAACTCGAACGGCTCATTCAGTTCGTAATAGGCTTCGTAAGGTTGATTATCGAGAATAACGTGAATGTGATTGCCCTTGCCGGTGGCTGGATCTTTGTGCGGCATATAGCCTTTCAGATCGCCGCTGAGATCTAGTTTGACATCCACAGTCGAACCGTTAATGACGGCTCCTTTTGCGGGCGAGACGATCTTCAACGCCGGCTTCGCCTCATCCTGTTCGCCGCGGGCCTTCATCAGATCCGCGGTTTTTTTTGGTCGCGGTACTAGCGCGAGCGTTTGCGTAGCGGGTGGCGTCACCGTAGTGGTGGCGGTCGTGCTTTTGTTGTCAGGCGCAGTCGCGCATGATGCAAAAAATAAAGCGAAGGCTAAAGCCAGGGACACTGATAAAAGGTTTCGATGCCGATTCATGATTTCCTCCAACGAAATTCAAGGATGAACGAGATTTTATTTCGGTAAGTGTACTCCGTGACTGAGTCTAAGCCAATGACGACCCAAGGATAGAGGGCGGGCCAACGCCCGCCCTCTATCCGATTTACTGCGCGATCAGTTTTTTAACTCAGTCCGCGCTGGGCGCTAAGCTCCAGCCCCGCGCGCGCCAGTCTGTTTTTGCAGACGCTGTTCAGTTGTCGCCCAGTCGATATTTGAGAAAAACGCTTCGATGTATTTCGGACGCTCAGCCGGTTTATAGTCGAGCAGGTACGCATGCTCCCAAACATCCATTACCAGGATGGGATTAAAGCCGGCGATGTTGCCGGTTTCGTGAAGCGTTATCCAGTGATTGGACAGCCTGCCGTTGGCCGGGTTCTGATTACAAATGGCCCAACCGACGCCGCGCATTTTGCCGATACCAACAAAGTCGGCTTTCCAGATTTCATAACTGCCGAACGTCGCTGCAGCGGCCTTCGCAAACTGCGTGGTAGCAGCCGGGTCGCCTGTGCCACCACCTTTCTTCAGATTGTCAAAGTAATATTCGTGCAGCACCATCCCGTTGTACTCGAAGCCAAGCCGCCGCGTTAATTCAGAGTAAGCAGGCATCTCTTCCTGGTCCACATTGCCGTCGCTAATGAACTCTGAAATCCTTTCGGTCAGTTTGTTTGTTTCTTTGACGTAGCCTTCATAAAGCTTGAAGTGCATCTCCAATGTTTCATCGGAAATGCCCTTCAGCGCGCTCAAGTCAAATTGTCTCGCTTTATAAGAACCAAATGAACTCATGTTTACCTCCGTGCCATAAAACTCGCCGCACCATGCGGAGAGTTGTTACCAATAGAGTTGGGGGAACTAGAACTATTGCGCTCGAATGTGCCGAATGCGTGGAGATGCTGAGGATTTAGTGTGACGACTGGGGAAGAAAGAAGGCAGAAGGCAAAAAGCAGTAGGCAGAAAACAAGAAGCCTCTGTGGTGTGCTTTCTGCCTTCTGCCTACTCCTACTGCCTATCTGTTCTTAGTTATTTTCCGAAGATCACCCAGTCGCCGTGCGATGTGCCCATGAACAGGAGCAACGGCAACGATAGCCAGGCATTAGTCCGTGAAGCAATGAACGCCTGACGCGCCAATTCAGGCGGCGCGGCTGGCCCAGTGCCGGCAGTGGCCGCTAGTATCCGTTTGTTGTTGGGCCAGATAATGCCCCAAACATTCAGCATCATAAGGATGCCGTAGGCGCCACCAATCCCAATCGAGTACGTCTTGTTACTGGCAAAGCTTTCACCGGCGACGGTAAGCATCGCGTCGAAAAATCTCAGTAAGCCCCACGAGATAAACACAACCAGAATGAACATCACGATCGCAAAGACGCGTCCGTCCTTAATTAACGCCGGGACTTTCTTGATAATCACAAATTCGACGATAAACAAAACAATCGGGTAGGTTAGCCACGCGAACAGGACCCACCAAAGGTTGATTTTGCCGCCGCCGATGTTGTTCGCATTGGTGACGTCTGTCTTAAGGGTGTACATCGCAAAATAGGCAAGGCCCACAAGCACAGTTACCACTGCACCCCAGCGAAAATACCAGAGCGCACGGCCCAATAGATCCGGATTCACCTTTTTCTTGGTGTCAGGATCGAGCGCTTTCTGAAAAGGCACGTTGACTAGATTGAAGAAATAGAGCAAGCCAATCCAGGTGATGCCGGCAACAAAGTGAAGCCAACGCAAAATGATGCGCGTGAGCGCAACGCTGTCAGGCGGATGAAAGAGATCCTGAAACATAGCCATACTGATGGGGAGATGAACAGTCGACTCGATTAGCATATGACCTCCGTAGTACGACAGGCATTCTTGCCTGTCGCTCGCCGATGAAAGTTCACGGGACAGACAAGAATGTCTATCCTACTTTGTTCTGATTACGCGCGCAGGTTACACCCAGAAGCTTGCCGACGCAATATTCTTATGAGCTGCTCTATTAATCCAACGGCCGTGGTCCGGCGTCCATTCCTCTGATGCTCGCCTGATTGATGACTTTGACTTTCAGCTCGTCCTTAACGCGAATCTGGCAAGAGAGCCGAATATGATCGGCGAGCTCAGCTTCCATCGCTAAACGGTTTTGCTCCAACTCTCCCATCCCGCCGGGATCACCCTCGAGCACTTCAACGCGGCAGGTAGTGCAGCGCGCATTGCCGCCGCAGCGATGCAGAATGTCGATGCCTGCATCTTCGATGGCGAGCACCAGTTTCTTTCCCTCGGGCGCTTCAATTACCTGCGTGCCAGTCGCAGTTTCAGCTTCAATCTTCGGCATTAGTTCGACTCCCAAGTTTTGATTTGATTGCGGAATGAATTTGTCACAACTGAGAGACTTGAGCAAGTGGATCAAAAAGAGCGGGGTGAACCCGCCTTCCCGACCTTGAGATTTTTGGAGTTGTCGCAGGCTCTACGGTTGAAAGCGGCAGGTTTACCCCCGCTCTTGATCCAGAACCAGCTCCATGAAGGTCGCGCCTGCAACCGGGTTCTGGTAGTAAGGGGCTATTTCCTGGAAGCCGAGCGAGTGGTACAGCGCGACAGCCTGCTCCATCTTACCGGGTAATGTGTCCAGCCGAACGCGCTGGTAACCAAGAGAGCTGGCTTCCGCGATCAACTTCACGGTCAAAGTTCTGCCCAACCCGAAGCCGCGAAACGCCGGCCGCACGTAGAGCCGTTTCATCTCGCCTATTCCGTCGCCAATTTTGCGCAGCGCTACACAACCCCTCACTTTGTCGTCTTCCGCGGCAAGAAACAAACGACCGTTTGGCGGCGCATAGTCGCCCGGCAAGCCTGCCAGTTCTTTATCGAAGTTCTGAAAGCAGAGATTGATCCCCAACCAGGCGGCGTATTCTTCAAACAACCCCCGCGCCTGATTCACCTCTTCCATTGAACTGGCCTGAATTAACTTCATTGAGTGTCGCAAAAACAATAACGCGCACGCGAAAGCGGCTCGTGTCTTTTGCAAGACGATCGAGCCGCTCTCCAGCACCGCGTCATATGTTGGACAGACTTTCCAGTCTGTCATCCGTTCTGGACAGACACGAATGTCTATCCTACTGGCTTACGCCGTAAACGACGTTCCGCAACCGCAACTGCCCGTCGCGTTTGGATTCGTAAACGTAAAGCCCGAACCCATCACACCGGTGACATAGTCGATCTTCACGCCGTTCAGGTACTGGCCGCTGAACATATCCACGAAGAGTTTCACTCCGCTTTGATCAAGAACAAAATCGCCTTGTCGTGATTCCTCTTCGATGTTCAGGCTGTATTGGAAACCCGAACAGCCACCCGGTACAACGCGCACGCGCAGGCCGGCAGTTTCCGGTAGACTCTCTTCGCTTGCCATAAACTTTTTGATCTCGCCTATCGCGGCTTCGGTGACATCGAGTGTCATCGCTGGAGCATTCGGGGTTACGCCGGTTGTCCCAGTTGAGGCGGTTTGTGTAGACATATCTTTTCTTTCTCCTAAAGTAAAATCGGGTGATTAGTTCAAATATTCGAGGTTTTCGTTGCTCAAAAACTCAAAAATCGCCAATCAAAGTCGCCAATTCAGTTTACTGTCCTTTGCCCAAAACGACAAGTTCGGGTTTCATGGCCTCAATCGAGACATAACGCGCTACTTCCTCAGCTACGCGCCGGAAAGCCACGGCCTGCGGTGATTCCGGATGACTGACTACGACGGGAACGCCCTTGTCGCCGCCTTCCCTGACTTCCATGCCAAGCGGAATCGTGCCCAGCAAAGGCACGTGATACATCTCGGCCAAACGTGCACCGCCGCCTGCGCCGAAAATGTTGTAGCGCGTGCCGGTGTCAGGCGCGACGAAGTAACTCATGTTTTCAATAATTCCCAGCA
>WNFS01000071.1_pt1 | contig 65914 bp, 67 predicted proteins | sample 5400141 | NCBI WGS metagenome assembly WNFS01 (sample SAMN13153358, study PRJNA577476) | soil metagenome | isolation source: 60 cm saprolite under Madrone tree | place: USA:California | collected 2016-06-14 | reverse complement strand
ACTTCCCACTCTCGCGGATCAACCGCACCGTCTCAGCCTTGAACTCCTCCGTGAACGCCCGCCGCTTGCGCTTGGCCATGGAACACTCCTACCGCACTTTCGTGCGATCTGCAGTGTCCACGAAACCGGGTCAACTCCAATGCGGGTTCCCCTTAGTTCAAGGGGCTCGAGCCTGTTACCAACCGTCCGGTTGGTAACAGCAACGGATTCGATCTGTGGCGCGCCATTGGGCGTCATGAGTTTCCTGATGGCGCGTAGCACGGCAGTGAACGCACCACAATAAGTGCCCGGCGTTTGCTGGGCCATGCCCGGGCCTGAGGGTCCGGCGCCCACAACCGCCGCCCGTAGGCGGAGCACCGGTCCCGCCGTCGGGCTCTCACTTTCTGCGTTCAACGAAGCCTGGCCCGCCCTGCACGGGGACGTGCAGGTGTTGGCCCGTAGGCCGCAAATCTCGTTGGGGCCACCAAGCTGTTAGTCGGGACGCCGCTCGGCTCCGTTGGATCGCCGAGAAATCCCGTCCGTTCCTCACATTCCCACGTTATTCCTATAATCATTCCCGGCGAATTCTCAAGAACCAACCCCTACCCTTACTGGAGAGAGTTGGCCTGTGTGTGGACCGAAAGAGCTAGCGCACGACCTCTCAGGCGAGGTCAACTGCAAAGGTCAGGGTGTTCGATTTCGGTGATTGCAGGCCCGCGCAACCATCGAAATCGCACGGCGGGCGCTCCGGGCTACATAAGTGGCGTTACATTCCCTGCTGGAACCTGGCCCAGATCGCCCTAGGGAGAAGTGAGTCGCGGACCCAAAGTGCCTCGTAGAGCCGACGCCGCGATGCTGTGCCATCGCAGTTCGGCGGAGACTATGGAGGGCTACTGAGCAGCAGCAGACTTGAGAAGGGCGGATGCGCAGGCCTCTGCCACATCTCGATTGGGGTCTGCCTTCCCAGGGAAAGTCGCCCAGCCGGCTTTCATCACGAAGTCTGTTTGTTCGTAGGATGCCGTGATGGCCTTGAGTTCGCCGAGCTTCTTGCCCCTGCTCGCATCGACCTTTTCCTGTGCGAGACAGATCGGTACGAACGCCGTAGTCACTGCGGCATCAGCCCGCTGGATCGCCACTTGGGTTGCCGTGCTACTCGTCGTCCAGCCTCCCCAATTGAAACCCACGATCATAGTGAGAACGCTCCCGATGACCGCACCCCAGACCCCTGGCTTCATCCACGCGCGTTGCACTTGCATGACGCACCTCCTGGTACTTCGGACGATGTGTGAGTAGCACCCGACTAGTACGCGTGAGTGTAGCGGGTCGCTCGCCAGCCTAGATATGGGACCAAGGTCCAATAGGTCATCGACTCTATTACCAGATAGAATGTCCGTGAGAACATGACATTGATGGCTGACGCTCAACCGATGATTTCCATTGTAGATGATGATCTCTCCGTCCGCCGGGCACTGAGCCGTTTGATTCGATTGGCGGGGTATGCCGTCGAGTCGTTTGCGTCCGCTCGCGAGTTCCTCGCGTCGGACTCGCGAGGACGCACTACGTGCCTGGTCCTGGACATCCACCTGGACGAAGGGGGGATGAGCGGGTTCGATCTGCAAGAGCGGTTGGTCGCTGACGGAGTCGCCATCCCGACTATTTTCATCACGGCCCACGCCGACGCTCGGACGCGGGAGCGTGTCCAACAGTCCGGAGTGGCTGGGTTTCTGTCAAAACCGTTCGGCGACCAGGCTCTGCTCGACCTCATACACAGGGAAAGCTGCCCGGCCTGACCTGTCGAGCGGCGGAACCAGCTGTGGCATCCCCGCTATACGGCCCCGGAGCTGCTCGCCCGCCGGCCCAACGAGCTGTGGAGTTAGATCCGCAAAGGGGCCAGCCCGGCGATCCCCCCGTCGAGCAGCCCACCAAGTTCGAACTGGTCATCCGCCAAGGCCCTCGGCCTGACAATTTCGCAATCGTTGCTCCGGCGGGCGGACGAGATCATCCAGTAACAGATTCGAGGCCTACCGGAGGAGCTACCATGGCGGAGCCCACACAACTCGCGGCCCGGTGGCTGTGCCGCCATGGTAAGCTATGCAAGCCTCCCCCCGAGTCATCTGGTTGACGCGCCCGGCGTCGTGGCTCTCTGGCAACTGGCTTGCGATATCCTCCGCAGTCCTGCGAGGCCGTGTGATGGAACAAGCTGAACTCCGTCAACGCGCTCGTCTGGCAATCGAGAGCCACAAGATCCCGAACCGGCATCCTCCTAGGAAACGCCCCGCGACGCCTGGCCGCGCCCGGAGCGCATGGCCCATCACCCGCACCCGTGAAGGAGACGATGATGGACACGAAGACAGTACCACCGATGCACCGGCCGTGGGGGCCTGCGCGATGAGCCCTCGCGGAACGCCTCGACGCGCTGGAACGCATGGTCGAGTTCATGGTCGAGTTCATGCTCAATCCGCTGGCGGAGACGACCAACACGACGCACCTGCGCCTCCTCGGCCTCCAGCAGGTCCTCGAGCAGAAGGGCGTGCTCACGGATCCGGAGGTCGCGGCCCGGATGCAGGCCATCTCGGATGCGGCCGAGCCGAAGTTGGAATATGGCGACGACCCCGAGGTCGAGCGGTTCCGTCAGCTGCGCCGGTCCATCAAAGACCGGCGCGACGCGCAGCCCCCCGACGGGGCGGAGTCATGATCGCCGCCATCTACGCGAGGAACTCTCCGACCGAAAGGAGGCCCTGATGGCGACCTATCACGTCTCCATGATCATCGATATTCCTGATGGAAGCGACGACGAAGAGACCGAGGTCGAGCAGGCCGTGCGGGACCTGGCTGCCGAACACCTGTGGCAGGTCCTGAGCCTCACGGTCTTGCAGACATGACGCCGGCCGCCGTCGATCGAGCAGCGCCTGGCCGCGCTCGAGGCGAAGGTCAACGCCGTGGTGACGGACCCGCTCACCGCGGTCGCCCTCCCCACCCAGTGTCCGCCAGTCGATCGACGCGACGTTTCCGGAGCCGTCTGGACCTGATGGCCCGCCGCGGGGCGGCGATGACTGTCGATGATCCCGGTGCCCGTGATGGTGCCCGCGACGGCGCAGAACCGGGCAGAACGGCGCAGCACCGTGCAGTCGAGGAAAGGGAAACCCCTCGGCAAGTCCGCGACTTACCGAGGGGCGTAGAGAGCGGCAGAAGCATGTGAGGCCGGTGCTCTGCCAACTGAGCTAATCGTCCGTGGCAGGAAATCTACAGGCTTACAGGCCGTGCGTCAACCCGACGCCGTCCACGGTGCCAGAAACTGTGGCGGCAGCGCATTCAATGGCCGCACATTCGGATCACCGTGACCACGAGAATGAAACCTACCGCCACCAAGGCCAGATCGAACCGCCAGCGCCGCTTGTTTCGGCGTACTAATCGCCGGCGGACCCAAGGGCTCATAGCGCGTTGTGATGTGACCGCGCGCCCTGCCCATCGAGTCCTCGCTCGACGTCCTCAAGGTCGCGAGGGCTCACGATGTGATAAGCGGTCGAAGACCGCGCAGGACGAAGGTCTCGAAGGGCCGATGAGGGCGCACCGGTTCATCCGGCTACGCGTACATTGGCCGGTGATCTACCAGCCGGAGCCATCCGCGCACGATCCGATAAATGAACCACAATCCGACTAATGTCAGCGGCAGCCACGCGATGAGGAGGCCGATGCCGAGTGTGGCTACAATGAACAGGCCGCACAGCGTCACCCACAGCAGCCCGAACCAGAAGGTGCGGATCTGCCACCGAAAATGCGTCTCGAGCCATGTCCCGCGCACCTCGCTTCGTTTCGCGTAGTTCAGGATGACGGCGATGATCGAGGGCCAGCCGGTGAGAAACGCCCCCACGACGGTGGCCGCGCCGGCGATTCCCGTGACCAGGCTGAACGCGTGCAGGGCGTAGATGACGTGCGCCAGTTTGATCAGAGACTCGCGTGGCTCGGCGGTGGCGGTCACGGCCGTCTCGTTACCCACGAGAGGCCGGCCACGTCACGGTTACTCGATGACCTCATCCGCCCGCGCCAGCAGCGACCGCGGGATCGTCAGCCCGAGGGCCTTCGCGGTCTTGAGGTTGATGACCAGCTCGAACTTAGTGGGCTGCTCGATGGGCAGGTCGGCGGGCTTGGCGCCCTTGAGGATCCTGTCCACGTAGAAGGCGGCGCGGCGGAACATCTCGGACAGGCTTGGTCCATAGGAGACGAGCCCGCCCGCTTCCACGAAGCTTCGAACGTCGTACATGGCGGGTAGGCGGTGCTGCGCCCCCAGCTCCAGGACGCGCTTGGCGTTGTCAGCGCTGAACGGGGTGACCTGTACGATGAGCGCCTGGGCCCGCTCGCGCTGCATCGCCGCGAAGGCGCCGGGCAGGTCGCCAGCCTCGTTCACTTCTTGGATGACGAGCTGGACCTTCATCTGCTGAGCCGCCGTCCGCATCTCTTCGAGGAAGAGCCGAGTGGCGGAGGAACCGTGGTGGGCGAGCACCCCGACCCGGGTGACCTTGGGAACGAGCTCGCGCACCAGCTGGAGCCGCTTGCCGGCCAGATCGGTGGACAGCGCGGTCAGGCCTGTGACATTGCCGCCCGGGCGGGCGAGGCTGGCGACAAGACCGCTGCCCACAGGATCGGCGACCGCAGCCATGACGATGGGGATGGTACTGGTCGCGCGTCTGGCCGCCTCGATCGTCGGGGCGGCCGCCGTGACGATGACCTCCACCTTGAGCTGCACGAGTTCCGCCGCCAGCTCCGGCAGACGTTCTTCCTTCCTCGCCGCCCAGCGGTACTCGATGATGAGGTTGCGCCCTTCCACATAGCCCAGCTCGCGCAGCCCCTGGTGGAATGCCTCAGTCGTGGAAGTCAGGCCAGATTGGAGGGACAGGAAGCCGATGCGGTGGACCTTGCCCGCCTGCTGGGCGCGGGCAGCGGCGGACTTGGCGAAGAGGCCGCCGGTCACCGCCGCCGCGAGGAAAGTGCGGCGGTCTATCACCGGATCAACTCATCCGCGTGGCCGACCGCGATCACGCGATCGTGACGCCGAGCGCCTCGACGGCCCTGAGGCTCATCACCAGCTCGAACTTCGTCGGCTTCTCCACGAGAAGAAGGTTCAGTGCGGCAGCACAATTCAGCAGCCTCGAAGAACCCAAGAAACGGATACGGGAGAGGCAGTAGCCTCGCTCCTACCGCCCGGCTTTCCGGGCGCCCCGACGCTGTGAAAGAAGACCGAACACGTTCGGATGACGGCGGCGGGCGCCGCGCTTGGAAGTCACCGAGGTACTGCGAACGATCGCCGCAAGCAGCGGCCGCGCTTCTTCCAACTCGGCCTGCAGCTTGGCGATCTCGGCCTGCTTGGCCTTGATGATCGAGAGGAGGTCGCCCCGGGCCATGACGGGGCTGATTGTAGCTCACATTCGCGAGAGGAGCGCCCGGGCCTTCTTGAATTCCGCCAAACGATGACGCCGATCCCACAAGATACTGCATTCGTCGGGCGCAGCTTACCCGGTCTCAAGGTCGCACTCCATAGGCCGCATAGTCCTCCGAGACACGCGGAGCGATCGTCCTCGCCGCCGCGAGATCCGCGTCGGAGCCTGTGAGATCGCCCTTCTTACGCTTCGCCAGGCCGCGTCCATAGAGCGCGTGGGCGTTTGAGGGAACGAGCCGAAGGGCCTCGTCGTAGGCGCTGATCGCCTCGTCTACCTTGCCGAGCCGCACCAGCGTCATGCCCAGACCGCTAGACGCGCGGGCCAGGCGCGGATCCACCCGCAATACCTCCCTGAACTCCTCCAGCGCCTCCTCGTGCTTGCCGAGAAGGAACAGGACAAAGCCGAGGTCCACCCGCGCGTGAACCAGCCGGAAATCCAGTGCCTTGGCCGTGCGAAGCTCTCGAGCGGCCTCCTCCAGCTGTCCCCGCGTGCCGTAGAGCATGCCCAAGCCTGCGTGGGGCTCCGCGAACGACGGATCGAGCTTGATGGCTTCGTGAAAGGCCACCTCGCCCTCGCTCATCCTTCGGGAGCGCAGCATGGTCCATCCCTCGTACGCGATCGCCGCCGCAAGTGGATTCGGCTCGTCGCGCGCATGCCCTTCGGCGTAGATCACGCTCCAAGCCCGCCGTGTCTCTTGATTGACCCCTGCCACTCCTCGCGAGAAATCGAAGGTCCGCATGAGCCGGATGACCCTGCTCGCCTGATCGTCGAACTTATCCGCCGGCCCCAGGAGCATGACGGAGACTCTATTCCTCGCGGGGTGAAACACGCCGAAGAGGTGCGCGAGCTCGTGCGAGAGGACCGCATCGGGTGGCGCGAAATCTTTGACCGTGGTGATTTCATAGCAGCCTGTCATCACGGTGATGAACCTGCCGAACAGCCGGGCTCTACCATAGGTGAACCGCTCACACTGATTGATGAAAGCCACCACCACATCCGCCTGTCCGATCGGAATGTCCGTGGCCAGCTTGGCGAGCAGGCTCCTCTCGCGCCCCGGCACTCCCGCTGTCCATGGGACGATGTCGAGAATCACGAAACGGATCTGGAAGCTCCTCTCATAGATGGCCGACACCGTGGCCACCGTGGCCCGCAGATTCGCCTCCCAGTTCGGCTGAGCCCGGTAGGTATCATCGGCGGCGACGCGCATGGTCACGGTACGGAGGTCGGCCGACTGAGCGTGCACGGGCTGGCTCGTGCCGGGACCGACCGCGAGGAGGATAGACGCCGCAAGGAGGGCGGCCGCCCGAACGAACGCCCCCCCTCGGCTCGCGAGTGTCCTCCGACTGGATTGAGGCGGACGAGATGGACGCATACTCTTCCTCGCTTTCTCGACGCTGCCTGTAGACGGTAGACTCCGCCGGGGTCGCCGAAGTGCGAGCATCTGGAATGCCAGGGGAGCGACCCCATAGCAGCCGTGGAGTTCTGCCGCATCGCAGATGTGTCGCAGGGCATCGTGCCTGATCTCGAGACAACGCAAGCAGGGCACCGGCTCCTATCCTTACTGCGGGAATAGCACCGCGGGAACACCCTCCGCGCCGCGTGAAGTCCAACGATCTCACTCACGCCATACGCAAGCTTGCTGCCCCGGAGGGGCCGGGTGTAAGCTGGCCCAATTGCAGGTATTCCCACGTCGGTGTCTTGGAGGTCGGACGATGCGTTACCTCGGTACTCTGGTGGCGCTGTTGGTGCTGCTCGCCGCGGCGCCTGCGGGGGCGCAGCCCAAGCCGGCCATCGAGAAAGGCTCCGCGGTCAAGATGGAGTACACGCTCAAGGACGACAAGGGTCAGGTGCTCGATTCGAGCGAAGGCAAAGACCCCATCAGCTTCGTCCAAGGGGCCCAGCAGATCATCCCGGGGCTCGACAAAGCGATCATCGGCATGAAGGCCGGCGATACGAAGAAGGTCACGATCAAGCCCGAAGAGGCCTATGGCTCGGTAGATCCCAAAGCGGAGACCGAGGTGCCCAAGGATGCGCTCCCCAAGGGCGCGGACGTCGTCGGCACGCGGCTCCTCGCTCGCGGCCAGGACGGTCAGCCGCGCCCCGTCACCGTCAAGGCGGTCAAGGACACCACGGTGGTGCTGGACCTCAACCATCCGTTGGCGGGCAAGACGCTCTTCTTCGATATCAAGGTCGTCTCCGTCGAGCCGCCGGCGAATCCGGCCACGAAGTAAGCCGACCTCGTGAGCGTCCGCGCTACGGACCTTCCTTTCGACGCGGCTCATGCGCCCGTCGAGACGCTCGCCCTCAAGCGCGTCGTCCTGTGGGCGCTCCTCGCCTCCAAGGTCATTGCCGGCTGGGGTGTCCAGTGGGACATCCAGTGGCATGTGCTGATCGGCCGCGACTCGTTCTGGATCCCGCCGCACGTCATGACCTATGCCGGCGTCAGCGCGGCGGTGATCCTCTCGTTCGGCATGCTCTTCTTCGAGACGTGGCGGGGAACCGGCGCCGTTCGCATCCTCGGTCTTTCCGGGAGCCAGGGCTTTCATCTGGCCGCGTGGGGTATGGCCGTCACCATGCTCGCCGCGCCCATCGACGACATGTGGCATCGCCTGTTCGGCATCGACGTCACGCTGTGGAGCCCGCCTCACCTCATGGGCATTCTCGGTGTCGTGATCAATGGCTGGGCCTGCTTCACCATCGCGCGCGAAGTGTACCCCGACCGCCCCCGCGCGCGACTGGCCGCCATGATCGTCATCGGGGCCGGGCTCTACGGCAGTCTTCACCTCACCGTGGATCCGAGCTTCCGTCTGGCCTATCTCTATGGGGGCGTGAGCTTCTACGGCTTCGCCATCCTGGGATCCCTCCTATTGCCCCTCGCCCTCGTGCCCGCGGCGCGAATATCGGGAAATCGCTGGGCGCCGCTGGCCGCGCTCGTCCTCGTGGCCCTCGTGGGCATGGCGGGCCATCGCATCGCCCGCGCAGGCTTCGAGGTGATGCAGCCCGTGTCGGTCATCGAGGAAGAAATCGCCAAGGATCCCACCTCGCCCATCGCGGTGGCGAATATCACGGCACGGAAGAACGGCTTCCCCCCCGGACGAGTGGGCGGCCTGCCGCTCCTCATCATGGGCTTCGTGCCGGTCCTCGCCATGTCGCTGGTGGACGCCCGGCGCCGACCGGAGGCTGCCACCGTCGCGTACGGACTTCTCCTCTTCGCGGTCGGTGGCTGGCGCATTGCCGGCCTCCCCGCCCTGGCTCCCATGACTCCCACCTTGGGGCCGACCGCGGTGGCCTTTGCTCTGACGGCCGTGACGGCTCTCATCGGTGGCCGGGCGGCGCGCCGCCTCTCGGACTCGCTCTGACATGGCCTCCATGCCGAAGTCGATCGTCATCACCGGGGCGTCCACGGGGATCGGCGCAGCATGCGCGCTTCATCTCGACAAGCAGGGTCTGCGAGTGTTCGCCGGGGTGCGGAGGCAGGCAGACGCCGACGCGCTCAAGGCCAAGGCGTCTTCTCGGCTCGTGGCTATCGCGCTCGACGTTGCGGACAGCCTGTCCGTATCGACGGCGGCCAGCGCGGTGGCCGGCGCGGTGGGTGAGGCGGGGCTCGACGGTCTCGTCAACAACGCAGGGGTCGTGGTCACGGGACCGGTGGAATTCCTGCCCCTGCCCGAGCTGCGACGTCAGCTCGAGATCAATGTCGTCGGGCAGGTGGCGGTGACCCAGGCCTTCCTGCCGCTGATCCGCGCGGCGCGGGGGCGCATCATCAACATGGGATCGATAGCCGGGCGCCTCGCCACGCCCTTCTCCAGCGCCTACGGCGCCTCCAAGTTCGCTCTCGAGGCATTGACGGACGCGCTGCGGCTCGAGCTGGCGCCGTGGGGCATTTCAGTGTCCATCATCGAGCCGGGGGCCGTGGCCACCCCGATCTGGGAAAAGGGCGCCAAGAGCGGAGCGGCCATGCTGGCCGCGGCTCCGCCGGAAGCGCTCGTACTGTACGCGGAGGCGCTCGAGGCCTTCAAGAAGACCTCGGAGCATGCCGCGAAGCATGCCGTCGCTCCCATCGAGGTGGCGCGGGTTGTGGAGCATGCCCTCACTGCCGCCAGGCCCAAGACACGCTATGTCGTCGGACGTCGCGCCAAGATCGGGGCGGCCATGGCACTCCTCGTACCCGATCGCATGAGAGACAACATGGTCGCCAAGGCCATGCGGCTCCCCAAGGGTGCCCCTTCCGGGCCGCCCAAGGCCGGCGAAGGAGCCTGGGGCTAGCGTCTCAGCTCGGACTTTGCAGCGCGTCCATGAGGTCGCTGGAAAAGGTGGCGGTGTATACCTCCTCCACGGGGCCCTTCAGCTTGATGGACCAGTCGGGCCGCACATCGATCTCGAGTATTCCCCCCGGCATGCGCACCGTGACGAGCCCGTGATCGCAAAGGCCGTTCTTCACGGCCGCGCACGCCACCGCCGATGACGACGAGCCTGACGCCAGCGTGTAGCCCGCTCCGCGCTCCCATATCAGGATGTCCACCTGGGAGCGCCCGGCCACGCGCGCGAACTGGACATTGGTGCGATTCGGGAAGGCGGGATGACGCTCGATCTGAGGGCCGAGCGTTTTGCAGCGCTCCTCGTCGAGCTTGTCCACGAAGACCACGCAGTGCGGGTTCCCTACGGATACGGCGGTCACGGCCAGCGTCTCCGCGCCCACTTCCAGGGGTACGCGAACCACTTCGCGCGACGGACCGTTCATGGGGATCTCCGGTGCGAGGAAGGTGCACCGGCCCATCTCGACGGTAACCAGATTCATCTTCCCGTCGACCACGTGGCATTGGCACTGGACGCGCCCGCCCATCGTGTCCACGGTGAAGACCGGCTGCTTGGTGTGCCCATGGTCCCAGAGGTACTTGGCGAAGATGCGTAGCCCGTTGCCCGACTTCTCCGCCTCGCTCCCATCGGGGTTGAGGATGCGCAGCCCGAAGTCGCCCCCCGCCCAGGCCGGCACCTTGAGGAGGATGCCGTCGGAGCCCGCGCCCCAGTTGCGGTCGCAGATGCGCACGGTCTGCTTCGCGGTGAGCGGAGAAGGCAGGTCGTCGCCGTTGATGACGATGTAGTCGTTGCCGAGCCCGTGGCCCTTCACGAACGAAATCATGCTTTCGCTCTCTCGCCTCGCTGGTCGAAATAGTTCGTGATGCGCTCTCCGATCCCCCGCACGTCACTGGGCAGCCGATGCTGCCACTTCGCTCCGAAGCGCGCCAGCGCCTGCCGCCGCTGCTCGAGATCTTGTGCCGCCGCCACGGGCGCCCCCTCGCCCGTGCGCGTTCCCCCGCCCCGATGGACAAAGGGCGCGTCGACTACCACGCAGCGGAGCCCTCGCTCCCGCACGGCGAAAGAGAGATCGCGATCATAGCCGTGGAAGAAGCCGTATCCTTCGTCGAAGCCGCCGATCACGTCGAGGAGGGAGCGGCGCAGGCAGAGGCAGACCCCGTCCACCGCCGCCACTTCGACCACGGGCGCAGGCAGGCCGGGACCACCCTCGAGGCAGTGCACGATCGTGCGCCCCACGTAGCGCCCGTCGCGGCGCAGGCGCCTTACCCCGTAGAGTCCCGCGAGGCCGACATGTCCGCCGTCGCCCAGTACCGCCATCAGGCGCTCGAGCCAGGAGGGCTCGCGCATCTCGGTGTCGTTGTGGAGGAAACAGAGGACGTCGCCGCTCGCCAGCCGCGCGCCCTGGTTGAGGGCGATGATGAGGCCCGCGTTCGTGGGGTTGCGGTGGTAACGCTGGGGGAACGGCAAGGCGAGGGAACGGACGGTCGCTTCGATGCTGTCGGTCGAGCCATTGTCCACCACGCAAAGCTCGAAGGGCACGGTGGTGGCCCGGAGGCTTTCCAGGCAGGCCCGCGTCAGCGCCTCCTGGTCGTGAACCACCAGGACGACGCTGGCGGTGGGGCTAGCGCTGGTCGAGCGGGACGTACTTCTCGTCCGTGAGGCCCGTGTAGTCGGAGCGCGGGCGAATCAGCCGGTTGTTGCCGTGCTGCTCCAGCACGTGGGCGGCCCAGCCGGCGACCCGGCTCATGGCGAAGATGGGCGTGAATTCGTCCGTGGCGATGCCCATCGAGGCGTAGGCCGCCCCCGAGTAGAGATCCACGTTGGGGAAGATCTTCTTCTCCGCCGAAACCACCCGCGCCATGATGTCGAGGATTTCGACATTGGCGGTGCTGCCCGCCTGCTTCCCCAGCTCGAGGGCCAAGCGCTTGAGGTGCTTGGCCCGCGGGTCTTCCACGCGATACACGCGGTGACCGAAGCCCATGATGCGCGCCTTGTCGGCCAGCGCCTTGCGGATCCAGCTCTCCGCCCTCGCCGGATCCTTGATCTTCTCGACCATGAGCATGACCTGCTCGTTGGCGCCGCCGTGGAGCGGCCCCTTGAGCGCGCCGATCCCCGACACCACCGCGGAATGGATGTCGCTCAGGGTGGCCGCGGTGACGCGGGCGGCGAAGGTCGAAGCGTTGAACTCGTGATCCGCGTGAAGGATGAGGGCGACGTCGAAGGTCTTGGTGGCGAGTGGGGTGGGCTTCTTGCCGCTCATCATGTAGAGAAAATTGCCGGCGAGGGACAGGCGCGGGTTGGGAGCGACCGGCGGCTTGCCTCGTCGGATGCGATCCCACGTGGCGACGAGGGTCGGCATCTGCGCGGTCAGCCGAATGGTCTTCCGCAGCGTCGCCTCGCGCGAATTGTCCGCGGCATCGGGGTCGAAGGCCGAGAGGGCGGAGATGCCGGTGCGCAGCACCTCCATCGGCGTGGTCTTCTTCGGGAGCAGCTTCAGCATGCTGACGAGCTTGGGCGGCAGCTTCCGGTTGGCGGTGGAGGAGAGCGCCTTGACGTGCCTGTCCAGCTCCTTGCGCGTGGGCAGCTTCCCGTACCAGAGGAGGTACGTCACCTCTTCGAAGTTCGAGTGGGCAACGAGCTCGTCCACATCGAAGCCCCGGTAGACCAGGCGGCCCTTGTGGCCGTCGATGAAGCAGATCTCCGAGGGAGACACCACGACGTCTTCGAGGCCGGCTTTCATGGGGTTGACGGCGGCGTCGCTCATGGCTCCACCCACTCTCCTGAGTACGCGGGATGACAGCGGTTGACTTGTACCACAGCGCCGGATTTGGGGCAAGGTGGCGCGGGACCTATACTCTGCCCCATGTCGCGGCCCCTCGCGCCGGTGGTGGACTTCTACCGTCGTCATCCGATCAGCGAGGGCCAGATCATCGATGCCCTGCGCCGTCAGGGCAAGGATCTCAAGCGGCTGGCCCCCGAAGACCTCTACGACTTCGACCAGGACCACTACGGCGGCCTCGAAGCGGTCGAGGCGCTGAGGCGACGCGCCGGCATCGACGCGTCGAGCCATGTGCTCGACGTCTGCGCCGGACTGGCCGGCCCCGCCCGATTCATGGCACGGCGCTGGGGCGCGCGGGTCACCGCCGTCGATCTCAACCCGGATCGCGCGGCGGGCGCGCGCCGTCTCTCCGCCGCCGTGGGACTCGGCGGCCTCGTGCGCATGGTCCGCGCCGATGCCCAGGCCCTCCCGTTTCGCGCCCATGCCTTCACGGCTGTGGTGAGTCAGGAAGGATTGCTCCACGTTCCCGACAAGGCGACCACTCTGGCCGAGTGTCGACGCGTCCTGCTCCCCGGCGGGCGTATCGCGTTCAGCGACTGGATCGCCACTGCGCGCCTGGCTGACGGCGAGCGGCGGTGCCTCGACGAGTGGATGGCCGCGGTGACGCTGCAGAGCATCCAGGGCTACAAGGGGATGCTCGCGGGGGCGGGGTTCCTGGCCATCGGAGCCGAAGATCTCTCGGGCGAGTGGATCGTCATCCTCAGGAAGCGGCTCGAGATGTTCCGCGGGCTCAGGGCGGACACGGTGGCGCGACTCGGGCAGGCCCGTTACGACGAGTACGACCAGCTCTACGCCTTCTTCGTGGGCCTCGTGGAAGCGGGCAAGCTGGGCGGGGCCCGCTTCAGCGCAACAGCCGGTCCAGGAGTTTTTTGACCTCGGCCGGCTCCTTGACGTTCACTCCGGTGGGGACGACACGCAGCGAGCCGCCACTGCCCGTCACCTGGGCGCGGAGCTGGTTGGGGCCCTGGGTGGCGACCACTTTCATGTCCGTGCGCCCGTCCGCGAGCGCGTAGGTTCCCGCCACGGTCACTTTGAGGTCCTTGCCCTGGTAGAGGACGTCGTCGGTGCGGGCAATCCCGTTGACGATCTTGTACGAGCCGGTGATCGAGTCGAAGTCGAGCGCGGTCTTGCTGGGACTGCCGAGCTTGCCCCGGAGGGCCGTGTCAAAGGTGTTGCCCGCCGCCAACACGTCGCGCACGATCCTGAGGGCGCCCTCGCCCACCACGCGGCCGGCCCCCACCTTGAACCGTCCCGACCCATTCATGGTTCGAAGCATATCGGCCGAGCGCATGGACATCTCTCCGGTGAGGTCGAGCGGGCCCGACACCGCGAACGCCTGGCAGAGATAGTCCTGGAGCACCGGCTGGAGCTGCACGCCGGCGATCTTGATATCGGCCAGTGTCACCATCGGTGAGGCGTCGACTCCGGCGACCAGATTGAAACCGATGCTGCCCTTGCCCAGCTTGGCGGTCATCGGAAAGCTTTCGAAGGACGCGGGCTTGAGCAGAATCGGCACGTGCACCTGGTCGAGGACGAGCTGACGGCGCACGGGAGGAGGGCAGCCCGTCCGTTCTTCCGTGACAGTCACACGGCTCAAGTCCATGGCGCCGGTGCCTGCGAGACGGGACAGTGTTCCGGAAACCTGGATCTTCCCCTTGATGGGGCCAGAGACGGCCGGCGACGGGAGGAAGGTCCGCGCGAGGGGAGCGATGTCGGTGCCTTCGAGCTCGAGCGATGCCTTGATCGGCGTCTCCCCCGCTCCGCGCATTCCCAGGCTGGCCTCGACGTTTCGCAGGCGCAGCCCTCCCGGCTCGACCCGCGCATCTCCCCGCAGGCCGAGCTCGGAGCCGCCCACTCCCGAGACGGTCGCGTCGAGACCTTCGATCCGCAGGTCACCGTTCTTGACGTCGGGCCGTCGCACGTTCACCGCCGCGTTCTTGAGTCCCACTCGCGATACCAGCACGCTGCCCATGGCCGCGCTGCCGGGAATGCCGGGAACCGTCCGCGCGGCCGGCTTCGCAGGGGCGGGAGCGGCGGAGAGCGCGGCAAAGTTCCAGCGTCCCCCTCGCTCTACCAGCTCGACCTGCGCGTCCTGGAGGGTGATGCTACCGACTTCGATCCGGAGGGAGAGGAGGGGTTTCACACGCACGCCCACGCGCACCTCGCCCACGCGCAGCAGAGGGGTGGTGCCGAAGCGCGGGTCGTCGGCGACCTCGAGACCCTTCAGGTTGACGTGCGGCAGGGGCAGGAGGGAAACCGAGACCGACGTGAATTTGAGGGGCCGGCCCACCGCATGGCTCGCGGTCTGCGCGATGTACGCCTGCATGGTCGGCGTGTCGAGAAGCTGGGGAAGAAGGGCCAGCGTCCCCACCACGAGGACGAAGAGGGCGGCGAGCGCGATGAGCAGCCACCGTAGCCAGCCCATCACATACATCCGGAAACAACGACGGTCCGCGCCGCATGCTGGCGCGCGGACCGCTCGAGGCTCTGCGGGATGCTCACGCCTGTCAGCTACGGGATGAGCAGGATCTTACCGGTGGTCTTGCGGCCCTCCAGGGCCTTGTGCGCTTCCCCCGCCTGGGCGAGCGGGAACTGGTGCTCGATCCGCAGCTTGACCTTACCGTCACGGATCCACCCGAGCAGCTCCTGGGAGCGCTGGAGCAGCTCCTCGCGAGAGGCGATGTGATGATTGAGGCTCGGCCGCTGGACGAACAGTGAGCCGCCCGCGTTGAGCTTCTGGAGATCGAGCGGCGGCACGGGTCCGCTCGCCGCGCCGAAGAGGATCATGAAGCCGCGCGGGCGGAGACAGTTCAGGCCCTTGTCGAAGGTCGTGGCGCCCACTCCGTCATAGACCACGTCCACTCCGCGCCCGCTCGTGATCCGCTTCACCTCGGGCTCGAAGTCCTGCCTGCTATAGAGAATGACGTGCTCGGCACCGGCCCCCTTGGCCAGCACCGCCTTTTCCTCCGTGGAAACCGTGCCGATAACCGTGGCCCCCAGCATCTTGCCCATCTGGCAGAGCAAGAGACCCATGCCGCCGGCCGCGGCGTGCACCAGACAGGTATCGCCCTTCTTGAGGGGATAGCTCGACGTGACGAGGTAGTGCGCGGTAAGACCCTGGAGCATGGACGCGGCGCCGTCCTTCGGCGCCATTCCCGCGGGGAGTTTGACGAGCCGGTCCGCGGGCACCGCCGCCATCTGGGCATAGGAGCCGGGCACACCCGTCCACGCGACATTGTCACCTGTCTTGACGTCGGTCACTCCCTGCCCCACCGAGGAGACGGTGCCCGCTCCCTCGAGACCAATGGTCAGCGGGAGGGGCGCTTTGTAGGCGCCGGTGCGGAAGTAGACGTCGACGTAATTGACCCCGGCCGCCGCCAGCTTGACCACCGCCTGCCCGGCCCCCGGGGTGGGCTCAGGCACTTCGTCCAAGGTAAGAGCTTCCGGTCCGCCGGGCGTATGGATGCGAATCGCTTTCATGGCCGCCTCACACTTTCAGGAGTGTACGGACTTCGTTCACGACGTCCTGCCGCCACGGCTCGATCTTCTCGGCCCTGAGGGCTTTCCTCGCCTCGAGCATCCGGGCCTCGATCTCTTCCGTCAGCTTCTGCGGCCGCTCGAGCAGCCGGGCGATCTCGTGGAGGTTCTCATCGAAGAAGGCGAAGACGGGAATGGAGCGGAAGGTGCCCTTGTTGAGGTACTGGTCCATGAGATCGGGGTTCTTGTCGCGCAGAAACACGCGCAGCTCGACGTCCGGATTGCCCTCGACCAGCTTGAAAAGCACGGGGACATTGTAGAGCGCGTCCCCGCACCAGTCCTCGGTGATGACCATGACCTTGAGCTTCTTGCCCATCTGGGCGAGGGCGGTCTTGTCCTCGCCCTTGATCTTGATCTCGGAAAGGAACTTCATGAATGTCTCTTTGTTCGTGCCCATCTGGTCCAGGTACTGCTGGACGGTCATGCCCTGCGCGAATCGCTCCTTCGTCAGCATCGGCTCCCCCTGTGCGCTGCGGCCTATCGCATCGCGGCCAGATCAACGGTGAACTTCGCGACTTCCTTCTCGTCGGCGTCTCTCACCACCAGCACCACGCGCCCTTTCGGATCGATTCCCTCCGCGGGGAAAGCGTATATGCACTGCGCGGCGTACCGTCCGTCGCTCTCCCGGAGGGCGGTGCGCTCGTTCTGTACGAAGCTCGCCCTCACCGTCTGGGAGCCCGCAAGCATCTCCGGGGTGTAGAAGCGGGCGAAATCGACCTTGCCGCCACGGAGAGTAACCCAGAAGGCGAGCGTGCCCTCGGACCCTTTGAGCACGCTCTCCACGTCGCGTGGCTTGAGCTCCTTGCTCTGGAAGGCGGAGTTGCGGGCGGCGAGGGCCAGGCGGTGAAACGGGGTCATCACGGTCACCGTCTGCCCCGCGGCGTCCTTGACCCGCCACTCCCCGCCGAATTCTTCCGCGACGATACTCTTCTTACCCGCGCGGATCGCCTGCTCGCGGTCGCGGTCCGTGAGGGCGAGGGATATGGCTTCGCCGGGCGTGGCGGCGACCAGCCCGACCGCCAGCACCAGGAACGGAAGACACCGACACCAGGAGGCTCTGCGGCCCATGCGGACTCGTATTCTAGCATACGCGTCGGGGGCGATTGCGGCGGCCCCCGCCGTGGCAGTAAGGTCTGCGCATGCATTCCCTCGTCGTGGTCGCGGCTGCGCTCTTCGTGGCGGGCTGCGCCGCCCCTCCGTTCCCCGAGGCCCTCACACGATCCGTGAATCGCTCGCTGAGCCTGGCGGAGATCCGCGCCAACCCGAAGACGCACGCAGGCGCGCGGGTCATCCTGGGCGGCGAGATCCTCGCCACCACGCCGAAGCCCGGCGAGACGGAGATCGAAGTCCTCTCCCGGGGCCTCGACAATGGCGACGCCCCCGAGCAGGGTGACCGCTCGCTTGGCCGCTTCCTCGCGCGGACGCCCGGGTTCCTCGATCCGGCCATCTACGCCCGCGGCCGTCGCATCACCGTGCTCGGCACCGTCGCGGGCGTCGAAGACCGCCCGGTGGGCGAGCTGCCCTACGCCTACCCGGTCATTGCCGCGGAGCGGATCAAGCTCTGGCCAAAGGAGGGCGCGTGGGTCGGCGGCGAATACCCGCCCGTGCCACTCGACACGCCCGTGCTGCCCTACCCGCGATAGGCCGTCCCCCCACCCGGGTCGCGTCGCTACTTCGAGACAGTGACGGACGAGAAGGTGGCGGGATCCATGTAGGTGGCGGCCACGCGCCTGACGTCGGCCAGGGTGACGCGCGAGATACCCGCCTTGAAGCGGTCTGGCCAATCGAGTCCGAGCCGATTTTCCTCCACACCGACGAGGAGACCGGCCATCTTCCCCGACGTGTCGGTGCGAAGCGGATAGCTCCCGATGAGATACGATTTGGCGAGGTCGAGCTCGCGAGGAGAAACGTCCTCCTGCCCCATGCGCGCCATCTCCTCCCTGCTCACGCGCACCGCCTCGTCGACGGCGTCCAGCCTGGTCTGAAGGCCTACGAAGTACGAGGCACCGTAGCGACCGGGACCGAGCGCGCTATACACCGAGTAGGCGAGCCCGCGCTCCTCGCGCACCCTGGTGTAGAGGCGGGACGCGGAACCGCCTCCGAGGACATAGTTCGCGACCACGAGCGAGAAGTAGTCGGGGTGATCCTGACGCAGGCCCGGGCGGGCCAGCGATACCGTGGCCTGCGTCAGGTCCCGATGGATCACGCGCGATTCGACGGGAGGCGAGGTGGGGGTCGGAGGGATGACAAGGCGCGGGGTCGCGACGGCGGCCCATGCCCCCAGCCTCGCCAGCAGCTCTCGCCGCACTTCGTCGCGCGTGACGTCGCCCACCACGGCTATGATGGCCCCGTCCGGGCGGTAGTTTTCGCGGTAAAAGCCGACGACCTGCTCGCGCGTGATCCGCTTCACCGACTCGACGGTTCCCACCACCGGCCGACTATACGGATGCCCCGGATAGAGAAGGAGCTCCATCGCGCGCGCGGCCACGGTGCCGGGATCCTGCTCGGCGCGCTGGATGGCTCCCGCGATCTCCTCGCTTCTCCGCTTGAGCTCGGGCTCGGGAAAGGCCGGAGCGAGCAACACCTCGGCGAGGAGATCCAGCCCCATCTTCAAGTCTTTCTTCAGCACGGACAGCGAGACGGTAGCGCCGTCACGTCCCGCCTCGCCTTCGAGGCTGCCCCCCACGAACTCGATGGCCCGGTCGAGCTCGGGCCCCGTGCGTCTGGCCGTTCCGCGAGTGAGCAGGTCGGCGGTGAGATTCGCGAGGCCGCCGGCCTCCGGCGGATCGCACACGGAGCCCGCCCGCACGTAGAGCCGCACCACCACGATGGGGATGGCCGGGCGCTCGGCCACGAGGAGCACCGCGCCGTTGGGCAGGACCTCGCGATGGGCGAGGGGGGCAGCGGCGGCGGGAATGACCAGCGCCGCCACCAGCAGGCACATCGTGAGCCCGAGACGTCGCATGGCGGGTCTCCTCAGTCCAAGGTCTTTCTGAACTTCAGCACGGCGAGGGAGAAGATGACAATCCCGAATACGAGCAGCGGCACGAGGCTCGGCCAGAGGTAGCTGAAGCCCACGCCCTTGAGCACGATGCCGCGGACGATGCGCAGGAAGTACGTCAGGGGAATGATGGCGGACAAATACTGTGCGGCCATCGGCATGCCTTCGATGGGGAAGAGCAGTCCTGAGAGATAGATCGACGGCAGGAAGGTGAGAAAGGTCAGCTGCATGGCCTGGGGCACGGTGCGCGAGACGGCGGAAAGGAAGATGCCGATGCCGAGCGTGCCCAGCATGAAGGCCGCGGCCAGCACGTAGAGGAGGGTCAGGCTGCCGCGGATCGGCACGTCGAAGACGTAGTGCGCCACGAGCAAGGTCATGGTCATCTGCCCGTAGGCGACCACCAGGTTCGGGATGATCTTGCCGAGGAGGAGCTCCCAGCGCCGGATGGGACTCACGATCAGCGCCTCGAGGGTGCCTTTCTCCCGCTCCCGCACCACGGACACGGCCATGGCCGTGATGGTCGTCTGCATGAGGAGCGCGCCGATGAGTCCGGGCACGATGAAGATGGCGGAGACGAGGTCGGGGTTGTACCAGGCGCGCACGCGAACGTCGAGGGGCGGCTCTCCCGGGCGGCCCACCGCGCTGCCTTCGAGCGTCCGCGTGATCATCTGGAGCGATCGCTGGGCGCCCAGCGCCGCCGCGGCATTCACGGCCGACGTCGCCACCAGCGGGTCCGAGGCGTCCACGATGACCTGGACGTCGGCGGCCTGGCGCGACAGGCGCTGACCGAAGTCCGGCGGAATGATCACGCCGACCTTGGCCGTGCCGTCGTCGATGAGGCGGGTCAGCTCCCGGTGACTCCCCGCCCAGTAGAGCACGTCGAAATACTGGCTGTTCCCCATCGCCTCGAGGAAGCTCCGGGCCTCCGGGCTGCCCGACTGATCGAAGACGGCCGTGCGTACGTGCTTGACGTCGGTGTTGATGGCCCAGCCGAAAATGAAGAGCATGGCCACGGGCACCACGAGAGCGAGGACGAGGGCGAGCATGTCCCGCCTGAGGTGAATGAACTCCTTCACGATGATACCGACGAGCCGCGAGCCCACCGCGTAGGGCCCCCCCTCACCCTGCCCTCTCCCCGGAGGGGAGAGGGGTATCCGAGGCGAGCGCGCCCAGCTGCTCGCGGAGCCTCGCCTTGCGCTCCTTGTCCACGAAGGAGACGAAGAGGTCCTCCACTGAGGGCTCGACGTCGTGGACCCAGCGCGGCGGCAGGCCGGCCCGCGTGAGGAATTCGTCCACGTCGGCCGCGCTCGCACGCTCCGGCCCCAGCACCACGCGCAGTCGCGTGCCGATGCGCACCACCTCTTCCACGGCGTCCCAGTCCGCGAGGACGTCGGAGGCGCGGCGCAGGTCGGCCACCTCCACCTCGATCACCGGCCGCCGGAAGGTGTCGCTCTTGATGACGGCGGGCGAGCCCTCGGCGATGAGCTTGCCCTGGTAGATGAAACCCAGGCTGTCGCAGAGCTCGGCTTCGTCCATGTAGTGCGTGGTGACGACGATGGTCGTGCCCTGATCGGCGAGGCGCCGGATCAGCCCCCAGAAGTTCCGTCGCGAGACGGGATCGACGCCGGCCGTCGGCTCGTCCAGGAAGATGAGGCGCGGAGAATGGACGAGGGCGCAGGCGAGCGCCAGCCGCTGGCGGTAGCCGCCGGACAGCGTGCCCGCGAGCTGGCTCTCGCGCCCCGCGAGGTCCGCGAGCTGGATCATGCGCGCCAGGCGCGTGGACCGCTGGGCTCCCGACACCTCGTAGACGCGCGCGTAGAAGGTCAGGTTCTCGACCACGGTCAGGTCGTCGTAGAGCGAGAACTTCTGGGACATGTACCCGATGACGGACTTGATGCGCTCGGGATCGCGCGTGAGATCGATGCCGAGCACCGTGCCGCCCCCTTCGCTCGGCTCGAGGATCCCGCACAGCATGCGGAGGGTGGTGGACTTGCCCGCCCCGTTCGGCCCGAGGAAGCCGTAGAGCTCGCCGGCGCGGACGTGGAGATTCAGATGATCGACGGCGACGCGCTTGCCGAATCGGCGGGTGAGGTCCCGCGTCTCGACCGCGTACGGCTCATCCGACATCGGCGTCGGCGGGCAGTCCGGGCTTGAGTATCCCCGCGGGATTGTCGATCTGGATCTTGATGCGGAAGACGAGGTTGACCCGCTCCTTCTTGGTCTGCACATTGCGCGGGGTGTATTCGGCCTCCGAGCCGATCTCGATGAGGCGGCCGGAGAAGACGCGATTCGGGAAGGCATCGACGCGCAGGGTGGCCGTGTCCCCGATCTTGAGCCGCCCCACTTCCGTCTCCGGCACGTAGGCACGCAGCCACACGTCCTTCGGATTCACGAGGGTGAGGATGGGCACGCCGGGATTGGCGGTCTCTCCCGCCTCGAGATTTTTCCGGAGCACCACCCCGTCTATGGGCGAAATCACCTGGGCCTCGCGGAGGCGGCTCTGCGCCTGGGCCAGCGCGGACTCGGCCTGGGTCACCTGCCAGCGGGCGGCGTCGATCTGATCGGGACGGGAGCCCTCGAGAATGAGCGCGAGCCTTTCCCGCGCGCTCCGCTCCTGCGCCCGGGCCACCTCGTACGCCTGCCGCGCGCGGTCCACGTCCTGCGCGGCGATGAGGTTCTGCCTGAAGAGCTGATCGTTCCGCTGGAACTCGCGCTCGGTCATGCTGCGCGTGGCCTCCGCGCTCGCCACGGCCGCCCGCGCGTCCTCGATCTCCTGTTGCCGCGGCCCTTTCTGGAGATCGCGGAGAGTCGCCTGGGCAGAGCGGAGGGCCGCCTCCTGGCGCTTCACGTCGGCCCCCAGCTCCGAGTCGTCCAGGCGCACGAGGAGCTGGCCGCGCGAGACCGTGTCCCCTTCCTTGACGAGTCGCTCGAGGATACGACCGGTGATCTTCACGCTCACGTCCACCTGGGTCGCCTCGATGGTGCCCGTGACGGACACGGGCGCCGCCGTTCCACCGCTCAGGTGACGCCCGGCCCATGCCCCCGCCACGGAGAGGGCGGCGATGACGAGGAGGGCGAGGGCGCCGCGGGTCCAACCAAGTCGCATCGTGTTCACTGGCCCGCGGCGGGCGGAGTGCCGGGCAGCAGAGTGCCCACGGTGCGGCCCTGGGCCTGGAAATAGGTCCGGGCTACCCGCTGCAAATCGGCCGCGGTGACCCCGCGAATCAGGGGGACGAAGGTCTCGCTCTTCCGCCACGAGCCGGCCAGCTCGAAGCGGGCCAGGCTCGCCGCGCGCGAGTAGATCGAGTCCTGGCGCCAGACGAAGGCGGCCTCGATCTGGTTCTTGGCCCGCTCCAGCTCCTCGTCCGGGACGGGCTCGTTCTGCGCGCGCACAATCTCTTCCATGATGGCCTGCTCGAGGGCCGCCGGGGTCTGCCCGGGCAGCGGTGTTCCCGAGAACCAGAAGAGGTTGGGATCGTGGGAGAGATAGGCGTAGTCTCCCCCGACGTTCAGGGCGATCCGCCGCTCGTAAACGAGGCGCCGGTAGAGCCGCGAGGCGCGCCCTTCCTGGAGGATGGTGGAGAGCAGCTCCAGAGCCGGCGCGTCCGGGGAAGCGTAGTTGGGCACGTGGTAGCCGATGTAGACGATGGGCGCCCGCGCATCGGTCTTGTAGACCTGGACGCGGCGTTCGCCGAGCTGGGGCGGCTCCACCGAGTCCATGGGTGGCGGCGCGGGACCACGGGGGATCTTGCCGAAGGTCTCTCGCGCGCGCGCGAGCACCCGCGCCGTGTCCACGTCTCCCGCCACCACGAGGAGCGCATTGTTCGGAAGATAGTAGCGATCGTAGAAGGCGCGAAGCTCGACGGGATTGATGCGCAGGATGTCGCTCATCCATCCGATGATCGGCCAGCCGTAAGGATGCGCCTTGTAGGCGACGGCGAGGAACTCCTCCGAGAGGTAGCCCTCCGGGTCGTCCTCGGTGCGCGTGCGCCGCTCCTCCGCCACTACCTGCCGCTCCGAGTCGATCTCGCTCGCCTCGAGGAGGAGGTTGCGCATGCGGTCGGCCTCCACGCCGAGGATGAGGTTCACCCGGTCGGCGGCGATGTTGACGTAGTAGGACGTGACGTCCTGGGAGGTGAACGCGTTGTCCTGCCCGCCGTTTTCCTCGACCACTTGCGCGAACAGTCCCTTGCCATACGTTGGCGTGCCCTTGAACATCATGTGCTCGAGGAAGTGGGCAAGCCCGGTGGCGCCGGGAATCTCGTCGCGGGAGCCGACCTTGTACCAGGTCTGGATCGTGGCAATGGGGCTGCGATGATCCTCGAGGACGAGGATGCGGAGGCCATTGTCGAGGGTGGCCTCGATCACTGCCTCCTCGGCGGCGGGAGCGGTGGGCGTTCCCAGCAGCATCAGGGCAAGGAAACATCCCAGGAGGGCAGGCCGAAGGGGCATGAAGCGAGTATCCTACGGGTTCCTTGCCTCCGGCAACTCTGGCGCCGGCCCCCTCGAACCTGAACAGGGAGGTGTGACGTGGTCCTCGTCTATCTGGCTCTGGCCGCCGTGCTCGAAGTTTCTGGGGATTTCCTGATGCGCTGGGGGCTTGGAGGACGGCGATGGGGACTGGTCGCGGGGGCTCTCCTCCTTGCCGGCTACGGCCTCCTCGTCAATCAGCCATCGTGGGGCTTCGGCCGTACGCTCGGTCTCTACATCGCGGTCTTCTTCGTGGTGAGCCAGATTATCGCCGCCGTGACCACCGGTGAGCGCCCTTCGTCATCCCTCTGGCTGGGCGGTGCCCTCATCGTGATGGGCGGGCTCGTGATACATCTCGGCCGGCCGTAGCGGCCAGGCGGGCCGCCAGCGAAAAGACGTATCGGAGCATGGGGCGCGTCAGCTTCCCGGTGAAGGTGTTCTGCTGGCTCGGGTGGAAGCTTCCGAGGAGCACCGTCCCGTCGGGCATGGCCGAGCGGGCGGCGTGGCCGAAGCGAGGCAGCGGGCGGGGCAAGAGTAGCCCGGCCGCCCGGCGCGCTCGAAGATAGGCGTCCCAGCCGATCTTGCCCAGCGCGACCACCACGCGCACGTCCTTGAGCAGCGTGAGCTCTTCGAGGAGATACGGCTGGCATCGCCGCATCTCGATGGGCCGCGGCTTGTTGGCGGGCGGGGCGCAGCGGAGCGCGGCCGTGATGTAGGCGCCGGTGAGCCGAAGACCGTCGCCCGCGTGGACCGACGTGGGCTGATTGGCGAGCCCGGCCTCGTGGAGAGCGCGAAAGAGCCAGTCCCCGCTCCGGTCGCCCGTGAACATCCGTCCCGTCCGATTGCCGCCGTGAGCGGCGGGGGCCAGGCCGACGATGAGCACGCGCGCCTTCGGATCCCCGAAACCCGGCAGCGGCCTCGCCCAGTACTCCTCTCCGCGATAGCGCCGCGGCGGATCGGCGGCCGAGGCTTCGCGATGCTTCACCAGGCGCGGGCACAGCCGGCAGGACGCGATGCGCACGCTCAGCGCACCGAGCTTTCCATTGTCCTCGCCGCCGACTTCGCGGACAATCACGCCATGATGCTAGCCGCGAGCACCCGGTCGTGACAAGCCGCGTTCCCGCGCTCCTCATTCACGGGGGAGCCGGGGCCGATCCTGTCTTCGGACGCGAGGAGCTGCGACAGGGCATCCGCGATGCCTTGGCGGCGGGCTGGGCGCGGCTCCAGGACGGGGGGAGTGCGGTCGACGCGGTCGAAGCCGCCGTCTGCGCCATGGAGGACAATCCGCGCTTCAATGCGGGCCGGGGCTCCGTCCTCACCACGGACGGCACGGTCGAGATGGACGCCTCGATCATGGAAGGTGACACGCTCAGGAACGGGGCGGTGGCCTGCGTCACCAACATGCGGCATCCGATCACGCTGGCCCGCCGCATCCTCGATACCGACCGCTATTCCTTCTTCGTGGGCGAAGGCGCCATGACCCTCGCCCGCGCTCTGGGCATCCCCTTCTGTGACGCGGAGGAGCTCATCACCGACGTGCAGCGCAAGCGGCTCGAGAGCGCCATCGGTGGCACGGTGGGCGCGGTGGCCCTGGACCGCCGCGGCCTCATCTCCGCCGCCACTTCCACCGGAGGCATGACGGGAAAGCCGCCGGGTCGCGTGGGAGATTCGCCGCTCATCGGCTGCGGCACCTACGCCGAGAGCACTGCGGGCGGGGTATCGTGCACCGGCGACGGCGAGGCCATCATCCGCGCCGTACTGGCGCGGCGAACCATTGACATCCTCAAGGCCGCGGGCGACCCCATGCATGCCTGCCAGATCGCCATGGATATCCTCCTCGAGGAGGGACGGGGGGGCGGCGGGCTCATCTGCATCGACTGGAAAGGCCGTCTCGGCTGGGCCCATTCGACGCCGCTCATGCCCGTCGGCTTCATGACTCCGGGCCACGACGTCCCCGCCGTCACGTTTTGAGCGACTCCGTCACCTTCGACGACGTCCGCGGCGCGTCCGTCCGCCTCAAGGGCCTGATCGCGACCACCCCCTGCCCATACTCCGAGACGCTCTCTCGCCTGACGGGCTCGCGGGTGTTCGTGAAGCTCGAGAACCTGCAGATGACGGGCTCCTTCAAGGAGCGCGGCGCCGCCAATGTCCTCCTCATGCTCGGCGAAGACGAGAGGCGGCGCGGCGTCGTGGCGGCCAGCGCGGGCAACCACGGGCTCGCGGTGGCCTTCCACGCCGCGCGCCTCGGCATCGCGTCGGTCATCGTGATGCCGGAGTGGGCGCCGCTGACCAAGGTGGTGGCCGCGCGGCGCCACGGGGCCCAAGTCGTGCTCCACGGTGATGACTACGACGCGGCCTATGCGCGGGCGCGGGAGATCGAGGCCGAGCGCGGCCTCGTCTTCATCCATCCCTTCGATGACCCGCGCGTCGTCGCCGGCCAGGGCACGATCGCCCTCGAGTTGATCGACCAGGTGCCCGACCTCGACGCCGTGCTGGTCCCCGTGGGAGGTGGCGGCCTGGCCGGCGGCGTCGCGGTCGCCCTCGAGACGCTCAAGCCGGCCGCGCGTGTCATCGGCGTTCAGAGCGAGGAGGTGCCGGGCATGCGGGCCGCGCTCGACGCGGGAGAGCGCGTCACCGTGCCCGGCTCCCCGACCATCGCCGATGGCATCTCCGTGCGCCGCGTGGGCGAGCACACCCTGGCCCTCGCCCAACGTTACCTGGACGGCGTGGTGACGGTGAGCGAGGAGGAAATCGCCAACGCCATCCTGCTCCTCCTCGAGATCGAGAAGACGGTGGTGGAAGGCGCGGGCGCGGTAACTCTGGCCGCGCTGATCAACAAGCGGGTGGCCCTCGAGGGCAAGACCGTCGTGCTCGTCCTGGGCGGCGGCAATATCGACGTGAACCTGATCGCGCGGATCATCGAGCGTGGCCTGGTCAAGGACGGGCGCATCGTGAGGCTGACGGTGCTCCTCCGCGACCGGCCGGGTGCCCTGGCCCGGCTCTCCGAACTGGTGGCGGAGGCCCGCGCCAACGTCCTCCACATCGGCCACGACCGCGCCTTCTCGCGCGCGCGCCTCGGCGAGACCGAGGTCGAGCTCACCCTCGAGACCTCAGGCCGCGACCACATCAACGCAATCCTTCGGCACCTGCTCTCTGCTGGTTACACGGTTGAAGAGGTGCTGCACCGGTAGCGCTCGCGCTTGGTTGCTTCACGGGCGGGGCTGGGGGAGTGCCCTCCCTAGACCACGCCGAGTCGCGCTCCGCTGGGCCACTCTGGCCCGCCACGAGATGTGCTCCACCGGTAGCGCTCGGTTGTTTCACGGGCGGGGCTGGGGGGAGTGCCCTCCCTAGACCACGCTGAGTCGCATTCCGCTGGGCCACTCTGGCCCGCCACGAGATTTTGGTTTTTGGCTTCGAAGAATCTCCCCAGAAGATACGGGTCTAGGGAGGGCACTCCCCCCAGCCCCGCCCTCCGCCCCGTGGCATCGACCTCGTGCACCAACCTACGCAGACGCATCCGCATTGGTTGCGTCGTGTTGTGCTCTGGAATTCTGCCTCGGGGGAGCCAGGTAGGGGTGGGGGGCACGCTCCGCAGACCCGTGTCTTCTGGGGAGCTTCTTCGAAGCGCCAAACCAAAGTCTCGTGGCGGGCCAGAGTGGCCCAGCGGAATGCGACTCAGCGTGGTCTGCGGAGCGTGCCCCCCACCCCTACCTGGCGCTTAGCACCCGCAAACTACAAAGGGTCTAACGGAAGGCGGCGGCGAAGGCCGCGCCCTCGTTGGTGAGCCAGTCCGTGACGGAGGCGTAGCCGTAGCGGAGAGCGGCGCGGCTGGCCTCGAAGCCCATGGAGGGTCCGCGGAGGGGCGAGGCCTTGGACTCGGGCTGGACGAGGTGGATCTCCACGTCGGGCCGCCTCAGCTTGAGCTCGCGCATCCCCAGCTGGAGAATGTTGATGCTCGTGATGTGTCCCGCCTGCTCCATGATCGCGTAGATCCCGCGCGAGCGGACGTCCGGCTCGGCCGGGCTCCCGATGCGGAGGGGCACCGCCGGGTTCAACACCACCACGCGGGTGGCGCCGAGCTCCACCGCCAGGTCCGCATGGCCGGTATAGCCGACGTCGCCGTCCACGTAGTCGCGCCCGTCGATGCGAAAGGGCTCGAAGAATCCAGGAATCGAGGACGAGGCGGCGATGGCCTGGGAGATCGGCACGTCCAGCAATGGCTCGAGACCGAACACCGCCCGCTCGCCCTGATCGAGAAGTATGGCCGGGATGAGGAGCGGCCGCCGGCACTCGCGGAAGCTGTTCGGCAATCCCTTGGCCGCGAAAGCTTCACGCATGAAGCGCTCCAGGGGAGCCACGGAGAAGAAGCCGGGCGGCATGTCGGCGCCGCTTCGCGCGAGGAGATCGGGCCATTCGAGGCGGAATCCCGTCACCGCCTTCTTGCCCACCGCCCACACGAACTGTGCGAGGTTGCGGGCAGCGTTAGAGAAGGCACCCTTGTGATACACGGCGCCTCGTTGGAAATTGAGCGGATCATCGGTTTCTTTGTCGAGAATGTCATAGAGGGCGCGCGCTCCGATGCCGTTGGCCATGAGCGCGCTCACCACGGAGCCCGAGCTGGAGCCCACGTAGAAATCGAAGTCGTTGACGCGGAAATTCGGGAGGGCTTCGTCGAGGGCGGCGAGCGCCCCCACCTCGTACATGCCCCCGATCACGCCGCCCCCGGCCAGCACCAAGGCGCGCCGAACAGGGGTTCGGGACCGAGAAAACCTCTGAAGCAGCGGCCTCAACACGCCCGTCGCCTCACCACCTGAGCAGGGTCGCCCCCCACGAGAAGCCGGTGCCGAAGGCGACCAGCATCACGAGGTCGTTCTCCTTCACGCGCCCCGCCATCGCCGCTTCGTGGAGGCAGATGGGTACCGAGGCCCCCGCGGTGTTGCCGTAGCGCTGGATATTGTTGAGCATGCGGGAACCGGGAATCGTGAAGGATTCCGCCATGACCTCGATGATGCGGAGATTGGCCTGGTGGAAGACGAAGAAGTCGATGTCGTCGGCCTTCAGGCCATTGGCGTCGAGGCACTCCTGGACGATCTCGCGCACCCGCTTCACCGCGTTCACGAACACCGACCGGCCGTTCATTCGTGGCCGCGTACGGTCGTCGTCGATCTTCTTCTTGGACACCAAGGGAAAGGTAGAGGAGCCCCAGATCTCTCCGTACAGCGCGTCGATGGCGCTCCCGTCGGAATGCAGGTGGTGCGAGATCAGGCCGCGCGGTGGCACGCCTTCCTCGTGTCCCTCCAGCACCACCGCGCCTGCGCCGTCCGCGAAGAGCACGGCCATGTCGCGGCCGGCATCCGTGTAGTCGAAGGCGGAAGACAGGAGCTCGGCGCCCACCACCAGCACCCTCCGGTACATGCCGCCACGGATGAACTGGTCGGCGAGCGAGAGCCCGTACACGAACCCCGCGCAGCCCTGGGCCAGGTTGAAGACCGGTGTGGAGGTCAGCCCGAGCTTTCCCTGGAGCACGCAACCCGTGCCCGGGTAGGCGAGGTCCGGAAGGGTCGAAGACTCCACGATGCAGTCGAGGTCCTCGGCGCCGAGCCCCGCGTGCTTGAGAGCCATGCGTGAAGCCTCGAGACCGAGGTCGGAGACAGCCAGGGTCGAATCGATGTTGCCGTCGAGCCCCCGCTCCTTGACCTCGCGCATGTAGGCGCTCTTGTCAGGCGCATCGGCGAGCCGCAAGAGCATCTGGTACGTGTCGGGGGAGACGCGGCGCTCGCTGATGCCCGTGCGCTGGACGATCCATTCGTCGGTCGTGGTCATGCATCGCGACAACAGGTGATTGTCGACGACACATTCCGGGACCGCCATGCCCGTGCCCGTGATCCGGGCGCGCAGGGACATCAGCGGCCCTGGAATTTCGGAGCTCGCTTTTCGAGGAAGGCGCGAACGCCTTCGGCATGGTCCTCGGAGCTGATGGCATTCGACTGCCCGAAGGCCTCGCCTTCGAGAGCGGCGGCCAGGTCCACGGTGGCCGCACGATTGAGGAGCGACTTGGCGATGGTAGCTGCGAGCGGAGGCCCCGCCGCGATCTTCCCCGCGAGAGCCCGCGTGACGCTCTCCAGCTCGGCGGCGGGTACCACGCGATTGACCAGACCGATCCGGAGGGCCTCGGCGGCGTCGATGATCTCGGCCGTCAGCACCATCTCCTTGGCCTTGGCGAGACCGACCAGTCGCTGGAGGAGCCAGGTGCCCCCGCCGTCGGGCACGAGCCCGATCTTGAGGAAGACCTCGCCGAACTTCGCCCGGTCGGAAGCCACGATCAGGTCGCAGCCCAAGGCGATGTTGCAGCCGGCCCCCACCGCGAAACCGTCCACCATGGCGATGGTGGGCCTGGGGAAGTTGAACAGGCGAAGAACGAAGCGATTGAGGAGCTCCACGCGCTCCCTGCCCTCGGCCGCGGTGTGGCGCCGGGCGGCCATGGTCTTCACGTCACCTCCCGCGGAGAAGTGCCCGCCCGCCCCCGTGAGGATGACGGCGCGGACGGCCGGGTCACGCTCGATCTCGTCCAGCGCCTCCACCAGCTCCTCGCGCATCCGTACGTCGAGAGCGTTCCGCGCCTCCGGCCGGTTCATGGTGAGGGTCGCGATGCCGTCGACTCGGTCCACGAGGAGCGACTGGTATCCCATTGCTTACCTCCCTCCAGCTACCGGCTGGACTTCGCGGCGCACGGGCCGCTCGTTCACGTCGATGGACAGGGACAGCCCCGCGCCCACGAGGAGGAGCCCGCAGGCGATCGCGAAGGCGAACCCGTAGCCGCCGGAGACACCGAAGAGGAAGCCCGAGAGCCAGGAGCCGACCGCGACTCCCACCTGATGAACGAAGATGATCCCGAAGATCGAGCCGACGGAGAAGTGCCCTAAGACGTCGGCGGTGAGCGCCATGACGAAGCTGCCCGTGGAGAGAAAAATGATCAGCGAGAACGCCGCCGCCACCCACCTGCCATAGAAGATCCGCGACTCCGCGGCTCTCGCGTGTGGCGCCATGTCTTGGTCACTATACTCCTGCATGCTACGATTTCAACATGCCTTTCCCGAGCGATCCATGAGTCTCGTGAGCATTCTGGGCTCTCCGAAAGCGGTGATCGGCATGGTGCATCTGGACCCGCTGCCCGGCAGCCCGCGCTGGGCCGGCTCCATGGACGATGTCTCGCGGGCCGCCCTCGCCGATGCGCAGGCCCTCGCGAACGGCGGCGTCCACGCCCTCCTCGTCGAGAATTTCGGCGACGTCCCCTTCTCGCCCGGGCGCGTCGACGCGGCGTGCGTGGCCGCGATGGCCGCGGTGGCGGCTCAGATCCGCCGGACCGTCCCGCTCCCTCTCGGCATCAATGCCCTGCGCACCGACGCGCTGTCCGCGCTCGCCGTCGCGGTGGCGGTGGGCGCGCGCTTCATCCGCGTCAACGTCCACACGGGCGCGGTGGTCACCGATCAGGGCATTCTCACCTCCGGTGCTCACGACACCCTTCGCTATCGTCGCCTCCTCGGAGCGGAGATCGCCCTCCTCGCCGACGTGCAGACCAAGCACGCCGCGCCGCTCGCTTCCGTGCCCATCGAGCACGAGGCGCGCGACTGCGTGCACCGCGGCCTCGCCGATGGATTGATCGTCTCGGGCGAAGCCACCGGGCTGCCCCCGAAGACCAGCGATCTCGAACGCGTACGGCTCGCCGTGCCCGACACTCCGCTTCTCGTGGGAAGCGGGGCCTCGCCCGAGAACGCCGCGGAGCTGCTCTCTCTGGCCGACGCGCTCATCGTGGGCACCTCCGTGAAGCGTGACGGCGTAGTCACCAACCGGGTGGATCCGGATCGCGTGCGCGCCCTCGTGCGCGCCGCGGGACGCCGGTGAGGGCGCGACTCGCCGCCCTTCTCCTCGTCCTGGTCGTCGAGGGCTGCGCGGCCACCTCGTCGTCGGACGGCGCCGCGCGAAAGACGCCGCCCCTCCCCCTCGGCGAGCTCCTCCTCGTGGGTTTCGGCGGCACGCAGGTGGACGGCAACGACGAGGTCCGCTCCCTCGTCTGCGATGTCAAGGTGGCCGGTCTCATCCTCTTCGAGCGCGACTCCCGCTCCGGGGATGCGCGGAACATCACGAGCCCCGAGCAAGTGCGACAGCTCACCTCGGATCTCCAGGCCCTGGCCCTTCAGTGCGCGGGTCGACGGCTCCTCATCGCCGCCGACAACGAAGGCGGGGCCGTCATGCGGCTCTCCACCCGCGTGGGCTACCTGCCCACGCCACCGCCGCAGGCTCTGGGCGACGCGGGCGACCCCGCCGCCACCGCCCTCGAATCGCGACGCATGGGCGCCACCCTCCGCGAGGCCGGTATCAACTGGAACCTCGCCCCGGTGGTGGACGTCGCCGTCAACCCGCTCAATCCGGCCGTGGTCACCCTCGGCCGCACCTTCTCGTCCGATCCGCAGCAAGTCATCATGCAGGCGCGCGCGTTCATCCAGGGCATGCATGAAGCCGGCGTCCTGACCTCGCTCAAGCATTTCCCCGGTCACGGCTCGAGCCGCACGGACTCGCACCAGGGCTTCGTGGACGTGACGGAGACGGCCGAGCTCAAGATCGAGCTTGCCCCGTACCGGGCCCTCATCAAGGAAGGGCTGGCGGACAGCGTGATGACCGCCCACGTGTTCAACCGCGGCCTCGATCCGTGGAATCCCGCCACTCTCTCCCGCTTCACCATCAAGCGCTATCTGCGCGGCAAGCTCGGCTACAAGGGGCTCGTGGTATCGGACGATCTGCTCATGGGCGCGATCCGGCAGCGCTACGGCGTCGAGGAAGCGTCCATCCTGGCCCTCCAGGCCTCGGTGGACATGCTCCTGATCTCGCAGAACCAGGGCCGGGTCGAGCGCGGCGCCGCCGAGCGCGTCATCGCCGCCATACGGAGCGCCATCGCCGACGGCCGCCTGTCGCCGAAAGCGCTCGCGGCCGCCGTCGACCGGGTCCGCGCGCTCCGCAGCCGCATCACGCAGTAGCTCGCCCTCTGGTCGACTTTACCGAGTCGTCGCTTACCGGTCGTCTCCTACCGGCCGTCTTGGGGCAGCGCGCTTGGCCCGCCGCAGGTCCGAGACGAAGCGCCGCATCTCCGCCTCGCGCCAGTCAAAGGCGCGCCCTCTCCCGCTACCCATTTTCCAACTGAAACAGGAATATGCCCGTCGCGATGAGGGCGATCGCCAGCACCCGGGTCCAGGTGATCGGTTCCCGGAGCAGCAGAAACCCGACCAAGAGGACGAGCGCGGTGGACGTCCCGCCCATGATGATCGACGAGGTGATCCGCAACCCGCGCTCGTAAGCGAGCAGTCCGAAGATGTCGATCCCCGCCGCCGCGATTCCCGCGACGACGAGGAGCCATGCCGCTTCCCCGCGCAAGACGATCTCGTGCCCCTGCGCCCTCATCGACAGCATCACCATGGAATTGACGAGGAAGGCCACGCCGGTGATCACCATCGCCCCGAGCGCCGCGTTGACCTTGGTGGAGCCCAGCTTGAGGCAGATCGTCCACGCGGCCGCGATCGCCGATCCCATCATCCTCGCCTCCTTATGACAAGCTTCGCCAGACCCGCCACGGCACGCCGGTGGAGGAAGACGCGCCCCTCGGACATCACGGGGTGCGTCCGCCGAGTGAGCGCAGGAACGCCTCGACCTCCGTCCGCTCGGGCAGCGAATCCTGAGCTCCGCGCTTCGTGCACGCGAGCGCGGCCGCGGCGTTGGCGAGAGGGATCGCCTGCTCGAGCGTGCCGCCCGCGGCCAGTCCCACGGCCAGCGCGCCGTTGAAGGCGTCCCCCGCGGCCGTCGAGTCGACCGCGGCCACGGGAAAGGACGGAAAGTGGATGGCACTATCGCCGTCGCAGGCGAGGACGCCCTGGTCGCCCATGGTCACCAGCACGATGCCCGCGCCGGCAGCAAGGAGGCGGGTGGCCGCCTCACCCGCAGATTCGAGCGAGTCCACCGGACAGTCGGTGAGCCTTGCCGCCTCGTGCTCATTCGGCGTGAGGTAGTCCACGAGGGCGAGCAGGTCCGGATCCAGCGGCTGAACGGGAGCCGGATTCAGCACGGTGGTGACACCGTGCCGCCGTGCTTCGCCGAGCGCCCAGCGCACCACCGGCAATGGCGTCTCGAGCTGGCAGGCGACGACCTCCGCCCATGCGATGCTGTCCACGTAGGGCACGACCATTTCCACGGTCAACCGATGATTCGCCCCGGGCGCGACGGCGATCTGATTGCGGCCCTGGGCATCGACCATGATGATCGCGGTACCCGTGGCCGCCTCGGCGGAGACGCAGAGGCCGGTCACGCCGATACCAGCAGCGGCGAGATTCGCCGTGATGTGTCGGCCATCGGCATCGTTGCCGACGCAGCCGATCATCCTCACCTCGCCCCCCAGGCGGCGGGCCGCCACTGCCTGATTGGCGCCCTTGCCGCCCAGATTCACGAGCAGCGTGCCACCGGAGACGGTCTCCCCGGGATTGGGCAACCGAGGCAGGCCCACCGTGTAGTCCACGTTGGCGGAACCGATCACGCAGACGCGGGGCACAGGCGCTCCAGGAAGAAGTGAAGGAAGCGCGGCCCGTCCACGCTGAGGGCGGTCCGGCAGGTGGGAGGCTCCTTGCGGTACGGCTCGAGGTCGCGCCGGTCGGCCACCGTCATGCCTCGGGTGAGCCGTCCCTCCGCCTCCACCGCCACGTGCAGGGACTCGAATCCCACCAGGCTGGGCTCGATGGCCACGGCCATGGCCAGCGGGTCATGGAGGAAGATGCCGCCCTCGCGACGCGATTCGCCGAACTCGAAGCCGAAGAGGGTGAAGTCCTCGATAAAGCGGGCGCGGGACCCGCGCCGGCGGCCGAGCAACTCCTCGAGACTTCCCCGCGTGAGGATGACCTGGCGCGTGACGTCGAGCGGCACGAGGTCGATGGGCAGCCCGGCCTCGAAGACGATGGCCGCCGCGTGGGGATCCACGTACATGTTGAACTCGGCGACGGGCGTGACATTGCCCCCCACCGACACCGCTCCACCCATGACCACGATCCTGGCACATCGCCTCAGAGCTTCCGGATCCCGCTGGACGGCCAGGGCGAGGTTGGTCAGCGGACCCAAGGCCACCACCACGAGGCGATCGGGGAAATCTTTGACCGCCTGAAGAATCAGATCGGCCCCATCGAGCATCTCAAGACCACGAGACAGCCCCGGGTAGCGTCGCCTTCCGTCCGGCTCCACGAAGCGGTCGAGGTTGCCGAGGCCGTCGGCACCGTGCACGTGGGGCGCGGTGAGCAGCGGTTGGCGGAGGGGGGCGGGCGCGCCCTCGGCCACCCGCGGCCGGAGCGCGGGTCGGACGACATCGAGGATACGGAAGATATTGTCGCTGCCGAGGCCCACTTCGACGTTGCCGGCCACCGTGGTGATGGCCTCGACGGATACTTCGGGTGAGCCGAAGGCGAGGAGGATGGCGAGGGCGTCGTCGATGCCGGGATCGGTGTCGATGAGGATGGGGGTCGTCAATTGACACTCTGCCGTGGGCTCCGTATCATGGGCCCGCCCGGTGGACATTTCTATCGAAGGAGGAGAGGATGGACATCCTGATCACGTATTGCGGGGAGTGAAACTTCCTCCCCCAGGCCTCCAGTTTGCAGGCCGCCATTAAAGCCAAGTACGGTATCAACGCCGCCCTCAAGGAAGGGTCGGGCGGCATTTTCTTCGTCGATATCGACGGCAAGCGTGTCTGGGACAACCAGATCACGTACCGGTTCCCCGAGGACTCCGAGGTCTTCGCCGAGATCGACAAGCTCAAGACGTAGCAGCCTCCCGCTCCAGAGCCTCTCTGAACGCCGGGTGGGCGATCCGGGCCAGGGCCCGCGCTCTCCCGGCGTCGCTTTTTCCTCCCAGCGCCGCCGTTCCGTATTCGGTCACCACGTAACCCGCGATGAAGCGCGGTGTGGTGACCCGCGCTCCCGCCGGTAGCCTCGTAACGATCCGCGACACTTTCCCCTGCCGACCCGTCGAGGGCAGGGCGATGACGGACCGCCCTCCGGCCGCGCGCGCCGCGCCCAGAACGAAATCGAACTGGCCGCCGATGCCCGTGATCTGCCGGCCCGCGACGCTTTCGGCATTGACCTGGCCGAGCAGGTCCACCTCGAGGGCCGAGTTGACGGAGACGAAGTCGCCGAGGGCGCCCACCACCTGCGGATCGTGGACGACGTCCGAGGGCTCCATGTTGACCAGGGGATTGTCGTGCGCCCAGCGGAAGAGTCGCTCCGTTCCCATGATCTCCCCCACATCCATGCGGCCCCGATGGAAGCGCTTGCGCGAGTTGGTGATCACGCCGGATTCGATGAGCGGCAGCATGTGATCCACGAGGAGCGAGTGGATGCCGAGGTCATGCTTGCCCGCGAGAGCTTCCATGACGGCCTGGGGAATCGACCCCACCCCGACCTGCACGGTGGCGCCGTCGGGGACGAGCTCGGCCACGTGCCGGGCAATCGTGCGCTCGATCTCGCCTACGGGAGTCGGCGGATACTCCACGAGGGGATGCTCGGCCTCCGCCCAGCAGTCGATCTGGGAGCGGTGGAGAAAGGCGTTGCCGAGCGTGCGGGGCATTCTCGGGTTGACCTGGGCGATCACGCAGGGCGCCCGCCGCGCCGCGACGAGGCCATAGCTCATCGAGACGCCCAGCGAGAGATAGCCAGCGCGATCGGGGGGCGAGCAGTGGACGATCACCGCGTCGGGCGCCCACTCGCCGCCCGCCGCGAAGACACTCACCGTATCGAAATAGCGGATGGGCACGAAGTCCACGTCACCTCTCGCCTGGGCGTCGGCGAGCTTCGGCGAGTGATGCCATGTCGCGAAGCGGAGCTTGCCCGCATAGGCGGGCGCTCCGAAGGGATAGTCGTCGAGGCGGAGGCCGCCCATGAGCGTGAGCGGCGCCAGCCTGTCCGCCTGGCGCAGGATCTCGGCTACGAGCGCTGTCGGATCTCCGCAGCCCGCGGGCAGGAGCACCTTCATGCCGGGGCGGAGGCGCGCCACGGCATCGGCCAGCGTTGCCTTCTCGAACGGGCGGGACATGAGGCGCGGGTAGTATAATCGCGCCTTGGTGCAGCGCAAGATGAGGCCAAGACCGTGCGGTCGATGAACTGATGCCCATCCCTCGCCAGTGGGTCACCACCGCTTTCACCTTCGACGGGTATCGGGTCGCCGCCAACCGCGGAGTCGTGCGGGGGATCACCGTGCGCTCACGGAACGTCGTGGCCAGCATCGGCGCCTCGATCCAGACGCTCTTCGGAGGCAATATCACGCTCTACACGGAGCTCTGCGAGCACGCTCGAGAGGAGGCCTTCCAGCTCATGCTCGAGCACGCCGCCGCCGCCGGCGCCAATGCCATCATCGGTATGCGCTATGACGCCAATGACGTGGCGCCCGGCGTGACCGAAGTGCTCGCCTACGGCACCGCGGTCGTACTCGACCCGCCCCCGCGCTAAATGCTGCGGACCACGCGCGTGTCCCACCGCCCCGCCGGGAAGCCCGACGGGACGCGCGTGCTCGTGATGCGCCGATGGCCGCGCGGCCTGGTGGGCATCGTGCTCGCCGCGGCGCTGGTGGTCGGCCTCGCGACCGTGCCCGCGCTGGCCGAACACGAGCCGCAGTACCGTTACACCGTGCTCGGTTACGTCAAGGACGCGGCGGGCAAGCCACGCCAGGGCGTGGGCCTCGAGGTGATCCGACAGAAGACGGGCTTCGCCTATGTCGGCGAGACCGACGCGTCGGGTCTCTACGTCATCGTCACCCGCCTCGCCGACGAAAACCGGAGCGATCGCCTCCTCGTGCGAGCGGGACCGGCCAGTCTCATGATCGCCGCCCGCTTCGAGCCGGCGGACCACAACACCGAGCGCGGCACCCAGGTCGACTTCACGGGCAGCCGCGCCACCGAGCGGCCCGAGCTCTTCGCGGACACGCTCAAGCGATTCCTCGGCAAGTGATGGCGAGGGTCGACCCCTTCTACGCCCTCGTGAGGACGATCGGGCGCTTCTGGGTCTGGTTCTTCTTCCGGTCCGTGGACGTGCATCATGCGGAACGGGTGCCGCGACACGGCCCCGTCCTTCTCTGCATCAATCACCCGAACAACCTCATCGACTCCCTCCTCGTCGGCGCGGTGGTGGACCGCAAGGTGCACTACCTGGCCACGGCCGCTCTGTTCCGCAACCCTCTGGTGGGGAGCTTCCTCAAGTCCTGCGGGGCCATTCCCGTCTACCGCCGCCAGGATGACCCCGACAAGATGGACAAGAACGCGGGCGCCTTCGAGGCCTGCGTGACTACCCTGGCCGCGGGAGGCCTCGTCGGCATCTACCCCGAAGGGACGACCCACGCCGAATCCCGCGTCCAGCGCATCAAGACGGGGGCCGCGCGCATCGCCCTCGACTACGAGTCGCGGCGCCGACAGGGCAGCCCCGGCGAGCCCCTGGCCGCGATCCCCGTCGGGCTCACCTTCGACTCGCGAAAATCGTTCGGCGGCCGCGTGCGCGTGGCCTTCGGCGAGCCCTTGCCGCTTCGGCCCTTCCTCGATCTCCACGGTGAGGATCAGGTCAAGGCGGTGGACGAGCTGACCACGGCCATCCAGTGGGGCATGGAGAGCCAGGTCGTCCACGTGGACCGCCTCGATCGGGCCGCCCTCGTTCACGAGATCGAGGGCCTTTACCGTGACCGGCTCGTGCGAGAGCTCCAGGAGGAGCGCGGGCTTTCCACGGGCAAGATCGACACGGTCCGTCTCTCGCGCTCCATCGCCGACGCCGCGGCCTGGTTCGAGGCGCATGCCCCCCAGCGCCTCGTGGAGCTGCGCGAGCACATCGACCGCTACCGCGCCACCCTCGCCGCCTACGCGATCAAAGACCAGGCGGTGCGTGAGCGGCTCGCCCATCGGCCGGTGCGTATGCGACTGCGGCGGGGCTGGAAGGCCGCGGTCGGATTGCCCGTCTTCGCCTACGGTCTGATCACCAGCGGCCTCCCCTATCTCGTGCCGCGCTGGATCGCGCGGCGCACGGCCACCAAGGAGACGAACTACGCCACCACGCGCCTCCTCGCCAGCACCATCGCTTTTCCCCTCTTCTGGGGGGTGGAGACGTGGCTCGTCTGGCGACTGGCGGGCTGGATGTGGGCGCTCGCCTTTTTCCTCTCCCTGCCCGTGGCCAGCATCCTCGCGTACCATTACCTGCGAGGCCTCGGCCGCTTCAAGGCGCAGATGGGCTTCGGTCTTCTCGCCATGACACGGCATCAGACGGCCACGCGCGTCCTTGCCGAGCGTCAGCGGCTCGACGACCTCCTCGAGCGCGCGAAGGACGACTATCTCGCGGCCACGAAAGGATCGAGCTTTTGAGCATCCATCTTCTCGAAGAGCTCTCGAGCCCGGCTGTCGACGCCCTGCCGCGCGAGCGGACCGTGGTCATCCTCACCGCCAGCCCCCTCGAGACGCACGGCCCTCACCTGCCCGTCGGCGTGGACGCCTATACCGGCCGCTATTTCGCTCAGGCCATGGCCGAGCGCATCGTGGCCGAGCGCCACGGCTGGCATGTCGTGCTCGCCCCGACGCTCCACCTCGGCTCCTTCGCCTTCGAGGCGGCGGGCACCGTCACCATGCGCCAGCGCGTGGTGCGTGATCTCCTCGTGGACTATGGTGATGCCTTGGCGCGCGCGGGCTTCCGTCACATCCTCGTTTCGAACGGCCACGGTGGCCCCGGGCACCTCGTCGCCCTCGAGGAAGCCGCGGCCAGGGTGTCGCGGCGCCGCGGCGTGACCATGGCATCGCTGACGGGCTATCTCGCCTGGGGACTCCTGTCGGGGCGCTATTTGCCGAAGTTCGAAGCCGCGCTGGGGCGAGCCCTCACCGAGGAGGAGCGCGTGGCCCTCTCGGAGGACGCGCACGGCGGCTGGTGGGAGACGTCGGTGATGCTGCTCCTGCGGCCCGATCTGGTGGGCGAGGGCTGGCGCGATCTTCCCCCCGCGCGCTACTCCATGCCGCACCGGCTCATCCCCAACTATCCCTTGAGGAGCGGCGGCCAGGGCTATGTCGGCCATCCCGCGCTGGCCGACCCCGCCTTCGCCAAGGCGACCCTCACCGTGCTCATGGACGAGGCGATGGAGCTCGTGGAGGGTCTCCTCGACGGCCGCTTGCCCGCGTCGCGCGGCCGCTCGCCCTTCTTCTCCCTGCCGATCTTTCGCACCAATTTCTGGCCGGCCGCCGCGGGCATCGGCGCCGTGGCCGTCGCGTTCCTGCTCTCGAGAAGGAAATCCCAAGGAGGCGAGACATGAAAGCCTACGTGCTGATCGAGACCGCGGCCGGCAAGACCAAGCAGGTCAAGAAGACGCTCTCCAAAGTGAAGAGCGTGCGCGCCAGCGTCTCCGCGATGGACGCCGTCACCGGTCCCTACGATTTCATCGCGGTAGTCGAAGGCCAGACCCTCGACGCCATCGGCAGTCTCGTCACCGACGCCATCGGCATCATCGACGGCGTCACTCGCACCACGACCTGCGTGGCCGTGACCGTGGGATAGAGCGGTCGAGCAGCGGAGCGGGCCCGGACCGGGAGTCTGCCGATCTCTCTCAGCGCTGCGTGATCGTCACACCCTCCGTCAGCGTGCGATGGATCGGACACCGTGCCGCGATTTCGGCCAGTCGTTGCCGTTCCTCGTCGGTGAGATCGCCGCCGAGTAGTAGCTCCAGCTCGATGCTGTTGATCTTGCCCTCCCCGGGATCACGTGTGAGGCGCGTCTCGATGCGGTCGAGCGGCCAGCCCTTGCGTTCGGCATACAGCCGAACCGTGAGGATCGTTCAGGCGCCGAGGGCGGCCAGCACCGTTTCCGACGGCGTGGGACCGGTGTCCTCGCCGCCCTTGTCCACGGGCTCGTCCACGAGCAGGCGGTGCGGCCCCACGCGCGCTTCCGTCTTCAGATTGCCGAGCCAGGAGACTTCCACCGGTCGTGCCATGTTCTCTCCCTGTGCTAGAATTCGCCGGTCATGCGCACCCTCGTCATCGGCGGCACCGAGTTCATCAGCCTCCATCTCGTTCGCGAGCTTCTCTCGCATGGCCACGAGGTCACCGTCTTCAACCGCGGCCGGCGCGCCGAGCGCCTTCCCACCGGCGTGAAGACCATCGCGGGCGACCGCAAAGACCACGCGGGGCTCGCTACGCGCTTGAAGGGCCATCGCTTCGACGGCGTCTTCGACATCACCTATGCGCCGACCCTCGACGTCGATGTGGCGGCGCTGGTGGCGGCTCTCGAAGGCCAGCCGCACATCGTCTTCATCTCCACGGGGCGAGTGTACGACCACGCGCTACCCATTCCCTACTCCGAAGAGACGCCGCGCAGCCTGTACTGGGGCGAGTACGCCCGGCACAAGATCACCTCGGAAGATCTGCTCTTCGAGCGTCATCGGAAGGGGGAGGGGCCAATCACCATTGTGAGACCTACTCACGTCATGGGTCCGCTCAATACGCGGAACAACGAGACCTTCTTCATGGATCGGATCTCGCGCGGCCGGCCCGTGCTCGTCCCCGGGCATGGTGGCTGGCTACGGCAGTTCGGCCATGTCGAAGATCTGGCCATCGCCATGGCGGCGATGCTTGGCGACCCGAAGAGCTACGGCCAGGCCTATAACGCCATGGGCGAGGACACGGTGACCCAGGTCGGATTCGTGGAGCTGATCGCGGAGGCAATGAAGAAACCGGTGACTTTCCGGCACTTTGACCCTGTGCTCCTCAAGAACTTCGACAAGCCCGGGCCAGTCTTCGGGCAGAACCTCGTGTACGACTGCCATGCCGTGCACACCACCACCAAGATCCGCCAGGAGCTGGGGATCCGCCCGCGCTACACCCTCGCGTCGGCCCTCGCCCACACCTGGGAGTGGTACAAGCGCGAGGGCCTGGCCGACCGCTCCGTGGACTTTACGTTCGAAGACAGTATCCTCGCCAAGATCGGCGCGTGACCGCCCGCTCCATCCTCGTGTACCACCCTGAGCCCGGCGAGGCGCAGACCTATGCCCGGCCCATCAAGCAGCCCCGGCCCCCGTTCTCCATCGCAGCCTGCTCCACGCCGGCCGAAGCCGAGCTCCACGTGGCCGACGCCGAGATCCTCTATGCGTGGAACTTCCCTCGCCACCTCCTGCCCCGGGCCAAGCGGCTTCGCTGGGTGCAGAACATGGGCGCCGGGGTCGAGCGCTTCCTGGTGCCCGAGCTGCCGAAGGGTGTGATGCTGACGCGCATCGCCGGCATCTTCGGCCCATGGATGGCCGAGTACGTGCTGGGGTGGTGCCTGTGGCACACGCAGCGGACGGAGCTCTTCCGCTCCCAGCAGCGCGAGCGCCGGTGGCGGCAGGTGGACCCGCGACGCCTGCACGGCGCCGAGCTCTGCATCGTCGGGCTCGGCGATATCGGCCGCACCATCGCGCAGGCCGCCCGCGGCCTCGGCCTGCGGGTCTCGGGCGTGAGCCAGAGCGGCAGGAAGGCGGCGGGGGTCGAGCGCGTCTACCGCGCGCGTGATCTCAGCAAGCCGCTCGCTTCCGCCGACTTCGTCGTCCTCACCGTCCCGCTCACCCCGGCCACGCGCGATCTCATCGGAGCGCGGGAGCTTGCAACCATGAAGCCCACGGCGTGGCTCGTCAACATCGGCCGCGGGCCCATCGTCGACGAGGCGGCGCTGCTCGAGGCCCTCTCGAGCAAGCGGATCGGAGGGGCCATCCTGGACGTCTTCAACGAAGAGCCACTGCCCGCGAGCCACCCGCTCTGGGAGCTCGAGAACGTGGTCATCACGCCGCATATCTCGGGGCCGAGCACGCCCGAAGAGATCGGGCCGATCTTCGACGACAATCTCCGCCGCTATCTCGCCCGCCGCCCCTTGCGCTTCCAGGTCGACCGCAAGCGGGGCTACTAGCCCCTACGCCTCCCGGGACCAGAAGGCGAGGTTCCAGAAATCGACCTCGTAGACGTTGTGCTCGATGCCGCGCAGCCGCGTCGACATGGCCGCCGCCTTGGCGCGGAGCACGATGGGAACCACGATGCCGCTCTGCACGACCAGGTCGTTCATCCGGATGAAGAGGGCGGCGCGCTTGACCGGGTCCATCTCCGTGTCCGCCGCCTTGTAGAGCCGGTCGTACTCCTCGTTGCGCCAGCGCCACACGTTGAAGCGCTGCCACTTGTTCTCCTTGGTCGCCACCGCATCCGAGGTGAAGACACGCATGAGGAGAGCGGGATCGGGCGGACCCATGACGTAGGTGGCGAGCTGGAGATCGGAGTAGAAGTGGGTATAGGTGTCGGGATTTGCCGGGTCCGACGAGTAGAACGAGGTTACCGTCACCGTCTTGAGCTCCACCTCGATGCCCGCCTTGGCCGCGGCCTGCTTGATGACGGCCTGCATCTTTTGCGACAACGCATTGGTGGCGGTGGTGAACAGCATCTTGAGACGCTTGCCGTCGCGCGCCCGCACTCCGTCGGCTCCCCGCTTCCACACCTCCGGCGTCGAGAAGCTGGTTGGCCTTGTCGATGCTGAACTCCCAGCGGATGTTCTTGGAGCGGAATCGCTCGGGGGCATTGAGAAAGTTCCCCGTGGCCTGTCCCAGCCGGCCGAGGATCTGCTCCTGGATCGATGCGCGATCCACGAGAACGGCGAGGGCTCCCCGCACGACCGGATCGGTCAGGAAGGGATGCACGGTCTTGAGGCTCGATCGCTCGCCGTCGACCTCCGTCCACGGATCGGTCTGATTCAGCTGGACGTGAGTGATGCGGCCTCCGAAGCCGATGGCCACGCGACCCTTGCCGCCCTGCTCGAGCCGCAGCAGCACGTCGTCCTCGACGCCGCCCACTTCCGACGCGTAGTCGTACTCGCCCGTCTGCAGGACAGCACGCGCGGCGGACACCGCGTCGCCTCCCCCCTTCACCTCCACGCTGTCGAAGAACGGCCGATTGGTCACGTGATAGCTGGAATTGATCTCGCCCTTGAGCAGGTCTCCGGGCTTGAAGTCGACGAAGCGGTAGGGCCCCGTGCCCACGGGCTTGAGGTTGTTCGGCGCCTCCCGCGACTTGGCGCCCTTGTACGGCTCGAAGATATGCCGCGGGATGATGAAGCCGGTGACCGTCCAGAACGGGGTGGGCTGGTTGAAGGTGACCTTGACGGTGTGCGGATCGAGCGCCTCGACCTGCTTGACGTTTTTGTATCCGCCCACCGCGGGGGATCCGGTGGCGGGATCTGCCGTGTACTCCCAGGTGAAGACCACGTCCTGGGCGGTGAAGGGTTTGCCGTCGTGCCAGGAGACGCCGCGCTTGAGCTTCCACGTCACCGACATTCCGTCCTTGGCCACGCCTCCGTTCTGAAGGGTCGGCACTTCCTGCGCGAGCACCGGCACCAGGTTGCCCGCAGGGTCGAAGTACACCAGCGGCTCATAGAAGATGGCGCAGGCGTTCCAGTCCTTGAGCCCCAAGGCGAGGATGGGATTGAGAAGGCTCGGCGCGTCCCACGAGAGGGCCCTGAGCGCGCCACCCCCGCCCCGCTTCGTCGGCATCGAGGCGGGGCGCGGAGACGTCTGGGCCATGCCCGCACTCGCGAGCAGATGACTGGCGAGCGGCACGGTGAGGCCGAAGGCGACCATGGTCCCGACGAACTCGCGCCGCGACAGCTGCCCGGCTCTCACGTCATCGAGAAGTCCGCGGATCTCGTGCTCCCTCATGTGAGGCTACCCGCCGGAGGCCGGCGGTCGAACCAAGGCTGCTCCGCCTCGAGCTGGGCGCCCAGCCGGAACAGCGTCGCCTCGTCCCCGAAGGGCGCCACGAACTGCACGCCAAGCGGGAGCCCGGTCCGTGACCAGCCGAGGGGGGCCGACATGGCCGGATTGCCCGCGGAGTTGAAGAGCGACGTGAAGGCGATGCAGCTGAGGACCGCCTGCGTATAGGCTTCCTCGTCATCGGTCATGAGGTCGAGCACGCCGAGGGGACGCGGCGGCTGGCACATCGTCGGCGTGAGCAGCACATCGTAGCGAGTGAAGAACCGCGCGACCTGGCGGCCCGCCCGGTGCATGACGCCGATCGAGCGGGCATAGTCGGACGCCCGCGCCCGGTAGCCGTCGGTGGCGCGGGCCCAGGTCAGGCGCTCGACGTCCGCGGCCATGGGCTCCCGGCCGAGGGTGGCCGCGCGTGCTTCGAGCGAGGCCCGGATATTCGCGCACACCACGATAAAGCTCGCTGAGCTGAGCGCCTTTGCGTCGATATCGGGACTCGCCTCCTCCACGTGATGGCCGAGGCGCTCGCACAGGCGGCCCGCCGCCCACGTCGCCTCGGCGCATTCCGCATCGACAGGCTGACGATTCCAGGGCGTGGTGGTGATGGCGATGCGCAGCCGCCCCGGATCGCGGCCAACCTCGTCGAGGAACGGGCGAGCCGGAGGCGGCGCCCAGTACGGATCGCCGATGTCCGGTCCCGATGTGGCGTCGAGGAGCGCCGCGCTGTCCCGCACCGTGCGCGTCACCGCGTGCGCGGTGGACGCGCCGCCCCACCCTTCGCCCGCGTCGGGGCCCATGGGATTGCGCGCGCGCGTCGGCTTGAGACCGAAGACGCCGCAGCAGGAGGCGGGAATCCGGATCGACCCGCCTCCGTCACTGGCGTGAGCCATCGGGATCAGGCCCGCGGCCACGGCCGCCGCCGCCCCGCCACTCGAACCGCCCGCGCTGTGGGCCGTGTTCCAGGGATTGCGCGTCGGCCCGAACAGGCGGGGCTCGGTAGAGGGCGCCAGTCCCATCTCCGGCGTATTGGTCTTGCCGAAGATGACGAGGCCGGCGCGCTTCAACCGGATCGTGATCTCGCTGTCATGGCCTGGCACAAAGTCCTTGAAGAGCGTGCTGCCGTAGCTGGTCACCGCGCCGGTATAGTGAGCGCCCAGATCTTTGAGCAGGTAGGGCACGCCGGTAAATGGGCCGTCTGGCAAACCCGCCCCGATGGCGGCGCGGGCCCTATCGTACAGTCGGGACACCACGGCGTTGAGCTCGGGATTGCGGGCTTCGACGCGAGCGATGGCCGCGTCGAGGAGCTCGGTCGCGCTCACATCGCCGGAGCGCACCAGGCCGGCCAGACCGAGCCCATCGTAGCTCTCGAATTCTTCAGTCTTCATTGGCCCTCCCGGGCGTCGGCTCATATCCGCGACGTGGCGCCGATCCTGCCAGATCGGGCCGGGTGGGTCAAACTCGGCCGGCGTAGGGCGTGAGGCACCGCAAATTGGCCCATCTCTCAGATTGCGCCTCCGCGACGCCCTCTGGAGTATCATGCTCGGCAAGACTCTGGGGGTAGCCTTCACATGAATTGTCAGGACGCTCGCGAGTCGCTCTCTATGCTCCTCGACGGGGACCTCAGCTTAACCGAGCGAGTCCCGCTGGAGCTGCACGTGAACACGTGCGGGGAGTGCCGGCAGAAGCTGGCGGATCTTCAGATCGTGAAAGTCGTGGAGGAGAAGACCGCGACGCGGCCTGTCCACGACTGGCGGCCTTCTCTTGCCCACTGGCGGCTCATGCTCGCCCACTGGCGGCCTACGCTCAACCATTGGCGCCCTACTCTCAATCATTGGCGGCCTACTCTCAATCATTGGCGCCCTACTTTCGGCCATTGGCGCCCCACTCTTGGCCATTGGCGGCCAACTCTTGGCCATTGGCGCCCTACTCCTGGCCATTGGCGCCCTACTCTTTCCACCGGTCTCGTCGGCAAGGCTATTGGCGTTATTCGTACCGACGACGCGGCCGCCCGGCTGCGCCGTTTCGTAGTTGAACGATTCGAGAGATTTCCACCTCGGCATCTTGCTGCGGCCGCCGCCGTGCCGCTCGTGATCACGCTGGCCATCTTTGTCTTCGAGCGCGGGTTCGTCGTAGGCACCTCGATCCGTCAGCGTCCCTCATCGGCTCCCACGGCCATGAGGAACAGTCCGCCACCGGCAGTCTCGACGGATCCGGGCATTTCCGCGCTGTCGCCGCCGGCTCCCGCTCTTCCCAGGCCGTCGACGCCTTCCCAGTCACCGGCAGCGCGGACCCAGGCGCAGCCACCGAGAGCTATACCAACTCCCAAGGCGACTGAAGCGAAGGCTGTCGAGAAGCAAGCCATGCCGCGGAGCCCGCAGACGGAAAGCAGCGTCAAGCAGGCGCGAGCGGAGTCGACCGCAGCTTCGAAGCCGGCCCCGGCCAGAGCAGCGCCTGGCCAGCCTGCTGAGACAGTTCGAAAAGAGAGTCTGGCGGCGGCACGCGCCGTTCCAGGCAAGGGCAACAGCGCGGGCGCTGACGTCGGGGCCGCGGCTTCGGCGAGCAGGCGGGGAACGGTGGACGTGGTTGGCCGCCTTCAGGTGAAGAGCCGGAGCGAGGCCGAGCGCGATCTCGCGGCACTCCTCTCTCGCGCGGGAGGAACATCGGTGAGGCGGCAGCGCGGCCCGGCGGTCACGGTGGTGGAAGCCGCCGTTCCGCACGCGAGCTACGGAAAGTTCTCGCAAGGGCTGGGGCGCCTCGGCTCGTGGCGCCTCGAGGCCGAACGGTCTCCCTTGCCCGATCTCGTGCAGGTGTCGGTGCGGCTCGCCGAGTAGAGCGCGTCAGACGGAAGTGATCCCGACGCGGATCACCTCCCCACGCTTGGCCCATCTCGCCAGGGGGAGCGTCAGCTCCAGACAAAGCTTGAGCAGGCCGTAGACCGGGCGCCACTCGGTGAAGCGCGCCAGGCGGGGCCATCCACCGTCGCGAAGACGAAAGGCGAGGCTCCAGAGATAGTAGCGGGGTTTGGCCCCGTGCCAGCACCACGCCACGCGGCCCCGGGCCAGCTCGACGGCGCGGGTGAGCGTCTCGGGCGAGAAATGAGAGAGATGGCGCGGCAGCTCGAGCCCGGACCACGCCTTGCCGAACATCGCCGCGCCCAGTCCCCCCGCGTTAGGCACCTCCACGATGAGGATCCCCCCCGGCGCCAGCCACCGGAGCATGCGACGCAGCACTGCCACGGGATCGGGCACGTGCTCGAGAACGTGAAAGGCGGTGACCACATCGAAGTGACCCGCGGCAAACGGCGCCGAGAGCACGTCGCCCACGTGAATCTCGGACGTGAAGCGTTTGGCCTTCGCCGCTGCGGCCTCGTCGACCTCGATGCCGGTCACCTGCCAGCCGAGGGCCTGCGCCACACCGAGCGCGCCTCCCGAACCGCAGCCGACGTCGAGGTAGCGCCCCTGCCCTCTCCACGGCGGGCAGTCCCAGCGGATCTTGCGCACGACGCGCCGCGCGCGCAGCCGGGTCCAGAAGTTGGGGGACTCGTCACGGAACTTCGCATAGCCGAGGGCGCTCGCCAGCGCCCAGCGCGCGGCCTTGACGCGCGCGGGTGATCCTTTGAAGGGAATGCGGGGCGAGGGCTCCTGGTGGCGCGGATAGTGATCGGGATAGCAGTCGGCGAGATGCGCGTCGGCCACCCGAGGCTTCTGATACAGGAAACCACATTGCCGGCAGCGCGCGACGGTATAGAGACCGGGCACGGCGAAGGCGCGGTCGGGTGTGGTCCAGAGGGCGTCGGCGGCGGCGGAGCGACAGAGAAAGCAGGGCGCGTCGACGGTGGGAAGCCCCTCTCTCTCCCCGGCTACTTCTTGGAGATCAGCCAATGCCCCACGGCCACGTGCGGCAGCCCCGAGCGCTCGAAGGTGTCCACCGCGTCGGTTGCGCTGCACACCACCGGCTCCCCGTGCAGGTTGAACGAGGTGTTGAGCACGGCCCCCACGCCGGTGCGGCGCTGGAACTCGCTGATGACCGCGTGATACTCGGGATTCCACGCGCGCTCCAGGATCTGCGGACGCGCCGTGGCGTCGTGGGGATGCACGGCGGCCACGAGCGCGTCGCGAGCTTCCGCGCGCGTGGGCATGGCCAGCATCATGTAGGGTGAGGCCAGGCGCTTGGGGTTCACCAGGTAGTCGGGCGCGCGCTCGGCGAGGATGGTCGGCGCGAAGGGCATCCAGAAGTCGCGATTCTTGATCATCCGGTTGATGAGCGGCACCACGCGGTGATCAGACGGGTTGGCGAGGATGGAGCGATTGCCGAGCGCGCGGGCACCGAATTCCATGCGCCCCGCGCAGCGCGCGACGACGCCGTCGGAGACGAGGAGCTCGGCGATCTTCTCGTCGATCCGGTCGTGGAAGGCGACCTTGTACCGTCCCTCGAGTCCGCGCGAGCGAATGACCGCCTCCGCGTCCTCGTCCGTGACCTCGTTGCCGAGGTAGGCGGGGCCAAAGGGTTGCGGCGTGCCGGCCACGCCCCGACGCCCGCACTCCTCGAGATAGGCGAGATAGGCAGCGCCCACGGCATTCGACTCGTCGCCGCAGGACGGGAAGGCGAAGAGCTCTTCCACCCAGCCCTCCTGGCCGATGAGCATATTCGCCTTCACGTTCATGAAAACCCCACCCCCCAGCGCCAGACGCGTGCCGCCGTAGCGCTCGTGCATGAGGCGCGTCCAGCGGAGCAGCGTGTCCTCGAGCAGGCGCTGGGCACCACCGGCCACCGCATCGAAGCGCAGACCAAGCGTGGCCTTGAGGAGCAGCGCGTAGCGCTCGCCCGGCTTGAGCCAGCGGAAGCGCGCCGGCCGGCCCTCCTCCAGGTCGAAAACCTCGCGCAGCACCGCCTCGGCGCGGGCCGCGTACTTCTCGGATGCGTACGGCGCCATGCCCATGACCTTGTACTCGTGCTCGCCGAACTTCATGCCGAGGGCCAGCGTCACGAAGGAATAGAAGGCGCCGAGCGAGCCCGGGGCGGAGGGCGTGGCCTCGTGTCGCGCGAGCATGCCGGCCCGGCCGGTGGACGCGGTGGCACAGAGGCCATCGCCGGAATTGTCGTTGGTGAGCACCAGGGAGTCCCTGCCCTCGAATCCCGAGCCGTAGTAGGCGGCCGCCGCGTGGCAGGTGTGATGGTCGAGGCAGACGATGCACTCCTTGGCGACGCCGAGATGATCCGTCACGAAGGCCAGGCGCTCCGCCTGGCTGATGCCGAACTTTCCCCGCGAGGCATCGATGAGACCGAACCTGGCGCCCCACTTCCGCATCTTCTTCTCGATGGCGCGACGGGGCGACGGCCAGGAGACCCCGTAGTACTCCTTGACGTAGTCCTCGTCGTGAAGCACCCGGTTGAGCCACTCGCGCGACGCGGCCCGCGCCCCTGACAGGGCGACCAGGTCGATCTCGGAGGGCGCGATACCGCACTGCTTGAGGAGGGCATCGACGGCGAGGCGCGGATAGCCCGCGTCGTTCTTGAGACGGGTGAAGCGCTCTTCGGACGCGCAGCCCACGATGCGGCCGTCGCGGAGAATAGCCGCGGTGGCGCAGTGGGTTTCGTTGATTCCGAGGACGATCATCCCCGGCATTATACGCTCGACCTCGTCCTGGGCCGCCTCACCCTCGCCGAGAGGGGATGAGGGGAAAGACCCGCGCGAGGGGAGGCTACGGGGCGGGCTGGGCCGGCTTGAGGGTGAGCGACAGACGCTCGTCATCGCGGCGCACGAGGAGAGGCAGCGGCTTGTCGAGGGAGACGGCGAGCAGGGCCTGCCGTGCCGCGTCGATGGTCAACACGGGGCGGCCATTGATCTCCACGAGCACGTCCCCGATCTGAAGCCCGGCCGTCTCCGCGGACCCGCGCGCGACCACCGCGGCCACGGACGGCGGGCCGCTCCCAAGCCTCGCGGCACTGCCACTTTCCGGCTGCCCCTCGGGATCGCGCACGAGGAAGCCGAATTCGATGGCCACCCGATCCGCGGCGGCTGCCTCCGGCATCACGCCCACGCGCACGGACACGCGCTGTCGCCCCTCTCCGCGCCGGAGAACGGTGAGCGGCAATTCCTCACCCACCGGGGTGGCGGCAACCAGGCGCTGCAGCGTGCGCGTGTCCACCACCGGGCGCTCACGGACGGCGACCACGAGGTCGCCATTGGCAAGACCCGACTTCGCGGCCGGCGTTTCCTTGAGGACCTCGACGATGAGCACGCCGAAGCCTTCGCGGAGGCCGTGCTTCTGCGAAATCTCTTCCATCTCCTGCTCGGAGAGATCGCGGATCCGCACCCCGAGCCATCCCCAGGAAACCGCCCCTACCGGTCCGGCCGATCCGAGGAGGAGGAGCGACGCGAGGACGAGCCGGCTGATCACCGCTCCCCCGTGAGCTGGGTGTAGAGGTCATCGAGAGTCCCCGCCAAGCGCTCGAGCCGCCGCTCGATGTCCAGCTCCTCGAGCAAGGCCTGCCGCACCGCCACGTCGGGCACAACCGCGGAGGCGATCTGATCGCACAGCGCACCCGGAGTGGCCTGGGCGAACGACGTCTCGAGCTGGCCGGTAGGGCGATTGACGGCGCGCAGAATACCGAGGCATCGGCCGGTGACCCGGGCCACGAGCGCGGTCACTCCCGGGCCGTCCTCGCCGAGCTCGGCCAGCGGAGTCGCCGCGACCAGGCGATACAGCGTATCGGCCGGCAGCTCGCGCTCGATGCGGACGCGGCTCTCCCCCTTGAGCACCAGGTTGAAGCGACCCGAGGCGAGCCGCTCGCACTGCACGATGCGCCCCATGCCCGCGACATCGTACACGGCCGGCTTGCCGTCGTAGGAGGCCTCGTAGCCCGGTCGGAGCCCCACGATAGCCATCCGCTTGTCCCGGGCGAGGCAATCCGTGACCATGGCGCGATACCGCGCCTCGAAGATATGCAGGGGCAGCAGCGTGTGCGGGAAGAACGTCAGGTCCGGCAGGGGGAAGATCGGGACGAAGACGCTGGACACCGCGGGTGCCGGCTCAGCCGATGGTGGGCAGCTTGAGCGCCGACAGCGCTCCGAGCCGCTCCGTGACGCCCTCGGCCAGGGTCAGGAAGGCTGCGGCCTGAGCGGAGCCGGGCTGGCCAACCACGATGGGCACACCAGCGTCCCCCCCCTTGCGCGTGTCCATCTCGAGCGGGATGCGCACGAGCAGGGGCACACCGAACTCCTCGGCTACTCTGTCGCCGCCGCCTTCGCCGAAGATCGGATACTTGGCGCCCGTGTCCGGGGCGATGAAGTAGCTCATGTTCTCGACCATGCCCAGGATGGGCACATTGAGCTTACGGAACATGGCGAGCGCCTTGCGCACGTCGAGGAGCGCGACCTCCTGCGGCGTGGTGACCATGACCACGCCCCCCAGCGGAATGACCTGGGAAAGCGAGAGCTGGGCGTCGCCCGTGCCCGGGGGCATGTCGAACACGAGGTAGTCGAGCGGGCCCCACAGCACGTCGCGGAGGAATTGCTGCACGGCGGAGTGGATCATGGGCCCGCGCCAGACGAGCGCCTCGCGCTCATCCACGAGGAGACCGATGGACATGATCTTGATGCCGTGGGCTTCGATGGGAATGATCTTGTTATCGAACATTCCGGGCTTGCCCTTGGTGCCCATCATGAGCGGGACGTCGGGACCGTAGACGTCCACGTCGACGAGACCCACCGTATGGCCCTTCTGCTTGAGGGCGAGCGCCAGGTTGACGGCCACGGTGGACTTGCCGACGCCGCCCTTGCCCGACGACACGGCCACCGTGTGCTTGACCTCGGGGATGAAATTGGCCGTGGGAGGGCCGGGTCTGGGTGTCTCTGCCATGGGAAAGCCTGTCTCCTCGGACGGCGGTCGATGCGTCTGGGCAAAGTATAGGGTCCGGTACTCTCAGCCGTCAAGGAAGGGCAGGCGTGGAGTGTCTTCCAACCCCGCAAAGAAGTTGAAAGATCTGCGCGAAACTGGTACAAAAGGCGAGTGATTTCGCCCGACGATTTCCGGCGTGTCCTCGGCCACTTCTGCTCGGGCGTGACCGTCATCACCACCACGGACAGCGAGGGCCGGCCCGCCGGCCTCACGGCCAGCGCCTTCACCTCCGTGTCCCTCAGTCCACCGCTCATTCTGGTCTGCGTTGCCCACGACGCCCACAGCTACCCGGCTCTGGCTGAAGCCAGTCACTTCGCCGTCAATATCCTGGCCGGGCATCACGAGACCGTGTCCACGCGCTTCGCCACCAAGCCCGCCAAGCACCCATCCGAGAAGTTCGAGGGCGTCGATTTCCGTCAGAGCGCTCTCGGGCTGCCCGTGCTCAAGGACTCGCTGGCCGAGCTCGAATGCGAAGTCATGCACCGCTACCCTGCCGGAGACCACACGATCTTCGTGGGCCGCGTGGAGGCCGCGGAATCCCGTGGCGACGCGGGTTTCGAGCCGCTCCTGTACTACCGCGGCAAGTACCGCCGTATCCATAGCTGAAGAGGAGCACTGCATGGCCATTCCGCTTTCACGGCCCCCCGTGGACGAGGAGATCAAGCAGGCGGTCGTCAAGGCCGTCGAGTCGGGTCAATACATCCTGGGCCCGGAATGCAAAGCTTTCGAGAAGGAATTCGCCGCCTACAACGGGGCCAGGCACGCCGTGCTGACCACGAGCGCCACCGCCGCCCTGTGGCTGGCCATCAAGGCCTTCGGCGCCAAGGCAGGCGACGAGATTCTCGTGCCCGCACACACCGCCTTCCCCACCATCGAGGCGATCTGCTTCGCGGGAGTCACCCCGGTCTTCGTGGACATCGACGACACGTACACGGTCGACGTCAAGGACGCCGCCGCGAAACTCACGCCGCGCACGGCCGGCTTCATTCCCGTCCATCTCTACGGGCATCCCGCCAATCTCACCGAGATCCAGGAGCTCTGCGCCAAACACAAGCTCTGGCTGCTCGAGGACTGCGCGCAGGCGCACGGAGCAGCCTGGCAGGGCAAGAAGGTCGGCTCCTTCGGCCGCGCCGGCGTGTTTTCCTTCTATCCGTCGAAAAATCTCACGGTCATGGGTGACGGTGGCCTCCTCGTGACCGACGACGACGAAGTGGCTGCCCGATGCCGGCGGCTCCGCGACCACGGCCGGCAGAGCAAGGAGATCCACCTCGAGGTCGGCTTCAACCTGCGCTTCAACGACATCCAGGCCGCGGTGGGGCGGGTGCTCTTGCGCCGGCTCGACGCGATGAACGACGAGCGCCGCCGGCTGGCCGCGCGGTATGCGGCGGGGCTGGCCGGCCTGCCCCTCGTGTTGCCATCGGAAGCGCCGGGCGCGCGCCACGTCTATCACCTCTACGTGGTGGCTACGTCCGAGCGTGATCGGCTCGCCGCTTTTCTCAAGGACAGGGGCATTGCCACGGGCATCCACTACCCCGTCCCCTGCCATCAGCAGCCGGCCGTGGAATACCTCGAGCGGGGACCGCTCGAGCACACCGAGCGCATCGTCAAACAGATCCTGACCTTGCCCATGTCCGCCGGCCACAGGGAATCGGAGATCGACGAGGTCGTGGCGGCGGTGCAGGCCTTCTTCACGAAGTGACTGAGCCGCTCCGAATCCTCCAGCTCTATCCGAAGAGCGACTACTTCACCGGCGCCGCCGTTCAACTGCTCGGGCTGGCCCGCGGTCTCAAGGACCGTGGCCACCACGTGGTGGTGGCGACACGGTCGGGCGGGGCGTGGGCCGAGAAGTGCGCGGAGGCGGGCCTGCCCTATCACGCGGTCCCCATGCGCTCCGAGCTCGACGTCAAGTCCGTGGCGCCCCTCGTGCGGATCCTGAAGCGCCACCGGATCCAGATCGTCCACGCCCAGAAAGGCCGCGCGCGAACCCTCGCGATGATGGCCAGCCTGTTCACGAAGATTCCCGTGCTCATCCTTAATCGGGGCGTGAGCTTTCCCCTCGACGGCTTCAACCGGCTCGGCTACACGACCAGACGCGTCACGGCCATCGTCGCCGTCTCGGAATCCATCAAGCGCGGCCTGGTCGCGCGGGGCGTGCCCGCGGACAAGATCGACGTGATCCATTCCGGAACCGACACGGACCGCTTCCATCCCGGGGTGGACCGCCTTCGCGTGCGCCGCGAGCTCGGCCTTGGGCCCGAGCACTACCTCGTCACCCAGGTGGGCCTTCGCAGTCAGAAGGGCAACGACCACACGCTGGACGCCATGAAGATCGTCGCGGCGAAAGCACCCCAGACGCGCCTGCTCTTCGTGGGGGCCAACGAGGCCAAGGCAGAAATATATCGGGAGAAGGCAGCGGCCCGGGGACTCTCCGACCGGATGCTCATCCTCCTCTACCGGGAGGACATTCCCGAGATCCTCGCCGCGAGCGACGTGTGCGTGGACGCCTCCTACGCGGGACTCGGTCTCACCGGCTCGCTGCGGGAAGCGCTCGCCGTGGAGACGCCCGTCATCGGCACCGAGATCGAGGGCAATCCCGAGCTCATCAAGGACGGCGAGACCGGCTACCTCTTTCCGCCGCGGGACATCGACGCCCTCGCCCGCTCCATCCTCCGCATGGTCGAGGATCCGGAGCATGCCAGGGCCATGGCGCGCGCGGGACGCCGGCGCGTCGAGGCCGAATTCTCCATGACGGCAAAGATCGACCGCACCGAGGCGCTCTACCACCGCCTCCTCAGGGCCAAGCGCCCCGCCTGATGGCTGCCAAGCCCTCCTACCGCCTCCTCCTCCGGCTCTGGCCCTATCTCCGGCCATACCTCCACTGGCTCGTCATCGGCAGCGCCCTCGCCGTCGTCGTCTCCAGCGCCGAGGGGCTCATCGCCTGGCTGGTCAAACCCGCTCTCGACGATATCTTCCTGAAGCGGGACCTCGTCATGCTCAAGCTCATCCCGCTCATGCTCCTGGGCGCCTACCTCGTCAAGGGCATGGGACGCTACGGCCAGTCCTATCTGATGGCCGCGGTGGGCGAGCGCGTGATCGCCCGCATCCGGCGCGAGCTCTACCGTCACATCCAGGGCATGTCGCTGTCCTTCTACTCGCAGATGCACTCAGCCGAGCTGATGATCCGCGTGGTCAACGACGTCAACCGCCTCGCCAGGCTGGCCTCCACCGTGCTCGTCATGACCGTCCGCCAGGCCGCGACCATCGTGGCCCTCCTCACCGTGATGTTCATCCGGGAGTGGGTGCTCGCTCTCATCGCCGTGGTCATCTTCCCCGCCGTGGGCGTGCTCTTCCGTGTGCTCGGGCGCAAGCTCTACAAAATCGCCAAACGATCGCAGGAAAAGATCGGCGAGCTGAACGTCGTGCTGCAGGAAGCGTTCACGGGCAACAAGATCGTCAAGGCCTTCGGGCGCGAGCGCCTCCAGCAGAAGCGCTTCGACGGAGTCAACGATCGCCTCCTCCGCCTCGCCCTGAAGGACCAGCGCGTGGATCTGCTCGCCGAGCCTCTCATGGAGATCCTAGGGGCCGTGAGCATCATGGGCGCGATCTGGTACGGCGGCTACCGCGTGATCAGCGGAGGGCTGACCCCGGGCGAGTTCTTCTCCTTCACCGCGGCCGTCATCCTCCTCTACGGCCCCGTGCGACAGCTCGGGCGGATGATGAACACGGTGCAGCAGTCGCTCTCCTCGGTCGAGCGCGTCTTCGAGATCCTCGACCTGCCGCCCACCATCGCCGACCGCCCGGGGGCCACGGCCATCGCCGGTTTCCACGACCGGCTCGTCTTCGAGAACGTGTCGTTCCGCTATCCCGACGCGCCGGAGAACACCCTGGCCGACATCTCCCTCACCGTGGCCAAGGGCGAGATGGTTGCCTTCGTGGGCATGTCGGGCGCGGGCAAGACCACGCTCATGGACCTCGTGCCGCGCTTCCACGACGTCCTGTCGGGCCGAATCGTGCTGGACGGCCTCGATATCCGCGACCTCTCCGTCACCTCGCTGCGCGCCTTGATGGGCATCGTGACCCAGGAGACCTTTCTCTTCGCCGACTCCATCGGCTACAACATCGCCTATGGCCGGACCGGGGCGAGCCAGGCGGACATCGAGCGCGCGGCACGGATGGCCCAGGCCCACGAATTCATCGCTGCCCTGCCTGATGGCTACGCGACGCCGGTGGGCGAGCGCGGGATCAAGCTCTCCGGGGGGCAGCGCCAGCGCCTGGCCATCGCCCGCGCCTTCCTGAAGGACCCGCCCATTCTCATCCTGGACGAGGCGACGTCGGACCTGGACGCGGAGAGCGAGTTCCTGGTGCAGCAGGCGCTGGGCGAGCTGATGAAGAACCGCACGGTGCTCGTGATCGCGCACCGGCTCGCCACGGTCAAGCATGCGGACCGCGTGGTGGTGGTCCACAACGGCAAGCTCGCCGAGGTGGGCACCCACGAGGCCCTCATGGCACGTGAAGACGGCATCTACCGCCGGCTCGCCACCCTCCAGTCCCTCGACGTCCTCACCTCCAGCTAGCCGGGCGCTCCTCGATCTAGGCTCGCCCTGTATGCCGCCAGGTGCGGCAGGGGGGCTCCCCTCCGTGGACCACGCCGAGTCGCATTCCTCGGGGCCACTCTGGCCCGCCACGAGATATTGGTTTTGCGCTTCGAAGAATCTCCCCAGAAGATACGGGTCCACGGAGGGGAGCCCCCCTGCCGCACCCGGCTCACGCCGTTGCGAATCAGTGAGACGACGGACGCCATCAAGGACAATCGGAGACAGAGGCGGCGACGAATTCTCGAAGCAGGAGTCGTTCGGACACGCGGAGAGGGCGGGGGTGGGGAGGTGCCCTCCCGGGACCCGTATCTTCTGGGGAGATTCTCGAAGCCGCCAACCACATATCTCGTGGCGGACTCGAGTGGCCCCGCGGAATGCGATTCAGCGTGGTCCCGGGAGGGCACCTCCCCACCCCCGCCCGTGTAACCGGAGCCGGAGAGCTACTCGCGAAATTTGTTTACGATGGGCAGGCGCCAGTCTTTACCGAAGGCGCGCGGGGTGATCTTGATGCCGATGGCGCCCTGGCGCCGCTTGTACTCGTTGCGGTCGACCATGGCGATCACCCGCTTCACCGTGGCCGCGTCGAAGCCCCGCGCCACGATGTCCGCCACGCCCAGGTCGCCCTCGACGTAACACTCCAGGATGGCGTCCAGCATGTCGTAGGAGGGCAGCGAGTCCTGATCGGTCTGCCCCGGCCGGAGCTCCGCCGACGGCGGCCGCGTAAAGACACTCTTGGGGATGATCTCGCGACTCGCGCGCGCGTTCGCGTGCTCGGAGAGCCTGTAGACGAGCATCTTCGGGCAATCCTTGATGACCGCGAAGCCCCCCGCCATGTCGCCGTAGAGCGTGGTGTACCCCACCGCGATCTCACTCTTGTTCCCCGTGTTGAGCACCAGCCAGCCGAACTTGTTCGACAGGGCCATCAGGTAGTTGCCCCGGATGCGCGCCTGGAGATTCTCTTCCGTCACGTCTTCCTTGAGTCCCTTGAACGCCCCCGCGAGCACCCGCTTGTACGCCTTGAGCACACCCGTGATGGGTACGCGGAGAAGATCGATGCCGAGGTTCTTGGCGAGACGAACCGCGTCGTTGCGGGTGCCCGTGGAGGAGAACGGCGAGGGCATGGTGACCCCGGTGACGTTGGCCGCCCCCAGCGCATCCACGGCCACCGCGGCCACGATCGACGAGTCGATGCCGCCCGACAGGCCGATCACCACGTGTTTGAAGCCGTTCTTGGTCACGTAGTCGCGCGTGCCGAGGACGAGGGCGCGATAGATCTCCTCGACGGGCTCGAGGGCCTCCACCTCGTGCACGGGCAGCTTGGCCTTCTCGCGCGGGGGCAAAGCGGGCAGCGAGATGCGCCGCGTGCTCGCGTCCGCCTGGAGCTTCTCTTTCCGGCGGCGTGAGTCGTGCAGGCGCGCCCGGAACACCTGGTCGAGGTCGATGTCCGCGATGACGAGGTCTTCCTCGAAGGCCCGCCCCCGCGCGATGCACTCGCCCTTCTCGTTGAAGACGAACGAGTGCCCGTCGAAGACCAGCTCGTCCTGTCCCCCCACCGTGTTCACGAAGGCGAGACAGACCAGGTCGTCAGAGGCGCGCGTGGCCAGCATCTTCTCGCGGAACTGCGCCTTGCCCACGTGGTAGGGCGACGCGTTGATGGTGACGATCAGCTCCGCCCCCGCGAGGGCCTGACGCGTGGTGGGGCCCGTGGGATACCAGATGTCCTCGCAGATATTCGCGGCCATGGCCACGTCGCCCGCCGCGAAGATGGGAGACTCCGTGCCCGACTGGAAGTAGCGGTTCTCGTCGAAGACACCGTAGTTGGGCAGGTACTGCTTGTGGTAGGTGCCGGCATGCGCGCCGTCGTGGAGCACCGCGGCCGCGTTGAAGATGTCGTCGCGCTTGTCCACGTAGCCCAGCACGGCCGTCAGCCCCTTGCTCTGCTTGGTCACGTCGGCGAGGGCGCGCAGGTTTGCCTCGATGAAGGCGGGCTTGAAGAGAAGATCCTCGGGCGGATACCCGGTCAACGTCAGCTCGGGAAAGGCCACGAGGTCGCATCCCGCGGACCGGGCGCGCCCCATCCAATCCACCACGAGCCGCGCATTGGCCTCGATGGCCCCCACGGTCGGATTGACCTGGGCCAGCCCCACTCGCACCCGTCGCATGGCCGTATTCTAAACCATGCGCCCTGCCCTGATGGCCAAGTGCAGGCCGAGCAGGACGAGGACGCCGCCGATCACCGTGAAGGCGGTCAGCGGCTCGCGAAGCCACCACACCCCCAGCAATGCGCCCACCACCGGCTGGACATTGACGAAGAGGGCGAGCCGAGGCGCCTCCACGCGCTCGAGAGCGTAGTTCCAGACGAGATAGCCGAGGGCGGTGACCGCGAGGGCGAGATATAACGTCCCCCAGATCGCCACCGGACTCCACACGGGGCGATGGCCGTCGAGCCATTCGAGTCCCGCGACCGGAGTCATGGCCACGAGGCCCCAGAGAATGGACCACGCGGTCACGGGCAGGGCTGGGTGGCGAGCAAGCACGCCGCGACCGATCAGCGAATAGGCGGCGTAAGAGAGGCCGGAGAGCACGAGCATGATGTCTCCTCGCCAGTGAGGGGCAACGGTCACGCTCAGCCCGGGGAGGCCGTTGAGCACCACGAGCACCGCGCCCACGAGGGTGAGCAGGGTACCCACCAACTCGCGGGGCGTGAGCCGCTCGCCGAGAAAGATCGGCGAGAGCAGGATGAGAGAGACGGGCTCGACCGTGATCAGGAGCGCCGCATTGGTGGCGGTCGAGCGCGCCATTCCCCAGTTGACGAAGGCGAAGGCGGCCGCGAAGCCGAGCACCCCCATCCACAAGACATTCCACCGGTCGGCGCGCGACAGGCGCCGGTCCGGAGAGCGCTGAACGAAGGCAAGGGGGACGATGACGAGGGCGGCGATGGCGAGCCGGGCCAGCGCGAGGGTGGCCGGACCCACGTCGTGGAGGACGATGCGGGTCGCCACGTAGCTCGTGCCGTAGATGACGTTGGCCACGAGAAGAACGAGGTATGCGGTGGGCACCCGGGCGAGTTTACGCTACAATCCCGCGCATGGATTCCAAGATCCCCTGGCTTCCTTCCGAGCTGCACCCGGGGCAGGAGGCGGCGCGCTGTCCGCACTGCGGCGCCATTGCCTTCATTCCCTGGACTCTCCGCCGCGACCGCAATATGCCCACGCCGCTTCGGACGTGGGTATGCGTCAAGTGCCAGACGACCGTGGAGCGGCCGGAACCGGACGCCTGAGGCTCAGCTGGCGTTCAGGAAGTCGATGAGCTGACGCAGGCGGGAGAAGCCGCTGCGGTTGAATGGCAGCACGAGGCGTGGCAGCTCCTGGAACTCTCCCCGCTCCCCTTCGAGGGCCTGGGGCACCTGATCGACGGGGCCCTTGAGGATGTCGGAGAAGCGCAGCGAGATCTCCGATACGGTCGCGGCAGGCAGGGCGCGGCGCAGCCGGATGACGAGGCTCTCGCCCACGAATCTGTAGGAATGAAAGACGCGGTAGAAGCGCTCGATCTCCGCCGCCGCTTCCTCCATGCTGTCCGTGACCCGGAAGAGCGTCATGTCCTCGGGCGAGATCATGCCCGTCTCCGCCATCTGCTCCCGCACGAAGCCCAGCCACTTGCGCCAGTAGACCCCCCCGGGCGCATCGACCAGCACCACGGGAACGATCTCCGCCTTGCCCGTCTGGATGAGGGTGAGCGACTCGAAGACTTCGTCGCCCGTGCCGAAGCCGCCGGGGAAAAAGGCCATGGCCCACGCCTCGCGCACGAGGAAGAGCTTGCGCGTGAAGAAGTACTTGAAGGAGATCAGCTTCGGATCGTCGGCGATCCACGGGTTGGCGTCCTGCTCGAAGGGCAGCCGGATGTTCATGCCGAACGAGCGCTCGCGCCCGGCACCTTCCTGCGCCGCGCCCATGACCCCGCTGCCCGCCCCGGTGATGACCATCCATCCCGACTCGGTCATGCGTTTCCCGAACCTGCGGGCCTGGTCGGCGATGGTGTGGTCGGCGGCCGTGCGCGCGGAGCCGAAGACGGTGACCTTGGGGACGCCCCGGTAGGGGGCGAAGACCTTGAAGCCGTAGCGAAGCTCTTTGAGGGCGGCGTTGGCGATCTTCAGATCGCCGATGACCGCGCTGTCCTCGAAGAGCTTGAGAGCCGTGGTCACAAGCTCCGATTCGAGGCGCCACGTCTCCCCGGGCACGCGCAGACGCTCGAGGAGGGCGTCGATCTGCTGATTGGCCTCGGCATTCTGGAGCTGGTAACGGCGCTCCGGACTCACGCTTCCAGCATACACCCAGGTCATCAGGCGAGGGTGTGGCGGACCATCTTGGCATCGACGAGGTAGATCACCATCTCCGCGATGTTCGTGGCGTGATCGGCGAGCCGCTCCAGGAAGCGCGAGATCAGGATGAGCCGGATCGCCCTCGGAATGGTGCGCGCGTCCTCCATCATGAAGGTCAGGAGCTCGCGGAAGATCTGTTCCTTGAGGGCGTCCACCTCGGCGTCTTCCGCGCACACCCGGCGCGCGAGCTCCGTGTCCCGCGCCACGAAGGCGTCCAGGCTCTCCTTCACCATGCGCTGGGCGCTCTCCGCCATACGGGGCAGGTCGATATAAGGCTTGAGCTGGGGCTCGCGATTGAGCTCGAGGACGCGCTGGGCGATGTTCACGGCCTGATCGCCCATCCGCTCGAGATCGGTCACGATCTTCATGGCGGTGGTGATGAAGCGGAGATCGCCCGCCGCGGGCTGGTGGAGGGCGAGCAGGCTGACGCACGTCTCGTCCACCTCCACGTCGTAGGCGTTGACCTGCTGGTCGCGCTCGATGACTTCCTGGGCCAGCGCGTCGTCCCGCTCGATGAGGGCGCGCATCACCCGGCGGATCTGGTCCTCGACCAGCCCCCCCATGGCGAGCAGGGTCTGCTTGAGCGCTTCGAGCTCCTCGTGGAAATGTCTTTGCATGGCAGCGGCTCCTTATTCAGCCCTCGCCTCGGGCCTTCGTCCTTCGGCTCGAAGATCCACGCCGGCGGCTCCTCGGCCCCGTCTCAGCTCGAACAGCATTAGCCGAAGCGACCCGTGATGTAGTCCTCGGTCTTCTTCTCGCGAGGATTGGTGAAGAGATCCCGCGTCGCCCCGAACTCCACCAGCTCGCCGAGGAGCATGAAGCCTGTGTAGTCGCTTACCCGCGCCGCCTGCTGCATGTTGTGGGTGACGATCACGATGGTGTAGCTGTTCTTGAGCTCGAGCATCAGCTCCTCGATCTTGGCGGTGGCGATGGGATCGAGGGCGGAGCACGGCTCGTCCATCAAAAGCACGTCCGGCTCCACCGCGATGGCCCGCGCGATGCAGAGGCGCTGCTGCTGGCCGCCGGAGAGGCCGAGGGCCGACTCCTGGAGGCGATCGTGCACCTCGTCCCACAGGGCGGCGCTCCGCAGGCTCCGCTCCACGATGCCTTCCAGATCGGAGCGGTTCGACACGCCGAGGATGCGCGGACCGTAGGCGACGTTCTCGAAAATGGACTTGGGAAACGGATTCGATTTCTGGAAGACCATGCCCACGCGCTTGCGCAGCTCCGTCACATCCTGGGCCACGTCGTAGATGTCCGTGCCGCCGATCCGGATGCTGCCCGTCATCCTCACCCCGTCGACGAGATCGTTCATCCGGTTGAGGCAGCGGAGCAGCGTGGACTTGCCGCAACCGGAGGGTCCGATATAGGCCGTGATCCGGTGCTTGGACATGGACATGGTGACGTCTTTGAGCGCCTGCTTGAGCCCATACCAGAGATTGACCTTGTCGATCTCGACCATGGGAGTTTCCATGATAGCGCGCTCCAAGGTCGGTGCGTGAAGGCCTCCGGCTATGCTGACAGGTCCCGCCATGTTCCTTCTCCTTGAGGTGCCGGCCTACACGGCCGAGCTCGCATATTTCCGACGCAGCCGGTTGCGCGTGGCGATGGCGAACAGGTTGAGCAGGACAACGATGAGCAGGAGGAGCAGGGTAGTGGCGAACACCATGGGCCGCGCCGCGTCCACGTTCGGCGATTGGAAGCCCGTGTCGTAGATTTGGAAGCCCAAGTGCATGAATTTGCGCTCGAAGTGGAAGAAGGGCCACTGCCCGTCGATGGGCAGAGACGGCGCGAGCTTGACCACGCCCGTAATCATGAGCGGCGCCACTTCGCCCGCCGCCCGCGCCATGGCCAGAATGAGTCCGGTCAGGATCGATGGCATGACGGCCGGCAGCACCACACGCAGCGTCGTTTCGAGCTTGGTCGCCGAGAGCGCGAGCGAGGCCTCCCGCATCCCACCCGGGATGGCCGCCAGTCCTTCCTCCGTGGCCACGATGACCACCGGCACGGTCAGGAGGGCCAGGGTGAGAGACGCCCAGAGGATGCCGCCCGTGCCGAAGGTCGGCGTGGGCAATGACTCGGCGAAGAAGAGCCTGTCGATGACACCCCCCACACCGTAGATGAAGAAACCGAGACCGAAGACGCCAAATACAATGGAGGGTACGCCGGCCAGGTTGTTCACGGCGATGCGCACCGCCGACACGAAAGCGCCCTGCTTTGCGTACTCGCGCAGGTAAAAGGCGGCGAGCACGCCGAGCGGCGTGACCACGACGCTCATCAAAATCACCATCAGGATGGTTCCGAAGATGGCTGGGAAGACGCCGCCCTCGGTATTCGCCTCACGCGGGTCGCCCGACACGAATTCCCAGAGGTGAGCCGCATAGAAGACGCTCTTGTCGACGAGCCCCATTTCGTTCGGAAAGTGGACGTCCAGGATCTGGGCGAGCGGGATGTCCTTCTCCTTGCCGCCGTCTGCCGCTACCAGGACGGAGAGCGTTTGACCCTTCCGCAACTCCGCCAGGCGCGCCGTCTGCGCCTGATACTGGGATTCGAGGGGCGCCAGCTGATTCATGATGGCCTCGACCGGACGGCCAGAGGTGATTCCGCGCATCTCGAGGGCCTTGAGCTTGAGCCGCAGGGCTTCCTGCTTCGCATTGATCGCGCCGATCTCGGACTTCTCGATGACGCGAATCTGTCGCCGAACCTGCTCCATCTGGTCCATGCGCTTCTGAATCTCCGCCCAACCGGCCGCCGGTCCGACGGCGAGCGCCTTGCCGCCGTCCCGTACTTCCTTGATGGTGCCGATGAGGAGCCCCCACTCCGTACGCTCGATCACGGCCACGTCGCGCGGGTACTCCCGCTTGACGACCTGGGACTCGTCCACCCACTGGAAATCGGCGCCGTAGAGATCCCGGTTCGCCACCTTCAGCTTGATGCGGTACTGATGTGGCTTGCCGGGCACGGGCTCGCGCTCGACGATCTGCCCGGTCATCACCGTATTGTCTACGAGGGTCAGCCGTACCACGTCCTTCGGCCAGAAGAACCCCATGCCGTTGACGACGATGAGACCGATGAGACCGACCACCAGCAAGAGGGCGAGGGTCAGCGCGCCGCCCGTAAGCCAGACGAAGGGCTCGCCGCTCATCCAGAAACCACGATGACGCGCGCTCACAGGTAGCGGTACTTCCTTCTGAGCCGGAGACGAACCAGCTCGGCCGCCGTGTTGAGAACGAAGGTCATGCAGAAGAGGATGAAGGCCGAGAGGAAGAGCACCCGGTACAAGGTGCCGCCGTCGGGCGCCTCGGGCAGCTCGACGGCGATATTGGCCGAGAGGGCCCGAAAGCCGCTGAAGATGTTCCAGTCCATGATCGGCGTATTGCCGGTGGCCATGAGCACGATCATGGTCTCACCCACCGCGCGTCCGAGGCCGATCATGATGGCCGAGAAGATTCCCGGACTGCCGGTGGGCACCACGATCCTCATGGCCGTTTGCCACCGCGTGGCGCCGAGGGCGAGCGAGCCGGCTCGCAGATGGCCCGGGACGTTCGCGAGGGAATCCTCCGCTATGGTGAAGATGATCGGGATTACCGCGAAGCCCATCGCCACTCCGACCACGAGCGAGTTCCGCTGGTCGTAGGTCAGCCCCAGCGCGGAGAGGATCCAGCCCCGATAACTGCCCTGCATCAGGAGAGTCTGCACCAGTCCACCCAGCGCCAAGGCGAGCCAGAGTCCCAGGACGACCACGGGGATCAGGAGGAAGGCTTCGGTTCCCGTCTTGAATCGACCGCGAAACGTCAGAGGCAGGAGGCGCCAGCCACAGTACGCGATCAGGATCACCACGGGAAGCAGCAGCGGGATCAGAAAGAGCCCGGGCACGATGGGCTCGAGCACGGGCGCCAGCCAGAGTCCGGCAAGGAAACCCAAGACGACGCTGGGCAGCGCGGCCATGATCTCAACCACCGGCTTTACATAGGCCTTCACCGACGGGTGCATGAACTCGCTCACATAGAGTGCGGCGAGGAGCGCCATGGGCACGGCGAAGAGCAGTGCGTAGAGGGTGCCTTTGATGGTGCCGAAGATGAGCGGCGTCAGGCTCATCTTCGACTCGAAGTCGTCGGTGCCGCCTGTCGACTGCCACACCCACGCCGGCTGCGAGTAGCCCTCGTACCAGACCTTGCCGAATAGCGTCTTGAGGGTGACCTCGGGGTGCGGGTTGTGCACCTGCCACTGGGCGACCACCCCCTGCCCATCCGCCCCCAGCAGCGCATCGCTCTTGGGAGCAAAGACCACCGCCGCGAGCCCGGGGCGCTTGTCCCTGAAGGACAAGAGCGTCTGGCCCGAGGTCCCATAGCTGATATGAACCGTGCCCGAGCCATCCACCGTGGCGAAGCTCTTGTCTCGCTTCGAGGCGGTAACGGCCACCACCGGCGCGGCATGGGGAGCGAACTGATAGGTCCGCGTCAGCCGCTTCTCGCCGCCGTTCGGCGGTGGCACGACCTGCCAGCTGCTGACACCGCCCGCTCCATCGCCGACGATCAACGTCCGGTCGCCGAGCAGGAACCCCAGCGCCGTGACGGGGCTCCCGGGCTTGCTCGTCACCGCCACCGCATCGACTAGTTGGGGCGATGTAGGGTCCTTCAGGTCGTATCGGAGGATCTGG
>WNFS01000069.1_pt1 | contig 66179 bp, 57 predicted proteins | sample 5400141 | NCBI WGS metagenome assembly WNFS01 (sample SAMN13153358, study PRJNA577476) | soil metagenome | isolation source: 60 cm saprolite under Madrone tree | place: USA:California | collected 2016-06-14 | reverse complement strand
GAACCGGCCTGAAAACGGTCGCCATCATCATGGGAACGCGAACACCCGGATTACGCGCCAATTCCGTGCCGTAAAAACCCGGTGGCGTGACCCCCATGACGGTCATCGGTCTGGCGTTGAGAATGATCTGCTTTCCAACAATCGACGGATCGCCGGCGAACCGCCGCTGCCAGTAGCCGTAGCTCAGCACGGCCACGGGATGCCCGCCGGGTAGGCGATCGTCGTCATCTGTAAAGAGCTTCCCAAGCCAGGGCTGCACGCCAAGAGTGGTAAAGTAATTTCCCGATACCAGTTCACCGTAGAGCTGCTCGCTCTGCCCACCATAGCCGACGTTCAGGTCGACCCCGCTTCGCGCCAGCACTCCGGAAAAAGATCCGTTCTTGTCGCGAATGGCCTGGTACATGGGGTAGGAGAAATCTTCATTCAGTTGTCCTGATTGCGGGTCGGAGTATTTCAGGACCACGAGCTCTCCCGGCTTGTCGACCGGCAGACTCTTCAGCAGCACCGCATTCACCATTGAGAAGATCGCCGTGTTAGCGCCAATTCCAAGCGCGAGCGTCAAAATCACGACAGCCGTGAAGCCCGGACTTCTCGCCAACATCCGCAGGCCGTAACGCACATCCTCGAAGAGCGTGTGCACCTTCACTCCTCCTGCGAGCGCCCGTTGCGGTTGCTGGGGGGGCGCAGAGATCGGGAATCACTGATTCCGAAGCCCCGGCTAAGTTCAACACACCTTATCACTTCAAGCGGATCCGGTCGAAGTTGTCCCAGGCGGACATATCCGAGAGAATCACTTTGTCTCCGACCTTTAGCCCCTGCACGATTTCGATGGTGTTCACCGAACTCCGCCCTAACTTAACATTGACGCGCACGGCTTCCGATCCGTCATCAATAATCTTGAAAATTCCGATCGTGCTGTCCGGCTGCCCATGTACCGGGCGGCCCACAAAAAGCACGTCCTTCAGATTCTCGAGAGTGACCGTGCCGTCCACGCTCAAATCCGGCCGCGCACCCAAGGGAAGGGGGTCGTCGATAGTCACGTCCACCGTAACCGTGCCGTTGACCACCGATGGATCGATTCGCGAAACGTGTCCTCCAACGATGCCATTCCGCGTATCGATCGAAGCTTTTTGTCCCGGCGTCACGTCTTTGGCTTGCGTCTCCGCAATCTTGATTTCCGCTTTGAGTTTCTTTGGATCAGCCACCCGCGCCAGGTTTGTGCCGGGAGTCACGTGCTGGCCGACGTCCACGGGCACAAGCTGCAATACGCCATGGATGCCCGCGCGAACGTGTAGCGCATCCACTTGGCTCCTCTTCAGTTGATAGAGGGCCTTCTGTTCATCGATTTTCGCCTGCTGCGCGGCGAGTCGGGCTCTCGCAGAATCGCCAGCCACCGCAGTCCTTTCAGTCTCCAGCTTTAGGCGAATGGCCAGCTGTTCTTCCTTCACTCTGGAGAGATTCCTGACGTGATCAGACCCGATGCCCTCCTTGAATAGCTTTTCGTCTACCTCATGTTGCAGGTGGGCCTGTTCGAAATCGCTGCGTACGGCGGCTTCGTTCGCCTTCTGGTTCATCAGATCGCTGTCAACCTGCACCTTGAGATTTGCGTACTCTGCTTCCGCGCCCTTGAGCTGGAATTCCGCGTCCAGCGCGTCTCGCTGCAACGTTGGGTCACTCAGTTCCATAATGATGGAATCTGGCTTAACGACAGCCCCGGGACGCAATACCCAGCGCTCCACTCGCGAGTCCGTCTGCGCGGGGATCCAGCGAATGTCTTCGGGAACAAGGGTCCCCAACCCACGCACGTCCCGCACCATGGGACCGCGCTTTACTTCATCCGGCCAGATCGTGGCCCGGTCCACACTGGGCGCCGCCGGCCGGAGCTTCGAGAGCCCATAGGTTACCCCTCCGACGAGGACCAGTGTGACGGTGCCGTAAACGATCCTCTTGATTTTCTTGGCGCGAGCGTTCGATGGTCGTTGGATGTCCATATATGTCGTCACCTTCTAGAACGCAACTCTCCGGCCCCAGGTTCCCTTCGCTAAGTCTATCTAGTTTCAATGAATTAGCAGGAATTCTTTCTCCGGAATCTCCTCAAATCGACCGGAAATGGGATTAACCGTCCCACCTTCGGACAAGCGGGGCCGACCTCCACTGGCTGGTTTTTTGGCACCACCCTAAAATGACAGAATCAGTCCGGCCTGGTTTTCTCTTCCTCGCGGGACGACGGCAGATTCACCCAAGCCGAGTTTTGGCGAGATGATTCGAGGACTCCGGAGATGAAACGAACACCCGCCACGCCGTCCTTCACATTCGGTACCAGCAGCGAAGCGGGCAATGGGGCGCGCCCGGCGTTCCGTGCGGCGATCTGCTCAGCCAAGTCAGCATACAGTTGGGCGAACGCCTCTAGGTATCCCTCCGGATGCCCAGACGGGATGCGGCTCGCATGCTTCGCCGACGCCGTGGCAGCGGCCCCGGCGCGACTGATGGTGACCGGGGGCTTGCCATACGGCGCAAAACGCAGATAGTTCGGATTCTCCTGCCCCCACTCGAGTCCCGCCTTTTCTCCATAGACCCGCAGCCGAAGGTTGTTCTCGTTCCCTGTAGCCACCTGGCTCGCCCACAACATTCCTCGCGCACCGCCCTCAAATCGCAAGAGCACTTGCACGTTGTCGTCAAGCCGCCGCCCCGGCACGAATATGGAAACGTCCGCCGCCACCTGATCGCAGCGAAGTCCAGTGACAAAACACGCGATGTTGTATGCATGCGTTCCAATATCGCCAAGGGAACCGCCCGGTCCGCTCTGCGCCGGATCGGTGCGCCAAACCGCCTGTTTGTGCCCAGTAGCCTCAACCGGCGTGGTCAGCCAGTCCTGCGCGTACTCCACTTGCACGACGCGAATGCGCCCCAGCTCTCCGGCCAGGACCATCTCTCGCGCTTGCCTCACCAACGGGTAGCCAGTGTAATTATGAGTCAAGCCAAAAATCAGCCCGCTGCGCCGAACGATCTCGGCCAGCGCCAGGGCATCCTCCACTGTGGTGGTCAACGGCTTGTCGCAGATCACATGAATGCCGGCCTCCAAAAACGCTTTCGCCGGCTGGAAATGAACATGATTGGGTGTGACGATCGAGACGGCATCAATGCGGTCAGGCCGCTTCGCTTCGGCCGTGGCCATTTCGGCGAAACTTCCGTAAGCACGTTCCGCCGCGACATGCAGATCAAATGCAGCGGCACGGCTGCGCGCAGGATCGGAAGACAAAGCCGCCGCAACCAGCTCAAAGCGATCATCGAGTCGAGCCGCAATGCGGTGCACCGCTCCAATGAAAGCGCCCGGTCCGCCTCCGACCATGCCTAACCGGAGCCGCCGCTCTGTTCGATCATTCGCTTGTGGATTTTCTGTCATCGTTCTCGTCCGTTTCCATCCCGTATCGCGTCCCAGGATGATTTCTAAAATTCGCGACGCGCAGTCAATTGTAGGAGCGGAGCCCTCCCCGCCGGACCGCGTCGACCGTCATGCAGCGTATTTGCTGGAGACTACCCTAGTCCCAACATGCGCCGATTGGCGCGTTGATCGGCGCCCGAACCGGCGAAGTCATCAAAAGTGCTGCTCGCAGACTGGATGATATGCCGCTGAATAAACGGCGCCCCTTCCGCAGCGCCCTGCTCGCTGCTCTTGATGCAGCACTCCCATTCCAGCACCGCCCATCCCGGAAAGTCATGCTGCGTCAGCTTGGAAAATATCGCGCTGAAATTAACTTGGCCATCTCCCGGCGAACGAAACCGCCCCGCTCGATTTACCCATGGTTGATAGCCCCCGTAAACGCCCTGCCGGCCCGTCGGACGAAACTCCGCATCCTTCACGTGAAACATCTTGATGCGGCGGTGATACAGATCGATGAATTCCAGATAATCGAGCTGCTGCAGCACGAAATGACTTGGATCAAAAAGCACATTGCATCGCGGATGATGGGCGGCGCGCTCCAAAAACATTTCAAACGTGACTCCATCGTGCAAGTCTTCGCCGGGATGGATTTCGTAACACAGATCCACCCCCGCGCTATCGAATGCATCCAAGATCGAACGCCAGCGCGCTGCCAGTTCATCAAAGGCAGTTTCAATCAGCCCGGCAGGTCTCTGCGGCCACGGATACAAGTACGGCCAAGCCAGTGCCCCGGAAAATGTAGCATGGGCGTTGAGTCCCAGATTCGCGGACGCTTTCGCCGCGAGCAATAACTGTTCAACCGCCCAGGCTTGCCTCGCTTTTGGATTGCTTCTCATCTTCTCCGGCGCGAATCCATCGAAGGCCAGGTCATACGCGGGGTGCACCGCCACCAACTGGCCTTGCAGATGCGTCGAGAGTTCGGTGACCTCCAGGCCGTGACCCGCCACCGTGCCACGGACCTCGTCGCAGTAGGTCTTGCTCTCCGCCGCTAGCTTCAAATCAAATAGCCGGGCATCCCAGGATGGAATTTGCACGCCCTGGTAGCCGAGCTTGGCGGCCCACCGAGCAATGCTCTCTAAGCTATTGAACGGTGCTCGATCGCCCGCGAACTGCGCCAAAAAAATCGCTGGTCCTTTGATGGTTCTCATCGCTCCCTCAACTCCACCCTCCATCTACGATGAAGTCCTGCGCCGTGCATTTTTCCGCCGCGTCCGAAGACAGGAACAGCGCCATGTTCGCGACGTCGCTCGGAAGCACACGCGTCTTCAAGCATTGACCGGCCATAACTTCCTTCTCGAACTCCGGCGTATACCACAATTTGATTTGCCGCTCAGTCCAAATAGCTCCGGGCGAAATCGTGTTGACCCGTATGCCGAAAGGCCCGAATTCGCGGGCCAATACTCGTGTCAACCCCGTGATAGCAGCCTTGGTTACGTTATAAACCGGAGCCCCCGTTAGCTTCAGCCTCCAAATAATGGACCCCAGATTGATTATGGCGCCTCCGCCAAGCCGCTTCATTTGTGGCGCGGCGGCTTGCGCCGCAAAGAACATGTGCCGCAGGTTTACCGCGATCCGCTCATCCCAGTAGTCCGGTGCGACTTGCTCTAGCGTGTGGCGGTCGTCGTTGCCGGCATTGTTGATGAGCACTCCAATGTCGCCCAACTCGACGCGGATTTCTTCGATCGCCGCCCGCAGGGCGGTGATGTCGTGGAGGTCGCAATCGATGAAGTGTGGCGCGGTCCCCGTCTCTTTCTGAATCTCAGCGACCAACATCCGGCTCGCTTCCACCGCAATATCCACGAAACTCACGCGCGCCCCCTGCCCGGCGAAGGCGCGCGTGAAAGCCGCACCAATACCGCTTCCTCCACCGGTGATGAAGACCGTTTTGTCAGCGAGCCCCGCGTACCTCGACGGTCTGCCTGTATCCATATGCCTCAGCCGCCATGATCTCAGAGCGCTACTCTACCCATTTTCTGTCTCAAAGGAAATCTCTCGCGGCCCCGCCCCCGATGCGATGTGCGTCCTCGCCAGTCACTCGTCACGATTCAACGGTCGCAATCCGTTGTATCATCTCACTCCGTGAACATCCTCCTGAACGAAGTCGAATGCCGGGTTCTGGGCTCCCTGATTGAAAAAGAAATCACCACCCCCGAATACTATCCCCTTTCTTTGAACGCCCTGGTCAACGCCTGCAACCAGAAATCGAATCGCGATCCCCTCATGAATCTCGACGAAGCGGCCGTTCGCCAGGCCCTGTATTCTCTGGACGGACAATCCCTGGTTCGCTATGTCAGCGCCGCAGACAGCCGGGTGACCAAGTACGAACACCGGCTCCAAGAAGCCTTCAACTTCTATCGTCATGAGATCGCTATCCTTTGTGTCTTGTTGCTGCGCGGCCCGCAAACGCCCGGCGAGCTCCGTGGCCGTGCTGAACGCATGCACCAGTTCGACGACTTGGGTGCCGTGCAATCCAGCCTGCAGCATCTGATGAAGCGCGAGCCCTCGCTCGTCAGAGTTCTTCCCCGCCAGCCCGGCACCAAGGAGTCCCGCTACGCACATCTCTTGTCCGGCGACAAGGAAGAGTGGGATGCAAAGTCAGTACCGGAACTGCCCCTCGCTCCCGCGTCCGCCGACGGGGAACGCATTGCGCATCTGGAAAAGGAGGTCGCCACACTTCGCAGCGACGTCCGAGACCTTCAAAAGGAGATCGCCGACCTAAGGCAACAATTCGCAGAGTTCAAAAGGCAATTCGAATAAGAAGCAACCTTCTGGTGAGAGTGCGATTGGCCAGACCGCAGCGCGTACATTAGTTTTGGGATGTTAAGGTTGAGGAGATGCGGACGAATGGGATTAACCACCATCGACTGGGTCATTATGGCCGTGTACTTCGCGTTCGTCCTTGGCATCGGCGCGGCCCTCAAGCGCTACATGAAGACCAGCGCGGATTTTTTCCTCGCCGGCCGCTCCATTCCCGCGTGGGTCTGCGGCCTGGCGTTTATCTCCGCTAACCTGGGCGCGCAGGAAGTCATCGGCATGGGCGCATCCGGCGCAAAGTACGGCATCCTCACGAGTCATTTTTACTGGATCGGCGCCATCCCGGCCATGGTGTTCGTGGGCGTCTTTATGATGCCTTTCTACTACGGCTCGCGCGCGCGCTCCGTGCCGGAGTATTTGCGGCTGCGCTTCGATGAAAAAACCCGTGGGCTGAACGCCATCTCTTTCGCCACCATGACGATTTTTTCTTCGGGCATTTCGATGTATGCCATGGCCAAACTGATCCAGACACTGCACTTTCTGGACGCGCCATTTCGGCGTTTCGGCATTCCGCAGGCCTGGATTTTTCACACCGGCATCATCGTGTCGGCGCTGGTGGTGCTCACCTATATCTATCTCGGCGGGCTGACCAGCGCGATCTACAACGAGGTGCTGCAGTTTTTTCTCATCGTCGCCGGGTTCATACCTCTCGTTTGGCTGGGCTTAAAGAACGTGGGTGGCTGGTCTGGTTTGAAGCTCGCGCTCGGCCCTTCTTATATGCATTCGTGGGTTGGCCTGGGCAGCCCGCACACGAACCGCCTGGGCGTGGAGTGGTTCGGCCTGACCATGGGTCTGGGGTTCGTGCTCTCCTTTGGATATTGGTGCACGGACTTCCTCGTCGTGCAGCGCGCCATGGCTGCTGACTCCATGGCTTCCGCGCGACGCACTCCCCTCATTGCGGCTGTTCCTAAGATGCTCTTTCCCTTCCTCGTCATTCTTCCCGGATTGATCGCCATTGCGCTTCCCACGCAACCGCCTCCCATCCTCAATGGTCCGCAAGGTTCGGCGGTTCGAGCTCCCGCTGGCCAAGGTCTCATCCCCGCGAAGCTCGACGCCACGACGGGGCAGCCCGTGCTGGATAACAGCGGCCGTCCGCAACTGGACTATGATCTCGCCGTTCCCAATCTTCTTCTGCATTATTTCCCTACCGGGATCCTGGGTCTCGGTCTCACGGCGCTGCTGGCCAGCTTCATGTCCGGCATGGCGGGCAACGTGACCGCCTTCAACACCGTGTGGACACACGACATTTATGAGCCGTATATCAAGCCGAACGCTGGCGATGCGCACTACTTAATGATGGGCCGCCTGGCCACCATTTTCGGGATTGCCCTGTCCATTGCCGGCGCGTATTTGGCTACCCGCTTCAACAACATCATGGATATGCTGCAGCTCGTCTTCGCGTTCGTGAACGCTCCATTATTCGCGACATTTCTCCTGGGCATGTTTTGGAAACGAGCAACCGGGCACGGCGCCTTCATTGGGCTGCTTTCGGGAACACTCGCGGCCGCCGCTCATCATGCGCTGACAATTCCTGCGGAGGCGATTCCCGGTGTGAAAGGCGGCTGGCTGAGCGTGCTGCACACTTATCCTAGCGAGATGGCGCAAAACTTCTGGACTGCAATCTTTGCGTGGACCACCTGCTTTGTGGTTACGATTCTCGTAAGTCTGGTCACCAAAGCTCCGGAAGAAGCACGCCTCGTGGGCCTTGTTTATTCCCTGACGGAACGCCCGCAGGAAGGAAATCTGAGTTGGTACAAGCGGCCGGCCTACCTGGGCGCAGCGATTCTTGGAGTCACCGTGGTGTTGAATTTCATCTTCCGCTAGAGAAAGGCGCTCATGGGCCTGGATATCCGTTTACCCATCGGAATGATCTTTGCCATCTTCGGAATCATGCTGATCGTTTTCGGTGTGTTCAGCAACCCTGCGCTGTACGCACAATCGCTAGGGATCAATATCAACCTGGTCTGGGGTTCCGTTTTGCTGGTGTTCGGCGCGGTCATGCTTTTTCTGGGAGCGCGGTCGATGTTTGGTCCGCGCCCAGCCGGTGCGGCCAATCCGCAGGGCAGGGAACCCCAACATTGACGGCGACTTCCTGCCTTTTCTCCCGTTCTGCGGCTGATTCGTGAGTTGTTAATTAAGGATGGATGCGCGCTGCCCATCCGCCGCCCGGCGCCAACTTGATTTTTAGTTTCGCGGATTTGTTGACCTCGATTGCTACTCTCTTATAGTCACTGGCCATGCGGTCGGCGTTCACACCGTCCTGATAGGCTTCCATCGAAAAAGTTCCTTCCGGCAAGAAGGAGAAATCGATTTCCAGTTCGCGCCCTGTCCAGTTGGTCATCGCGCCTATATACCAGTCGTTGCCGCTTCTTCTTGCCACTACAACGTATTCGGCGATGCGGCCATCGAGGGCGCGGGTGTCATCCCAGACCGATGGAACGGGAGCAAGAAACTCCATGACCTCTGGTTCGCGCAAGTAATTCGACGGGCTGTCAGAGAGCATCTGCAAAGGACTTTCAAAGACCACATACATAGCGAGTTGGTGGCAGCGCGTGCCCAGTGCCATGGGCTGCTGAAAGATGGGTGCAAAGGTCGTTTTGGTGGCGTTCCGCATGGCGCCGGGCGTGTAGTCCATTGGGCCGAGGAACATTCTTGTAAAAGGAAGCGTGACGTTGTGTGTTGGTTCGGATTCCGCGCTCCATTTGCTCCACTCCATCCCGCGAACACCTTCGCCACTGATCATGTTGGGCCACGTGCGGGTCATGGTGATTTGTTTCTGCCCGCCGTGAAAATCAACCAGCATCTTGCGTTTCGCAGTTTCGCGGCTGACTTTATGGTAGAAGTTGATCAGCAGCTGATCGTCGCGCTGCATGAAATCGACTTTGATACCCTTGACACCCCACTTGGCGTATTGATCGAGAGCGGGGATCAATTGATCGTCGAGCGACTTCCAGACTACCCAAAGAATGATGCCCACGTTTTTTTCTTTGGCGTAAGCGGTCAGCTCCTCCATATTGATTTCGGGAACGACCTCGAGCACGTTCCCAAGCTTGTACCAGCCTTCGTCCAAAATGATGTACTGGATGCCATATTTGGCGGCGAAGTCGATGTAATACTTGTAGGTCTGGGTGTTGACTCCGGCCTTAAAATTCACATCGTAGACGTTGTTGAAGTTCCACCAGTCCCACGCGACCTTGCCTGGCTTGATCCATGAAGTGTCTTGCAATTGCGATGGCTTGGCCAACAGCCAGACGAGCTGGTTCGTCAGCAGGTCTCGGTCTTTCTCGACGATGCCCATGAGCCGCCAGGGAAAAGTGCGCGTGCCGGAAGTAACCGCGATGTAGTCTGCGGCTTCAACGACTCTGAAATCGCGGTCTCTTTCTAGTTTTTCTTTTAGCGGGTAAGCAGGAAACGTGCCGGCCAGTCCGCGTCCGCCGGTGCCGCGCAGCCACATTCCAGGATAATCTTCGACGTCGGATTCCGCGATCGCCAGCTTGGCGCCTTCCCCGGCATCCGCAACTGCCGGCATGGTGGCAATGAACGCCGGATCGATTTCCCGCAAATGCTGCGGAACATATTTTCGCTCGTTGTGCGAAAACATGCTGTCTTCCTGCGGATAATAGACGATGGAATCTCCAGGGAAATTGAACTTTGTTTCTTCGCCGTAGACCTTTACCTGCTGCTGAGGAAACGATGTTTCGAATCGGTAGGCGGCTCCTTCGTTGTAGGCGCGAAAGACAACCGCGTAGCCGCCTTCCATTTCGAGGCGCAATTCATTGTAGTTCTCGCGAATCCTCGAAAACTTCTGACGAACCGCAGGTTCAACGGTCTGGTCGTAGCTGCGTTTTCTTGCGGCGTGCACTTTTGGTTCCAACCCCAGCATCTGGTGGTCAATGTCGAGAGCCAGAGTGCAATCCTGAAGCAAGGCCCGGCCTCTTAGGAGCACGTCGTAGCGCACCGCGGGAACGGTGCGGATTCTCATTTCGATCCTGTTGTCAGGAGAGCGCAGGTCGAAGCTCGATTGGGCAGTAGCGCTACCGGCCGCAGTCAGCAAGGCAGCAAGTAGGGCTAGCAGGGGCGGCGGAGACATTTGTTTTAGAGCGTTCATCAGGCCAGTTTCCTCTCGATAAAGTACTGCGATTCGCTTGCCCGCGGGCACGCGGCGCCAATGTACGTTTTGAGCGGGGCGTTGTAAAGCGTTTAACCTGGCGACCCTGAATTGGCGCAAGGGAATCGGTTCTTTCGTGGCACGCGGATGAGAGCTGAATTTCGCGCTGGACGGAGTTCGGCCACGATTATTTCTTGAAGAGCGCGTCGAGTGCCGCTGTTGCGTGCGAACGAGCGCTGCGGTGATCCCTGATTTGGCGCTGCGGGCCGCCATGCCGCCGATGGTCTAGCCGTCTTCTCGGATGGGCTACCCGCCTTTGTTGCGAGGAACTCCGGGAGAGCCAGGACATCGAGACGGCCTTTTTTTAACCCCTCGGTACGGTCCTTCGAACGACTCTCCAGCCTGTGCTCCTGTCGGAACATAGCTCGGGACTCAGGTGTTTACCTGAGAGGAGAAGCAGGGGTTGACTTGCTTGAGGGGGCAGGTAAGTCATGGTATTTGTTGGGAATGCGCGGGGGACCCAGACCAATTGCCTGGTACAACTGGAGGCCGCGCAGGCGCAAGGAGAATCGATTTATGTCCAGACCAGTGAGCAATCCGGGAGGGGAATTGGTGCGGAGTGAAGCGCCCTCAGAGCTTCTGCGTGAGCTGGTGGCGCACCTCCGGCAGAACCGTACGCAGTTGCGCGAGGAATGGGTGATGAGCATCACGGAGACGCGGCTGCTTACGGCGATGACCAAGGAAGAGATTTTCGCGGAAGCGACTTCGGTGTACGACAGTTACGTGGAGGCTTTGGAGACGGAAGCCTTCGAAGCGCTGCAAGCCTACGCGCGCAACCTGTCGGAACGGATCATTCCGCGGGGGGTGGAGACGCACGAAGTGGTGGGCATCGTGCTGCTGCTGCGCGACGTTCTGGCGCGGTCGCTGTTCGCCAAGTACCAGACGGATTTCAAGAAATTGAATCGCATCCTGGATGCTTATGAGCCGGCCGCGAACCGCATCGCGAACACCGTGGCGGTAGGTTTCGTGCAGGAGCGCGAGCGCGTCATTCGCCAGCAACAGGAAGCGATCCGGGAACTTTCCACGCCGGTGCTGCAGGTGCGCGAACGCTTGCTGATTTTGCCGATCATCGGGGTGATCGATCCGCAGCGCGCCCGGCAGTTGACGGAACAACTCCTGCGGGGCATCCGCACGAATCGCGCGAAAGTGGTGGTGATCGACATCACCGGAGTGGCAGCCATGGACGTGACGGTAGCGAACCACTTGGTGCAAACGGTGGAAGCTTCACGGCTGCTCGGCGCGACGGTGATTGTTACGGGTCTTTCGCCGGAGATTGCGCAGACCTTGGTGACGATTGGCGTGGATCTGGGCAAGATGAACACCGTGGGCGACCTGCAAGGGGGCATCGAACAGGCGGAAAGACTGCTGGGATACAAAGTGGTGACCCTGGCGGAAACCCGCTAAAACTTAGGAAAGAAGGGCTACGTGGAAGTCCCCATTTTGAAACAGGGAGAGGTCCTGATTGCCACCTTTCAGGCGGCGCTCTCGGACGCGGACCTGGAGCACCTGCGGCGTGGTCTGGTGCAGCAGGTGGTCAAGTTTCGTTCGCGGGGGGTGATCGTGGATGTCACGGCCATGGACGTGATGGACTCGTTCGCCTCGCGGACGCTGCGGGAGATTGCGCACATGATCCGGCTGCGGGGAGCGGAAACGGTGATTGTGGGGATTCAGCCGGAAGTAGCCTTTGCCATGGTGCAGCTGGGGCTGACCCTGGAAGACGTGGCGACGGCACTGGACCTGGAGGAAGGTCTGGCGTACTTGAGTGAGAAATTCAAGAACATAGACTGAGAGAGACACAGTGAGGGCTGGAGAAATCCGGGTGGGCATCAACTCGGACCAAGATATCGTAGCAGCCCGACAGAGAGGCCGCGCTCTCGCAACCGAACTAGGTTTTTCCACCGGAGACGCCACGCTGATCGCCACGGCCATATCCGAACTGGCGCGCAACATAGTGTCTTACGCGCGCAAAGGCGATATCACCTTGAAAATAGTCCAGGCCTCGAGCCGCCAGGGCGTTTTGATCATCGCATCCGATAGCGGACCGGGAATCCGGGACATTCCGCAAGCCCTGCGAGACGGATTCTCGACCTCGGGAAGCCTGGGACTGGGGCTGCCGGGAGTGCGCCGGCTGATGGACGAGTTTGAAATTACCTCGAAACCGGGCCGGGGAACGATTGTGACGGTGAAGAAGTGGAAACAATAAACGTACCGCTGGCGGAGTATGGGGTGGCGAAGTTTGTTCTCCCGGGGCAGGGGGAATCGGGCGACCAGCATCTGGTTTGCTGTAACCAGAGTGGCATTCTGGTTGCGGCGATCGACGGAATCGGACATGGAGAAGAAGCTGCCAATGCGGCGCAGGGGGCGGTTGCGATACTGAAAGCGGGAGCGGACGAACCGGTCATTTCTCTGCTACAGCGCTGCCACGAGGGGCTCCGCGGGACGCGCGGGGTGGTCTTGAGCCTGGCAGCCATTGACCAGGAGCATGGCATGATGACCTGGGCGGGGGTCGGCAACGTGCAAGGAGCGTTGATGCGCGCGGGGGCCCAGAAGGGCAGCGTGCAGGAGGTGCTGCTGCTGCGTGGTGGTGTGGTCGGCTCGCAGTTGCCAGCGCTGCAGGCCGCAGTGCTTCCGGTTGCGAAAGGGGATACTCTGGTGTTTGTAACGGATGGGGTGCGCGGTGACTTTGCCGAAGGTCTTTCCGCGCGGGAATCCCCGCAAAGAGCGGCGGACGGCATTCTGGAACGTCACTGCCGGGGAAACGATGACGCGCTGGCTTTGGTGGTACGGCTGACCGGGGTACGTGCATGAAGATGGCAACCAAACGGAAAGGACTGACCGGTATGAAGGAACGCTTGCATGCGATCGGAGGAACGCTGATGATCGATTCGGCCTGTGGACAGGGAACCAAACTCTTGATGCAGCTTCCAACGGAGATTTCGAATGCCAATTCGCATCGTGCTCGCTGATGACCATGTCCTGGTGCGCCAGGGTTTGAAGTCCTTGCTCGAACGCGAAGGATTTCAAGTGGTGGGGGAAGCCTCTGATGGGCAAGAGGCTCTTCGTCAAGTGGAGTCGCTTCAGCCCGACATCGCCGTAATGGATATCAGCATGCCGACCCTGAACGGACTCAATGCCGCGCGGGAAGTGGGCCGCTCTTCTCCGAAGACCAAGACCATTCTTCTTACACAACATGACGAAGGGCAGTACATCTCCGACGCGCTGGAAGCAGGCGTGAAGGGGTATGTGCTGAAAAGCCAAGTCGCCAGCGATTTGCTGCTAGCTATCCGGCAAGTTTCGCGTGGGCAGGTGTATCTGAGCCCCGGCGTATCTAACGCCGTCGTGGAGGCGTATAGTTCCAAGTCGGAGAAATCCAAGAGCCCTTTGACGCTGAGAGAGAGACAAGTGCTCCAATTGATCGCCGAAGGGAAATCCACCAAAGATGTGGCGTCTCTGCTGGGCATCAGCGTGAAAACAGCCGAATCTCACCGCACGAGACTCATGCACAAGCTGGATATTCACGAGACAGCAAGCTTAGTGCGCTACGCCGTACGCCGAGGCATCGTACAGCCCTGATCCCACCGAACAGATTTCGTATTTGCGAGTATCCGGGGTGATGGCCGGCAGTCCGGTAGACAATTTTTCGACACCAAGCTTACTAATGGCGCTTACGGTAAGGTTGCACGACTTCCTCACTATGCATTGTGCTGGCATGCGATAAAATAAAAAGGCGAATAAATAAGGAGAATTCCTTCCGTGGGCTGGCACACTCTCGCCTTCATTCTTTTTTTCTTGGTGGCCGGGCTGCCTGCCTTTGCGCAGTCGCCCGATCCCTCGAGCGCCTCGCCGCAGAGCAGCCCTGCTCCCGCGCCTTGCACGGCTAACTGCCCGCAGACGCCTGCCAAGCCTGCAACAGCGAGTGCCGATTCGCCGGCTAAGCCGCCCGCGAAGCCGCACAAGGTCTACACCAACGAAGATATCGACGCGCGCCCTCAGGACATCACCATCGAAGGCGCTCGTGACCTTCTACAACAACTGAATACCTGCGACCGCACCTGCTTCGATCAGGTCGCCCAGCGCGCAGGACTGAATGCTGGCTCTGGCCCTCGCTGGAAACTAGCGCTTCTCGACGCCATGGAAGTCGTAAAAGCCGACGTTGCCTGGCAAGGAATTCTTGGCGCGATCATCGGGGTCCAGGGGCAAGCCTGCGAGACGCAAGTCAAGAAAACGCAAGACATCCAGCGATATGCCGACTCCCGCAACATCACACCGAGCGAGTTGGCCGTCGAACGCGAGTACGAACCGAAGTTCCGCGAGATTCAGAACCGCCTAAAGGGTGCCCTGGACCGTGCCGACGCGCACATCGCCAAGTCTTCGCCCGGCAATCTGCAGTCTCAATATATGCACATGCAGGTCGACAAAATCGTTCATGCCACCTGCAAGATTAATGTCCCCAAGCCTCCCGATGACACTGATGATGCCGATGATCCGTGAGGTCTGCCGCATCCGTTTTCCTGAGCGAATGTTTCTTGCGTCCGCACGCGGCGCCCATTATTTTGTCGCCTTCGTTCTGTTGCTGATCACTGGCTCGTGCGTGGCCGTCGCTGCGCCGCTGCAGCATTCGCAGGATCCCACTGCGAAACCTACGCACGCTGCCGCCGGGCAGCAGCCTCCGGCGGCTTCCTCCCATCCTCCTCCCCACACGGCAACGGAGTCCACCGCGCTGCAGAAAGCTGTTCATCAGAAAAAGGTCATCACGGAAGATGATCTCGCAAAGCCGGCACTGGTCATCTCCTTGGGCGAATTCGAAGGAGAAGAGAACAATCCAACGTGCGATCTTTCCTGCGAAGCCGAACTCCGCTCGCAGATGGGTTTCGGACCCGAACGCGAGGCTGAGTTTAGGAATCAGTTGACGCTCGCCCGTCATGAAATCGGCGACGACAAAGTATGGAATTCCACGCTGCAGGCCGCTCTCCAGACGGCGGGGCTCTTCTGCGACCTCCAGCGCCAAAAAGCCCAGATCTTCAGCAAAGGCATCGTGTCGCAGCCGATTCGAGACAGTGTTAATTCTCGCTTCGCCGAGCGCGAGCGCAACCTGCTCTCGCAATACAAGAATTCTGCGGGCCTCCTCACCCAGCGCGTTCAGACGGTTCAACGCTTCGCACCCTTCCGAGCCACGGTCATGCAGTATCAGTGGAACGAAGCCACCGCAAGAGTTTGTCCGGATTACACTCTCCCATGATCTCCGCCTCACGCTCTGGAGCCGTCACCGTTCTTTCGCGACCCACTCTTGCGTCTTTCTTCCTGCTGGCCCTTCTTGGCGTGCTGCCACGTGCCCGGGCTCTCTCTCCGCAACCCTCCGGCGCGCCGTCTGCAGAGCAGCAGCCGGCTCAGAATCCTACAAAGAAGAATTCCGCAAGCACCGCATCCGATTCCGCCGCTTCGAAATCGAATTCTCCCAAGGCGCATCGAGTCTTTACCAACGACGATCTCTCCCCTGGTTCCGGTATTCCCATTGCTCCGGGCGCGCGCCGCCGTCTCAAGCAGCTCAATCGATGCGACCGCACCTGCTTCAACGAGGTGAAGAAACAAGCCATAAGTTTTGGCTATATCACTGCTTTTCCCCGGTCCACGCGTGAAGAGATGGACGACCGGCTCGCCAATGACATACAGGAGCTTCAAAACGATCTCAAGTGGCAGAGTCTTCTTCTCGAAATGATTTCCGCGCACGTCGATTATTGCGCCACAAGGCAGAAGAGTCCGCCACTGGACAGCTCCCCGTCTCACACTCCCACGCGTGCCGAGATCCTCGAAGAAGAAGCGCGCGCGAGCCAGCCTCGCCAGGCTCCCACCAGCAACTACGGCGCGGCCGGATCGGCCGTTATGTCCTACCGCTTCAGTAGCAGACCGGATCCCCTCAAAGCTTCGCTGATGGTCCATCAATATATGGACGAGGTGCACCGAGACTGCCCCCTCGCGCAATCAACCGCGGACACTGACGATGATCAAGATCCGTGATCGCCGGGCCGGCACAGCCGTTTCGGCAGCAAAATGCAAAATGGCTAAAGCATGAAACCCACCGAGGTTCTCCTCCTTTCCGGCCTGCTACTTGCGCTTTGTCTAACCAGTCTGTTCGCGTTATGGCGCCGCGCCAATCGAATTCAGTCCGAAGTGGCCGGCGCTCCTCGCATCCGGTGGACCTACACTCCGGGCTCGAGCCCCCTTTCCGGAATCGCTCTCGCTCCCAATGGCACCATCCACTTCGCTGCCACTGACGGTATTTATGCACTGTCGCCCGAGGGCCGATTGCTCTGGAAATCACCGTTGCCATCAGGCCCCGTCGTCGCTGCCCCGACACTCGCGCCCAGCGGCACGCTCTATGCCGCGAGCCAGTCCGGCATGCTCTTCGCTCTCGACGCTTCCGGAAATCTGATTTGGCAATCCGTCAACACGCAGCACAAATTTCTCACCCCGCCAGCCCTCGAGGACGATGACGCGCTCTACGTCGCCGACGACTACACCGATTTGTTTGCGTTTGCACCGAGGTTGGGCCCCAACCTCAATTGGAAACAAATGAGCTACAGTCCCACAGGTTCAAAAGAAGACATCTTGCTCGGCCGCAATCCGTACGGAGATGGCTGGTGGAGATCCTCTCCCGTAATCGGCGGGGACGACGTGATCTATCTCGCCCATCAGGAGTGGCTCTACCGGCTTAATCGGCGCGGCGACGTTATTTGGTTCATCCAGTTACCGATTGGACAGCTCGATTTTCTCGCGATCAGTGCAGACGGAACGATCTACGTCGAAGGCCACAATCCGGTGTGGTTGTTCGCCATTGGCCGCGACGGCAAGCAGCGCTGGGTGGTGCGGCCCTCCAACGTCCTAAGAGGTTCTCCGGTAGTTGACAATGCCGGCGTCATTTATTTTTGCGATTCCGATTTCGTCAAGGCCATTCTGCCGGACAGCCAAAGTCACTGGTATCTCCGGTCCGACTGCAACTCCGGTCCGGCCCTCGCCGCCGATGGCACGCTCTATCTAGGAACGAACGGCCCGGAGGAGAGACAAGGCCCTCGCAAATCTTTTCTCACTGGCTTCACTCCCGATGGCCATCTCAAATGGAAGATCGAAATCCACGGAATGGTTCGCGACGCTCCCGCCATAGCTTCCGATGGAACCATCTTCTTCACCACCGATAAGGGCTATGCCTACGCCATATCTGACGCCGGCTCTCCTCCTATGGACTCGCCCTGGCCGCGTTTCCAACACGATGCACAGAATTCCGGACGGATCCAAGTTTATCGGTAGAATTCATTCATCGCGTGCAGGAGTCTTGCTGATCTCACAAGCACATTCAGCCCGCAAGAAAGGCAGCGGGCTTCCCTGCTGGATGCCTGCATGCAGTTCCAGAATGATAGGCGCCCAAAGCCGTCCGCTGGCGAGCGCATTTGCTTTATGGGATTGTTACGTCGGGTCCACAAAGCGCACTCCTTGCGCAGCCTTGTAGATGATCCCGAGAATCTCACCACCAGCCTGGATGCTCCAGAAATCCAGGTTCTGATTGTGGTGCGACAAGTCAATGACTGCATTCAATCCCTCGCTAGTCCTGGGACAGACTCCGCAAAGACGGCCTGAGGCCGACCGTTTTGTCGACGCCTGGCCGCCCATTGCGTAGCCTGCCACACCACAAGCGACAAGGACTTCACCACGTCCAAAAAACCCGACATCCTCTGGACCACCTAGATATTCCCAATAGCCAATCTTTCACCTGGTCCTGCATCCGCTGCTTCAGCCAATCATCTCCATCCTCATTACCTCGCGCGGCTGATCCAGCAGCGTATCCACCTGTTCGAGGAATCGCACGGTATGCGGCAATCCCGAGTGTTCCTGGAATGCCGCTGCATCCACCCACCGCGAATGAATAAAAAAGAGCCGCCGGTCCCGCATCGACCGGAAGATGTGAAAACTCAAGCAGCCGACCTCCTCCCGGGAGAGCCCTGTTACCTTGAGCAACACCTCCTCCACCATACCCTCCTCCCCTTCACGCGCATGCAGCCGCACAAACACGTATTGCTCCACGCTCCCTCCATCTCCCGCGGCGAAACGCTCGCACCGCGGCGATCTTCGCCTCCCCGGCGGCAAAACGCGACAGCCAATTTGCCTCCAGTTTCTTCCTTCTGCTCTTGGTTTGTGGCTGGTCGTCAGACCGGCTCTGACACGCTCCGGTAGTGGACCGCTCGAACTGTTTGTCATGAAGGTTTCTTCTGGGAGTCAGGTTCTGGAATTGGGGGGTTCCGAGCATTGGTGAGTCGGGCTCGGGATCTGCGGCTGAGCCTGAATCCGAGGCTGTATCGGTGTCTTTGTCACCGCAAGCGCCTAAGGTGTACGCACGGGTCCCCCGAAGCGGTCGGAATAAGCTCCGACCTTTCCGACCTATGTTCGCAGGTAAATACCAGTGTTTAGTTATGGTTAGTGAGGATCCAGAAAGGGCGCGGCTTCGGCATGCGGGCCAGGGCTAGCGCATCCTTGGTCCCGGTTTTTCGGCCCCGTTCTAGTACATCGGTACTTCTTAAAATTGAATCGATTTTGTATCCGGAGTCCTATTGTTCCCTGGGTCTCACCCAGATACACTTTTCCTTCGATCAGGAGGATTCTTTGACTGGTTCTGAACGCCGCACTACCCAGCGCTTTTCCATGCGGCTGCCGCTCACCGTCCGTTGGACCACGGGAGCCGCAGTGGGTGAGACTAGCACCGAGTCACGGGACGTCAGCTCCCGCGGCGTCTACTTCTTCCTTTCCAAGGATGTCAGGGAAGGCTCGCCTGTTGAGATTCTTCTGACCCTTCCCAACGAGATCACTCTAGCCGGACCAGTACGCGTCCGCTGCCTCGGCCGCGTGCAGCGCACCGAGCCTCGCGAAGAAGGCGCAATCGGCGTGGTTGCCGCCATTGAGCGCTACGAATTCCTTCGCGGCGACGAAGATAAGTAGAGAGTTCCGGGAAGGGAAGTCCCTCGCTTCCTGGTTCACGGCCGCCCAAGATTTTGCGGCGGCAAAAAATCCGCAGGCCGAACTTGCAGCGCTTTCACGGTCCTGCGCTCATAAAAGTTCTTGAACACCTTTCTGCCTCTGCGGAAGGGGAATTCTTGACGAGTTTCTTGCTCGCTCACTGCGGAGGCGGGCAGGATAAGCCGGGGTGCCTTGGCCCCTCAGCGAAGCTACCCCGGCACTGTTTTCTTGTAGCCATTCGAATCTGGTATTTTCCACTCCCCTCGTTCGTAGATGTTTCGCTACCCGCTGTGTCCCCGTCTTCGAATCCGCTCACGTCGCTGGCCTTCCGTCCGGCCCCCGTTACCTCTGCGCCGCCTGTACTTGCGGGCAGGCGATTTCTTCGGCGAGGATAGGAGAGGATGAAGGTAGCCCAGCGGAGAGCGAACTATAACGGGGAATTCGCATCATACGCGGAAGAATTCGAAAGCAAAGAACTCGAAAAGATTGCAAGGCGCGATCGCGCGCCCGGTTTGAGCCGTGGGAGTGCGCTAGCATGGGTGAGAGCGGGCAAAGAAAGTTGGGGGGGAATGTTAGAATGGGCCTGGAAATAGACGCAGTCAAAGAAATTGAAGAACTGAAGAACGAAATCGCAACGGAGCGTCCCGCCGGAGGAGACGTTTTGAGCGGAGGCGATTCCATCGGAATCTCGCTCCTCGATCTTGCCGAGATTCTGGATCAGCACAAAATGTGGGTGGAAACGGGCGGAGAATCGGGCGTCAAGGCCGATCTGTGCGGTGTGAACTTAACCAAAGCGGACCTGACCGGCGTGAATTTGCAGGGCGCGCATCTGCACCGAATGAACCTTGCGGGCGCGGATCTTTCGATGGCCAATTTGCGCGGGGCCAGCCTAGTCCGCTCGAATCTACAGAATGCAAACCTGCTGGGCACGGAACTGCGCGGCGCAAATCTGATGGGTGCCAATCTGTATGGTGCGGAAGGTCTCTGGCTTGGCCGGCTGGGGGGGACGAATCTGTTCGATGCAGTGCTCCCCGAATCGATTTCCGCGGTGAACAGTTCGAAGGCGATCAATGATGCGACGAAAGTCGCGCGCTGGTTTTATTTCCTCACCGTGGGAGCGAGCCTTCTCTGCTGTCTGCTGATCGCGTTCACCACCGACGTGCGCTTGCTGCTGAATTCGTCGGCGCTGCCCTTCCTGCGATTGGGCAATGTGCTGCCCATGACGGGGCTTTATCTCGGTGGCCCGTTGGTTCTTCTGGCGCTCTCCCTGCGATTTCATTTTCTGCTGCTGAGGTTGTGGGGAAGCATGGCCGCGCTCCCCACCGTTTTTCCGGATGGGCAAACGCTGGAGAAAGATGGCCCGTGGTACCTGATGGGGCTGGTGCGCAGACACTTTCGGTGGCAAGGGGAATCGCGTTCCGCGATGATCGCGTTCGAAACAGTGCTTTCGACGGTGTTGGCGTATTGGATTGTTCCCTCGACGCTGTTCCTCTACTGGTTTCGGTATCTGCCGCGGCAGGATTTCCGGGGGACGCTACTGCATGTGTTGCTGATGACTCTCTCGGTGGCAACCGCGACGTGTCTGCCTTTTGTGGTGTCGCGAGTGCTGCGGCCGGGTGACATCCGTATGCCCAAGTCGAAAAACATCCTACGAATGATTCTAGGAACCACGCGCGTGGCGCTGACGACGGGCTGCATCCTTTTTCTCTTTTCTCTTGGCGTGAACCGGGGGTTGCCTTTCGACAGGAGCACGGCCACGGAAGAATCACCGGCCGATGTGAGACGTTGGGCGGCGATGGTGTTTCAGTCGGTAGGCTACCGCCCGTACGCGGATTTGACGGAAGCGACGCTGTCGTCACCTCCGCCGCGCGGCACAGTCTGGACGGATGAGACAGTGGAGAAAATCGTGGGCGCGCGGCTGAATCAGATGAATTTGCGGTTTGCGCGAGGCTACCGGGCCTTTCTGACCAATGCAAAACTGTGGCGCGCGAATCTTGAGGGGGCCTATCTATCCGAGGCGGACCTGCGCGGTGCGAATCTCCGCGAAGCGCTGCTGCGCTCCGCGATACTCGATCGCGCCCAGATGACACACGCCGTGTTGGTGTCCGCCAAGGCCATCGGTGCAAATCTGACGGCGTCGGATTTGCGGTTCGCCGATCTCTCATACGGCACGTTTGAAAATGCAGTGCTTTCGAATGCAAAGGTTTCCGGGGCATCGCTTTACGCCGTGAATATGCGGAATGCGCAACTGCTGCGGACCGACCTTTCGCGCACGGATATGCGCGATACGAAACTCGAGCACGCGGTGCTGTCGTTTGCAAATCTGGAGCAGACGGACCTGTCTTCCGCGAAGCTTGGAGAAGCGAACCTGACCGGCGCTATTCTGAAAGGGAGCATCCTGTTGGACACCGACTTGAAGAAGGCGGACCTGCGCGGAGCGTATTTGACGGGCGCGATTTTGCGCGGCGTTGAACTCGATGGAGCGAATTTGGCGGGTGCGGATTTGCGGGGCGCTTCAGGAATCACGGCCGTGCAGGTTTGCTCTGGCTTACATGGGCGCAGCGCATTGATGGATCCCGATCTTGCCGCCGAAGTCCAGCTCCGCTGTGGAGCCTCACAATAGGTCGGCTTCTCGCATGGGATCTGCGGAGCAGTTGAAACCTGGCGTCTGATCAAACTTTTTCGTTGTGCGACTAATGCTCATTCCGGGAAGTTCAGTTTCTTAACGAGCGCTTGAAAATAGGGATCGGAGCGCCAGGGCACCAGGACCCGATCGCACTTCAGATAGATCATCTGGCCTTCCCGTGCCATGAACGCCTTCTCGAACGAGCTCACGGCCTCGTTCTTCCTTCCCAAGAGAGTTAGCAACTTCGCATCCTGTAGGGCTGCTCGCCGGCAAGCGGATCCTTTGGAAGGTGGTCGAGCAAGTTCTGCGGGGAGGCCTGGAAGCCGGAGTTTCGATAGATTTCTCCAGCAGCAGCGGCAAGCGCTGGGTTCCCTTGGCGTCCCCGGCGGGATTTGCACTTGTGCTAGCAAGTGAAAGAGCAGCGGTACTGTCGTGGGTCGTTTAGGCGCATTTAGACAGACTGAACTGCCAGCGCCTTACGAGACTTGATGCCCAGCATCTCCGTTTAACTGTCTCTCCAGCCTATAAGTGAATGGGAAGCGGCAATCACTCATTTGCGGCCCATCTCTGGTTCAGCCGCAAGGTAAGTCAACGCGGTGGGGCGCTATCATAAATGCAATATAACAGCGTTCTGCTTGAGCAAAGTAGGAATGTCCGAATTGCCGAGCTTGCGCGTATTATGGAACGCGGGAATTGACAGGATCGACGAGTATGAGCAACACGATGAAGGAAAGACTGACGACGCCACAGATTCGCGAGAATGGGAAGCATCGCCCGGCGAGTTGGGACGAGGCGCTGGACCGGGTTGCCGCAGGATTTCGCGGGGAGATCGAGAAACATGGCCCGCGGACGTTTGGGATGTTCAGTTGTTCGAAGACCACGAATGAACTTAATTACGTGGCGCAAAAGTTTGTGCGGTCGGTGATCGGTACCAACAACATCGACAGTTGCAACCGAACTTGACACGCGCCCAGCGTCGCCGGTCTGGCGGCGGTATTCGGAGCCGGTGGGGGAACGAGCTCGTACCGCGAAATCGAAGAGTGCGAGGTAGTCCTGCTGTGGGGTTCGAACGCCCGCGAGACACACCCGATCTTTTTTCACCACGTCCTGAAGGGGGTTCGCAACGGTGCGAAGTTGTACGCGGTGGATCCGCGGCGCACGAGTTCGGCGCAATGGGCGGATGTGTGGCTGGGACTTGACGTGGGAAGTGACATTTCGTTGGCCAACGCCATGGGCCGGGAGATCATTGTATCCGGTTTGGCCAATGAGGCCTTCATCCGCCACGCGACGAGTGGATTTGAGGCTTACCGCCAGTGCGTGGAGAAATACACGCTGGACAGAGCGGAGCGCGAGACCGGTGTGCCAGCGGAAGCGATTCGGCAGACGGCGCGTGCTTACGCGAAGGCTAAGAGCGGCCAGATTTGCTGGACGCTCGGGATTACGGAACATCACAATGCGGTGGACAACGTGGTGGCGCTGATCAACCTGGCGCTGTTGACAGGACACGTCGGGAGATATGGCAGCGGCGTGAATCCTCTGCGCGGGCAGAACAACGTGCAGGGTGGCGGAGACATGGGTGCGATTCCGGACCGCTTGACCGGGTTCCAACACCTGGAGAGTCCGGAGCTGCGCGCGAAATTCGAGCGCGCCTGGCGCGCAAAGATTGAACCGAAGCGCGGATGGCATTTGAGCGCGATGTTCGATGCTATGGAGCGCGGGGAACTGACCTTGCTCTATGTGTTGGGAGAAAACCCCGTGGATTCGGAGGCCGACCGGCATCGCGCGGTGAAGCTCCTCGGCGGGCTGAAATTCATGGTGGTGCAGGATCTTTTTTACACGAGGACGGCGGAGATGGCCGATGTGGTCCTGCCCGGCTCTGCCGGATGGTGCGAGACCGAAGGGACGGTGACGAGCAGCGAGCGGCGCGTGCAGCGTGTGCGCGCAGCAGTGCCGTTGCCCGATGGCGTGCTGGACGACATCGAAGTTATTTATCAACTTGCGCGCCGATTCGGACACGAGTGGGGTGTGCCGGACGCTGAAGCCATCTGGAACGAAGTGCGGCAGTTGAGTCCGATGCATGCGGGCATGAGTTACCGCCGGCTGGAGGAACTTGGCGGGATTCAGTGGCCGTGTTACGACGAAACACATCCCGGCGAAATGTACTTGCACAGCCGGCTCTGGCAGGAACCGTTGATCGGTCCACGCGCACCGTTCCATGCTGTGGAGTTCGAGCCGCCCGTGGACGAATTGAATGAGCAGTATCCGATCCGGTTGACCACCGGGCGCTATTTGGATTCCTACAACACTGGCGCGCAAAGCCAGCGATTTCCATCTCCGCTGCGCCGCGCCGCGACCATCGACCTCTCGCCGGAAGACGGCGAGCGGTACCAGGTGGGCGAAGGAGAAAAAGTACGCATCAGTTCGCGGCGCGGGTCGATAATCGCTCCGGTGCGCTTCGACTCGGGATTGCGCCCCGGACTGGCGTTTCTATCGGTCCATTTTCACGAGCAGGTAGCGACGAACGATCTCACGATTGACGCCGTGGATCCCAAGTCCGGAACGTCCGAGTTCAAGGCGACGGCGATTCGCATTGAGAAATGCGCGGAGAACTGAGTGGACCTGCATCTGACCGCGGCAGCAGCAAGCGCTGAAGAACAAGCTGCTATTGACGCGCTGCTCGGCGAACCGAAGTCCAGTTGGGACGGCGGAGCGAGGCAGATCGAGCGCGATGGGCGCGCGGTGTTCGGTGGTGGGACGGCACGCTCGCGTCGGCATCTGCTGCTCCCCGTGCTGCATGCGATTCAAGAACGAATCGGGTGGATCAGTCCCGGTGCGCTCAACTATGCGTCGATACGCTTGAACGTGGCGCCAGCCGAGATGCACGGCGTCGCTTCGTTTTATGGAATGTTTTCGCTGTCGCCGCGGCCTCCGGTGACTGCGCATGTGTGCGACGACATTGCTTGCATGACTCGCGGCGCAGGTGCGCTGTGCGCTGAACTGGAGCACAAACTTGGGCCGGCGGGATCGCCTTGCGAAGGCGGGCAAACCATCTGGCAACGCAGCGCGTGTCTAGGGCTCTGCGAACGCGCTCCGGCGGCGCTGATCAGCGCGGCGGGAACGACGGCGCGAGAGCGTGTAGTTGCGCCGGCGACAACGGAAAATCTTTTTTCCACCATGCAAGATGCCGTGAACGGCAAGCTTCCGGCAGAACCTGACACATTGAGTACGAAGCTCTCGGTGCCACAGGCGGGGCAGGCGCAACTGCGCCTGTTGCGGCGCGCAGGACAAGTCGATCCGTCCAGCATTGAGGATTATCTGCAGCGTGGCGGTTATGAAGCATTGCGACGGTCGTTCGAGCTTGGCGCTGAACGCGTCATCCAGGAAGTCATCGATTCGAAATTGCTGGGGCGTGGGGGTGCGGCATTTCCCACGGGGAAAAAATGGGAAGCGGTGCATTTGCAGCGCCATCTTGGATACCCGCATTACGTAATTTGCAACGCCGATGAATCGGAGCCGGGCACCTTCAAGGATCGTATCGTGATGGAAGGCGATCCATTTGCGGTTTTGGAGGGGATGACGATTGCCGGGTTCGCGGTGGGCGCGCAGAAGGGCTATGTCTATGTTCGCGGGGAGTATCCGCTGGCGACGGAGCGGCTGAATCACGCCATCAAAGCTGCTCGAGCGCAAAAGCTCTTGGGGGAGGACATTCTCGGCCGCGGACTTCGTTTTGACGTCGAGCTGCGGCGCGGGGCGGGAGCATACATTTGCGGGGAAGAAACGGCGTTGTTCAATTCGATCGAAGGCTACCGCGGTGAACCGCGCAATAAACCACCGTTTCCGACGCAGTCCGGACTGTTTCACCTGCCAACGGTCGTCAACAACGTCGAGACGCTGATCAATATTCCAGAGATTATTCTGGGCGGCGGCGCCGCTTACGCGCGGATCGGCAAGGGAAATTCCGCCGGGTATCGATTGTTTTGCGTTTCAGGTCACGTGGTCCGTCCGGGTGTCTACGAAACGCCTTACGGACCTACGATTCGAAACGTGATCGACATGGCGGGAGGCGTCGGAGGGACAGGGCGTCTGCAGGCGGTTTTGCTCGGTGGCGCGGCCGGCAGCTTTGTTTCGCCGATGGAACTCGACACTCCCTTGACGTTTGAAGGCACGCGCGCGATCGGTGCTACGCTCGGCTCCGGAGTAGTGTTGTTGTTCGATGATTCCACGGATCTGAGGCAGGTGCTTCTTCGCATCGCGGCGTTTTTTAGGGGCGAGACCTGCGGGCAGTGCGTGCCGTGCCGGGTTGGCTCGGTTCGCCAGGAAGAGGTGTTGCAGCGGCTGGTTCGCCGCCAGACGATTGGTTCAGTTGCCGAAGAGAGCAACACTCTGCAGGAGATCGCACAAGCAATGCGCGATGCCTCCATTTGCGGATTAGGGCAAACAGCCTCCGGCGCAATTCTTTCGGCGATGAATCGATGGAGCCTATTTTCATGAGCGAGCCGTCCCAAGCGCCATCTCCGCTGATCCCTGTGCCGCGGGCACCGGTCCCGCAGATCCCTGCGGCAGCTCCGCGCCGTGAGATTGAAATCACCATCGACGGAAAGCGTGTGGCGGTTCCGGAGGGCGCCACGATTCTGGAAGCGACCCGCAAGCTCGGCATCGATACTCCTACGCTTTGCTTTCTTGAAACGCTTTCTCCCGTGAATGCGTGCCGCGTCTGCGTGGTGGAGCTGGAGGGCTCACGCACGCTCGTTCCCGCATGCTCGCGGAAAGCTGAAGCGGGCATGGCCGTTCACACCGAATCCGAGCGCGTGCGGCTCAGCCGCCGGCTCGTGCTGGACTTCCTGGCGTCATCCGTGGACGTCTCGACCGCGCCGACGCTGCGAGCTTACATGGAGCAATACGGCGCGCGCCCCGAGAGATTCGGCGCGCGGGCCCAGACGGTGGCGCAGCCGCCGAAAATCGACAACGAACTCTACATGCGCGACTACTCGAAGTGCATCCTTTGCTACAAGTGTGTGGAGGCTTGCGGAGTGGATGCGCAGAATACGTTTGCGATCAGCGTCGCGGGGCGAGGCTTTTCCGCGCATATTTCCACGGAGTTCGATATTCCTCTGCCGGAATCGGCGTGCGTCTATTGCGGCAATTGCATCGGAGTGTGCCCCACGGGCGCACTGATGTTCAAGACCGAGTACGACAGGCGGGCGGCGGGGACCTGGGATGAAACTCAGCAGACGCAGACCGACACGATTTGTCCGTATTGCGGTGTGGGCTGCGAACTTACGGTTCACGCGCAGGAGGGGCAAATCGTGAAAGTGAGCTCGCCACTGGATCATTCGGTCACGCAGGGAAATCTCTGCATCAAGGGGCGATTTGGTTGGCAATTTACAGATTCGCGAGCAGCGACTCGACGCCCTACCTAAGAAACCCTTTCCTTCTTCTCGTTGACAAGAAACAACGCTGAATGCTTCGCCCTCAATCTTGCGCTCATTTCATCCTCATCGCTTGCGGTACAACGCTCTCAATCAAGTGACGCACAAGAAAGCCAAATTGGACTGCCGATGGGGAAAAGAGCTTCCGGATATTCTTGAATTGTGAAAAAAATAGGAAAGGGTGGACACGTGAAAAAGATAGGCGTATTTTTCTTTTTTCCCGGTTTGTTTCTGATTTTTTCACTCATCTCGCAACCAACAAAGGCGCAAACAGTAACGACTGGGACCGTGATTGGAACGGTTACAGATCCCAACGGAGCCTCGATTATGGACGCGACAGTGGTACTGCGCAACAAAGCTACCAACGGCCAAGCAACGCAGAAGACCAATTCAGCTGGTCAATATACCTTCTTGAACGTGGCACCGGGCGAGTACGAGGTTACAGTAAAAAAGGATGGCTTCCGGACAACGGATATGGCGTCGCTTACGGTTGACGCGTCGAGGAGTTACAACGTGGACGTGAGACTGGAGATCGGCGATACAACTAGAGCTCGTCGCCGAAGCGCTTGATGTCCTCGGGGCCTTCTTTTAGAGGACCGATGTTACGGCCCTGGACGAGCTCGCGAATCTGCTCGACGATGTCGGGGTTCGCGAGAGTAGTGATGTCGCCGGTGTCCATGTGGTTGGAGATGGCCGCGAGGACGCGGCGCATGATCTTTCCGGAGCGGGTCTTGGGCATGTCCGGGACAATGTGGACGGTCTTGGGCCGAGCGATTTTGCCGATCATCGTTTCGATCGTGGAGACGACTTTGTCCTGGATGGCTTGGGTGGTAGGAACGCCGGGCTTCAGGGAGATGTAGACGACCGGAACGCGGCCTTTGACTTCGTCCACGGCGGGAACGACTGCGGCTTCGGCGATCTCGGAAATCGTGAGGCAGGCGGATTCGACTTCCTTGGTGCCGAGGCGGTGGCCAGCGACATTGATAACGTCGTCGACGCGGCCAAGGATGCGGTAGTAACCGTCGGCGGAGAGCACGGCACCGTCTGCCGCGTAGTAAGGCCAATCACGCCAGTCCTTGCTCTTGGGATTCTTGTTGTACTTTTTGTAATACTGATTGACGAAGCGTTGGGGATCGCCCCAGATGGTCTGCATGATGCCTGGCCAGGGATTCCGAATGCAGATGTTGCCGGCGTTTCCAGATCCTGCTCTAACTTCATTTCCCTCCTCGTCCCAAATGATCGGATAAATGCCGAGCACCGCGGGACCCGCGCTACCGGGCTTCATGAGGTCGAGCGCAGGCTTGGTGGAGCAAAGGAAGCCGCCGGTTTCGGTTTGCCACCAGGTGTCGACGATGACGGCTTGGCCCTTGCCAACGACTTCGTAATACCACTTCCAGACTTCCGGCTCGATGGGTTCGCCGACGGTGGTCATGTGCTTGAAGCGATAGTTGTAATTCTTCGGCTCGTCGCCGCCGGCTTTGCGAAGCATGCGGATGGCCGTGGGTGAAGTGTGGAAAATGTTGACGTCGAGGCGTTCGGCGATGCGCCAGGGACGGCCGGCGTCGGGGAATTGTGGGACGCCTTCGTAAAGCACCCCGGTGGCGGCAAGAGCCATTGGGCCGTAAACGATATAAGAGTGCCCGGTAATCCAGCCGATGTCCGCCATGCACCAGTAGACGTCTTCGGGATGAATGTCCTGGTAATACTTGGCGGTGCCGACGACGTAGGCGAGATAACCTCCAGTACGATGCTGGCAACCCTTGGGTTTGCCCGTCGTGCCGCTGGTGTACATGAGAAAGAGCGGAGCTTCAGCGTCCTGCGAGACGGGCTCGACGATCTGGCCGCGATAGTCTTTCAGGACTTCGTCGACGAAGAAGTCGCGGCCCATGATCATGGGTGTTTCGGAAGTATATTTTCCGGGATAGCGTTTCCACACGAGGACTTTGTCAATCTCGTGACCCTCCTTCGTCGCGGTTCGCACGGCGATATCTGCGCTGGCTTTATGATCCACCCACTTGCCATTGCGGTGATAGCCGTCGGCGTAGATCAGCACGCGGCTGCCGGAATCGGCGGCACGGAGGCCGGAAGCTTCACCGCTGAAACCGCCGAAGACGACGGAGTGCACCACACCGAGGCGCGCGCAGGCCAGCATAGTGATCGGCAACTCCGGAATCATGGGCATGTGGATGGTGACGCGATCGCCGGTCTTGAGTCCGGCGAAATCGCGCAGCATCGCGGCAACTTCGTTCACGCGCTTGTAGAGTTCCTGGTAGGTGATAACGGTGGGGGATTCGCTCTCCGGCTCGGGGACGAAGATCAGCGCAGCTTTGTTCTTGTATGTGGCGAGGTGGCGATCGATACAGTTGTAACAGGCGTTTAGTTTTCCACCGACAAACCATTTCCAGAAGGGAGGATCGCTGGTGTCGAGCGTCTTGCGCCAGGGCTTGTCCCAATCGAGGAGGGAAGCATAATGATCGAAGCATTCCGGAAACTGTTTTTCGGTGAATTTCTTGACGAAGGCCGGATCGGCAAGATTGGCCTGAGCAAGAAACGTTTTGGAGGGGCGAAAGTATTCCTCCTCTTTCCAGTGAACGGCAATTTGTGCTTCGGTGAGTTTGTTCTTGTTCCTGGATGTCTTCGCTCTTGTTTTCTGGCGAACTTTGGCCACGGCAGCAACTCCCTTTGGAGGATCGATTTCGATTGCGACGCTACAAACGAGGAACAGCCTGGTTTGGGCAAGCTCACTTCAAGAAAAAGAAGGAACTTGCCCGAACCGATGATGCTACTGCGCAGCCACGCGAGTCAATCTATGAAGGTCGCTCCTTCATCCCGCCAACTTCACACCTCACTGGACGTCTCTTCTCCCTGCCCTGGAATCCCCCCTTGACTCACTTTTGGGGGTGCAGAGTCAGGTCTTCAGTGCCGGGAAGGGCTTTGGAATCCCCCGTTCATATACGCCTCCGCCCGCGTTGCCAAGAAATGACTCATGCGACCCCTAGCGAGACTGGAATATGCCAGCCGATTTCATCGCTTTCCGCAACCCTGGGGTCGGCTCCTGCTAGAGCGCCGAGCTCAATCGTGGTAAAACTTCAGTTTGAACCTGCACAACGCCATCTTCCTGTTTTTCGCCGGCGCCCTCGGCGGAGCGATCAACGCGGTGGCTGGTGGAGGGAGTTTCGTCGCTTTTCCTGCGCTCCTGTTCACCGGGGTACCGCCCATCCCGGCGAACGCCACCAATACGCTTGCCCTGTGGGTCGGAACGACTGCGAGCGGCGGAGCGTACTCCCAGAAGCTGAACCTCTCACGCCGCGTCATGATTCCCCTCGTAGCGACCAGCATTGTCGGAGGGCTGGCGGGCGCATTTCTCTTGATCAAGACCCCCGCGCAAACTTTTCTTCGCATTCTTCCCTGGCTGCTCCTCGGTGCGACGCTGCTGTTCGCCTTTGGCAAGCATCTGACCGGGCGCATTTCCGCCGGCATCTCGCACGATGCATCGAATGCAAAAGTGACAGGTGCTTCGACCTTCGAACTGCTCGTAGCGGTCTACGGGGGGTACTTCGGCGGCGGGATTGGGATCATGAACTTAGCAATGCTCGCGGCAATGGGCATGACCGACATCCACGCCATGAACAAACTCAAGGTGAGGCTTGGCGGCGTGATCAACGGTGTTGCGACGATTACTTTTATCGCCACGCGGGCGATCCTTTGGCCGCAGGCGATTGTGATGACCGCGGGCTCCATTCTTGGCGGATATTCGAGCGCTCACTTTGCCCAAAAGCTCCCGCAAGCCTGGGTGAAGTCCTTCGTCATCCTGGTGGGAACAGCCATGACGATTTATTTCTTCGTTCGCGGCTATCGTTAGAGCCCGTGGTTGAGCGTTTTAAGCACATCGATTCTTCCTTCCACTGGCAACAGCTCTTGATATGATCCGGGCGGCATGCCCACTGCTGGCATCCATCTGCAAGCACTGCCCGCCAAAGCGACGCCGCTTACTCGAAATTGAGTTCGAGGGTTCTGGGGAGGGTGGACGCTTGACCAGATGGATTCGTACTTTTATTCCCTGGTTGTGGTGCCTTCCTTGCGCGAGTTGCTGCCGCGTTCCGACATTGCCGCAACAAAAGGCAACATCCTCTAGGGCGGACTGCTCTTGGCAGTTTTCTCTTCGGATGGGGCTGGCGTTTCTGCGGTGCCCCATCGGTGGTAAATTTGGGCGCGTTCGGACATCGATGCTGACAATCGTCTGGTACTGGCCAACTTTGCGATTGGAAGCAAATTTGGAGGGCGCAACATATTTGCCGTCGGCGGACTGCCGGCACGGGCTGCTGGCTTCGGTGCGTCACGAGCCGTCCGAGCCTGTGCTCGGGCGGACCGCCCCGGCGTAGATTTCGCGATGGTCGAGGGATGAACATGACCGACGTTGAGACAAAAAGCTTCCCTGTCGAAGCCTTGCGTGAATTCAGCACCCGTATGTTCCTGCACTTCGGAGTTCCCAAGGCCGATGCCATGCAGGCTGCCGAGGTGCTTGCTTGCGCGGACTTGCGCGGCATTGATTCCCACGGCGTCGCCCGTCTGCACACCTACTTCGACATGCTCGCTTTGGGCCGCATCAATCCCGGGCCTCAAATCAAAATCGTGCGATCGACACTGAGTACCGCAACCGTGGATGGCGACAATGGCCTGGGATTGGTTGTGGGCCCGCAGTCGAATCGCATGGCCATGGACATGGCGGAGAAAGCCGGCTCGGGCTGGGTCAGCGTGCGGAATACCAACCACTACGGAATCGCCGGCTACTATGTGCTTAAGGCTCTGGAGCGCGACCTGATCGGTTGGGCGATGACAAATTCGACCAAGCTGGTCGCGCCCTTGTGGGGTGCCGAGCGCATGCTTGGCACCAACCCCATTGCCATCGCCTTTCCTGGCAAGGAAGAACCGCCCATCGTGATTGACATGGCCACCTGCGCCGCCGCCTACGGAAAAATCGAAATGGCGCGGCGCAGAGGCGAGAAGATCCCCGAAGGATGGAGCGTTGATCGACACGGTCATGTCACCACCAAGCCGGACGACATGGTGGAAGGCGGAGCGCTTTTGCCGCTGGGCTCAGATCGTGACCGCGGAGGACACAAGGGCTACGCCCTGGCCATCATGGTTGACGTTCTGAGTGGCGTGCTCAGCGGGGCGAATTGGGGGCCGTTTACGCCGCCCTTTGCCCTTCGCCAGGAAATGCCGAAACGCAGCGTCGGGAAAGGCATCGGCCATTTCTTCGGCGCGATGCGCATCGACGGCTTTATGGATAGTGATTCCTTTAAGTGTCAAATCGACGACTACATCCGTGTCTTTCGCGCCACCAAACCAGCGCCGGGCACGAACGGCCCGCTGATTCCGGGAGATCCCGAACGCGAGATGGAGGAAGCGCGGCGCAAGAAAGGTGTGCCGCTGATTCTGCCGGTGGTCGAGGCGTTGCGGGACATCTCTCGGAAAACTGGCATTCCCTTCGACTAGCGGTTGCAGGAATGGATTAACTCCAGGGCGATTCCATCGACTCGCCACGGACGGACGCATCCACAAGTTGAATGGTGTGCACGACTGGAATCCTCTGGCCATGACGCGCCAGTGCGGATTGCATTTGCAAAATGCATCCGGGATTTCCTGTTGCCACCACATCGGCCTTTATTGGCTCAATGAGCTGGGCCTTGCGGTCCGCAAGCGCGTTGGCGGCGTCAGGCTGCACGAGATTGAAGATTCCCGCGGAGCCACAGCAGATGGCGGCTTCGGGAATTTCAACAAGCTCCAGCCCGGGAATCCCGAAAAGTAAAGCGCGGGGTTGTGATCGAACGCCTTGCGCATGCTGCAAGTGACACGAATCGTGGAACGCCACTCGCAGTTTGAGCCGCTGTCGTGCGGCGCGCGGCTCGAATTCGGCCAATAGTTCGCTGACGTCTTTACACTTGGCAGCGAAAACCTTGGCTCGATCCGCGTAATGGGGATCATCCCGGAGCAGGTGGCCGTACTCTTTCATATTTGAGCCACATCCAGCGGCGTTAGTGACGACAGTCTCGACGTCCGCGCGTTCGAACGTGTCGATCATCCTTTTCGCCAGCCCCACCGCCCCGGCTTCCTCTCCGGCATGTACCAGCAGCGCGCCGCAGCACGGCTGCGCCTGCGGCGCAACGACTTCGCAGCCTTCAGCGGCGAGAACCCGAGCAGTGGCGGCATTGACCTGTGGGAGAAATTCGCGCTGTACACAACCGAGCAGCAGACCAACCCGGCGGCGCTTCGTGCCGGCGGCCGGTGTGACCTCCGCGACGGTTTCACGCAGTCCAAGCTTCGGAAGCAGCGCTTCCATCGCCTGCACTTTCTTCGGCAACAACTTCAGCAAGCGCAAACCACGCACGACGGCTTGCAGTCCGGATTTCTGATACACGAGCAGCGGCAAGCGCATTCGCTGCAAACGATCTGGCCGGGTAAAAGTTTCGAACATAAATCGTCGATGGAGTTTTTCTCCCGGGGAGCGTTCGGTCTTTCGTTCGATCTGGGCGCGTGTTGCCTCGATGAGTTTTCCGTAGTCCACGCCGGAAGGGCATGCGGTCATGCAAGCCATGCAGCCTAGGCAGCTATCGAAGTGGCTCACCCACGTCGAATTCATCTCCGCGGCGCCCTCGCTCGCCATCTTCATAAGGTAGATGCGTCCGCGCGGCGAATCCATTTCCTGGCCCCACAACACATAGGTGGGACAGACTGGCAAACAAAATCCGCAGTGGACGCACTTTTCAATGATCTCGTTCGAAGGCGGATGGTGCGCGTCGAAAACGGATGCATTGCTTGAATTGGATGCCATTTCATCCATCGCAAAAACGGCAGCGCAGCTGCCGCACTCCAAAAGCTTTAGATTCCCCCGACAAATCGTCCAGGATTCAGCGTGTTTTTGGGATCGAGCTGTTGCTTCACCGCTTTCATTAATGCGAGTGCATCCCCGGCCATTCCCCAAGCGTCGAACGCCGGCATCTTGTCTGGACGATGGAGCACAACAAGAGAACCATGCTGGCCTTGCAATTCGCCGCGCAGCGTCTGAAGCGCCCCGCGCAGCGAGCCGGCGCTGCCTTCCAGACGAATCCCTCCGAGGCCAGTTGCGTACATCAGCGCTTTCCATCGGAGCTGATGGGCGTTTGCCGAGTGTGCCACCAGTTCCATTGTGCGCGCCAGGTTTGCCGGCAAGATACTGATTTTCGCGATGGCCGTGCCTGCCGGATCCGAAAAACCCCAAAAGTCTTCGCGGGCCGTCCAGGTTGAGGTGGAAGCCTGTGAAATGTTTGCCGGTGCGGATAGATTTCGCAGTTGCGCCTCTTGGGCAGTGAGCCCAGCGTCCGTTCCTTCAAACAGAATGTCCGAGACGGGTGGAGTGTCATCCGAAAAATGGGATTGGAGGAAGGCGTGAGCGAGTTTCGAATCCTGAACCGCCAGGACAAGTTTCTGCGTCTCTTCCGCATTCACCGAGGAAACGCTGAAGCAGCGCGAATTGAGAGGAAGCGGATGGAGGCGAAACACCGCGCGGGTGATGACGCCGAGAGTCCCCAAAGCCCCGGTAACAAGCTTGGGAAGATCGTAACCGGCGACGTTTTTCACCACCTTGCCGCCGCTGCTCGCGAGCGTGCCGTCGGGGAGAGCAATGGTGACGCCAATGATCAGGTCGCGCAGAGCGCCAAAACGCAAACGGAGCGCACCGCTGTCGTTGGTGGAGAGCACGCCACCCACGGTGGCTTTCTCCGGCCACAGCGGATCAAGCGCCAACCGCTGGCCATGTTGGGAGAGCGTTTCCTGCAATCTTTGAATGGTGCAGCCGGCCTGGACACTTACGGTAAGGTCGGCCCAGGCGTGCTCGATGATTTCGGTCATTCGCGCCGTTGACAAAATCAAATCCGCGCTCGCGGGGGAATTTCCCCACCCCAGCTTGGTCCCGCCACCTCGCGGAATCACCGCCAGCCCCGCATAATTCGAAAGCAGCAAAACGTTGACAAGCTCTCTTTCCGTTCCTGGTTCAATCACCAGCTTCGGTTGCGCTCCGACGACCGCATCCGCGGCGGTCGCCCCCCGCACATACTCATTCCCGACCAGGGCAATGAATTTGTGGCGCAGCGCCGGACGCAACCCGCTCGCCTCGGATTTGGTTGCAGCGTCCATCGGTCGGCGTCAGTAGCGCTCCGCGATTCCCGTGGATTCGATCGCGTGCGGCACGTACTCCCCTGGTTTTTCGCCGCAGAGGCGAGGAGTGGGAAAGATTTTCGTGGGATTCGAGAGCTGCAGCGGATCGAAAGCGCAGCGGACGCGTTGCATGGTTACCAAATCGGGCTCGGCAAACATTTTCGACATCATTTTCTTTTTATCTTCGCCAACACCGTGTTCGCCGGTGATCGAGCCGCCAGCAGCGATGCACAATTCGAGAATACTGTTGGAGAGGGCTTCGGCGGCTTTTTCCTGACCAGGGATGCGTCGGTCGTAGAGAACCAGCGGGTGGAGATTGCCGTCGCCAGCGTGAAACACATTTGCGACGCGCACGCCTGCTTCCCGGCTCAGCCGCTCTATTTCGCTCATCACCTGCGGCAACGCCGTTCGCGGGATCACCCCGTCTTGCACAATATAGTTTGGCGAGATCCGCCCCATCGCCGCAAACGCAGCCTTGCGTCCTTTCCAAACAAGGGCACGTTCTCCCTCGGACTGCGCCAAGCGAATTTCCGACGCACCATTCGAACGACAAATCTCGTTGACGTGGGTCATCAAGGCTTCGACTTCCGCGAGCGGACCATCGAGTTCGACGAGGAGCAGGGCCCCACAGTTCGGATAGTTCGCGTGGACCGCGGCTTCCGCGGCCTGGATGGCCAGGTGGTCCATCATTTCGATGGCGGCAGGAAGCATGCCGGCGGCGATGACATCGCTCACCGCCGCGCCCGCTTCGTTTGTGGAGGGAAAAGCGGCGAGCAAGGTCCGAATGCACTCGGGCCGCTTCACGAGGCGCAGAATGATTTCGGTGGCAATGCCGAGAGTGCCTTCGGAACCCACGAAAACTCCGGCGAGGTCATAGCCGGGGGCATCGAGTGCCTTTCCGCCGAAATGGACGAGCGAGCCATCGGAAAGGACGACTTCCAGGCCGAGAACATGCGTTGTGGTAAAGCCGTACTTCAGGCAATGTGCGCCGCCGGAATTTTCCGCGACGTTTCCGCCAATGCTGCAGATTGATTGCGAAGAAGGATCGGGGGCGTAAAAATAATCTCGCGGCGAAACGCGTCCGGAGACGTCAAGATTGATGACCCCGGGTTCGACGACCACGCGGGCGTTAGGGAAATCGACTTCCAGAATACGATTCATTCGCGCCAGGCTGATGACGATCCCGTTTTCAACAGGAAGCGCGCCGCCGCTTAAGCCCGTGCCGGAGCCGCGCGCAACGAACGGGATCCGTTCACGGTGACAAATTCGAACGATCCCCTGAACATGTTCTGTGGAATTTGGCAGCAGGACCGCGCGAGGCATGACGCGGATATTGGTTAATCCGTCGCACTCATAGGTATGAAGTTCCTCCGGCGAAGAGATCAGGCCGCGGTCGCCGACGATCGCTCGAAACTGGTCAAGAATGCGCGCTTCCATTGGATTCATCCACCGGAGTGAAAGAAGAAGCTTGCCCTATCAGTGAATGAAGTTCAACCCATTGGGGATGGCCTGCTGGAAAACGTAGGCGTACAACATGACGATGAAGCCGACGATGGCTGCGAGCGCGACGGAGTGCCAGAAAACAAAACGGAAGATGGAGCCTTCGTTGCCGACTTGGTTGGTGGCGGCCGTGGCGATGCAGATGGATTGCGCGTCGATCATTTTGCCCATCACGCCGCCGGCGCTGTTGGCGGCGCACATGAGAATGGGGCTGAGGTTGAGCTGTTGAGCGGTGATTTTCTGCAAGCCGCCGAAGAGCACGTTCGAAGACGTGTCGCTGCCCGTGAGGGCTACCCCCAGCCAGCCGATGAAAGTGCCGAAGAAAGGAAAGAACCAGCCCGTGCGCGTGAAAGCGAGACCTAAAACTGCGTCCATGCCAGAGTAGCGCGTGACGTAGCCCAGGCCGAGCATGCAAGTCATTGCGACGACGGCGAATCGCAATCGGACAAGAGTGTGGCTGAAGATCTGGAAGATTCTGCCCGGCCTGAGGCCGAGAAGGAGGGCAGCAAGAATAGCCGCCAAGAAGCAGCCCGTTCCCGTGGCCGTGAGCCAATTGAAATCGAAACGCGCGGCTTCGGCGGTGGCCTTCTGCACAACGGGGACCGTTCGAAACACTTTAGCGTGCAAATACGGCCAGTCCCATCCCGCGGGGCCGGGGCGAGGTTTGCCGTCGGGCATCATTACCTTGAAGGCGGGCGTCGTAGCCTGATTCATAGCCAATTTTACGGCGGGCAACCCCCAGACGAGCACGATGACGGAGAGAATCGCGAAGGGCAGCCAAGCCTTGGCGGTCTGGCCGGCTGAGTAGTGCTTGGTCGTTTCGTTCCGCGCGGCCTTGGCAGCATCTTCCTGGCGCTCATCCTCAAATCGCCAGATTCGCTTCGGCTGCCACACGCGGAGGAAAAGCATCGTGGCTATCAGGGAAACGACGCCAGCGGCAATGTCCACAAGGTTGCTGTCCATGCGATTGGACCAGAACCACTGAGTGACGGCGAAGGAGCAGCCGACCAGGAGGATGGCCGGAAGAACCTCGAAGGTCTCCGACCAGCTGACCATGGCACGAACCAGCCAGAAAGGCACGATGACCGCGGTGATGGGAAGAATGCGGCCGATCATCGCGCTCAGATCGCTCTCCGGCAGCCCTGTCACGGTTGCCAGCGCGTGCACAGGAGTGCCAATAGAGCCCCAGGCGACCGGTGCGGTATTAGCGATGAGGTTGAGCGCGGCAGCCTGAAATGGTTTGAAGCCAAGGCCGATCATGAAGGCGCCGGCGATAGCGACGGGCGCGCCAAATCCCGCGGAGCCTTCGATAAATGCGCCGAAGCAGAAGGCAACCAGAAGAAGTTGCAAGCGTCGATCCGGAGTGATGGCGGCGACGGACTGCTTCATGATTTCGACTTGTCCGGTCTCAACGGAAATGTCGTAGAGAAAAACGGCGGCGATGACAATCCACACGATTTTGAGGAGGCCGAAGGCCGAGCCATAGAAAAAGCTGCTGACAGCGAGGCGCGCCGGCATCCCAAAGACGACCATCGCGCAAATGACGGCGGTTGCAGCGCCAGCAACGGCGCAAAGATGTGGCCGCACTTCTAGACCCGCCAGCAGACCTAGCAGGACGATGATGGGAAGCGCCGCGACGAGCGTCGAGAGCCACCAATGTCCCAGGGGATCATAAACTTGTGTCCAAGTCACAGGCCAACCTCCGGCATACAGTTTTTTTCGAGATTTCGGGGAGCCCAATTTCCCAAACCGCCAGCGAAAAGTAGGAGTACCTAGCTGCGCCACCGCACTTATCTGGAAAACCTTGCGTTTCGGTCGCTGGGATACTTTCTTGCTGCGTCCTTGTCAAGCGCTATCTATTTCTATCTATTTCTCGGCTGATTCCTCCTTGGTTTGTAGACGTCAGATCAAGGGAGAAAATGCCAGGCAAATCCGCGGCCCTGGGGAGCATCAGAGCCGTTGTAGACTATCATCGAGTTTTTGAAACTGGCAAAGGCTTTCGTTTATGTTGCCTAGAACTGTTCTCTTTGCGCTGCTCACCACAAGTCTGCTGGCTGGGCCGTATTTCGAGCTCCCTCCACCAGTCATTGTCGGCTCCGTATCCGCGGAGACCCACGACAGCTCCTCGCTCGTCTCGCCGCAGAATGCGAACGACGACAAATACTCCTTGCGCGGATCGGTGGTCAATTCGGTCACCGGTGAACCCCTCCGCGGTGTGCTCGTGCAGGTTTATCTCAATGGACAGAGTTCTATGCTCACCGGACCGAATGGAAGATTTGAGTTCGACAACCTTCCCGCTGGACAGAGCACGATTACGGTGCGAAAACCGGGCTTCTTCGCCGAAGACGATTTTCAACCAAGTGAGCGCGGCCAGGGTCTGGCTACTACCGGACCCAACAGTTCGCCGGTGGTTCTCAAGTTGATTCCAGAAGGTGTCATTTATGGGCACATTATTGACGACGATGGCGAACCGATTGAAGGATTGCCGGTCGAGCTGCTCGTGCAGCATTTGCAAAACGGCAGAAAGGCATGGGAACAACGGACCGGAGCCGTAACCGACGAAGAGGGAAACTTCCGCATCGCGGAATTGCCGCCCGGTAACTATTTTCTCTCCACTGGCCCAAGCCGGAATCCGGTGACTGTCCCTGCGAAGTTGGCGCAGCCTGGCGCGCAGGGTATTCCGCTGGTCTATTATCCGACGGGATCCGACCTTGCCGCGGCGGCTCCCATCTCCATCGCTCCCGGCCAGAAAGCCGAGATCAATTTCGCACTCTCCCCGCAGCCCCTTTATCGCGTCTCGGGAACGATCAGCGGCTACTCGCCGAGCCAGTCGGTTAGTCTTCTACTACGCAATTCCGCGGGAATTCCCCTCGCCTATAATTCGCGTTTTGATTCCGCGAGCGGTTCCTTCCGCATCCCTTGGGTTCCTCCTGGTGCTTACACGCTCGAAGCCGATGCACCCGATGGTCACGGACATTCGCTGACCGCCGCCGTTCCCCTGACTGTAAATGCCGACGTTTCCGGCGTGCATGCCATCCTTCTGCCCACCGTCAATATTCCCATTCGCATGGGCGTGATCACTTCTCGAACCGGTACGGAACACTTCGGCGAGCAGGAAAATTATTTTCCAGCCTCCGTCCAGCTGGTGGCCCGCAATGACGGCTTGTCTGAGCGCAGATACGGCTCGCAACAAGTCGGAGAGACAGGCGCTTCTTCGCTTGAACTGCAAAATATCGCTCCCGGAACATACCGTGTCGAGGTCAATCCCAACGGTCCCCTGTATGTGCAATCCGCTATGTTTGGCACGACAAATTTGTTGGAATCCGACCTGTCTGTTGCGCCCGGCAGCTCGCCGCAGCCCATCGAGATCACCCTCCGCGATGATGTGGCTTCCCTCAGTGGGACCGTCTCTTTAGACAATCGGCCTCTGAGCGCCACGATCTTGGCAATTTCGGAACATGCTTCCGCGACTCCCAGAATGCAGTCCACCGATGCGGCAGGTGGTTTCCAACTCTCCTTTCTTTCGCCGGGCATGTACAAGATTCTTGCCGTTGATCATCCGGACCGGCTCGAATATTCAAATCCGGAAATCCTGCGGAAATATCTTTCGAAAGCGCGTGAAGTCATGCTTTTGCCGGATCAATCGGCAAAGATCGATTTGGAATTGGCAAAAGTTGGAGAATAGCCCGCATGTTGGTCCAGAAATTGCTAGCGGTTCTTTTTCTAATGACATTCTTTCAGCAGGCCCCTGTGCCTCCTGCTTCTCCGCCAGCCCCGGCCACGCCATCCACGTTTCGAATCAGAGGCAGAGTCATTGACGCAATCACCGGGCAGCCGCTCGCGCGCGCGTCCGTTGCATTGAATCCTTCGAATTCTCTCAATAATCCCAACTCCCCGGATTCTGGCCGCGTCGAAGTCACGGATGCGGAAGGAGTTTTTGCCTTCGCCGGCGTGCCGCCGGGCAAGTATGTCCTCTCCGCGCGCCGTCGCGGTTACATCGAGCAGATGTATCAGCAGCACGAGAGTTTTACGACCGCGATCATCGTTGGGCCGGGATGCGAATCGGAGAATCTGATTTTCGGTTTGCGGGCCGGCGCTTCCATTTCCGGGGACCTTGTCGATGAGTCGGATGATCCCATCCGTCATGCGGATGTCATGCTCTACCACCAGCTATTTACAGGCGGAAAACGCCGGACACTCTTGGTTCGGCGGGTCAACACCAATGACGAAGGCCACTACCACTTCAGCGACTTGAACCCAGGAACGTATTTTGTTGCCGTTTTGGCACAGCCGTGGTATGCGCAGCACGGCGTCCGGCATCGCGTGAAGCAGGAAAATCAGGATGTGAATGAGGGCGGCCTTCAGCCTCTCAACGAGCAGAACCAAAGCCTCGATGTCGTCTACCCTATTGCTTTCTATTCGAATGCCAGTGACCTTTCCGGCGCTGCACCGATTGCGCTTCGCTCCGGAGACTTGGCAGTCGCGGATTTCCGCATGCGTCCAGTTCCTGCCATGCACGTGTTGGTAAGGACTCCTGCAACGGATTCCAATCAGGGTACGGGTGTGATGGTGACGCAAACTGTGGCGGACAATGACACGATCTTTCTTCCCGCCCAGGTCAATCAACTGGCTCCCGGTCTCATGGAAGTTACCGGTGTGCCGCAAGGCCGCTTCAACCTTGTCCTGAACACACAACACGGGAATGCCATGACGCATCGCTCGCAAAACGTCCAGGTCCAGAACGATGCCGAGGTAGACGTGACGCGAAGCACCTCCTCGCCTGTGGTGAGCGGGGTTTTGCGAGTCGATGATGGTTCCCCGCTGCCGCAGTCCTCGCGCGTGCGGCTGCGAAGTTCGGCGCTAGGCGAATTTTTTGACACCGCCGTGTCCGGGACGGGCGAGTTTTCGTTTAAGGAAAATCTGCTGGAACCGGGAAACTACGAGATCATGATCATCGAGCCACAAGGACTTTTCATTCGGAGTCTGTCCTCTGCCACCGCAAAAACATCCGGGCGTTCCTTTGAGATCGCGACGGCCCATGACGTGAGCATCACGATTAATGCTTCGAAGGGAAACGGCCGGATCACGGGCGTCGCCTTCAAGAAGGACAAACCCGCACCTGGTGTAATGATTGTCCTCGCACCGCTCGATTTGAAAAGTAACCCCGCGCTGTTCCGGCGGGACCAGTCCGATTCCGACGGAAGTTTCGCGCTGAACTTTGTGGTGCCAGGCCGATACACCCTCTTGGCCATCGAAGACGGCTGGGATTTGGAATGGGCCGACCCGAGTGTTCTGCAAAGGTATATTGCGGGTGGTGAAAGCGTGCAGATTGCACCAAACCAAGAAACGGATGTCTCCGCGAAGGTGCAGTGAAAGAGAACACACTAGCCGGCGGGCACACGGTGGAAAAGTTGTGCGCCGATTGCTAGCAGAGCAGGGAAGCAGACCAGAACGTAGCGTGGCTCACAGGTCTGCAGTTGAGTAAGGAATGCGGTGCGCAGGACGACGAAGGCCACGATCAACAAAACTCCAGGATTCAGGCGCCAGGACCACGCGGCTGCCAGACCCAGTGCAATATACAAGACATTGAGCAGCGCCAAGCCGAGCGTGACCTCGAAGTCGATGGGATTGCTGCGATGACTTTCGGCGAGAGGCCAGAGTCGGCCGGAATAGGGTAGCAGGGTAATCCGTGGAGTAAACCACATCGCCGCGGCGCGTTCGATGGGAATCGATACATAGGTACGAATCGGATGACGCTTTGCGCGTTCGCGTGCCAATTCTGCAAACTCTAGATCGAATGTGTGGGTCATCCCGTGGGTGCGGTTGTAGCGATCCAGCAGGGAAGCGACGCGTGAAAATTCTTCGGCAGAGTCCACTGCGTAGGAAGGCAGATTGTTCAAGTCGATTGGCTGCGAGGGTAGTTTCCAGGTGAATAGATAAGCGTCGCGAAAACGAAACATCCAGGTTTTCGTCCAGGCGTAGAAGCCGGTCGGCAGGACGTCGCCGTACGTTTCCGCGTAGCGAGGGGCGAGGAACTGCACGCGTCCAAGACTGACCGCATTGCGGCTGGCCCAGGGCGCCAACGGCAGCAACAGACCAACGATCGTCCACAACGTTGCGACCGTGAGTCCTCTCCAATTCGCAGGACGACCATAGCGGAGCCAAAGCACTATCAGGGCGGCGGCAAGAAGCAGGGGCGTTTCCGGCCGGACGAGCGTACCGAGACCAATAACGAACCCGCCTGCGAACCAGGCTCTCACGGCGCCGAGCAGATTGCGGTTCGAGGCGATGCGGTTTATTTGCATTGCCGCTGGCGACAGAAAGATTAAAAGCGCGAGCGTGGTAAAAAACGTCGCCAGGACTTCCGTGAGTGGCACAGCGGCGTAGTTGGCGGTGAAAGGACAGAGGACAGTGAGCCAGAGCGCCGCCGCGGCAACGCGCCCGCGGGACGCGTCGGGAGTGCCCGCGGCCAGACCATCGGCAACAGCCGCGGCCAAGACGCACGTGGCGAGGTCGACGAAAGCTTGTGCCAGCATGACTGCCTTCCGTCCGGTTCCGGCCAGGAAATAAATGCCTGCCAGAAATGCGGGATAGCCGGGCGCGCGCGCATCTGAGGGAAGAAGCTGCCCGTTTGAGTAGAAGCCGTAAACGCGGTGGTACAGCCAGTTGCGAGCAAGCTCTTCGTAATAGGCGGTATCACCGGAATAGAAGGGGAAATGCCAGATGAAGAAGAGGCGCAACCCGAGTCCGGCGAGCAATGCGGGTACGATATGTTTGAAGAACGACTTGGGAAACATGTGTACGGCCGAACATGAATCGGATTGCACGGGCATTGTAGCAGCACCGCACTGGCGACAATCACCACACTGACAAAGGCTTGACATTGAGGGTAAAATCACAAGACATGGCTAACGCACCCGAAGTGCTAAAAGCTCCTGGAATGGTGCCCGACGAGCTGAAGCAGGAGCCGCGCTCGAAGGGCATTGTCACAGCGCGGAAGAAGAAGCCGAAGGAACTTGCCGTCATCACCGAGTGCTGCACGGGCTGTGCGGGATCGCCCGCTTGCGTGGAGTACTGCCCGGTGGAAGACTGCATGTTCTGGGTGCCGGACGAGGACAATCCGCCGTTCGGGCGCATCCAGATTGATCCCATTCAGTGCATCGGCTGCAAGAAGTGCCTCAGCAAAGGCCCGGACGGCTGCTTCCTGGATGGCTGCCCATGGGACGCCATCGTCATGGTGGATATCGCGGAAGTAGAAAAAGAAGTTGGCCCGATGGCGTACTGAGACCCTCGCAACCGGTGGTTACCTTGCCTTACCTCATCCAGGGCCTTTGACTCGTGCCACTAAAGCTCGCTCAGGGTTGTTGGGCGGCCGCGCGGTCACGAATGGATTTTTCGGTGAGCAAGGCTTGCTGGCGGACGCGGTCAGAGATTTCGGGGAGTTCGCGCTGGTAAGGACCGATGGCGGGCAGGTCACCGGTTTGGCCGATGAGATAGAGCGCGCGAAGGGCTTCCCAGACTTGCCCGTCGCCAGGGTCCACTGTGGCGATTTCAGTTCCGGCGGCGATGTGCGTTCCGGGCGCGACGGAGATGGTGCGAATACGGCCGCTGATGGGGGAGCGGAGTTCCGTTGTTTGCCGGTCATCCTGCAGCTTTGCCACCAGACCGCCTTGGTGGATGGGCGTCCCCGCTTTGTCCACATCAGTCACGCGCCCGGAACTGGGAGCGATAATTCTCGCGGATTGCAACAGGGCGACGATCTGCGCCCGCCCAGACACATCGCCAAAGCGCACCAGAGAAAGCGCAGCATTGCCGCGCACCATGGGAGAGGAGTCCTCGAGCATCTTCAACAACGCCTCGTGAAAACCCGTCCCCGAAGTGTCCTGGCCCATGACCCAGGCGTCGGTGTTGCGCACTTCCTCCACGGGATGCCAAGCCAGCCGGATCAATTCCGGGTACAAAGGCTTCACCCCGGGGTCGTGCCGCCCCATGTGCTCGCCCAGCTGCACGAGCGCATGCTGGATGTGCCGCGGATGCTTTTCATCGTTCAGGAATTCGCCGATCTGCTTATCGGAGAGCTGGCGTCCAAACCAGGTGTTCCACCAGAACAGGAACGGCATGAGCACGATCAACCAGGCAGTGAGGAAAAACAGCGCGCGATTCCGCGGGGACATTTTGTGATGCGGCGACGAAGCGGCCTTTTCCGATGAATCTTCCGGGGCAAACGCTGGCTGATCACCATTTTCTGGAGAGGATGGAGGGCTACCCATGTCTTCCTATCGATCTCTAGCTCTCTTCGGAGGTCGGCGGCCGCTTGGCGGGCTCTGCTTTGCTCTTCCCTGAGAGTCCCTGGTCGCGAAGCTCCCAGAAAACATTCAGGAAGAAGATCCCAGAAATGCTCAGCATGATCAGGCTTTCGAACAGGCCATCCACCGTGGTGAGCGTCCCGGTGACGATGATCCAAGCAATCCCCGCAAGAGGGATGAGCCCAAGCAGGATGGAAATCAAGAGCATCACGGGAAGCAATGGACCTCCTCACATTCATTCATCGCGACAGTTCTTGCCGTGACCCGATGACCTCAACCGCGTGTGTTTGCCATGCTTACAGTTGAGATTCCTCGTGCCACCTACAGCGGATGCACTCAGAATGACACTTGCGACTATACGTCTTGTCTCAGGGCTTGAACGTCGCATCCACCGTCTTGGTGTCCTTCGCGGCAAGCGTGACTTTCATCTCCTGTTCGCCAAGCTTTTCATGCACGAAGGCGATAGTGTAATCGCCAGGCGGCAGGCCCTTGATTTCGAACTTGCCGTCCTGTCCAGTGACCGCATAAAACGGGCTCTTGGTTACGTTGACGAACATGCGCATCCACGGGTGCTGGTTGCACTTCACGGGCAGCATAATTTCTTCGCGGGCGAAGGTCTTCTCGATAGGTGCGGCCTGGGGAGGCTGTGACTCGTTCCACTCGCGGTTATCCTTCGGCGTGGGATGAATATTGTGGGTCGTCGGATCGCTGTTGACGATCTTGACGGTCTGACCGGCCACTACGCCCAGCACATGGGGATGGTATTTGCAACCGCTCTGATCGAGGGTGATGGCTTCCTTGGGAACCTCGAAAGTGCGGCTGCCCAAGCCCTCTTTCACATAGACAAAGACGTTGGCTAAGTGGCCTCCGCTGGCCATCACGTTTTCGGCCGTGTTCGTACCTTTGCAGGCGGGATCCTGGCTCATATCAATCACCGCGGCCTTTGGCGCGACACCATCGAGCTTTACAACGCCATTGATCGTGGCGGCAGTGGCGGGATCGATGGGCGTGGCCGGCGCCGCCGGCGCGGTAGCGGCGGGAGCCGCGGGCTGTTCCTCCGCAGATTCCTTCTTGCCGCATCCCGCAAGCAGCGCGAGGCCCAGCATTGCGGGCGGGCAATAAATCGTCAGCAATTTTTTCGCTTTCATATTGTCGCGCACCTCATCTAGAAATTTGCAGACTCACACAAATGGAACTTCTTATTCTTGGCCGCCGCGACCGGCGTTACCAGACGCTTTCACGCCGGAAGGAGCGCTGCCGTTGGAGGCGCGCGCGCGGCCCATCGCAGCGCCAACCCGCCGCTGCTCGTCCGCGGTGAGCTGGAGGATGTAATCCACCAGCAGCTTGGTCTGATCCTTATCATAGTCTCGGAACAAAGGTGGAGTAGGACCAGAAAAGACCCAGTGATCGTTTTCCCGCTTGAAAAGGCCGGAAGGCATGGAGGTGCCTGGGCTGATGGCCTGCGGGTCGATGATCCAGCGCTCCATCCAATCGGGTTTCAAGCGGCCGCGTGCTTGCAAGAAGTTGGGGGCGGTGGCAGTGCGGTCGTGAGCCGGATCGCCGGTGGCGTGACACTTCAAGCAGGGCGCTGCCGTGCTGCTGAACAGGCTCCGCGCCATCTCTGTTTCCTTGGTGGTCAGCACCGGGACCTCTTCCGGTATGTAAGGGAAGGGCTGGCGCGCCAGTGCTTGGAAGAACCGCACCAGCTTGCCTAGCTCATTTTCGGAAAAAGAGAACGTTGGCATGCGCACTTGCAGGTACGAGCGCACGCCGTTGCGATTGGTGTCCGTGCCGTTCAACGCCGGGTTTTTCAGGAAACGCAACAACCACTCGGGATCGACACGTGCGCCTTCGGTGAGGAGCTTCGGTGGCAACGTCTCCTGTCCGTCGGGGCCCTGATAGCGCACCATCGACATGAGCGAAGTGCGTTGACCGGGAATGAGCTGGTGGCAGCCCATGCAGTTGTATTTCTTGACCACCCACCAGCCTTCCTGAATGTCGCGCCGATAATCCATGGGCCGGTATTGATAGCTGGCGGGAAGTGGGTTCTCCTGGCTGCCTAACAGAAAAGTCGTGAGCGCGCGAATCTGTTCCTTGGTCAGGTGCAAATTCGGCATTCTCAATTTTTCCGTTTCGGGTTTGTCCTTGCCATGGTCCCAGATGTTCGGCTCGGCCAGTTTGTGTTCGAAGAAGCCCTTCTGGTCATACCAGGGTTGTTTGGCTGGGCCTTCGGGCAAACGCGCTAGATCGTCTGGATCGGTGATCGGTTCGCTGCCGCCTCGCTGCGCCGTTTCTGTGAGCAACGCGAAATCCAACCGCTCAATTGGTTTGCTGCCTTCAATGGTCAGCTCCGTACCAATGCGGCCTTCGTCTTCGAGGCCGGAAATTTCATGGCATCCGGCGCAGCCGAAGTGGCGAACCCACTTCTTGCCTTCTGGCTTCAAATTTGGATCGTCCATGAATGATGCGTCGGCATACGCGGACGGCTCTTGCTTTTTCAACGTCACCAGATAGCTAGCGACGTCTTCCGCATCTTGAGGAGACAGCCGCAAACTGGGCATCACGGTCATGTTCTGCACTTGCAGCTCGTGTCCATCGTTCGGGCACCTGCTGTGTTCCAGGTCAAAAATATAGGGTAGACCCTTCTTTTTATAATCTTCGGGACCGATGTCCTTCTTTTCGTAGGGGCAGTAGGGACGCGTGCGCTCACGCGCGTTGTGAACCCAACGCACCAGATAGTCGTAGCTGTCTTTCTCACCCACGCGGGTAAGATTCGCGGCGAAGGTCCCGCCCTGCAATTGGTCGCCCTCGCCGATGGAGTGACATGCCAGGCAGCCACGCGTTTCAAACAGCTCTTGGCCATGAGTCGCGTTTCCCGGTTTGTGCTTGGGCAAGGGATCCGCCAGCGCCGACTGCCACACGTACGCGGAGATGGCCTTGATTTGTTCATCGTTGAGCCGGAAATTCGGCATCTTGGTTGAGCTGCGGAAGTCGCTGGGCTTCTTTAGCCAAACCGGAATCCAATTCTTGTTTAATTTGAGGCGCGCGTCCTTAAGATTGGGCCCAACCTTTTTCAGGTCTTGCAGCAAGCTCTTGGTCGAACGGTCCAGCTGCACGATACGCAGGTCCAGCTTGCTGTTTGTGACTTTCAGCGCGACGGCGCGGTCGTTCAGCCGGTTGGCCTCCTCGTTGCTCTCGGCTTTGTCGGCTTCCTTCATCAAATCGTCCGCTTGCTTAAAATTGTCCTTCTTCTCTTGCTCGAGCTGCTTGATCTGCTGTGCGACGGAGAGCAGGTCTTCGGGTTCCTTGTCATAGCCTTCGTAACGGTGACAGCCCATGCAGCCGCGCTGGCGGAAAAGATCTTTGCCATCGCTGAGCGTCCAGCCCACTTCGTCGCTTACCAGCACCATGTCCGCGGCATGGCAGGTCTGGCAACCGGCTTCCATATTTCCCTTGCGAAACAGAGGCCAGAGCCAGTGCTCGTAGGTGCCATGCGCTTTTTCGACGCCCGTGGTTGCGCGTCCGTTGCCCTGGTGGCAAGGCGAACAGCCGTATTTTTCCGGATCATGAATCTTCAAGAGTTCGCGTTCCGGATGACTGGTGAAGGCGCGCGCGTACTCGTCCGGTTTCTTGTCCTTCGCTGACATGGAGGTCGCCGTCAACTTGACCGGCTCGCGAACTCCCATGTGGCAGGATTCGCAGCGGTCCACGATATTGGCTTCAGGGACGTTGATCTGCAGAATTTTTGGGGTCCAGGCTTCGGTCTTGTTCTGCAAGCCGACGAGTTGTGGGGGCGTGAGGCTGACCATGTGATCGGTGACGTAGGCATCCAGCAAGTCTTTCTTTTCGTTGACCGGCTTGATCAATTCGCCGAGCTCCGCGCTCAGTTGGGTGCGCTCGTTTTTCAAGTCGTTATAAGTCTTTTCCAGCTCGTCGTAATCCTTAAAAGTTTGTTTCTTACCGTCCGGCATTTCGGCGGCGGTGCTTTCTTTCTTGTATTCATCCAGATTCCTTTGTTTACGTTGTTTTGCGGAAAGACTAGTCTCGGTCTCGATGTCATACGTGGAGGCGCCTACATAGGCGCGCCGGTCGGTGAAAACGCTTTGCACGGCCAAAATTTGCGCGCTTAAGTCGCGCAGCCTTTCGTTGATCTCCTTGACGCGCGGAGCAGCGTTCTGACTGGCATTCTCGTAATCTTGTTTCAGCTTCTGGTAGTCGGGACTGCTCTCGACGTCTTTTTGCGAGTCGCTCGATTGCGATCGGGCAGTCTTTAGGAATGTCGAGTAGCGGTCTTTCCACTCATGCTGGAAGGCCTTCCACGGACGTTGACCGAAGTCTTCGTCCCACAGTGCCCAGAACAGCGTGGCCATCAAGATGACCATGGAGATGACATAATGCGGCGCGAGCGACTTGCTGACTACCGGATCGTTTTCGGGAATGGGCTTTTCGGGCACCAGTTCCTCCTAAACGTTGAACCAAGGCGTAATCCACACGTACTTAATGTGGAACAGCAACCGCAACATCATTTTGATCGGCAATGCGAGCATGGTGAGCAGAAACGTCATCATGATCGAGTACTGCAGCAAGCTCATGCGCTTGTAGTCTTTGGCGTTGTGCCGCCGGAAAAATGCGTGCACCAGCATGCCGCCAATGGCGAAAAAGCCTCCAACTACTGCCGCCCCGAAGATGCCTTTGCCCCAATTCGATGTGATACCGAAGAGATCCGGCAAGTCGCGATTCACTTCATAAATGAGCCGGTTGTGGTCCCAAGTCTGCCCCGGCCAGAACCACTGCCATCCGGGTCCACGAATAAACGTGCCGATAAAAATCATCGAGACCCACAGGATGATGAAGCCAAAAAGAAAAGTTCCGATGGCGAACTTTCGTTGCTTCCAGGTGTAGTAGCCGGCGCCCAACGGGTTGGTATCTATATACGGAATCACCATCAAACCAACGATGATCAGCGTGGGCATGACCACGCCTGCGATCCAGGGATCGAAGTAAACCAGCATTTCCTGGAGTCCGAGGAAGTACCACGGTGCCTTCGCGGGGTTCATGGTCAGGTTGGGGTTCGCCGGTTCTTCCAGCGGGGCATTCAAAGTGATGGACCAAACCATCAGGATGATGGTGACGATGATGGCGGCGAGGAATTCCACGCGCAGCAGAAACGGCCAGACATGCACTTCTTTCGCCCATCCGGGCTTGAAGGGCCACGCTTTGCGGTGATGCGTCTTCGCCAGCGCGGCATTGCCTTCGAGCTCCGCAATGATCAGGTCATTGGCGTGCGCTTGTTTCCACGCGAGGTACATGTAGAAAGCCAGCAGCGGAATCATGGCGATGATTGGCACGTTGTCCGCGGCGGAGAGAATTTCCCACAGTTGCTTCCAATCCATGGCTACTTTTTCGCCTCCTTTACCTCGGAGTCGAGCACCACGGCAGCCGGGCCGGAGATGCCGCCATCCTTACGCACGCGCCAGAAGTGCAGCACCATGAAGATGGAAGCGATGATGGGAATGCCGATGCAGTGCCAGATGTAGGAGCGCAGGAGCGCGTTGGCGTCCACGATCGAGCCGCCCAGCAGGCCGAAGCGAACGTCGTTGTACGGCGTCATGCCTAACTGCGCGCCGAAGGGACCTTCGTGTCCGAGGAGAGGCGTGGCGCGCGCCATGTTGGTCCCCACGGTCACGGCCCAGAAGCCGAGTTGATCGTCGGGAAGCAGATAACCGGTGAAGGAGAGTAGCAGCGTCAGCACCAGCAGGATCACGCCCACGTTCCAATTGAACTCGCGCGGCTTCTTATACGACCCGGTGAGAAACACACGGAACATGTGCAGCTCGACGGCGATCACCATCAAGTGCGCAGCCCAGCGATGCATGTTGCGCAGCAATTTGCCGAACGGCACATCGTGTTCCAGGTACAGCACATCCCTAAACGCCTGCACTTTGCTGGGATGGTAGTAAAACATCAGCAGTACGCCGGTAAGGGTAAGCACGATGAACAAATAAAACGTGATGCCACCCATCCCCCACGTGTAGCTGTAGCGCACCGCGTCACGATTGATCTTGGCCGGATGCAGATGCAGGAAAACGTTGGAGAGCACGCCCAAGGCACGGTTGCGCGGCGTGTCGTCGTGCTTGTGCCGGAAGATTGACGTGAAAACCTGAGTCTTGCTGGGCTTCTTCAGCAGTTCGACCTGTTCTCTTGCTTTTGCAGGCAGGTCCGTCCTGAGGGACTCGAGGTCCTCCTTGACGCCCGCTTTGAGACGATCGACCAAGCCAACCGATTTGTTATTTTTTCCGTTCGTGGTTTTCTCTTCGGGCATCTTCTGCTCTCCGGTCCTATCGTGTCTCGATCCGTTCCTGCTTTTCCTTCACCTCCGGGCACGACCCCCACGACATCCTCAATCACACTTGCAAAAATGATCCCGGATCGCTGAAATGGCTCGGTTGTCCCTTGGGCCACTGGTAGAGCCGTGAGGTATCCACGATAATCTGTCCGTCTGGCGCCAGTTCCACGTGCGCGCGATCCATTGGACGCGGTGCCGGTCCTTCAAAGTTGACACCTTCGCTGTCGTATCCGCTCCCGTGGCAAGGGCACTTAAACTTGTTTTCGCCGGCCTTCCAATCGGGTGTGCAGCCCAAGTGAGTGCAGCGGGCGTAGATGACAAACACGCGGTCCGGCGTGCGGTCCACCCATATGCGGTACTTCTGCTGCCATTTGGTATCGACGCCGAGGGCGTAGTCCGAAGCGTAACCAATCTTGAACACGGTGGGAGGTTCGAAGAGCGTACGTGGCAGGAAAAAACGAAGAAAGGCGATGAACCAAGCGCCCAAAAATCCGGTGACGGCAGTCCACACCAGCCGCCGCCGCCGCTGGTTGATTTCACTCGGCTCGGGACCAACGGTGGCCAAACCGCCAGCCGCTGCCGCTTTGGACGTACCCACGGCAGGCGTACCAACATACCTGGTTGCATCTCCGCCACCGGCAGCGGATGATTTCGCTGCGTCTGGCTTTGGTTTGGCCGAATCAGTTTCCGGGCCCGCCATGCGATACCTCCTGGATTGCTGTCCTCGAAAATAATCGGCGGCCCCTGAAGGCGCCGCCCGTTCCCCCTCTGGTTATGAGCCCGGTGACCGCAGTCTGGCCGCGGTCAAAGATAGCCTGGACCGGGGTCCCACATGGTTTCAGAAATGACTTCGATTTGTCCGCGGTGAGGGGAGACGGCAGTCCCCAGGACTCAAAATGTTTTGCGGATGGACTGGACAAACTGCTGCGAGAGCGCGCCCTCACTGCGAGCGTGCGGGGCCCGTCGGATTGGGAAAGTGTGATACGAAAACATCGCGAGGTCCTCAACATTTCGCTGGACCCCCCAGAAACGAAACGGATATTACTCAAAACAAAAAATTTCGTCAATGCGTCTTTGCTGAAGTTGTCCGGAAAGGATTTGCAGCTCGTCCGGAGAAGTAGCTTCGTCAACAAAAAAGAGTCGACACAAGAACCCGTTTGCGCTCAGAAAAAGCTGTGATATATTCGCCACGGTTTGCGTTTTCCCACTACTCTGATCGCCGGGAATTCGCAGCGGGCCTCAGTGGGGAAGGGCAAGAATCCAACTCGGGGGGTTGTGCGGCATGGGCCTCGTTCTTCTGATCATTATCTGGCTGATCACCTTCGCCAGCACGTATTTCTTCATCGCCAAGACATGGTGGTTACCCGCCGGGGCCTCCGCCGCGGCCGCCGGAATCGATCATCACTTCACGACGACTTTCATCCTCATGGGCATTGTTTTCGTCGCTGCGCAGGTTTCCTTGGGTGCCCTTGTCTGGATTTACCGCGACCGCGGTTCTTCGTCTTCTAAGGTGACGTATTCCCACGGCAATACGAAATTGGAAATCGTCTGGACCTTGCTCACGACCATCCTCTTCGTGGGATTAAACCTGATGAGCAGTTCCATTTGGGCTTCGGAGCGTTTCCGTCCCGCGGAACCGGATGCCGTGCGTGTGGAAGTGACGGCGATGCAGTTCGCCTGGTATTTCCGCTATCCCGGGCCCGACGGCAAGTTTGGCGCGACAAATCCAGAACTTGAAGACGCCTCGGCCGGTGGCGAAGCAGCCCTGGGTCTCGATACCAAAGACGGCGCATCCAAAGACGATGTCGTGACGGGAACGATGGTAGTGCCGGTGAACCGCGAAATCGAAGTGATTTTGCGCGCCCACGACGTCATCCACAGCTTCTTTATTCCGACCATGCGCTTTAAGCAGGACGCTGTGCCTGGCCTCGCGATCCGCATGCATTTCACGCCCATACAAACCGGAGATTATGAAATTCTCTGTGCCGAGCTTTGCGGGCTCGGTCACTACAAGATGCACGGCATGTTGAGGGTCGTCAGTCAGGAGGAGTTTGACAAATGGCTGGCGGCACGGGAGGCCGAGAAGCAATAACATGGCTACTCACGAATTCGCGGCCCAGGAATCTCACGCGCACCCGGGCCCCCAGGGCTTCGTCCGCAAATGGGTCTTTAGTCTCGACCACAAAGTTATCGGCCTCCAGTATTACTTCCTTGCGCTGGCGGCGGTGTTTGTTGGCATGTTCCTCTCGCTGCTCATGCGCATCCACTTGATCTGGCCCACATTGGCTTTGCCGTTGCTGGGCGACATCAAGCCGGAAACGTATCTCACCTTGGTAACCATGCACGGCACCATCATGGTGTTCTTTGTGCTCACGACTGCACCACAGGGTGGCTTCGGCAATTACTTCTTGCCCATTCAGATCGGCGCACCGGACATGGCTTTCCCGGTGCTGAACATGCTTTCGTTCTGGACAACCTTGCTGGGCTTCATCGTAATGATCGCGGCTTTCTTCGTGGCCGGCGGGGCGCCACTGCATGGGTGGACCGGCTACGCGCCGTTGAGCGCCATGCAATCAACCGGGCCGGGCGAGGGGCTCGGCGCGGACTTGTGGATCATCAGTATCGCTATTTTCTGCATCGGTGCGCTGATGGGTGCGCTGAACTTCATCACCACGACACTCGATATGCGAGCCAAGGGCATGACCATGATGCGCCTGCCACTGACCGTTTGGGCATGGTTCGTCACCGCTATCCTGGGACTGCTCGCGTTCGGCGTGCTCCTCTCTGCCGGCATTCTCCTGCTGATGGATCGCAATCTGGGCACTAGCTTTTTCGTGCCGTTGGTCACCATCAACGGCCAGCTAACCGGGCATAAGGGTGGCTCGCCGCTTTTGTGGCAGCACCTGTTCTGGTTCTTCGGCCATCCGGAGGTTTACATCGCGATCTTGCCGGCCATGGGGATGTGCTCGCAGTTGCTCTCGGTGTTCTCGCGCAAACCGATCTTCGGTTACAAAGCCATGGTATACGCTATCCTGGGCATTGGTTTCCTGGGCTTCATGGTCTGGGGACATCACATGTTCATGAGCGGCATGAGCCCCTATACCGCCTTCGCTTTTTCCATCATGACCATGGGCATCGGAGTCCCTTCGGCCATAAAGACATTCAACTGGCTCGGCACGCTCATGCGCGGGCGAATCCGTTTTACTTCGCCCATGCTATTCGCCATCGGATTCGTCTCGCTTTTCGTCTCCGGCGGGATCAGTGGCCCCTTCCTGGCGCAACCCGTGCTCGACATTCAGTTGCACGACACCTATTTCGTGCCGGCTCACTTTCACCTTATCATGGGCGTGGCCTCCATCTTCGGCATCTTTGCCGCAACCTATTATTGGTTTCCTAAGATGTTCGGACGCATGATGAACGAATCCATGGCACGCTGGCACTTCTGGTTCAGTTTCATTGGGACGTACGCGATCTTCATGCCCATGCACTATCTCGGTATGGCGGGGATGCCGCGCCGCTATTCGCAGCTTACGGAGGTCACCTATCTCCACGGTCTGATTCCGCTGCAGAAGTTCATCACCTACGCGGCGTTCGTCACCATCGCGGGTCAATTGATCTTTCTGGTGAATCTCTTTTGGAGCATGTTCAAGGGGAAGCAGGCCAGCGACAATCCCTGGGAAGCGACCACCCTCGAGTGGACCACAGCGACGCCGCCTCCTCACGACAATTTCGGCGGGCACACGCCAGTGGTCCACAACGGTCCTTACGAGTACAGCGTGCCCGGGGCGCCCCGCGATTACGTGATGCAGAGCGATCCGGAAATCGGGCCGGCACACTGATCACCATATGGCAAGTTTCTCCACGACCGCGACGGTAGAAGATCCCAGAATCTCGTTGGGCGACGGTGGCATCCTGCCTCCCACCCGGGGCGGCGGTGGTGATGATTCCGGTCCGGGATTGCCGGATTACGCCATGCGCCTGCGCCGGGCGCGTCTTGGGCTGCTGGTCGCGCTGACGCCCGTGCTGATGCTGTTTGTCTCCTTCACGAGCGCCTACATTGTGCGTCAGGGACTTCCCACCCTCGATCCGCGCACGAATACGCTGGTACGCGACTGGATCCCGGTAACACTTCCCAAGCTGCTGCTGATCAATACAGGCGTGCTGATCTTGAGCAGTGTGTTCATCGAGCTGGCGCGCCGCCAGAGTAAGGAGCAGGCAGCTCTTCGGGCGATCACAGCCCATCCAAGAGTCTCCGCCGGTGACCAAATGAGGATTCCCTGGTTGTCCATGACTCTGGTCCTTGGCCTCACTTTCCTTCTCGGTCAGTGGACGGCCTGGCGGCAACTGGCCGCCAATGGCTTCTATGTGGCGACCACCCCAAGCAGCTCTTTTGTCTATCTGCTGACCGGCACACACGCTATTCACTTGATGGGTGGTGTTCTCGCCCTGCTCGTCGCAGGCATCGCTTCGCTTCTGCGTCGCTCCGCGGCTACGCGGAGCATTGTGGTGGATTTGACCGCGTGGTACTGGCATTTCATGGCCGCGCTGTGGATTTACATTTTGTGTTTGCTGGAGTTTGCCAGCTAACCGTACGTTTCTGAGCAGGAGGCCGGACGCATGGCTGATTCCGCAGTGCACGATATCCAGTCGGTCTATGAACCGTCGCTGTTTGGCACTTACTCCAAGAAAATCGGGATGTGGCTATTCTTGCTCTCCGATTCACTGACATTTGGCGCATTGCTCTATGCCTACAGCTATGGGCGCATTTCGACTGAAGGCTGGCCCACGCCTTTCCATTCCGAGAGCATCGTCAACGCCACCATCATGACGGCGTTTCTTCTTACAAGTTCCTTGACGATGGTGCTGGCGGTGAGGGCTTCCGTCCATGGCGATGCCAAAGGGCAGCGCCTGTGGCTGCTTGCCACTATGCTCTGCGGCACGGGATTCATCGTTCTTCACGGCCGCGAGTGGAGCAACTTGATCGCGGAAGGTTTGACTCTGCCGATGTTCCCTAAAGTGCCGGGTCATGAAGCCGCCAGTGAGTTTGTTAACGTATCGAAAACCGTGCCGCAGTTTGGCGCGACTTTCTTCGGGCTGACGGGGATGCACATGCTGCATGTGACTCTGGGTGTGATTTATCTCGGCGTGGTCGCACTGCGGCGCAAATTCATCCCCATCCTGCTGGTCCTCTGGATGGTTGCTTGGTTGGCAACGCCGGCTTATAGCCCCTTTCACTATGGCGCGCACGTGCTCTTAATCAGCGCGATTGTCTGCTCGATCATTCTGTGGTTGAAGCCCAAGCTATACGACTCGTCCGACGTCGAAGTGGCCGGCTTGTACTGGCACTTCGTGGACCTCGTATGGATGTTCATCTTTCCTTTGGTCTATTTGATGTCCGCGAAAATTCTCTAGGAGCCGGAGGGATATGGATACCATTCAAATAGCTATCGCGGAACGGGTCGCCGAGCAGCACCGCCATCACGGCAAAGCGCTGTTCTTTTGGGTTTGGGGCGCGCTCCTGTTGATGACCGCCATCGAAGTCTATCTGACCTATCAGAATATGCAGCCCGGGAAAATGTTGACCATTTTGCTGGGCTTGTCGCTTGTGAAGGCCGCGCTGATCATTGGCTACTTCATGCACCTAAAGTACGAGGTATCGAGCATGAAGTGGCTTACAATGTGTTCGGTGGTCGCTTGTCTGATCCTGATGACCATCTTTTTCTTTCCGGATGCTTTTCGCATTCTCTATCTGGGAGTGAAATGACAGCTCGCGCCGCGCTTCTCGTCTTATCGTTCTTTTTGTGGGCTACCCCCGCGTTCAGCCAGGGTTGTGCCATGTGTCGCAGTTCCGCCGCGGCAACCTCCAAGGACGGCCAGAAGGCTATCAGCAAGGGTGTCCTCGTGCTGGTGGTCCCTCCCATTGGATTCATGACCCTCGGGGTCGGGCTGGCGTTTCGCTACGGAAGGAAGCGCGATCTCGAGAACTGCTGAATGCCGTGTTCCGAGAGAGCTGGCAATTAGGTGTTTGGACTGGGATTTCTCAGAAACGCAACCAGGAAATTCTGGTCGGCCCAAGCAGGTTCGTGTTCACCGCAGCAAAATGGCAGATGCTAAAGGTGCATCTGAAGTTTTCCCCAAACGGGGACACCAATAGCGGCCACGTTCGTTGAGCGGGGAGTCTTGGGACGGAGTAAACCCCACCGGCATCAGCGCAGGCTCAATTCCTGCGGCGGAACCCTCAGTTGAGCCAACCGCTATAGCCCAGAGAGATTGCCTTGGCGTCCCTGCTGGAAGTCCTCTGCAGGAACCAAATAGCTCTCACCCGACTCGTGAGCAGGGGAATCGCTTGCCAATTTTCGACTGATAATATCCCTCTTTGGAGGCGGCATTCATCAGTCCGTCGAAGACATCCGCAGGAACATTAAAAAACTGATACACCCCGCCGGGCTCGAATTTGACTTCGAGAGTTTCAGAGCGTTCCTGGTACCCAACCTGGGTAATTTCCTTGGAGGGAATGGGGATCCGTTGCATTTTTTTAGAGCTCCCTTTCTGGTGAGAGACGCTTCCATCAGGTGGCGGCGGGATTCGCCATCCTGTCACGGCCTTGGTGGTAGTGTGTCTATGGTCGAGATCCATTTTCCGCTTGGCCGTGGCCTTCTGTCGTCCCTCTTGGTAGTGGCTCAACGGCGCGATCTTAGCATCATAAAATTGATTCAAAGTTGCTCCTCAACAAAGGAAGCGATTGGTCAGGGCGCACGGATTTGAGCCGGGACCTCCCGTGCTCAAGGCCGTCCCAGAAAGTCTATCTTGTTGGCCCGTTTAGCTTTGTTCTGCCTCGCGGTAGACGGTTTTGGACCCAATTTAGCAGCATTTGGCCCCCAGCTTTTTCAAAGCACCGCTGGTCGTCGAGGCCTTTGGTGCACTGTGCGTGGCCCTCCACGGGGTTCGGGCTTGGTTCGATGACGCGCCCGTAGTCCTTGCCCACGACGTTCCAGCCCTTCCACGCGAGCCTGGCAGGCGGCCATGGGAAGATGAGCGGTCAGATTGGCCACCTCGAGCGCCAAAGCCTTCCTGACCGCCGCCTTTACCTGCCAGCTTCGCATGTGCTCCTGGCTTCGCTGAACTCGGAGCGGTTAGTTTGCTCCCGTCAAATCGGCAATGATCGCCATCTATTTCCTGGCAGTGATTGGCATCGGGATTTATCTGAAGCGCTTCACCTCAACCGGCGAAGACTTCTTCCTCGCGGCCGCAAAGACGGCGTGCGCACTCATCACAGCAACAAGCTTTATGGCGCGACCAAGTTTTTTGCGAAAAACATTCCATATATATTGCTTGTTGTTGTTGCTGGGTTCGTTTTGCTCCGGCGGGGCTAGGATTTTGGCGGCGTTGCAAATCGCGAAAACGGGAAAATTGCTGCTCGTACCCCCACGGATGATTTGTCTTTTGTCACCGAGCAACCTGGTCGTGGTAAGCTCTGTCCAAGACACGGAGGTGTTCCAATGTGGCGTAAAGCGGAAGACAGTAATCAAAAATCCTCGCGTGACGCTTGGCCTTCTCCTGTTTTCTCGGCGCAGCGTCCTGACACCGCGGCGCAGGATTCTCCGGGGACTCCAGCCGCCGTGAGTCAGGGGATCAAGATCGAAGGGGAAGTCTCCGGTAACGGTGATTTGTTCATGGATGGCGAGTTCGATGGAAAAATTCACCTCGGCAGTGGGACTTTCACAGTCGGCCAAAACGCGCGGGTCAGCGCGGAAATCGAGGCCCGTGAAGTAATCATTCGTGGCGAAGTGATTGGCACGCTCAAGGCTTGCGAGCGCGTCCACATCTGGAGCACCGGTAAATTCACGGGTTACTTGGAGACCCGCGGCATCGTGATTGAAGATGGCGCGGTGTTGCATAGCAACGTAGCCGTCCCTCAAGCCGCAGTCGTCGAAGTCGCAGTGCCCGATGTCTCGGTAAGCGAAACAGACCAGTCGTCCCAGCCTTCTAGCCCTGAGCCTAGCGCGCGCGCCAAAGGCGCCGCCGGTGCCCAGTAGCCGCGCCGAACCCGCACAATGAACGCTCGTGCGGTCAAGTTTCCGATGGGCATAAACCGGGAGTTGCGTTCCCGGCGCTTCGATGGACACCGCGCAACCTAGTCCACGTCCGGCGCCGAGGCACATCGCTCAATGCGGCCTGGTGCGCTATCCGCTCCAAGTAGGGAGCTCGAGGGCGCGCTCAAAGGCGGCGCGGGTATGCACCGGCTCACCGTGCGAGACGATCACGTGCTCGAACGGAAGCTCCAGCAGCACGCGTAGGGCGGGCAACGCTCGTTCTTCATGGCACGGCGACGCCCAGACACGCAACTCACCTCTCGGCGCCGTCAGCGCGTCGGCGAAAACGAGGGTACGCTGCTCGGGCAGCCACAGTGGCGTTTCGTTGCGGCCGCGTCCGTCGTGGAGGGCGACGATCCCTCCCGGAAGCTGGCTGCCTGGCTCGATCCACTCCAGCTCGGTGTCAGGGATGTCGTTGCGAAAAAAGAGCCGCGGGCCGAACGCGCGAGCACCGTAGCGGCGTACGAACAGATCGACGTGCCGAACGTGATCCGGCTTGAGAATGACAACCGCAGTCGGCGGATGCGCTTCGAGCCGTTCCCACACTTCCGTCGCATCGGCGGGCGGAGCAAGTGGATCTAGAAGCAGTGTCTCGCCCCTTGACTCGACGCACGTCGAGGCCACGAGCGGCTCCCAGCCCTGCCCCGGCTTCCAGGCAGGATGTTCGAGACGCCATATCCACAGACCCGCCGCCACATCCTTCATCTCCACCTGAAATTGGGGGTCCTGCTTCATCTGGCAAGCCTGGTCACGACGCTGTACATTTTGACTGCTTCGAAAACTCAAAAGTGACAGAAACCCAGATCGACTAATGTGCACGTGTGCCTCGCCGGGGGCCTTCCAACAGAAACATATGGAAGTCCGTGGCCAGAGGTTCGCCGCCAATCTGCCGCATCATCAGTACGACTTGACCTCGATGGCAAGGCCATGGTTCGCCAGATGTTGCATTGACAAGACTCGATCAGCAAGCCATACGCCGATCCTCCGCCACTTTACGCTCTTCCCCCCATTCTGCGCGAGCTTTCTTCAGAAAAATGATGTAACCTCTGTTAGAGACATAACACTAGGTAGAAATGGATGTACGCACAGAGTCGAGCACGGCTTGGCTGCTGCTGACGTTCACGCTGCCCACCAAGCGAGCCAGTCAGCGGGTGGAGGTCTGGCGAAAGCTCCAACGCTACGGAACCGTGCCGCTTGGCAATTCAGGGTACCTGTTGCCCAGCAATCCCACGAACGAGGAGCGCTTTCAGTGGCTCGCAACGGCCATTCGCAAATACGGAGGCGACGCTTCCATTGTTCACGTGCGTTCCATCGACAACCTATCGACTCCCCAATTGATCGGGCGGTTTGCGGAGGCCCGCGCGCGCGAATACCAGGAGTTGATTCGCGAACTGCAGAAGTTTTCTTCCATGCCGGTACAGAAGCGGGCCGTTGGTCGTCTGAGCCGGCTACGGAGCCGTTTCCAGGAGATTGTTGAGGTCGATTTCTTCGTCAGTCCCTTGCAGAAGCGTGTCGGGGAACTGTTTGCGCGGGCCGACGAAGCGCGCGTGGCGACGCGGGTGCCCGAGACAACGCGAGTCAACCCCCGGGATTACAAGGGCAGAATCTGGGTCACCAGACCGAGGCCGGGCGTGGATCGCTCCGCGTCCGCGTGGCTGATTCGGAGCTTTATCGATCCCAGGGCACGATTTGCCTTTGCGCCGGAAGGACAAACACCGCCCGCAGCGGTGCCATTTGATATGTTCCGCGGTGGATTCGGGCACCGCGGCGACTACTGCACTTTCGAGGTCCTGCAAAAAGACTTTAGGATTCGCGACCGGAGGATGAAGGTTATTTCCGAGGTTATTCATGACGCGGACTTAGCCGATAACAAGTTCGGTCGCAAAGAGGGTTATGGGATCGACGAGGTACTCAAGGGTTGGGCACGACAAGGAATCCCGGACCAGGACCTTCTAGATCGCGGAATGCAGTTGATTGAGGGGCTCTATCACTCGCTCGCGTGAGTGGCCAGCTCGCCGAGAACGGAGTTTGTGAAAGGAGAGAGCAGATCGTGTTAACGAATTGTCGCACCTACCTCCGATGGATTGCGGTCACCCTGGTTATGTGTGTGCTAGTCGAGCCGACGATCCTGGCGCAAGCCGGTGGAGCGAGTAAGGCCCTTACGCTCGAACAGGCAGTTGATTTCTCTCTCAAGAACTACCCGGCTGTCCGCGCTTCGTTAGAGAGGGTCGGCGCGGCTCAGGCAGGCATTGGCTTGGCACAAACGAATTACCTCCCTCGCGCGGATGTGGTTTGGCAAATGAATCGTGCGACGGACAACAACATTACGGGACTTCTTCTACCGCAATCCATCATCGCGCCGATTTCCGGACCCGTTACGGTGTCACTCTCGAATCACAGCGCGTGGGGAAGCGCTGTGGGGCTGCTGTTTTCCTGGGAGCCGGTCGATTTTGGATACCGGGGAGCTCAGGTAGACGCCGCGCGTGCCGTTCGGGATCGAGTCACTGCGGAAGCTTCGCTGACACGCCTCGATGTGGCCGTCGCCACGGTGAATGCCTATTTGACGACGCTGGCTGCCCAGCAAACGGTGCACGCCGCCGAGGCGGACGTGCAACGGCGGGAGACCTTCGACAAGGCCGTCCGGGTGCTGGTCGATAACCAGCTTCGTGCGGGAGCGGATGCTTCCCGTGCGGATGCGGAATTAGCTCGCGCCAAAGTCAACTTGGCCCGTGCAAGGCAACTACAGAAAGTAAGCAGAGCCGCATTGGCCGACATCCTCGGATTGCCGGATACCTCGGTAGAGGTACAAGAGAGCTCTCTGCTTGGTCTGCCTCCCGACGGATCTCCACACACCACTCTGCTTAAGAACAATCCGATCGCGGAGGTGCAGCACGGGCGGGTGGAAGAAGCCCAGGCGCAGGTCCATATCTTGGACCGTTCCTACTATCCGAAGTTCTATCTTCAATCGTCGGTGTATGGACGCGGTAGCGGGTGGGACCCCACAGGCAAATTCGAGGGCGGAACGGCAGGCCTAGGCCCGGACCGTTCGAACTGGGCGGTTGGCTTGACCGTGACGTTTCCGGCATTCGACATCTTCGCGATCCGATCTCGAAAGGCGGTTGAATCGGCGAATCAGCGTGCTGAGGCAGCTCGCTACGATCAAGCCGTGCAGGACCTGACAGGTCAGTTGCGGAAGGCACAAGCCTCTCTCGAAGGGGCTCGCAGTGTCGCTGAGAATACGCCGCAGGAATTGGACGCGGCGCGCACAACCGAGAATCAAGTGCGAGCACGTTACCAGTCTGGTCTCGCTACGCTCGTCGATGTTGCGGACGCGCAGAGCCTCCTGGTGCAGGCGGAAACGGACGACGCTCTTGCCCGGCTTGCGGTCTGGCAGAATCTGGCAGCGGTCGCGGCGTCAGAAGGCGATCTTCAGCCGTTCCTGCAGTTTCTCCACGATAAGACCCAGGGAGGGACGTAACGCATGTGGCTGCTCCGCACCGCACTTCGCCGCCCGTTCACGGTCATCGTGGCCGTCATCGGCATAGCCCTTTGCTCGATCCTTGCTCTTACGCGAATGCCGATCGACATCTTTCCCAATTTAAACCTGCCTGTTGTTTACGTGGCGCAGCCGTTCGGCGGCATGTCCCCCTCGCAGATGGAAGGCTATCTCGTCTACTACTACGAATATCATTTCCTGTACATCACAGGGATTGAGTCCGTGGAATCGAAGTCCATTCAAAATGTCGGCCTGGTTAAGCTCACGTTTCACCCCGAAACAGATATGAGCCAGGCGTTGGCTCAGACCGTCGGCTACGTCGACCGCGCCCGCGCGTTCATGCCGCCGGGTACTGTTTCCCCATTCATTATGCGGTTCGACGCCGGCAGCGTGCCCGTCGGCTATCTGGTTTTTTCCAGTGCGACGCGGAGTGTCGCGGAGATCCAGGATCTTGCGCTGAACCGTGTGCGGCCGCTGTTTGCGACTTTGCCTGGAGTGTCCGCTCCCCCTCCCTTTGGTGGTGCCGCCCGAACGATTGTCGTCAGTGTTGACCCTGATCGCCTCCGTGCCTACCGCATGTCGCCCGAGGAAGTCATCCAGGCACTGAATACGGGAAACGCTATCGTGCCGGCGGGGAACGTACGCACCGGCGATTTGCTGCGACTCGCACCGATCAATTCCGTGGTTACGAATATTAAGGACCTGATGAATCTCCCAATTCGCACAGGTTCTGGCCCTACCGTCCTTCTCCGCGACGTGGGCACGATAGAGGATTCCAGCGACATCGTCACGGGTTATGCCGAGGTGAATGGGCGGCGGACCGTGTACATTCCCGTTACAAAGCGCGCCGATGCCTCGACGCTGAGCGTCGTAAACCAAGTCAAAGCGAATCTCGCGCAGTTCCAATCCGCCGTTCCGCCGGAGATCAAAATCGACTACGAATTTGACCAGTCTTCGTATGTGCGAAATTCTCTGTTGTCGGTTGTGCGAGAAGGCTTGCTCGGCGCTTTGCTGACCGGCATCGTGGTCCTTCTGTTCCTGCGCGACTGGCGTAGTGCGCTGATAGTCGTCGCCACCATCCCCTTTGCGTTGCTCACTGCCGTCGTGGCCCTCTGGGGTGCAGGACAGACCATCAACATAATGACGCTCGGCGGATTGGCACTGGCCGTCGGGATTCTGGTCGATGAATCCACGGTGGTGATGGAAAACATTCATAGCCACTTGGGTCGAGGGCAAGGGCGGGCGGTCGCCGTGCTGGAGGCAAGCAAAGAAGTTCAGATTCCGCGCTTGCTCGCCATGCTGTGTGTGCTCGCTGTGTTCGTGCCGTCCTTCCTTATGGTCGGCGTCTCCCGCTCCCTATTTATTCCGCTCTCTCTGGCGGTCGGATTCGCGATGGCCGCTTCGTATCTATTGTCCAGCTCGCTAGTGCCGGTGCTCTCGACGTGGATTCTCCGCGCTCATGTCCCTGACGACGAAAAAGGTGCACCTTCAATCCTCGCCAGATTGCGCGAAAGGCTCGGAGGGATTCTAGAGAAATCGATGCGAAACCGCCGGATCGTTGTTTCGCTGTATGCGGTTGCCTCACTCGCAGTCATCGTCTTCGTAGGTCCGTATCTCGGAAGAGAACTTTTTCCGCGGGTCCCATCCGGCCAACTTTTGCTGCGCTTTCGAGCACCCATAGGAAGCCGCGTAGAAGCGACCGAGAGATTATCTCTCGACGTGCTCCGCTCCATCGAAAAGGCTGCTGGGCCCGGGAATGTGACGATCACTTTGGGGTATGTTGGTGCACCACCACCGAATTACCCCATCAACACGATTTATCTATGGACGAGCGGCCAGCACGAAGCGGTCTTGCGAGTTGCGCTGAATCCGGACTCAAAGATCCGTGTGGACGAGTTCGAGAATCAATTGCGAAAAACGCTTCCGTCACAATTTCCAGCGTGCCAGTTTTCTTTCGAAGCGGCGGACATTGTGACCCAGATCATGAATTTCGGTGCGCCTACCCCGGTGGAAATCAACGTAAGTGGACCAGACCTTGGCGCGAGCCGGGCGTTCGCTGAAAAGGTTCGTGGCGAACTCGCCCAGGTTCACGCACTCCGCGACCTTCAGTACGACGAGCCGTTGGACTATCCGAGCCTGGACGTCAGCATCGACCGGGAGCGTGCCGGGCAAATGGGAGTTACCGCGGCTAGCGTAGGCCGGTCTTTCCTGGCCGCAACGTCGTCGAGCCGGTTTGTGATTCCGAATTACTGGGCCGACCCGAAGTCCGGTGTCGGATATCAAGTCCAGGTGCAAGTTCCTCCGTCGAAGATGGCCTCCATCCAGGACGTTGAGCACATTCCCGTCACGCCGGGCACCGCTTCTCATCCGTTGTTGGGCGACGTGGCTCATGTGGACTACGGCACTGTCGTCGGGGAATATCACCGCCTAAACGGACAAAGGATGGTGACACTTACCGCGAACGTGTCGGGTGCGGACCTCGGTCGAGTATCGATACAGTTGGATGAAGCAATCAAACGCGCTGGAGTTCCACCTCGCGGCGTAAAGGTCAACGTGCGCGGGCAGATTGGCCCGATGAAGCAAACATTGTCGAGCCTCGGAGTAGGGCTCCTTCTCGCAGTCCTGGTCATCTTTCTCCTACTGGGCGCCAATTTCCAGTCTATGAAGCTTGCATTCGTAGTCTTGTCGACAATTCCCGCGGTCGTTTGCGGGGTGATTTTCATGCTGCTGATTACGCGGACCACCCTGAACGTGCAGTCTTTC